>Ga0209467_1000025_pt1 | contig 312290 bp, 295 predicted proteins | sample Higcelwee11metaG_FD_187175 | JGI IMG/M metagenome (GOLD analysis project Ga0209467, IMG submission 187175) | Freshwater pond sediment microbial communities from the University of Edinburgh, under environmental carbon perturbations - High... | ecosystem: Environmental > Aquatic > Freshwater >... | reverse complement strand
GAACCCCGGTTCTTGGAATGAAAATCCAATGTCCTAGACCTGACTAGACGATAGGGACAGCGTCAAGAATTAAAGCCAAGCACAGTAGGCAAGCCGCTCTTCATTGCAAGCATTTTTTTATGAAAAAACCGCGCAGGTAAACGTCTTTGTTTTACCGACTGTTGCCCCGCTCGCAGTCGGTCTTAAAAACGCCGCGCGCAGGCAGGTAAGCTTTTTTATTGCTGAGGCTTTTCTATGGGCGATTGCCGCACCATAAGAAGATCTCCAACGGCTGCCGTGCCGTTTTCAAGAGAGAATACGGCGCAGCTTTTGTGCGCCTGTCCGGTGGGCTTGACTATGGCCTTGGGCGTCTGCGCGGCGTCGCAAGTGTAGTAGACGTTTGTCCAACCGTCGGGCGCCGTGAGGTTTTTTGTGCCCAAGTTTACTATTATGCCGCCGTTTTCAACCGCAACAACGCGCCCCGCAAGAATGTATATATTGTCTTTGGGCGTGATTTCAAAAAGAAGAGCCTCAGAAGGCGAAGACCCCATGCGCGCAAACCCGCCGCCGCGCCTTGCCGACTGACCCTGAAGCTGCGCGGCCGCAAAAAACGCCATTGCACAAAATGCCGCGCCCTTAAGCGCGCGCATATATAAGAAGCTTTGCGTTTTTTTTTGCATGGTTTTTGAACGATTATTTGCCGCGCATTAAAGCGCGCCGCCCGCCGTTTTGCGAGAATAAAATTGGATATAGAAAGCTCTGCCCGGGCGGATAACGCAAAATAAAAAAGGCCGCTCAAGGCGGCCGTTTTTACACTGCAAAAGCAAAGCTTATTTGTAGTTTTTATTTTTCTTAAAGTGGTCAAAGCCCGGACCGGCGTTATTGACTTCGGCCTCAAAAAAGCCGTGCAACTGGCGTATGCGGGTGGGGTGGCGCATTTTGCGCAGAGCCTTAGCCTCAATCTGGCGTATGCGTTCCCTGGTAACGTTAAACTGTTTGCCCACTTCTTCAAGCGTGCGCGAATAGCCGTCTTGCAGGCCGAAACGCAGACTGAGCACCTTGCGCTCACGCGGGGTAAGAGAGTCAAGCACGTCCATGAGTTTTTCGCGCAAGAGGGAATATGCGGTCATGTCGTAGGGGTTTTCGGCGCCCTTGTCTTCGATGAAGTCGCCGAAGTTGGTGTCGTCGGAATCGCCCACGGGGCTTTGCAGAGAGATGGGCTGCTGCGCCATCTTCATGATTGACTGAACCCTCTCTACGGGCATCTGCATTTCATTGGCGACTTCTTCAGGCGTGGGCTCATGCCCGAGCTCTTGCAAAAGCTGCTTTTGAACCTGCATAACCTTGTTGAGCGTCTCAATCATGTGCACAGGTATGCGTATTGTGCGCGCCTGGTCTGCGATAGAACGCGTGATTGCCTGCCTTATCCACCAGGTTGCGTAAGTTGAGAACTTGTAGCCCCTGCGGTATTCAAATTTTTCAACGGCCTTCATAAGACCCATGTTGCCCTCTTGTATGAGGTCTAGGAAGTTGAGGCCGCGGTTCGTATATTTTTTTGCGATTGAGATTACGAGCCTCAAGTTTGCCCGCACCATCTCGGTTTTTGCGCGGTGCGCCTCGCGCATGGCTTGGCGTATTTCTTTGATGAGCTCTACAAGGGCTTCGGGATCTATGCGGTGCTCGTCCCTGATGCCTTCAAGGCGAGTTCTTATTTCGTCTACGTTGACCGATTTAACCTTCTTGCCGATTTTTTCCATCGCGCGGATTTTATACAAACCGTCTTCAATCTCGCGAAGGGTGGGGGCAAGGCTGTCCAAAAATTCTTCAAAAACTTTAAGCTTGAAATGGTAACCCTTGAAGATGTCCTTCAATTTGGCCTCCATGTGCTGAAAGCGCGTGAGGTGGCTTTTCTTTTGCGCGTCGTTTGCTGCGGTGCGGTAGCCTTCCCAATATTTTTGCAGTTTGTCTTCGGCGTCTTTTGCGAGCTCTATAAACTTGGGCAAATCCCTGAAATAATTTTCGCGGCTGTCCACTTTTTTATCGAGCACGACCTTGTCAAAACGCTCAACCCTGTCCAACAAATTCTGCGCCAAGCCAAGTTGAAACCTGCTTGTGAGCGCAACGCCGAAGAGCGCCTTGACGGCCTTGTTCTCCGCATTTTCTATGCGCTTTGAAATTGCCACTTCCTGCTCCCTCGAAAGCAGCGGCACTTGGCCCATCTGCTTGAGGTACATTCTGACAGGGTCGTCGAGAGTGTCAGACTGTATGGCGCGCACCTGCCTGTCTTCTGTTTCTTCCATGCGCGTCTTGAAGCTTTCAACCTCTTCGTCGTCGAGTATTTCTACTTCAAGATTTTCAAGAATGTTGACGACGTTCTCAATCTGTTCGGGATCATTGAGGTTGTCTGTCATAGAGCCGTGTATGTCTTGTATGGTTACAAAACCCTGCTCTTTAGAAAGGAGTATGAGATCCCTTATCTTTTCATTGATTTTCTTTTTTTGCTCTGCGGCGGGGGAGAGGGGCGCTTCTTTGTCTTTAAACGCGTCTGCCGCAGGCTTTGCCTTGACATCCTTTGCGGCCTTGGGTTCCGCATTTTTTTTAACCAGCACAATCGGCACCTTGGGGGCTGAACTCTTCGCCTTGGCGGCGGGGGTTTTCTTAGTGATGGTTATCTGCGCTTCTTGCGCTTTGACGGTTTTAACGGCCGCGCCCGCAGGTTTATTTGCGGTTTTTTTTGCGGCGTCTTGCGCCTTTGATGTCTTTTTTGTCGTTGGCATATTGTCTTATAATTTCAAATTACGGTTTGGCTTTAAATTTAAACGTCGCCCTCTATAATACAAGGCGCAGTCTTGGCCGACTGCCTGAGTCTTTTAAGCTCACCCAAAACCTCAAGCTTGTCCGAAAGCGAAAGTTCGGGCTGCGCAAGCTTTTGGTTGAGTATATCTATTTTTTTCATGCAGTATTTTTTATGCAGGGTCTCTATGCATTTGTTAGCCGCCCACACGGGGTTTTCTATGGCGTCTTTTCCTTTGGTGTAAGCCTCGTAAATCCTTTGTCTAACGCGTTCGTCTTCTATGTGGATGTCAAGTTCCGAAATGTCAAAGCCTATGTCGCTCTTATGCAGGCCGAGAACCGCGAAAAGCGCGCGCTCGTCAATATTATCGGAATCCAGCCACGATTCGTCGACATTGTGCGCGAGCGCTTTTGCTATTTTCTCATAATTTAAACATAACACTAAAGCATCGTGCGCGGCATTTGTCAACATCGCACGCCCTGTGTCCGCCAAAAAAGGAGAGTTTGCCTCTTGATAGGCGGGGGTTGCGCTTTTGTTGCGGCGCTTCCAAGATTGAAAATCGCGCTTGACGCTCCCCAAATCGGCAGTGGCGGCGTTTGAAATTGCGCGCAGATAGTCTTCTGCGGCCACACTCGACGCGCACGCGTCAACAGTCTCAAAAAGTTCTTCAATCAAGGCGCTTTTTTGCATCGGAGACGGATTGGGGTTTTCTTTAAGCTTCACGCCCATTGCAAATGACATCGGATTTTGCCTTGAATTTTTTAGGAGCGATTCCATAGCGCCCGCGCCGCCGTTTTTTATGAGAGAGTCGGGGTCGCTGCCTTTTGGCAGCGGCACTATGTAGGGCGCAAGCCCCGACTTCACGCAAAGCGGTATTACCCTCAACGCCGCCTTTACCCCCGCAGAGTCTCCGTCAAAAAGAAGCACCGCGGTTGATGCGTAGCGTTTTGCGAGCGAAAGCTGTTCAAGCCCCAGCGCCGTGCCCTGGCTTGCCACGCAGTTTTCAAACCCGCTGCAAAACATGCGCGCAGCGTCAAGCTGACCTTCTACTATTATAATCTCACCCGTTTCAGACGCCTTTTTGCGGGCGTTGTTTAAATTGAAAAGCACGGCGTTCTTTTTAAATATTTCAGTCTCGGGGGAGTTTACGTACTTGCCCTCTTCATAGGCCATGTCTGTGGGCGTAAGCGCGGTTTTGCGCGCGGTAAAGGCTATTACGCGCCCCTGAAAGTCGCAGATGGGTATCATGAGGCGCCCCCTGAAGCGCGGCTTAAAGTTGCGGAAATCAAAATCAAACTCCCTCGCAAAAAAGAGCCCGCTTTGCTTTAGGGCGTCTGCGGCGTAGCCGCGCTTTTCAAGCCCCTTTTTTAAAGGCGCGTCATCCAAGGGCGCAAAGCCTATGCGCAGGGTTTTGGCGTCTTCAAGCGAGAAGCGGCGCTCTTCTGTCCAGTAGCGGCGCATGGCTTCGCCGTCTTGGGTTTCTGCCCAGAAACATTTGGAAAACCAAGCGGCAGTGTCTTCGTGTATGTCGTAAAGCTGTTTTTTTAGCGACGTGTTTTGACGCGCGCCCGCCGCGCTTTCATCATACTCGATAGGCACGTTAAAGCGGTTTGCGATAAATTCGGCAGCTTCGGGGAAGCTCATATTCTCTTTAATTTGAACAAGCTTGAATATGTCGCCGCCTTGGCTTGTGCTGAAGCAGTAGAAAAAATTCTTATCGGGGTATACGAAGAAAGACGGTGTTTTTTCCGTCGTGAAAGGACTTAAGCCCTTGTATGCCGAGCCCGATTTTTTAAGCGCCACATAAGAGCTTGCAAGGTCGTAAATGTTGACCCTGCTTTTTATGTCCTCTATGCAGCTGTTTTTTATTAGTGGCACTTAAATTAGGCTGATTTCTCTTTTGGGGTTTGCCATAAAAAATGCGGCCATAAGCCGCATAGGCGTTTAACGCGCGGACGCGCTATTTTGTCTGAGGCGTTTGGCCGGCTTCAAAAGCGGCAAACTCTGCCTCGGCCTCAGCCCTATAGGGATGGTCCTCTTTTGCCTCAAGCAGATACTTGCGGTAGAAGAAGGCGGCGTTGCGCCTGTTGCCGGAAAGCTTGTAAGTGCGCGCAAGCCCTATGATGATTTCACTGTTGTATGGGAAGCGCTGGTGCGATTCGTAAAGGGCGTCCAACATCTTGTCCGTGGGTAAAACTTTTGCCGCGCACCTCAAGAAGTAGAGGTTGGTATTTAAGTCTTCCCTGTTGCGGTTTAAAGATTCGCGCGCGGCCAGATAGGCGTCCATGGGCTTGTCTTCGGCCTCATAAGCCTTTGCGAGCGCGCGCCAAGTTTCATAAGATTCGGGGTCTTTAAGTATGGCTTTGTGGGCGGCTTTTGCGGCGTCTGCGGGTTTGCCCTCGTCAATTAATTTTGAAGTTCTGGCGATGTAGCTTGCGGCATCGTCGGCTATGGGCAGCGATGCAACATCTTTGAGGGCTTCGCCTTGGACGACGGTTTCTCCTTGCGAGGCGCCCTGTGCGGCCTTTGCGGCTTCGGCTTTTTCGGCCTCTAGCTTTGCTTTTTCTTCAGCCTCTTTTTTCGCCTTTTCTTCGGCTTCCTTCTTAATGCGTTCTTCTTGCGCTTTTTTAAGCTCTTCCTGTTTGCGTATGGCTTCCTTTGCCTCTTCAAGCTTCTTGCGAAACTCTGCAAGCTGCGCTTTAAGATTGGGGTGCAGGGCGTCAATGGCGGCGGGGTCTATCTCTTCAAGCTGCTTTACGGCGGCGTCAAGCTTGGCCGTATTTTTGTCAGCCAGATATAGGTCTATTAATGCGATTAAAATAGTTTTGCGCGTTTCCAAGTTGTCTTTGGAGGTCGCAGCCAAAGCGGGCTCTAACCAGCGTATGGCCTGCGTTTTATTGCCAAGCTTCATGAAGAGCACGCCTATTGCGGCGGCTTCTTCGGTATTGGGGTTGCGGTCCGCGGCCTTGAGGCTTGCAAGATACGCGTTTAAAGCGTCCTGATAGCGCAATGCGGTTTCATAGCATTTGCCTAGGGATTTCCACGCCATAAAGTCGCTCTTTTCTGACGCGAGGTATTGTTCATAGGTGCGGATTGCGGCGTCGTTTATATTTGCGCGCTCATAAGCGCGCGCCGCAAATAGATACAGCGATATGTCGGCGTCTTTAAGACCTGCGGCCTTTTCAAAATAAAGAGCCGAGAGCGCATAGTTGTCGTTTTGAGAATATGCGTATGCGAGGGTCTCGCAAAGTTTGGAATCGTCCCCGTATTGCTTGTAGACGGAGTCGAGCAGGGTTATTGCGTCCTGCAATTTTTCCTCGAACATCAGGGTCTGGGCGCGGGTTACTGCGGCCTCTATCTTTTCTTTTCGCTCTTGGGCAAGCCGCTCAGGAGACTTTGTGCAGCCCGCAATCGCGAGGACTGCAACGCATATAAAAACGTAGAGGAGTTTTTTAAACTTCATTGCTTGCATTGTAGGCATTTTTAATTTTAACTGCTTGCTAAATTAAATTGAAAGCGAATGTCCGCTTTTTTGAGGCGGCCCAATCGGATTACTCAGATGAATTATTATAAGACTCTAATAAAAAAAGCCGTCTTGCAAATACTTTTTGCGTCAATATTGCTCCAAAGCGCGCTTTCGGGTGATGAACTTTTGGGCGGCAAATTGAAAATTGCTACCCCTCCGCCCCCGCCGGAGCCTATAGACTCGCCTTCGCCCTCCGCAGAAGCGGGCGCTGCGGCATCTTCGGCAAAAGACAAATTCCCAGACATGGGCAAATACATTTTTGAGTGCCGCGTAGCAAATTTTGAGCCCTCTGATTATTCTGCGGCGGTCGCCGGGCTTTTTACATCGTTTGAAAAAACGGCGGGCAAAAACATAAGGCGCGGCGCAAAAGGCAAGGTGGGGCTTAAGATTTATACGAACAGCGGCGCCGGCATACACACGCCCAAAGCCCTGATAGAAGCCGTAATCGCAGAGCTCGGGCGGCGCGGCTACAAGCGCGAAGAAGTGTGGCTTGTAGACTTAAGCCGCCGCAAGCTGCGCGACTGCGGCTTTTTGCCGAAGCTCAGCGAAAAACAGGCCGGCGCCCCCGACGATTATCAGGGCAGCCCGGTTGCGGATTTGGAAAGCGGCAAATATTTCGACAAGCGTTGGTTTTACGACAGCCCCCTGCAGCCGCGCCTCTATCGCAACACAATGGCGCCGGAAGTTATTTACGATCCCGAACTGCGCAAAAGCATGTTGCCCGTTCCGCTCTTTTTCACGTTCGACTTCTGGATTAACCTGCCCGTAATTACCGAGCTGCCAGGGCTGGGCGTAAGCGGCGCAATAGGCAATATATCGATATGGAACGTCTCAAACCAGGAGCGGTTTTTAAACTCTCCGGCAAACGCGCCCATGGCTGCGGCCGAAATGTGCGCCGTGCCCGAAATGCGCGACGGATATTTGTTCACAATCATGACTTTTGAGCAGGTGCAGTATGCGGGCGGCGCGATATTCAATTCTCGCGCTACGGGTTCTGAACATTTCATAATGCTTTCGAGCGACATTGCGGCTTTGGACTACGTCGCCTGGGAAACCGTCAACAAATATAGGTCGGCTGCGGGCTTTCCGCAGATAAACCCGGTGCCGCCCGTGCTTGATTATTGCTCGCAACTCAAGCTTGGGTCGCCAGACATTTTTGAACATAAAAGGATATTCGTCACTTACTGAGATTTTTTGATGATAAGCTCTTCAAAACCAAAAAAGACCGTTTCGGAAACGGGGCAAAATCCGGACGAGATTTTCGACATAGTCGACGCCTCCGACAATGTGGTGGGTTGCGCCCCGCGCAGCCTCATACATAAAAACTGGCTCTTTCACCGCAGCGTGCACGCCATAGTCTTTGATAAAAGCGGCAAAAATATCCTGCTTCAAAAGCGCTCCATGCTTAAAGACTCCTATCCGGGGTATTACACCGCGTCATGCTCCGGCCATGTCGATTCTGGCGAAGATTACGACACGGCTCTGCTGCGCGAAACCTCTGAAGAGCTTGGGGCGGATATGAAAATTTCGCAGTTTAAAAAAATCGGCAAGATAGACGCCTGCAAAGACACGGGTTTTGAATTTGCTTGGGTTTATACCGCCGTGCACGAAGGCCCGTTTGAATACCCGCCGCACGAGGTTGACAGCCTTGAATGGATGCCCGAAGCCGAATTCGCAAAACTCATAGAAATGGGAGGGGCAAAAATAACCCCCGCTTTCGTTTGCGTTTACAAATATTTTCGTTCAAAGTGTCCGCTTTAAAAAATTTTGAATATAAGAGATGAGTAAAGTAAGAGTCAGATTTGCCCCAAGCCCGACGGGGTTTTTTCACATAGGAAGCGCCCGCACCGCTTTATTTAACTGGCTTTACGCCCGTCATACGGGCGGAACCTTCATACTGAGAATTGAGGATACCGACAAGGAGCGCAATAACGACGCCGCCTTGCGCGTGCTCATAGACGGTATGCGCTGGCTGGGTTTAAATTGGGACGAGGGTCCCGAAATCGGCGGCGAATACGGTCCATACTTTCAGAGTCAGCGCGACAACGTGTATCTTGAATATCTTGAAAAACTTCGCCAAAACGGCCGCGCTTACGATAAGGACGGCGCGGTATTCTTTAAGGTATCGGGCGAAAAGCAGGTTTTGCACGACGCCGTTTACGGCGACGTTGAGCGCCTTGAAGAAAAAGACTTTCCGATATTTCGCTCAAACGGTTCCCCCGTTTTTCATTTTGTGAACGTAGTTGACGATATCGCAATGAACATCACGCACGTGATAAGGGGGCAAGACCATCTTACCAACACCAACAAGCATCTTGAAATATTCAAGGCTTTTGACGCGCCGCTGCCGCAGTTTGCGCATATCCCGCTCATACTTAAAAGCGAGGGAGAGGGCAAGATGAGCAAGCGCGACAAGGGTGCGCTCATAGAAGAATACGAGCAGAAAAACTTTTTGCCCGAGGCCGTGCGCAATTATCTTTGCATGCTGGGTTGGAATCCCAAAAACAATTTGGAAGTAATGCCCATTGAGCAGATTATTGAGCTGTTTGACTTTGGCGGCATCATAAAGAGCAACGCGCGTTTTGACGAACGTAAAATGGCGCACTTCAATACGGAGCATATCCGCGCCCTGTCTCCGAAAAAATTTGCGGAGCTTGCGCTTAAGGCGCTCGGCGCAGAATCTTTGGCGGCGCGCGCGGACAGGTCTTACGCCGATGCGGTTTTGGCGCTTTGTCAGCCCAAGGCTGTCAATATGGAATCTTTGGACGGGCTTATGTTTTACTTTTTTACTGAAGATTTTGTCTATGACGAAGCCGCAAAAGAGAGGGTCTTTAAGAAGGGTGAACCCGTTAAGCGCATGGCGCAAGCGCTTGCCCTCATAAGCGCGATGCCCGCAGCGCAATTTACGCAAGACGGCTTGCATGAAGCTTTTGAGAAGCTCGCCGCGTCAAACAACCTAAAGATTACAGAATACTTCCCGCCGCTCAGATTTGGGGTTTCGGGACAGGCGGGCGGCCCCGATTTGCTGCCCATGCTCTGCGTGCTCGGCAAAGAAAAGGTAGTCGAAAGACTCTCCCGCAGCGTTGCGCGCTTTTCTTAATACTTGCAAATATTTAACGATTACTTAAAAACTGTACCGACTTTAATATGAGCGACCCCATCAAACACGAATGCGGCATAGCTCTCGTGAGATTGCTGAAACCACTCAGCTATTATCAAGAGAAATACGGCACGCCGCTTTACGGCTTCAACAAGCTTTTTTTGCTCATGGAAAAACAGCACAACCGCGGTCAGGACGGCGCGGGCATAGGCGGTGTGAAAATCGGTATCCCGCCCGGGCAGCGCTTCATGTTCAGAGAGCGCAGCGTATCTCCCAACGCCCTGCCAGAGATTTTTCAAGGTCAGCTTAAAAAGTATCAGAAAATGCTTTCCAGGGGTGTAATACACCCCGAATTCCCCGATACCGTGAAGGAAAATTTTGACTTCGGCGGGGAGCTTTTGTTGGGGCATTTGCGTTACGGAACAAGCGGCAGTTACGACGTATCTACCTGCCATCCGTTTTTCAGAAAGAGCACGTGGCCTGCGCGCAACCTGATGCTTGTGGGCAATTTCAACATCACAAATACTGATGAGCTCAACAACCGCATGATAGAAATCGGCATACATCCGGTTTTCAGCACCGACACTCAGGCGATTTTGGAGCAGATAAGCTTTTATCTTGATATTGAGCACGCCGAAATTTACAGGGAGCTGCGCGACAAGGGAATAGCGGGGGCGTCCATTTTGCGCATGATGAACGAGAAGCTCAACCCCGAACGCGTCGTCAGCGAAGCTGCGCGCAATTGGGACGGCGGTTACGTTATTGCCGGCATAATAGGCAACGGCGACGCCTTTGTTTTGAGAGATCCGCACGGCATACGCCCCTGCCACTATATAAAGAACGACGAAGTTGTGGCTTTCGCCTCGGAAAGGGTGGCGCTTATGACCATTTTTGACGCCAAGGCCGAAGACGTGCATGAGCTTACGCCGGGCGCAACATTTGTTGTGAAAAGCGACGGCACTTGCAGGGAGCACCGCTTTGCGCCCGAGGAAAAAAAGACCGCCTGCATGTTTGAGCGCATATATTTTTCAAGGGGCAATGACCCCGACATCTACGAAGAGCGCAAGTTGATGGGCGAGGCTCTTTGCCCCGCAATCATGAAGGCCGTCGAGGGCGACTTTAAAAACACGGTTTTCAGCTACATTCCCAACACCGCGGAAGTCGCCTATTACGGCATGATGAGCGGTATGCGCTGTATAAGGCGCGCGCAGGTAAAAGAAGCCTTCATGGAAAAAATCAAACAGGGCAAGTGCATCAGCGAAGAAGACTACGACGCCCTGATTTTGGACAACTGGCCCAGGGGTGAAAAAATCGCCCACAAAGACATCAAGCTGCGCACGTTTATTTCAAACGAGAAAGACAGGATGCAGCTTGCCTCCCACGTTTACGACGTCACTTACGGGGTTGTTTCCGAAAAGGACAATCTGGTTTGTCTGGATGACTCCATAGTGCGCGGCACAACGCTCAAACAGCAGATTTTGCGCATACTTTCAAAGACAAATCCGCTAAAAATCGTCATAGCCTCCACAGCGCCCCAGATACGCTATCCGGACTGCTACGGCATTGATATGAGCGAGCTTGGCAAATTCATCGCATTTCAGGCGGCAATCGCGCTTTGCAAAGAGACGGGCAAGAAGGATTTGATTAAAGAAGTGTATTCTCTCTGCGCGGAGCAGGAGCATAAAAACCCCGCCCAGATGAAAAACTACGTGAAGATGATTTACGAAGCCTTCACGCCTGAGCTTATCTCTCAAAAAATTTCGCAGCTCGTATACCCCCAAAACATAGAGTGGAGCGGGGAAGTGCAGATAGTTTACCAATCCATAGAAAACCTGCACAAGGCCGTGAAAAGTTGCACAGGAGACTGGTATTTCACGGGCAATTATCCGACGCCCGGCGGCTACAGGGTGCTTAACCGCGCCTTTATGAATTATTACGAAAGCAAGGAGGGGCGCAGCTACTAGGCGCGCCTGAAAGTTCTTATATTTTTGCTGCAAGCCTCATGAAAAAGACGTTTACGGCCATACTAAGCGCGCTTTTTTTGAGTGCGGCGGTTGCGTATGCGGATGCAAGCGCGCAAGCTGCGCCTTTGGGTGCTGATGCGGGCGCGTTGCCAAAGCCAAAGCCTTTGGGCGCGCTTGATGTCGCAAAGCCTTCGCAAGCCTTAAGCGCGCCGTTTCTGGGCTTGCCTACGCCCGCAGAGCTTGAATCTGCCGACAAAGCGCGCGTGCGCTATGTAATGTATAAGACGCCGTGCTTTATAATCATCGCGCAAAATACCGACGCCCTGAGCGCCGCAAAGAGCGTGGCGGAATCTGCGGAGGAAATGTTTGCAGAATACGTGGGCTCAAAAATGATGTTTGAGCCTCCGCTTACCTTGCAAATCGTGCCGGAAAATTCAGACACGTTTAAGGGAGACTTTGCGGTTTCCGACTTTGACACGGCGCACGCAGTAATCTCGGCGCGTTGGGTTGAAAACTTGCCCTTTGACGGGTTTTGCAAGCTTGTATCGGGCGCTATTTTGAGGCGCATGGCCTTGCAAGTAGGCGGCTCGAAAGCCGCGGACGCCGTGCCGTTTTGGCTTGAGCTTGCTTTTGCGAAGAATCTCGAATGTAAAATTGCGGCTTCGGGCGTGTTTACTTGCGCGCGCGCGGCCTGCGCAGAGCCTCAAGACTCATTAAGGCGGGTCTTCAACTATTCTCGCGGCGGCAATGCCGACTTTGAAATGATGGAGCTTAACTCATATTGGACCTTGCGCACGCTTGAAGGCGTGCTTGGCAAAAACAAAAATTTTCAGGCGTTTTTCAGGCGCTGCCTTGCCGGCGAAAGCCCCGAAAGCCTTTTGAAATCGGTTCAGGCGGAAACAAAATTTTCAGACTTTGACACGCGCTGGAAGTGCGCGGTTTTGGGTGAGATATATTCTCGCATGGGCGGGGTGCTTACTACTGAAGCTTCGCGCGCGGAGCTTGCGCGTCAGAGCGTCGTAGCCGTTGAAGATACGGATGGCGAGCTTGTGAGCCTTTCTGACACTCAACTTTGGCAGAACCGCAAAAATCCACGCGTGCGGCGCACGCTTAATGAGCGCATTGCGGAAATAAAAATATCTCTTCTTTATATAAATCCGGCGTATTATGACGCGCTGCTGGCGGCGGGGCAGGTTATGGAGGCTGTGATTGCCGACGACAAAAGCGCCTTTGACGCCGCAAGGGAGTCTTTCATTAAATCTTATCGAATAGGTTTCGGCGTCGAAAAACGCGCGAGGGAACTTTTGACCGCAAATTTGGAAGAGCTTAAAAAGAGCGCAAATCCGCCGTCTCCGGCCCAAACGCCGCCGCAAGTTGCCCCCGCGGCGCAACAGCCTTAGGCCATCTGCGCCGATTTCTGCGCGGGCGTTCGCGTTTTTTGCGGCGTTTGAAATTTGCTTCATCAAAAAAATATACTTGATAAAGGCGCCAATAAAATAATAAGGTTTCGGCTATGATTAACGAGATATTAGCAATAGGTTTGCCCGGCGGCCCCGAGATGATCGTTATTCTGGTTGTTATTTTGCTTCTTTTCGGAGCAAAAAGACTTCCTGAACTCGCAAAAGGGCTCGGCAAATCCATAAGGGAATTTAAGAAGGCGACCAGCGAAGTCGAAGACGACATTCGCGAAGCTCTTAAAGAAGACCCCTCAAAGCCCGCCGCACCCAAGGTAGAAGCTAAAAAAGATGCAGAAGGCATAAAACCTTCGGAGTCTGAAAAGACCAAGTCTGAATAGTCCCTCGGGGGAGGGTGCATATTTTAAAAGGGAAGCTCGGGGCTTCCCTTTTTTGTTTACGCCCCGAAGACCGCGAATTTTGTGCCCACGGGCGTATCAAACACGCGTGCTTGCGCGCCGTAGGCCTTTGTGAGGATTTCCGCCGTCATAATTTCTTGGGGGCTGCCGCAAGCGAGCATTGTGTGTCCGCCCATTACGGCGATTTTGTCGGCATACATTGCCGCAAGGTTTGGGTCGTGGAGCACAGCGGCTACGGCCGCCCCGTTTTGCGCCAGATTTTTTGCAAGCTTCATGGCGGCTGCGGCGTGCGCGGGGTCAAGGCCTGAGCATGGTTCGTCAAGCAAAAGCGTCTTGCCGGAGTAGTCTCCGTTTTTTGAATATATCTGGGCTAGGGTGCGCGCAAGCTGCACTCTGCGTTTTTCGCCGCCTGAAAGCGCCGTGTAAAAACGCTCTTCAAAACCTTCAAGCCCCGCAAGCCTCAGGCATTCAAACGCCACTTCCTCGTCTTGGGCGGAATATGAAAATTGGGGCGAATGCGCGTAGCGGCCAAGCAGCACAGTATCCAAAACCGAATAGTCGAAGACGAGGGAATTTTCTTGCTCAAGCACGGCTCTGGTCTTTGCGAGGACGCGCGCCGAAACCCCGTTTATATCAGCCCCGTCGGCCAAGACGCGCCCGCTGTCGGGCTTAAAATAGCCGCTTAAAATATTTAAAAGCGTGCTTTTGCCCGCGCCGTTAGTGCCCAAAATTGCGCAGAATTCCCCGCCGCTTATGCTCAACGACAGGTTTTTAAGAACCTCTAAGCGCGGGCGTTTATACGCAAAACTTATATTTTCAGCTTCTAACATTGCGTGGGTTCCTTAAAATCAACAAAAATACCGGCGCGCCGATAAGCGCCGTTATAACGCCGATGGGCACGGCGTCCGTAGGCGATACCGCGCGCGATATCACATCCGCAAAAGTTATGAGCGCCGCGCCGCCCAGGGCAGAAAGCGGCAGCAGCGTGCGGTTGTCCGGGCCCGCCGCCATCCTTAAAATGTGCGGCACAACCAGTCCCACAAAGCCTATTATCCCGCAGAGTGCGACGCAAGAGGCCGTCATGGCCGCCGCGCAAAACATTGCGGCAAATTGCAACTTGCCCGCATCCGCGCCCGCATGGTGCGCCTGTCGCGCGCCGAGAGAAAGCACATTGAGGCCTTTGGCCTTTGAAAATAAAAACAGCCATGCCGCCCCGCTTATTACAGAGGCGCTGGCAAGGGTTTTCCAAGTGGATGCGTCAAGAGAGCCGAGCGTCCAAAATATGAAGCTTTTTAAGCCCGCTTCTCTGGCGGAATACATTGCAAAGCCGACTATTGCGGAGCAGAATGCGTTTACGGCTATACCCGTAAGCAGTATGGAAGCCGCAGAAATCCTGCCGCCGTAGGCGCTCAGTCTCCATATCGCGGCGGTTGCGGCAAGGCCGCAAATAAGCGCGCCCGCTTGCAACCCGAGCCCCGCAAAAGCGCTTTCTGAAAAAATCACGATTGCCAAAACGGCACCCAGCGACGCGCCCGCAGATACGCCCGTAATGGAAGGGTCGGCAAGCGGGTTTCTGAAAAGCGACTGCATTGCCGCCCCCGCCCCAGCAAGCGATGCGCCCGCCAAAATTCCTGTCAGAAGGCGCGGCAGCCTGATGTCGTAAAAAATAACTTTGTCGGCGTCGGCAAATTCTCCGCAGAAAATGCCGCGCAAAATTTTTAAAAACCCCAAATCAGCCGCCCCCGTCGAAAGCGACAGGGCGCAGGCAAAAACAAGCAGGGCGCACAAAACTGCGAAAGCGGTTACAAAGCGCCTGTTGATAGCACCGCCCAAAACGCTACCTCCTGCGAGGGCCGTAGCTGCGCATGGGCGCATTCCTCGCGACATCCGCGTTTTTAAGCCTGTAGACTATGCGCGCCTTCTCTATGTCTTGCGGGGTCATTTCCATCTTGACCCTGTCTCCCACGGTCAGCTTTATGAAATTTTTGCGGAGCTTGCCCGATATGTGGGCGAGCACCTGATGCCCGTTCGCAAGCTCAACCCTGAACATTGTTCCGGGGAGAACTGAAATCACTTTACCTTCTACTTCTACGCAGTCCGACATTAGTCCTTGTTGTTAATTTGTTAAAGGCGCGATTTTGCTATTTTTTGTCCTGCATAGTCAAGCAGATAAAACGCGCAATATGCGCATTGGCGCGCGCTTAAAAAACTTAAAGAGAAATATGGCGGGTGCACGCCTTCAAAAGCTGGGCTCTGTCTACCGTAAGCCCCCAGCCGGGCATGGGCAGCATTGCGTAAGCGCCGTCGGGCAGTCTATACGTGCTTTCTTCTACAATGGCATTTAGGAATACCGAATTTTCATGCGGTTTTTCTGTAGTCTCAACCCACTGCGCGCCCACGGCTATGGCTATTTGCTGATAAACCGTGCAGCCCGGGCCTATGAGGGAGTTTTCTCCGATGCAAATTTCACCCCCGAAAGACTTGATTTTTGTAACAAGGGCGGATACGCAGTAAAAGTTGCCCATGTCGCCAGGGTGCAGGTTAAAGAGGTCGGCGCTGCCCTTTAAATTCTTTTTGAGAGCCTTTTGGGAATCTCTTATATATCTGTCCGAAATTATTATGACGCCGTATTTTTTGCCTAGGTTTCTTATCTCGGGCAGACGTTCTTCGGGCACGCTTGCCAAATCTTCTATGGCGTTTGCGCCGGCTTGCGCAAGGCGCTTGATGATTTCTTCAAGGGGCTGCAAGTCCGCGTCTTTTATCGTGTATGTGCGGGTGGCGTCAACCACTATGAACGTGTCGGGCTTTACGGCTTTGCGCAGCGTTGCGACAAGCTTTTCGTCAAGCGCAATGTCGCCGAAAATTCGCATCTTCATGTGCGCGGTAAGATTTTGACGCTTTGCCAACACTATTTTTTCTCCAATCTTGTCGGGCTCGTCTTCGCAAATGCTGAAAGAGCCGGCCACTTTTGAAATTTCATTAAAGCCCATAAGGCGCACGGCGGCTACGCCGCGCTCTTTGCCGACTATGTCCAAAAGCGCCATGTTCAACATTTCCGAAATGCCCAACGCCATCTCGCAATCATGCGTCTTAAGATGGTTTAGACCCTCTTGCGCGCTTACGCCTTTAAATTTCTTAAGATAATCCGCAACAATCTTAAACTCCGAACTTTCAAAATTTACAGAAGGATTATTTACGGTAAGGACGGCTTCGCCCCAGCCCTCGTTTTCCCCTGCTTTCATCCGCAATATCATGTGTTGCCTGTTTTCGCGGGGGTTTTGGCTGAAATGCATGGGGCTGTCCACGTTTATCAAAAACACCTCTATTTCAGAAACGGTTGCGGCCGCCAAACCGCTTGCGGGGCAAACGATTGAGGTTAAAAATACAATGAAGATTGCCAACTTATTCATTTCCGCAGGGGTGTTTGGAAACTGATATTAAATACGTATCGCCCAAAGCTGAATTAGATTTAATAAAAAGCATAAGCCATTGTAAAGCTCAAAGATGATTTTTAAGGTAGAGAATCTTGGGTTTGAATCTTGTATGTTTACGGAGTGCTTTTTTATTGTATTTGCAAGGCGCTTTGGGGTATTCTCCGCCAAGTTATGCCGCAGAAAGGAATTTTTGACTGTCCGTTTACGCCCATGCACCCGTCCTGCCTTAACAGGGATGACGAGTATTATATGAAGCTTGCCTACAATTTGGCGCTTAAGGCTTGGGCTTTGGGAGAGGTGCCAATAGGCGCAATCGCCGTAAACGCGGGTGCCGTAATAGGGCAGGCGCACAACATGGTAGAGACCATGAAAGACCCCACCGCCCATGCAGAAATTTTGGCAATTACGCAGGCCGCAAACAAAATCGGGGACTGGCGCTTAAACGGCACAACGCTCTACGTTACAAAAGAGCCCTGCCCTATGTGTGCGGGCGCTTGCGTTATGTCGCGCGTAAGCAGGGTTGTATTCGGCGCCGGAGACCTCGCAATGGGTTTTCTGGGCGGGGCTGCAAAGTTTCATGAAATGGGCACCTTAAATCACGCTTTGAAGGTGGATGAGCCCGTTTTGCAAGAAGAGTGCGCTGAACTGCTCAAGACTTTTTTTGCTTTAAAGCGCAAGCTTTCCGACGATAATGCTCTCAATCGGCGGGAGTGATTTTTTAACGCAATAAAGGTAAACCCAAACAATATATCAGACTATGAAATACGAATTAGTTCCACTTAAATATGACTACGCGGCCTTGGAGCCTTGGATAGACGCAAAAACCGTTGAAATCCACCATGACAAACATCAGGCAACCTATGTCGCAAACCTAAACGCGGCGCTTGAGTCTGACCCCAACTTCAAGTATGAAGGGTGCTTGGGATGCCTCTTGGAAACCCTTGACAAAGTGCCGGAAGGCATAAGGACTGCCGTCCGCAATAACGGCGGCGGCGTCTGGAATCACAATTTTTACTGGACGGGTTTTTCGGCAGAGAAAACCAAGCCTTCAGAAAAGCTTCAAAAAGCGGCAGACGCGGCTTTCGGCGGCGTTGACGGCTTAAAAAAGCAGCTTAACGACGCGGGTCTTAAACGCTTCGGCAGCGGCTGGGCTTGGCTTGTTACCGACGAGAAGGGAAAGCTTAGCATAATATCGACGCCCAATCAGGATACCCCTATTATGGGCAAATTTGCGGGCTTGCCCGAAGGCTTGACCCCGCTGCTTACCATAGACGTTTGGGAGCACTCATACTATCTTAAATACCAGAACCGCCGCGCAGAATATCTTGAAGCCGTGTGGAACGTGATAAACTGGAAAGAAGTTTCGCGCAGATACGCGCTTGCTCTCGGCGAAGAGGTTGAGGGTTGCCGCTGCGGCTCGGGCGAAGCCAAAAAATAGTCCGCCTTTTCACGACACTTTTAAAGCGCCGATATGTTCGGCGCTTTTTTTTTGTAATTTCTTGTGCGGGCTTTGCGCTTTTAATCATTGAGGATGTCGGCAGCGTAAAAGTGTGATTTTTAAATTTAATGCTTGCAAGGCGGGCTTTAATTTTATCGATTCCGATAGACTTTTGCGAGGCAATGCTCTTCTTAAAATCCTCTTCAAAAAAGCTTTCATAAAAAAACTTCTTGAAAAGAGGCGTGACTGAGCTTCATATAAAGTCATATTTACCTAATCACAAAAAATATATGTGCGGAATAACCGGTTATGTTGGTAAAAAACAGGCAGCTCCCATATTGTTGGAAGGTCTGACAAAACTCGAATACAGGGGTTACGACTCTGCGGGCATGGCTCTCATACACGGCACGGTCATGGACGTTAAAAAGAAGAAGGGCAGGGTTGCCGTGCTTTCAGAAGAATGCAGGGCGCATCCCTTTGACGCCACGACAGGCATCAGCCACACGCGTTGGGCAACCCACGGCGGCGTGACAGACGCAAACGCGCATCCGCACGTCTCCACCTGCGGCAATTTTGCGCTTGTGCACAACGGCATAATTGAAAATTACGAAAGCATACGCCACTTTTTGGAGGGCAAAGGCTACACATTTTTAAGCCAGACCGATACCGAGGCGCTTGTAAATTTGATTTCTTACGAATATAAGGGGCTTGCAAACGATCCTTGCGAAAACCGCTTTATGGAAGCCGTGCGCCGCGCTCTCTGCCATGTTGAGGGCACTTACGGCATTGCCGTAATCAGCAAATTTCACGACGGCGAAATAATCGCCGCGCGCAAAGGCTCGCCGCTTATCATAGGCATAGGCAAAGGCGAGCGCCTTGTGTCCAGCGACGTTTTGGGTTTTGCGGGGCGCGCGCAAAACGTCATATACCTTGACGACGGACAAATTGCCAGCGTAACCGCCGAAAATTGCGACATCATTACGGTCGGCAATCAGCAAATACAATGCGTAATAAACCAGATAGACTGGGAGATGGATAATGCGGAGCTCGGCTCTTTCAGGCATTACATGGAAAAGGAGATTTTTGAGCAGCCCAAGGTTGTAGAAAACGCCATACGCGGCCGCATCTCCGACGACGGTTCTACGGCGGTATTAAACGGCCTTAACATGACGCCTTCTGAGCTTAGGCAGATAGACCGCATTTTGTTTTGCGCCTGCGGCACCGCGTGGCACGCCTGTTTGGTGGCGGAAAACTTCATAGAAAAATACACGCGCATCCCCGTAGAGGTAGAATACGCCAGCGAATTTCGCTACCGTAATGCGCCCTTGGATAAGAACACGCTCGCTTTTGTTATCAGCCAAAGCGGCGAAACCATAGACACGCTTGAAGCCCTTAGGGAATCTCAGCGCAAAGGTTTTAAGACCCTCGCCATAACAAACTCCGTAGGCTCAACAATTTCAAGGGAGAGCAACGGCGGCCTTTACCAATACGGCGGCCGCGAAATCGGCGTTGCGTCGACCAAGGCGTTTACTTCGCAAGTTATGATATGCCTGCTTATCGCGCTTTACATAGGCCGCATGAGGGATCTTTCATACTCGCAGGGCAAAGAAATCGTGGAAGCCATAAAAAGCGCGCCGGATTTTATTGCGGAAGCGCTTAAGCTTGCGCCTTCCATAGAGAAGCTCGCCCAAAAATATTATAAGTTTGACGACTTCTTGTTTCTCGGCCGTTTGGAAGAGTTCCCGATAGCCCTTGAAGGCGCGCTCAAGCTTAAAGAAATTTCATACATCCATGCCGAGGGCTACCCCGCGGCCGAAATGAAGCACGGCCCCATAGCCTTGGTATGTCCCGAGTGCCCCACGGTGATTTTTGCGCATCACGGCGACATATTCAACAAGGTGGTGTCAAACGCCCAAGAAATAAAGGCGCGCAAGGGACCTTGCATAGTCATTACCGATGCGCCGGAGCTTTTCCCCAAGGGTTTGGCCGACGACGTAATAGTTGTGCCGCGCGTGCATGAATCAATAAGGCCTATAATATCGACCATACCGATACAGCTGCTGGCCTACTACATTGCGCTTGCCCGCGGTTGCGATGTCGACAAGCCGCGCAATCTCGCAAAGAGCGTGACGGTCGAGTAGTTTTACATTGCTTCTTTTAGAGCGCCTTTAGGGGCGCTCTTTTGTTTGACGATTATGTTTGACAATATTGTCAAACGCCGTAAATATCTTGCGCGTTATGAAAGAAACAAAAGAAGCGGGCGCGGAAGAAAAAATAATTGCCGCCGCGCGCAGAGTTTTTATCAAAAAGGGCAGGGAGTCCGCAACAATGGCCGATATCGCCAAAGAGGCGGGCATAAGCAGAACCTCCCTCAATTATTATTTCAGAAGCAAGGAAAAGCTTTTTGACGGCGCTTTTGAAGGCGTTTTAAAAAGCGTCTTGCCGCACATAGAAAAAATTATAACGGATGAGTCGGGCGCGCTTGAGAAGTTCGCAAAAATTATCGACGTGCATACCGCAATGCTCTTAAAGACGCCCGATATGCCGCTTTTTATAATGGGCGAAATTAACAGAGACGCGCCTTCGCTTATTACTCGGGCTCGCAAAATACTCGGCCCTCAAAATGTTGTGCGCCGCTTCGGAGAGCAAATTGAAGCCGAAATGGCTCTAGGCAAGCTGCGCCGTCTGCCGCTTGCGGATGTGGCGAACGTATATCTTGGCGTAATGCTCTTCCCGTTTCTCATTAAAAACGCGCTTGAGATAGTGTTCTTTAAAAACAGCGGCGAAGAGTTTAAAAATTTTGTTGCGGCGCGCCGCGCGCTGGCGCTTGAGATTTTGACCGGCACCCTCAAGCCTTGAGGCGTTTCTTGAAATTTTGGTTTGACTGCGAGTGAACAAATGTTCTTTTTAGGATTTATTGCACAAACAAAAGTTGCGAAAGCGGTTAATTTTCTAACATTTAACTCATAATATTAAGGTTGACGGCTTTTTTAAAGCCTGAAAAATTTTCAAAAATCAATAACAGTTTTTTTACATATATGAAAAACACAGTCCGTATCGTTCTGTCATTGGCGGCGCTTATTGCGTTTGGGGCTTGCACTAAAAAAGAAGAGGCCAAGGTCTCAAGGCCGCCCTCGCCCGTAGTGCTGGGCTCAGCGCAAACCAAAAATGCGCCGCGCTATCTTGAATGCTTGGGCACCATACACTCTTTCAACAGTGTGAGCGTCATGCCGCAGGTTACGGGGCAGATTGTTGAAATAACATTTAAGCAGGGCGACATAGTAAAAGAGGGCGACATCATCGCTAAGATAGATCCGCGCCCATTTCAGGCCGCTGTAATGCAGGCGCAGGGCAATCTCAATCAGGCGCTGGCGCAGCTTAAGATTGACGAGCTTGAAGTGACGCGCAACAAGACGCTCGTCAAAGACAAATACATAGACCAACAAACTTTTGACACTTACGTGGCCAAAGTTGAGATGGATAAGGGCGTCATAGAAACTTGCAGGGGCGCCTTGGAACAGGCCAAGATAAATTTGGAGTGGTGCACAATAAAGTCTCCCGTGGGCGGCAAGATAGGCTTTTATGAGATTGACTTGGGCAACATCGTAAACGCTAACGTAAGCAAGATTACCTCCATAGAGCAGATAGACAAACTCTATGTGGACTTTGTAATACCCAACCAGTTTTTGAATGAAGTAAAAACTTTCATGGATAAAAACGGCGGCAAGCTTGATTTGGTTGTAAAATATATTGAGGACGATATGCGCCACCTCTCGCAAGATGCCACCGTCAGCATCATACAAAATCAGGTTCGCTACCAGTCGGGCACTGTAGTATTGAGGGGTGAGTTGGAAAATTCAAAAGGGATTTTCTGGCCCAATCAGCCCATAAAGGCAAACTTGGTTCTAGAAAGCTTGAAAGACGCGGTTGTCATACCCTACCAATCGATAGAAACCGGCCCCGTGGGCAAATACGTATATGCCGCAAAGGTTGCCGAATGGCCCGTGAGGCTCATAGAAAAGAAGACTGTTGAAATCATACAGGTAAACGACGACGGCACCGCTATCGTAAAGGGCGTAAACGGCGGCGACGACCTCGTGATAAACGGGCAGCTCGGCGTAAGCATGGGTTCTTTTGCGCTGGCTTATTCTTCAACCTTGATGGGGTTGCCATATGAGCAGGACGGCAAGACCACAATCAACCCCGCAAAACTGCATGAATTTATAGGCAACGCAACACAGATTGCCGAAAAGCTCAGGGCGCAAGAGCATGCCAAAGCCGCCGCCAAGGCGGCTCCTCAGGCCGAGGCAAAGAAGGACGAAAATAAAAAGTCCGCCGCGCAGCTTAAGTAGGGCGTTGCTTAAAAACTAATTTCAAATAAAAAATAAAATGGCTGAAAATAAGGCAAGAGGTTCGCTTTCGGACGTGTTTATAAATCGTCCGGTCATGACCATACTTCTCGCGGTCACGGCGCTTTTGTTCGGTGTTTACTCATTCCAAAAAATGCCCGTAAACGACCTTCCCGGGGTTACATATCCCGTCATCCAAGTAAGCGTGAGTTACCCGGGGGCAGACCCAAGCATCATGGGCGCAAACATAGCCTCCCCGCTTGAGCAAGAATTCATGCAGATACCCGGGCTTGAGCTTGTGACGTCGTCCAACTCTTTCGGTTCAACGTCCATAATCTTGCAGTTTTCAATGTCCAAAAACATTGACGCCGCCGCAACCGACGTGCAAAGCGCCATACAGCGCGCCATGGGCAACCTGCCGCCCGACCTGCCTTCGCCCCCGTCCTTCTTTAAGGACAACCCCAACGATATGCCCATTTACATCATCACCGTAATAAGCGATTCTATGGATTTGGGGCAGCTGTATGACTACGCCTTCAGTGAAGTTTCGCAGCGCATAAGCATGATAGACGGCGTTTCAAAAGTCGATCTTTACGCAGCCCCGCGCGCGGTCAGGGTTGAAGCGGATGTGGACAAGCTTTACAATCTGGGCATGACGCTTACCGATTTGCGCAACGCAATAGCCATCACCACAAACATGACGGGGGCGGGCAACATAGAAGGCCCCAGCTCGCAGTTTGTTATATACCCCAACACGCAGCTTTCAAAGGCCGAAGACTATAAAAACATAGTGGTAGCATACAGGCAGGGCGCGCCCGTCTATCTGCGCGACATTGCCGTAATCGAAGACACCCTGCAATACGACACCTTGAATTTGGACTTCTGGACAAATCAAACCGATTGCGAGGGCAGGGCGCTTATCGCCATGGGCGTCAGAAAAACGGTGGACGGCAACGCCGTAAAGACCGTCGCCGACATTCAGGATTTGATGAAAGAGCTCAGGCAGGAGCTGCCGTCTTCGGTTAGGCTGCTTACTTTCTACGACAGGGCCGAATTCATTTTGGCCAACATTTTCGACGTTAAAGAAACGCTGGCAATCGCGTTCATCCTCGTAGTATTTGTTATATTCCTCTTCCTCGGCCGTTTCAGGGATACGGCGATACCCGCCGTAGCGTTGCCGTTCTCTCTTTTGCTCACTTTTATTTTGATGTACAACTACGGCTTTTCGCTGAACAACCTCTCTTTAATGGGGCTTACAATGGCGATAGGCTTCTTGGTCGACGACGCAATAGTCTTTTTGGAAAACACCGTCCGCAGGATGGAAGACTTGGGCGAACAACCGCTTGAGGCAACCTACGCTTCCGCCAAAGAAATCAGCTTTACGATTTTGAGCATGACGCTTTCTCTCGCGGCGGTGTTCATACCGCTCGTATTCATGTCGGGCATCATAGGCAGGGTGTTTAAGGAGTTTTCTCTCACGGTGGTTACGGCCACCCTTATGTCGGGCGTAGTCAGCCTTACGCTTACGCCCATGATGTGCTCTCGCATGCTTCAGCCCAGAACCAAAAATGTTAACGACAGAACGTTTATAGAGCGCGGCGCGCACTTTATAGAACACGCATTCTTAAAGTTTTACAGTCCCACGCTGACTTGGATGCTAAAGCAAAACTTTCTCGCTCTTGCGATAATAGCAATTTGCATTTACGGAACTTTCCATTTCTTCAACATCTTGCCCAAGGCCTTTTTGCCCACGGGCGACAGCGGCTTTATGCAGGGCGCTTTCATTGTCGAATCAAAAACTTCGCCCAAAGAAATCAACATCTACCAAAAGCAGATTGCGCACGTTTTGCAAACAACGGCCGGCGTCGAAAGTTACGTGCTGGTTTCGGGTGTTACCTCTTTCGTAAATTCAAACATGGGCATAGGCTTTATCAACCTTGTAGAAAAAGCCGAGCGCCGCCCAATTGAGCAAATTTCCGACGAAATACGCATGCGCATAATGATGATGCCGGGCATTTACCCCGCCTTCCAACCGCAGCCGACGCTCAAAATTTCAACGGGTGCGGTGGCAAACACGCTGGGTGACTATGCGTATTCGCTTTCTGGGCTTGACCAAAACGTCCTTAGCGCAACCTCTATGCAGCTCATGGGCGAGATGCTGCAGCAGCAGGGCAAACTTTTCTTGAGCGTGAATACCGACCTTTATCTTAACAACCCGCAGGTGGTGCTTGACCCGTACAGAGAAAAGGCCTCAATGCTCGGCATGAGCATGGACTCTTACTCAAACGTGTTTAAGAACGCCTATGCAAAGTTTTTCTATTACCTCGTAAAATCAACCTATCAACAGTATTGGTCTATATTGCAGGCGCAAGATTCAGACAGGTCTTACGTGAAGGACATTTACAAGCTTAACTTTAGGCCCGACTCTTCCGTTACGGGCGGCGAACCCGTGCGCCCCATCGGTGCGACTTCAAGCAACGCAGACACATTCTCAGACACTCTCGCGTCAGACTTGATACCATACAGGTCAATAGGCAACACGCGCGAGACGCTTGCGCCTATCGCCATAAATCACATAAACAACTTCCCGTCGGTTACGCTTTTCTTTAACCTTATGCCCGGCGTATCCATAGGCGACGCCACAAAATGGATTGAAGACAGGGCTGCGGAAATCATCCCGCACTCCATACAAAAGGGTTTCCAGGGCGAGGCCGTAACCTTTCAACAGACCATGATAAGCCTTGCGGTGCTCATGTTGGTGGCAATCTTCGTCATGTATGTTATCTTGGGCATACTTTACGAAAGCTACGTGCACCCAATCACGGTGCTGATTTCTTTGCCCGTTGCGATAGTCGGCGGCTTGGCATGCCTATGGTATAAGGGTATGGTGTTGGACATTTACTCCGCAATAGGCGTCTTCATGCTCATGGGCATAGTCAAGAAAAACGGCATCATGATTGTAGACTTTGCCATCATGCGCGAGGCCGGTGGCCTAAGCCCCCGAGAGGCCATACACGAAGCGTCTATGGAGCGTTTCAGGCCTATTATTATGACCACTTTTGCGGCGCTTATCGGCATGCTGCCCATAGCCATGGGCTTGGGCGAGGCCGATGCCGAAAGCCGCGTGCCCTTGGGCGTAACGGTAGTGGGCGGCCTGATATTCTCGCAGGTCATTACGCTTTATGTAACGCCCGTTGTCTATCTTTGGATGGACTGGCTGCAAAGCCATGTCCTTGACAAGTTTGCATTCTTTGAACGCGGCAAAATATAAAATAAAGATTTAAGGCATGAATATGAAGTTTATAGCAAAGTCCGTCATTTATGCGGCGTGCGCCGCAGCGCTTGCCTCTTGCATGAGCGTTGACAAAGAGGTGGCGCAAAAGCCCACGCGCTATTGGAAAGCCCCCAAAGACGCTCTGCCCGCATCTCCCATAGAGCCCGAGCAGATACGTACTGACGAAATCGTCTCAAAGGACAAAATCTCCCCCGCGTCGGCGAAGATTCAAAAGGGCGACATTCTGACGCTGCCCGATCTGCTTGACATCGCGCTTGAAAACAACACTTCCACGCGCCAATACTGGTATCAGTCAAAAATCTACGCCGCCAAGAAGGGCGAAGCAAACTCGCAATATTACCCCACGGTGAATTTGGGTGCGCAAGTTTACAGGGCAAAACTGCGCTCGGTAACGCTCAACAGTCTGGGTACGCCGCCCGTAGGTTCTTACTATGAAACCGGCTACGGCCCCACGCTTGAGCTTAATTGGCTGCTTTATGACTTCGGCCAGCGAGAAGCCCTCGTTGACGTAGCCCGCGAAAATCTGCGCGCCGCAAATTTTGACTATAACCAGTCCATACAGGACGTTGCCTTAAACGTGAACCTCGCATACTTCCAGCTCTATGAAGCCATGGGCTCCGTAGACGCGGCCAAAGCTTCTTTGCAAGACGCCGAGACCGCATACGACTCCGCAAAGGTAAGGCTCGATAACGGTGTGGGCAACAAGCAAGATATGTTGATGGCGCTCGCAAATGCAAAGAACGCCGAATACGTCCTAGAAAAAGCGCAGGCAGAGGTTGAGCGCCAACGCGCAGCCCTCGCGGCAGTCTTGGGCATACGCGTAAGCAACTTCATAAAAATCTCCGGCGACAGCAAGGTTTCCGAAAGTGCGCCGCTCGCAGAAAAGAAGGTTGAAGACCTCATGGCTACAGCGCTCAACGACAGGCAGACCATGCTTGCATCATACGCCGCCTTGCGTTCTACCGCCGCGCAGACAAAAGCCGCCGAAAGAAACTTTTTGCCTAGCATCGGCGCCGTTGCCTCGGGCACTTGGACTGACTATTCGGGCAACACTTACACCGGCTCTCCCGCGTATGAATACGCCGCGGGTTTCCAACTCTCTTGGGAAATTTTCGACGGGTTCACAAAGCAGTATCAGCTTATCAACGCCAACGCCCAGCAGCGCGCGCAGGCTCAAAAGCTCAAAGAGCTTGAAATCCGCATAATCTCTGATGTCTGGACCTACTTTTACGCCTATAAGAGCGCCGTTAAGCAGGTTGTAAGCACCAAAGCCGCCGTCGTCGCCAATGAGCAGGCCTACGAAGCCGTGAAAATAGCTTATGAAAATGGCGTAAGCAACCTCGTAAACCTTCTCACCGCGCAGTCAAACTTGGCCACTGCCCGCCAGCAGGAAGTTTCCGCCCGCGCCTTCCTCTCCACATCTCTTGCCCAGCTTGCCCACGCCACCGGCAAGCTTTTGCTGAATACCGAGGCGGATGCCGATCTTTCCTCAAACTCCATTTAACTTCGCGCTTGCGGCGCAGGGGGGTGTCGCTTCAAAATATTTTCGACTCTCACGTACAATATGTACGCTTCGACCCGAAAATTTTATTGCTCCTGCCCCTGCATCCGCAATCGCTCGTTAAAATTTGGCGAATGGTATTGGCGCATAAGTTCGTCACCGCAAAAAGCCTGTACCGGTCACGTACGTTTAGTACGCTCCCGCCGCAGGTTTTTTTGTTCCTGCTTCTGCATTCAATCCCATTGCGCCAAAGCTTCTGAATTATAAAGCTTTTGTAAAAAACTTTTACTTTAGCGAAATACCCCGAAGGGGCGAGACGTAATTGAATTTGCTTTATTTAAGTGGTGTGGTTGACTTGATACTCCGCTAAAAAAGGAATGTAGACTCTCGCGTACTCAAGTACGCTTCGACTCGACTGTCTGTTCCCCCCCTTTATGCTAATCCTAAGCAACCTTATTGCGTCAAAATAAGAAATGCCGAATTTATTTTATCGAGAAAGTGCTCGACCGGGGTTTTGGGCATATTGCCTCATTGGGCGTGATACTTGTTTGATTAGGCGTTTTTTTTGAATTGCAAGCGCGTGAAATTTATACAATTTTTGCGTTTAATGGAATTTGAAACCGGCAAAGCCTCTATAACTACGGAAGGCCTCGTGAAAGAATACGGCAAGCGCGAGGTTGTCAGGGGTGTGAACATCAGCCTTAAAGCTGGCGAAATCGTAGGCCTTTTGGGACCCAACGGCGCAGGCAAAACCACAAGCTTTTACATGATAGTGGGGCTTGTGCCCGCAACGCGCGGCAAAGTGTTTTTAAACGGTGCCGATATCACGGAAGTTGCCATGTATAAGCGCGCGCGCATGGGTGTGGGGTATCTGCCCCAAGAAGCGTCAGTCTTCAGAAAGCTCAGCGTTTTTGATAACATCATGGCCGTTGCCGAAACCCTGCCTATACCGCGCGCAGAGCTTAAAAGTTTTGTGAACTCCATGCTTGAAGAGCTCAACCTCACGCACTTGTCGGGGCAGAAGGCCTTCACGCTTTCGGGCGGGGAGCGCAGGCGTTTGGAAATCACGCGCGCTTTGACGTCGCGCCCGCAGTTTTTGCTTATGGATGAGCCTTTCAGCGGCGTAGACCCCATAAGCGTTGCCGAAGTGCAAGAAATCATACGCGGCCTTAAGGCAAAAAACATCGGCGTTTTAATTACGGACCATAATGTTCGCGAAACTCTCTCAATCGTAGACAGGGCATACCTCATACACGAGGGTAGGGTTCTTTGCGAAGGCTCCAGCGACTTTTTGGTAAATGACGAGCAAAGCCGCAAGTTCTACCTCGGCGAAAATTTTTCAATGTAAAAACTTATGGTAAAAGCACCCGCAAAAGTGACCGACAGGATTTCGGTTCGCAATTTTTACGACTCTTTCAAAGAGGCGCTTCAGCTTGAAGTGCTTGCGGGGGGCAAGGGCATGGACAGGCTCATACTTGAGCAAACCCTCAACAGGCCGGCTCTCGCCATAACCGGCTACTTCAAAAACTTTGCGGAAAAACGCATACAGCTTTTCGGCGCGGGTGAAATGGCATACATGAAAGACCTTGAGCATGAAAGGCAGCTTGAGGTGCTTACCCAAATTGCGGAATGTAAAATACCGTGCGTCATAGTATCGCGCAATCTTGCGCCCACGCGCGCCATGCTTGAGGTCATGGATAAGTTTGATATACCGCTTTTTAAAACCCGCATGAGCTCTCGCAAATTTTCCGCGGAAGTTGCGGTGCGTTTAGAGTCTAAGTTTGCGCCGCGCACGCTGGTGCACGGCACGCTCATAGACATCAAGGGCATAGGCACGCTGATACGCGGCGCAAGCGGCATAGGTAAGAGCGAATGCGCGCTTGCGCTCATAGAAAAAGGTTACTCTTTGGTGGCCGACGACGTTACGCACTGCACGCGCGTGGGCGGCAAAATTTTGGGGCGCAGCAACGACATCAATCGCGGTTATATGGAATGTCGCGGCATAGGCATAATCAACGTTGCGGAGCTTTTCGGGATACGCTGCGTGAGGCTTGAGTCTTCTATAGACTTAATCGTCACCTTTGTAGAATGGAAGCCCGGCATGCTTGAAGAGCGAACGGGTTTAGAACACTATTACTACGGCATTCTTGACGTGAACGTGCCCCACATAGAAATTCCGGTGCGCCCCGGCAGGGACATGGCGCGCCTTGTGGAAGTTGCGGCCATGGTGCAAGCCTTGCGCGCAATAGGCCACGACAGCGCCAAGGAATTTAACGACAAGCTCATCGCGCACATGATGAGCGGCGAACAATAATTTTTTAAGGCGCTATTTGCGCCGACATTTTACATGGATATTTCAAAGCACCCCTTCGATGAAAGAGGAGAGGCTCTCGCAAAATTATTGCGCGAGCGCATAGTATTTTTGGACGGCGGCATGGGCACGCTCATACAGGGCGAAGGCCTTGCTGAGGCCGATTTCAGGGGTGCGCATCCCGCGCTTCAATCCTGCAAGATAGACTTGCTCGGCAACAGCGACCTGCTCAATTTGTCGCGCCCCGAAGTTTTATACAAGTTGCATAAAGCGTATTATATTGCGGGTGCCGACATCGTAACAACAAATACTTTTAACGCAACAAGCATAGTTCAGGCCGACTACGGCTTGCAGCCGCTTGTTCGCGAAATCAATTTGGCGGCGGCGCGCTTGGTGCGCGGTATAGCCGACGAGATTGAGCGCGAGTTTCCGTCGCGCAAATGTTTTGTGGCGGGGTCTTTGGGACCCATGAACAAGTCTTCTTCGATGTCGCCAGACGTCGCAAACCCCGCGCTTCGCAGCGTTACGTTTGACGAGCTTGCCGCATCTTACAGAGAGCAGCTTGAAGCGCTTTGGGACGGCGGCGCAGACATATTCTTGCTTGAAACCGTCTTTGACACGCTTAACGCCAAAGCCGCTATTTACGCGTATCTGACGCTTGTGGAAGAGCGCGGCGTGCGCAAGCCCATTGCCATAAGCGCGACAATTTCTGACGCGGCGGGCAGGGTGCTTTGCGGCCAAACGGTTGAGGCATTTTACGCCAGCGTGCGCCAGGCGCATCCGCTTTTTGTGGGCTTAAATTGCGGTTTGGGCGCCGAAAAAATGCGCCCGTATATTGAAATTTTCAACGATGTTGCAGACTGTTACACGCATTGCTATCCCAATGCGGGGCTGCCGAATCCGCTTTCAAAATACGGCTATGACCAAGGCCCGGAAGAGACCGCTTCATATTTGAAGCAATACGCCGAAGAAGGGCTTTTAAACGTCATAGGCGGCTGTTGCGGCACCACGCCAAAGCACATTGCCGCGGTTGTAGAAGCTTGCAAAGCATACAAGCCGCGCCTGCCCAAGCCGCCTTCAAAAGATTTTTGCGTGTCGGGGCTTGACCTTTTTAAACTGCCTGAGAAAAACGCGCCCTTCATGTTGATAGGCGAGCGCGCAAACGTGATGGGCTCAATAGCCTTCCGCAAAATGATAAAGGCGGACGATTACGACAGCGCCCTTATTGTGGCGCGCACCCAGATAGAAAACGGTGCAAATGCCATAGACATAAATTTCGACGAGGCCATGCTTGATTCAAAAGCCTGTATGCGCCGCTTCTTGAACCTGGCTGCGGGCGAGCCCGAAATTTCAAAGGCGCCCTTCGTCATAGACTCTTCTGATTGGGAGACCGTGCTTGCGGGCTTAAAATGCCTTCAGGGCAAGGCAATCGTAAACTCGATAAGCCTAAAAGAGGGCGAAGACTTATTTTTATACCGCGCAAATGAAATTAAAAAATTCGGCGCGGCAATGGTGGTCATGGCTTTTGACGAGAACGGTCAGGCTTCCGAAACCGCCGACAAGGTAAAAATCTGCAAGCGTGCCTACAAGCTCTTGACGCAACGCCTCGGCGTGCCTGCGCAAGATATAATTTTTGACGCAAACGTCCTTACGGTGGGCACGGGCATAGAAGAGCATAACCCGTACGCCGTAAACTTTATCGAGGCTGTGCGCCAAATAAAAATCGAGTGTCCGCTTGCGCGCACAAGTGCGGGCGTAAGCAACATCAGCTTTTCTTTCAGGGGCAACAATCCCGTGAGGGAGGCCATGCATTCTGTATTTTTATATCACGCCATAAACGCGGGCTTGGACATGGGCATAGTAAACGCCGGCGTGCTGCCGCCTTACGACGATATTGAGCCGCGCTTAAAAAAGCTTGTCGAAGACGTGGTGCTTAACGTCTCGCCCGCGGCTACAGAGGCTTTGCTTGCCGCCGCAGATTCTTTTAAGGGCGATGCTCGCAACGCATCCGCAGAAAGCGTTGACGATTGGGATTCTTTATCATGGCATGACAAACTTTTGCGCTGTTTTGTTAAGGGGCGCGAAGAAAAAGTCGAAGAGGTCGTTAAGCATTATTATGCACAGCTCGGAGAGGCAATTAAAGTTGTAGAAGGCCCGCTGATGTCGGGTATGAAGCACGTCGGCAAACTTTTCGGCGAAGGCAAGATGTTCTTGCCCCAAGTTGTAAAAAGCGCGCGCGTCATGAAAAAGGCCGTCGCAATTCTTGAGCCGCTTATGCCAAAGGCTTCGGCCGACAGGCCTTCAAACGTAAAAAAGGTTGTAATGGCCACCGTAAAGGGCGACGTGCACGACATAGGCAAAAATATCGTCGGCGTGGTGCTGGGTTGCAATAATTACGAAGTAATAGACCTCGGCGTAATGTGCCCCGCCGAAAAAATTTTGGAAGCCGCAAAAACGCACAAGGCCGACGTAGTGGGCTTAAGCGGTCTCATAACGCCTTCGCTTGAAGAGATGGGCAAAATTGCCGCGCTTTTTGAGCGCGAGGGTATGAATGTGCCTATCATTGTGGGCGGGGCAACAACAAGCAGGCTGCATACGGCGGTGAAAATCGCCCCGCTGTATTCCGGCTGCATAGAGCGCGTTGCCGATGCGTCGCTCGTTGCGGGCGTATGTGCGGATCTTTGCGACGATGCGCGCCTGAAAGTTTTTAAAAGCAAGGTAAAAGAAGAGCACACCAAGCTTAGGGAAGATTTTTTGAGCGGTAAAAATTACGAGGACAAGCCAAAGCTTCTTTCAATCAAAGAGGCCAGGGGGCGCGCGTTGAAATGCGTCTTTGACAAGGCCGAAATTCCGCAACCCAAGGCCTTCGGCGTTTTTTACGAAGAAGTGCCTTTTGCAAAGATTGAAGAATACATAAACTTTACGCCATTCTTTCATGCGTGGGAGTTTAAAGGCTCATACCCGAGGATTTTGAGCGACCCTCAAAAAGGCGTCGAAGCCTCCAAATTCTTTGAAGAGGCCATGGCGGTCTTTGAAAAAATGAAAAGCGCCTTAAAGCCGCGCATAGCCTACGGATTTTTTGAGGCAAATTCAAACGGCGACGACGTTGTGTTATACGACGCCAAGGGCGGCGTTCTTGACACTCTTTATCTTTTCCGCAGTCAAAAAGACGGCGGCGAAAACGCGCCTTCGCTTTGCATGGCCGATTTTGTGGCACCCGCAGGCGCGGGGTTTAAAGATGTCGTCGGGCTTTTTTGCGCAAGCGCAGGCGCCGAGAGCGAGGCTTTTATCGAAAGCCTTGACCCCGCGCGCAAAAGTTATGAGGCGCTTTTGGCGCAGACCCTTTGCGACCGCGTTGCCGAAGCATCTGCCGAATATCTGCACCATGAAAAGTTTGCGCCCATATCAAAGCACCACGGCGTGCGCCCCGCTATGGGTTATCCCGTGTATCCCGACCACGCAGAAAAGGCGCGCCTCTGGAAGCTTTTAAACGTGCAAAGCGGCATAGGCGCCGTAATAACGGAAAACTTTGCGATGAAACCGCCTTCAACGGTATGCGGGGCTTGGTTTGCCCACAAAGATTCAAAATATTTTGACTTGGGCCGCCTGGGCAAAGACCAGCTTGAAGATTACGCTATGCGCAAGGGTATTGCGCTTGAAAGCATAAAACAGTTTATCGCAAACGGCGGCGCGATAATGGACTTATAAATATGCATCGCGCCGCAGATATGTCAACGGGCTCTTCGGGGCTGAAAAACGCAGACTGGATTGCGCCGGTTTGCATGGTGCTTTTGTGGCTTATAGGCATATCTTTCATATACTCTGCGCAAAGCTATAATATTGACGAAATACCGGTTTTAAAGCAGTTTTGGATAAGGCAAATAATATTCGGAATTGTGGGCTTCGGTGTTTATGCGGCCATTGCCCGCGCAGATTACGACATCTTTTTAAGATATGCGCACATTATTTACATATTCAGCGTATTGCTGCTTATCCCGCTTGTTTTAAAAGAGTATTTCAACATACCAATCCCGTTTGTAGAAAGCCGCTTTAATTCTACGCGCTGGATAAATTTCAAGTTTTTTTCAATACAGCCGTCAGAAATCGCGAAAATCGGCACTTGCATAATGTGCGCATCCATACTTGCGCGTTCAAAAGTCGGCACCATTAAGACCTCGATAAAGGTTTTAATTAAGTTGGGGGTGGTATTTTTTATACCTATTTTGTTGATTTTTTTGCAACCCGACTTAGGCTCTACCCTCGTATTCCCCCCCATGGTCTTCGCAATGCTTTACGTATCAAAACTTTCCAAGCGCTTTTTCGGCACGGCTTTAGCGGCCTTTTGCATTTGCGTTTCGGTGGTTGCTATAGACATTGCGGGCTACGCCAATTTTTTGTCTTCGCAGAATATGGATCCGTCTGAGGCCGCGCGCCTCAACGCTTACGGCGGTTCTTCTTCGATACTGCCGCCCCTTAAAGACTATCAGCGCAACCGCATACTTGCATTTGTTGCGCCAGATGTCATAGACCCGCGCGGTCTGGGCGTAAGTTGGAACCAGAGGCAGAGCTTGATTTCCGTCGGCACGGGCGGTTTGTGGGGCAAGGGGCACGCGCAGGGCACGCAGGCAAAGCTTGGCTATCTGCCCAGCGACGTCGCTTATAATGACTTTATATTTTCGGTAATCGCGGAGGAGTCCGGCTTTGTGGGCGGCTCTGCGGTGGTGATACTCTTAACTTCAATAGTGATTTTCAGTTGCATGCGCTCGGCCAGGCTTTCGAGGGACAGATTCGGTCAATATCTGTCAATCGGCATAGCGGCCGCGCTGATGACGCATGTATTTATCAATATAGGCATGACTATAGGCATAATGCCCATAACGGGCGTTCCATTGCCCATGTTAAGCTATGGCGGTTCTTTTATTCTTACTTGTTGCATACTATTGGGGCTTGTTCAGAGCGTTTACAGGCACAGGCAAAAGTATGCATGACGAATAAAAGAGCCCGCCGACAAATCGGAACGGACTCAAAGTGAGAGAAGAAAAATTAGAAACAAACAAAGAAAACTTAGACCTGACGAAGAAGCCTCCGGAAGAGGTTGTCGAACCCGTATCGGTCGAACAGCTTAACGCCGAGGCGAAGCTGCGCGCTAAAAAGCGCCCCCTGCTTGAGAAAATAATAAATTTGCTTAAGCGCGAAGAGGGCCCCTACAGGGAAATCGTAATCAATGTCGAGCCGCTCGAAAAGCGCGTGGCCCTTCTTGAAGAAGGCCTCATGCAGAAGTTCGAGATTGAGCGCGAAGGCGAAGAAAGCATGGTAGGCGCCATCTTCAAGGGCAAAATACAAAACCTTGAAGCCGGACTTAAGGCGGCCTTTGTAGACATAGGCCAGCCCAAGAACGCCTTCTTGCATTATTGGGACATATTCCCATCGGCATCGTCGGACAATTCTTACGAAATAGTCCGCGAGAACCGCAGTAAAGAGCAAAAGAAGAACGCGCAGAAGTTCTCTTCAAAAGACATCCCTGAAAAATTCCCGGTCGGCACAGAAATAATCGTGCAGATTACCAAGACCCAGATAGGCACAAAAGGCCCGAGGGTTACAACAAACATTGCGCTGCCGGGGCGCTACCTTGTGCTCATGCCCTTTGCGGGGCAGTGCGGCATATCTCGCAAGATTGAGGACAAGCGCGAGCGCGAAAGGATTAAGAAGATTTTGCGCTCCATGAAAATCCCCGAAGGCATGGGTGTGATAGTCCGCACCGCGGGACAGAACAAGCGTTGGACTTATTTTGTGCGAGACTTGCACATCTTGCTCAACCGTTGGAAGCAGATACAGCACCGCATAGAAACAACCCCCGCGCCCGCAATAATCTATAAAGAGCCCGACATTATCGAGCGCACCGTGCGCGACTTTTTGACGGAAGAGACCGACCGCATTTTGATAGACAGCAAGGACGATTACGAGCGCATCTTAAAGTCCGTGTCAGAAATCTCGCGCAGAGGGCGCAGCCGCATACAGCTCTTTAAGGAAAACATTCCGATTTTTGAGCGCTACAACATAGAAAAGCAGATTGCCCAAACTTTCCAGCGCAGGGTTCCGCTGCCGTCCGGCGGCGAAATCGTCATTGAAGAGACTGAGGCGCTGACGGCTATTGACGTCAACACGGGCTCTCACAGGGGCAAGAGCGACGACGGCAAAGACTTTATTTTGCAGGCCAATCTTGAAGCCGTTACGGAGGCCGCGCGCCAAGTGCGTCTGCGCAATATCGGCGGTCTTATCATACTCGACACAATCGATATGAAAAACAGCAAAGACCGCAAGAGCGTCTACAAGCGCCTTGAGCAGGAGATGGAAAAGGACAAGGCCAAAAGTCAGGTTCTGCCCATATCGCAGCTTGGTATTTTGCAGATGACGCGCCAACGCCACCACCAAAGCAATGCAAGCGGCATTTACATTGCTTGCCCATATTGCGCGGGCAAGGGTGTTGTTAAGGGCGCGCGCACCATGAGCATTGAGATACAGCGCAAAATCGTCTCTGCCGCACGCGCGGTAAGGGCAAGCGCCGCGGGCAAAGACACCTCGATAGACCTTATGGTTTTGTTGCATCCCGACAATCTCAAGCGCTTGCAGACCGATGATTATGAGCACCTCATAAATCTTGAAAAAGCCTACGGTATTAGGCTAACCTTCAGGGCCGATCCGTCTTATCACGTTGAAAATTTCAGGATTCTCGAAGCCGCTACGGGCAAGATTATAAGGTAATTTTTATATCGACGTAAATTTAAAGCGGAGCCTGTTTTCAGGCTCCGCTTTTTTTGTGCGCATTATAGTTTGCGCTTTTAAATTTGCAGAAAGTTTTTGAGTAAGCAGCCTACTTTAACAGCTCTTTAATGCCGTCAAATACCCTTGATACAGAGCCCGCGTTGGCGGCGTGCCACGCCTTTGCGCGGCGCGCAAGTTCCGCCCTTGCGGGGGCGTCTTGCGCAAGTTTTAAAAGCGTTTCAATTTCTTCTTCGGGTGTTTGCGTTTTTACGGCGGCGCCTGCTTCTTCAAGCTCTTTACACATCAGCCTGAAGTTCGTCATATTGGGGCCGTAGGTAAGCGGTACGCCGAGGCACGCGCAGTCTAGCGGCGTTTGTCCGCCGTTATTCGGGGGCATGCTCTTGCCTACAAAAGCCAAATCCGCGCTTTGCGTAAGCGTGCGCAATTCTCCTGTGGTGTCGGCAAGATTTATAAGCGTGCCTTCCGCCGCCTCTTTTTGGCGAGAGCGCACATTGAAGCTAAAGCCGCTTTTTTCAAGCAGCGGTATTATTTGCCCGCGCCTTTCGGCATGGCGCGGCGTAAGAAGCAGGCGCGCTTCAAGACCCGCAGAGCGCAGTTTTATAAGAGCTTCTAACATCATTTCCTCTTCTCCCGCCCAAGTTGAAGAGCCGAGCAGAACAAAAGAGTCTTTTTCAAATCCAAGCTCTTTGCGAAGTGAGGATTTCTCTTCCGCGCTTAAAAATTTGTCTGGTCCCGAATCAAACTTCATGTTGCCCGCACAGATAATTTTTACAGGGTCTGCGCCCAGCTTTAAAAACCTTTCCATGTCGGCTTTGCCCGAGGCAAATATCATTGAGATTTTATTCAACAATCTGCGCGCCAAAAATTTTGCCTTTAAATAGCGCTTAAAAGATCTGTCTGAAAGCCTCGCATTTATGAGGGCTATTTTTATGCCGCGCGCCTGAGCCTGATGGATATGTTCCGGCCAAAGCTCGCCTTCCATAAGCACGCAAAGATCGGGATTTATGCGGCGCCAAGCGCTTGCGCTAAAAACGGCAAAGTCTATCGGAAACACGCCGCAGTATAGGCATTTGCCCGCGTACTTGTCCCGCAAAATCTTATAGCCTGTGCTGGTGGTCGTGGTTATGACAAGCTCAATATTGCCGTCTTCGGCGCAGCGGTTTACAAGCGTCGAGAGCGCCTCAATCTCGCCGACGCTCACGGCTTGTATCCAGACGCGCTTTTTGCCGAGCGGCTTTGGCGGCAGCTTCTTATGCAGGCCAAGCCTGTGCCGAAAGTCTTTTGAATATCCGCCGCGCCTGAGCATCCTCAACAGATAGTATGGGAATACGACTGTGAAAGCGGGGATAAAGAGCAGCCTGTAAAGCCAGATCATATTACTTTTTTTCAAGAATTATCGCGGTATTTGCGCCGCCGAAACCGCTGCTTAGGGTAATGGCGGTTTTGAGGTCAAACGCCTTGCTTTGCGTTAAGATGTCAAAGCCCTGCGCGGCATCGTCAAGTTCGGTAATATTTGCGCTGCCGGGCAAAAAGCCCTCGTCAATGGCTATTGCGCAGAAAGCCGCTTCCATAACGCCTGCGAGCGACAGCCCGTGACCCGTTATTGCCTTAGTGCTGCTTATGGCGGCCTTTGGAGTTTCGCCGAAAGCGCGCTTTATTGCCTTAAGCTCCGCAACGTCGCCTATGGGCGTCGAAGTTGCGTGGGCGTTAATGTATTGGATTTTTTCCGAGCTTATGTCGCCCTCTTTAAAAGCGTTTGCGATTGCGGTTGCGAGGCCTTCGCCTTCGGGGTGGGGTATGGCGACGTTATAGCCGTCGCTGGCCTGCCCCCAAGAGCGAACGCGCGCGTAAATTTTTGCGCCGCGTTTGACGGCCTCTTCTTCTTCTTCCAACACCATCACAACGCCGCCGCCCGTGCCGACAAAACCGTCGCGCTTTTTATCAAAGGGGCGAGAAGCCGTTGCGGGGTCGGGGTTCAAACTAAGGGCGCGCATTCCGGCAAAGGGCAGTATTGTGCGTATGTCGCCGTCTTCCGCGCCAACGACAAACATTCTTTTTTGGCGGCCAAGCGATATTTCATCAATGGCGAAGCCCATGGCGTGCGCGCTGCTTGCGCAAGCGCTCGCAAAGCCGCAGCTTGACCCCTTTATTTTAAACGCCGAAACCAGATTGAAAGAAAGCGTGCCCACGATTGATGAAACTATGCCCATGGGATGCCCGCGCGAAACGCCCATTTTGTCCAAACGCTGCAGGTGGTAAAACATGGACGAAGTTGAGCCCGCCGAAGCCGTGAACATGCCCGTTTGGGGATTTGAAATTTCTTCATCTTTAAGGCCCGCGTCTTTGGCGGCCTGCAACATTGCGCAATACGCGTAAAGCACGTGCGGCGAAAACCCGCGCAAAACGTCGCGGCGCACGGAGTATTCCGGCGGGTATTTCCAGTCTTCGGGCTCAGGCGAGAGCGCATCAAAGCCTTTAAGGATACCGGCGCATTTAATGGGGCATCCCGCAACCTGCATCTGCGGGTGCAGACCTATGCCCGAGCGCATCAGCCTGAGGCTTTCGGAGACGGTTTGTTTGTCATTGCCTATGCTCGTCACAAAACCGAGCCCCGTGATTACTGCGCTTCTTTTTTGCATTGTATTAGACTTCGAATGTTAATGAAATTTTTTCCGCAAAGACGGCGCGCACGCCGCTTATGTCTGCCGAGCCCTGAATCATGCAGATAGGTTTGCGCAGCTTGGTGATTTTTATGGAAAATTCAAGGGTGTCGCCCGGGCGGCATATTTGAGAACACCTTATGCCGTCGCAAGAGGCGAAAAATATGTGATCGGGGTCGGCGTTTATTGGCAGGTTTTCGTCTTTGGCCTTAATCAGATAAAGCACGCCGAGCTGACCCAGCGCCTCTATCATAACAGACGCGGGCATAACGGGGTTGCCTTTAAAGTGCCCCTTTAAGAAAAATTCCGAGCCGTCCACTTTGTAAAAACCGCGCGCGCCGCCTTCAAAAATTTCAGCCCCCTGCAAAAACAGGAAGGGGTGCGCGTGCGGCATGGCGCTTTCTATTTCAGAAGCGTTTAAAATTACGGCGTTGTTTATTGAAGGTTCCTTACTTCCCATGAAACAGTTATTCTATAAATGGTTAAATGTAAAGCTAAGCGCAAAATGAAGACAACACAAAATTAAGCGCATTTGCTCAAAAAAGAATTGCCCGCGGGCATCTTGAGTGCACAATCAAAGGAGTGAAAAAAATCACCAGACTGCTCTTTGTTTTAAACGCCCAAAAGGCTTCGGCACATGAAATTGCCGAGAATCTGTCGGGCATAGCCCGAGAAAACGGCGTAGAAACCTCCATATATACGGACTTCCCGGTAGAGGCTTCGGCCTTCAAGGGCTTTGACGCCTGTTGCGTGATAGGCGGAGACGGCACCATGCTTTCTTGCCTTAACGGCGCGGTTGAATACGACATCCCGATTTTCGGGATAAACCTCGGCAAGCTCGGTTTTCTTGCGTCTTTCAGCGACATCAGCAAGGAAACTTTTTTAAAGCTCGTAAACGGCGACTGCCGCATTGTAGAGCGCACCCTGCTTACCGCGCGCCTCCCGCGCGAGGGCAAAAACGTATACCTTTCTTTGAACGACCTGGTATTCAGAAGCAAGAGCGCGCTGAATATTTCCACAATGCGCGTGTCGGTAGACGGAGAGCTCATCGCAGACTATTCCGGCGACGGCCTAATATTCTCTACCCCCACGGGCTCCACCGCCTACAACCTTTCGGCGGGAGGTCCGCTCATACATCCCAAGGCCAAGGTCTATGTTATGACGCCCATCTGCCCGCATACGCTTTCAAACCGCAGTTTGGTGCTTTCTAACGAGTCTAAGGTGACCGTGCAGTGCGTCGGCAAAGACGCCGTGCTTATATGCGACGGCCGCGAAGACACCCATATAGACCGCGACGACGAAATTGAAATAAGCTCTCCGCCCAAGACAATGAAGTTTTTCCGCCTGAAAGGGCACTCGCACTTTAAGCTTCTGCGCAGCAAGTTCGGCTGGGCGGAAGACCCGCGCAGCAATCTTGAAAAAAAATAACGCAAATATTTATGTCAGGAAAAATGAACCCCGTAAAATCCGTCGTAAAATTTTTTAAAGAAGACATTTGGGAGCTTCAGCTTGGTGCGTTGCCCAAATGGAAGAGTTTTTTGATATCGCTGTACATGGTGTTTTACACTGCGGTTACGGGCACTATAAAAAACCGCATAGCGGCCCAGGCCGCTGCGCTTTCATACACAACGCTGCTTGCCATAGGCCCCTTGCTTGCGCTTATCGTGCTTTCGGCAGGCATGTTTTTTAAGAATCAGGGCGAAGAATTCGTCTACGGCAAAATCATGGAGGGCGCAAGTTTTGTAATGCCCGCCCTTCGCGAGATGGCCGTTGCCGGCGAAGACGGGCAAAAACCCGTAATAAGCCCTGAAATAAAGGCGCTCATTGACAACGTATCCACGGGCAGCGGCAAGCTTGGGGTATACGGCACGCTCACGATAGTAGTTACCTGCCTGTTGCTTTGCGTCAATATGGAAAACGCCTTCAACCTTGTTTGGAGCATAGAGCGCGGGCGCTCTTGGCTTAACAGAATCGCGTTTTACTGGCTTATGATGACGGTGGGTTCGGTCGGCATAATATTCGGCATGACGGTGCTTACCACTTCGCAAATTTCAGAGGTGTTGGACTATATCCCCATAGTGCGCGACTACGCCGGCTTGGGCTCTCTCTTTGCCGGCATAGGCGCAATGTCGGCGGTGCTAACCTGCTTTTACAAATTTATGCCGAGCACCTATGTAAAGTGGCGCGCCGCCTTTGTCGGCGGCGTAATTGTGAGTTTGGCGCTCGTTTTAAACAACAAACTCTCTTTCATTTACATAAGCTACATCGTAAAGCAGCAGAGTTTTTACGGATATTTTGCCATAGTGCCGATTGCGCTTTTCAGTCTCTATGTATTTTGGCTCGTAATACTCATGGGCGCGCAGTTTACGTATTCAATACAGAATATCGATTTGCTTTCGCGCAAGGCGGTCTGGAAGAAAATGAGCTTCTTTTCGCGGCAGATGATGAGCCTTTGGCTTTTTACGGAAGTGTCGGAAGCGTTTTACGACGGCAAGCCCGCACCCGATGCAAAAAGCCTGGCCAAGCGCCACAACATACCGCTTAAAGTGGTGCAGCTTTGCCTTGAGGACATGACACAAAGAAACCTTATATCGCGGGTCTGCGTAGATGATGCCGCTACTGAACTGCCGGGCTTTAAGCCAGCAGTCTCGCCGGATTCAATCACGCTTGCGGCATTCTTTGCAAAAATGCAAAAGAATCCATCAGACACCGCCATGGATCATGAATTCGGAAAGGACAGGGGCGCTATGAGCGCCGCGCTTGAATCTTTCAAAGAATACGCCCAAACCCCCATAGCCTCAAAGACAATAAGAGAACTGATAGGCAAGTAGACCATATTTTGATAATGGACATTTTTGAATTCAGAAAAGAGTTTGCAAAGGCGGGCTTAAGCCGCGCCGATTTGGATGAAAATCCTTTTAAACAATTCGGCAAGTGGTTTAAAGACGCTTGCGACGCCGAAGTGCCGGAGCCAAACGCCATGTGCGTTTCCACGGTTGACGCAACGGGCGCGCCATCTTCGCGCATGGTGCTCTTAAAGTCTTGGGATGAAGGCGGCTTTGTCTTTTATACAAATTACGAAAGCGACAAGGCAAAAGACCTCTCTCAAAACCCGAAAATCTGCGCGCACTTTTTCTGGCCTGAGCTTGAGCGTCAGCTTAAAATCTGCGGAGAGGCGCGCAAAGTTTCCGCCGCGGAATCTCTGCGCTATTTTATGAACAGGCCGCTGGGCAGCCGCATAGGCGCATGGGTTTCAAACCAAAGCAAAATAATTTCTTCGCGCAGCCTTCTTGAAATGAAGTTTGAGGAGATGAAGCGCAAGTTTGCAAACGGAGAAGTTCCGCTGCCCAGTTTTTGGGGCGGCTACAAAGTTGAGCCTGCGCTTTTTGAATTTTGGCAGGGGCGTCAAAACCGCCTGCATGACCGTTTCAGATACGCAAAGGCGGACGGCAAAGCTTGGGATATAGAGCGTTTGGCTCCTTAATCAATACGTTAGCCCTTGTATTTTTTGAAATTTCGCAGCGGGGGCAAAGTGCGTCTCAATAAGATTTCTTGCTTGCCCAAATTTTGGGGTGCGCGTAAAAATTTTCTTTATGAGAAGAATTTTAACCGCATTGGTAACGGCGTCTTTTGCGTGCGCGCTTTGGGGGGCGCAGGAAGACTGGCAGAATGAAAAAGTTTTCAGAATAAACAAACTTGCGCCGTCTGCAACAATCTCGCTTTACGACTCTGCGGATGCCGCGCTTGAAAGGGGGCAATCCCCGCACGTAATTTCTCTCAACGGGGATTGGAAGTTCCGTTTTTACGGCAACCCATCAATGCGCATAAAAAATTTTTACGAATACGATTTTAACGACTCCGCATGGGATGACATCGCCGTGCCCTCAAATTGGCAGATGAAGGGTTACGGACACCCGCTTTATACGAATGTGCCTTATCCTTTCAATCCCAACACGCCCCGCGTGATGGACGCGCCCGCAAATCCGCTGTTCACAAATTACCCTGAACCCAACCGCAATCAGGTGGGGCAATACAGAAAAGATTTTTATCTGCCCGCAGATTGGAGCATGGGGCGCGTTATAATAGAATTTGGCGGCGTGGACAGCGCGTTTTATCTGTGGATAAACGGCAAGAAGGCGGGATATTCGCAAGACAGCCGCACGCCAGCCGCTTTCGACATTACCGATTATCTGCGCGAGGGCCGCAACACCGTGGCAGCAGAGGTTTATCAATACAGCGACGGCTCATATCTTGAAGACCAGGATATGTGGAGGCTATCGGGTATATTCAGGGATGTGAATTTGATTACCAAGCCGCGCCTTGGCATAGCCGACATATTCATCAAGCCGACGCTTTCCGAAAATTATCGCGACGGCATTTTGAGCGTCGATATTTCCGTGCAAAACCTCTCGCCCGACAGGGGGGCTTTCACAATAAAGGGCACGCTTTTAAACGCCGACGGCGACAAAGTTTTCGACGCGTTTTATGACGGCGCCTTAAGCCCCATGGCTTCGCAAAATTGTAAGTGGGCCTTCCCCGTCTTAAAGGACGCAAAAAAATGGAGTTCCGAGAACCCTTATTTATACAGGCTTCTCGTAGAATTTGAAACCGCGGGCAAAAAGACCTACTCCGCCTTTAACGTCGGTTACAGAACCGTTGAGCGCAAGGGCGGCAAGATGCTTGTAAACGGTGCGCCCATACTTATAAAAGGCGTAAACAGGCATGAGTTTGACAGGCATCAAGGCCACTTTGTCGCGCAAGAAGAGGCGCATAAAGACCTGCTTGAGATGCGCAAATATAACATCAATGCCGTGCGCACCAGCCATTATCCAAACCCGCCCTGGTTTTACGATTTGTGCGACCGCCTCGGTTTTTACGTAATAGACGAGGCCAATCTTGAGGCGCACGGTTACGAGGTGCTTGACAAAGAAAATCCTGGCGTGAAAGACCCGCGATGGCTTGACGCCATTTTGGACAGGCAAAGAAACATGGTCGAGCGCGATAAAAACCACCCGAGCATAATTATATGGTCCCTCGGCAACGAGAATCGCAACGGCCCCAACTTCAAGGCTGCGGCAGATTGGATACGCGCTCGCGACGACTCGCGCATAATCAATTTCGACAGGGATATTCAGGGCGATTATGTAGACCTTTACGCAAATATGTATGCGTCAATAGAGCAGCTTTTAAAGTATGAAGAGCGCCGTTTGAAACTGCCGCCCGAAAAACGCCTGCCCGCAATTTTGTGCGAATACTCTCACGCAATGGGCAATAGCTCGGGCGTGTTAAAAGCCTATTGGGATTTTGTGCGCCAAAAGGACTGGTTTCAAGGCGGCTTTATCTGGGATTGGAAAGACCAAGGTCTGCAAAACAAGGCGCCCGCGCGCGCGCTTGTCAAAGATTTTGCAAATCCAAAAAGGCGCGTTGAAGTTTACGGGGAAATTTCCGCGGATAAGGGGCTTGCGGGCGCTTCGGCGGTGGCGTATCCGGGCGTTATGGAGGTTTCTAGAAATGCGCTTACGGTTGCGGCTTTGGTAACCCCGTCCTTCCCCGACTCGCGTTTTGAAAAGCTCGACGGAGACCTTTATAAAAAGTATGTGCAGGAAGACGATGTTATCGCCGAGCAAAATTCAGGCAGCTTTGTTTTGAAATTTGCAAAGCGCAGGGCGGAGCTTGTGTTCTCCGTAAAAAGCGACGGCAAGATTTTTGCGGTTTCATCGCCTATTGATTTGAAGGGCGTGAAGTATCCCGTTTGGATTGCGGGTTCTTGCGTAAACGGCAAACTGCGCCTGTTTATGGGCGGCAGGCTTTTGTCGGAAAAAGATTTCTCGGGCGCTATAGACGCCGACAAATACGGTTCTCTGAACCTCGGCAAGCGCGACAGGACGCGCCGCATTTATTTTTCCGAAAATATTGCCGCGCTTAAAGTGCTTTCTCGCGGGGCGTCAAAAACCGAGATTGAAAAGGGCGCATTCTCCGCCGAGGCCGCGCTTGCCGACATAGATTTTACAAAGTTTGCGCGCGAGGGGCAAGAGCGTCCGTTCTTTGCCTACGGCGGAGACTATAAAGATTATCCAAACGACGGCAATTTCTGCCTAAACGGCCTTGTCATGCCTGATTTAAGGCCGAGCCCGCAGGTTTGGGAAGTGAAAAAAGTCTATCAAAACATACACGCAAAGCTCATTTCTTTTGACGGCAATACCGCCGTTTTGGAATTTAAAAACGAGAACTTTTTTAAGAGTCTTGACGATGTTGAAATCACTTACGCACTGTCGCTTAACGGCGACATCGTTAAAAACGGCGACATAGACTTGCCGCACTTCGGCGGCGGCTCAAGCGCGCGCGCGGCCATAGACTTGGGTTCTGCAATAAAACCCGAGGGCGAGTACTTCTTAAGGGTGAGCGCCAAAGAGACCGACGGCGGCCTCTTCGGCGGCGAAACCCGCGAGGTTGCGTGGGATGAATTTCCCCTGAAAGGCGGCTTTAAGCCCGAGGCGCCGCAAAATACGGGCGAAGCTCTCTCCATATCCGAAAACGACGATTTTTATACGGTCAAAAATTCAGCATTCTCCGCAAAGTTCAGCAAAAAAACGGGTTGGCTTGAATCTTACGTCTACGGCGGCGTAGAGCTTATCGAAGGTGCGCTTTCGCTCAATTTCTGGCGTCCCCTTACAGACAACGACCGCGGCGCTAAGCTTGACCAAAAAAACGCTTTTTGGCTTGATGCCACAAAGCGCATATCAATGGCGATTGCGGAATTCCCGGAAGCCGCCCCCAAAGACGGCATAGTGCGCATCGCATTTTATTATGAAGTGCGCGGCGACAACGGCGAAAAAAAGCTCTCTTACGAAATATATCCCGACGGTTCCGTAAAGGTAAGCGCGCGCTTGTCGATAGACAAGGGCTTGCCCTTCCTTTGCAGGGTTGGCTTTCAGACCTACATAAACAAGGCGCTTGACGATGTTTCATGGTATGGCAAGGGCCCCTATGAAAATTATCTCGACAGGTGTGCGGGCACTTGGATGGGCAAATTTTCGGGCACGGTAAATTCGCTTTTTCATAAATACATAAGCCCGCAAGAATCGGGCAACAGGGCGGGGGTGCGCTGGGTGCGCCTTTCAGATAAAAGCGGTGCCACCCTTAAGGTGGGGGCCATATCGGCACCCATAGAGTTTTCCGTATACCCATGCCTTGCGGAAGACTTAGACCAAGCTTCAAACGCCTACATGGTGCCTGCGCGACCGTTTAACGTGCTTAATATCGCCTATAAAAACCTCGGTGTAGGCGGCACAACTTCATGGTCAGATAACCCCATGGACGCCTACAAATTAAAGAGCGGCGAAACTTATGAATTTTCCTTCTTCATCAGGGGCGAAAATACGTCAAAAGGCTTTTTTGACGAAGTGAAAGGATTTTTCTCCTTCTGATTGTGTTGGCTAATGGGGTTGGCTTGATACTCCGTTTTTAAAAGGCGCTTTGACTGCGGACGCAGTTAAACGTTTTGCCGCGCCCCAAGCTCCTTTTCAATACTCGTTTGTTAAATGTAAATCTGTCCGCCGCCGTAGTTATTTTGAAGCGCAGGGGGCAAACAAAGCAAATTTCGGTATTGTAGGCTCAATATTAATGCTTGTCTTATTTCAAAAAGAATTTTGAATTTCTACATTATTTTTCAAAGACAGTTTTACGGTAAAAAAGGAAATTAAATGCCAACTCCAGAATTCAAATACCAAAGCATGTTCCCGCTTGGGAAAGACGAAACAAAATACAGGCTCATAAGCAAAGAGCATGTGTCTGAAGCCGAGTTTGAAGGCAAAAAAATCTTGAAGGTGGCGCCCGAGGCGCTCGCCCTAATAGCCCGCGAAGGCTTTAAGGAAGTTTCATTCTTTCTGCGCCCCGCGCACTTAAAACAGGTCGCCGCAATACTCGACGATCCAGAGGCTTCTGAAAACGACAAGTCGGTGGCGCTTACAATGCTGCGCAACGCCGAAGTTGCGGCTATGGGCAAGCTGCCCTTTTGCCAAGACACGGGCACGGCAAACATCATAGGCAAAAAAGGCCAGAAGGTTTGGACGGGCGTTTGCGATGAAGAATTTTTGTCTAAGGGCGTTTATGAATGCTATACGCAGGAAAATCTGCGCTACTCGCAAAATGCGCCCATCAATATGTGGGATGAAGTAAACACCTGCACAAATCTGCCCGCGCAGATAGACATTCTTGCGACAAATTCTGACGAATACAATTTTTTGTTTGTCGCAAAGGGCGGCGGTTCGGCAAACAAAACCTATTTGTATCAGGAAACCAAGGCGTTAATCACGCCGCAAAAGCTTCTGCCTTTCATGGTAGAAAAAATGAAGTCTTTGGGCACGGCGGCCTGTCCCCCTTACCACATTGCGTGGGTGATTGGCGGCACAAGCGCCGAGGCTTGCCTTAAGACCGTTAAGCTTGCCTCCACAAAGTATCTCGATACCCTGCCTACGGCGGGCAATGAATACGGCCACGCCTTCAGAGATGTCGAGCTTGAGCGCCGGCTGCTTGAGGCCACACGCAAGCTCGGCATAGGCGCGCAGTTCGGCGGCGCAAACTTTGCGCTTGATGTGCGCGTTATACGCATGCCGCGCCACGGCGCAAGCTGCCCCGTAGGGCTCGGCGTATCGTGTTCCGCAGACCGCAATGCAAAGGCAAAAATCACTAAAGACGGCATATTTATCGAAGAGCTTGAACGCGACCCGGCAAGATTCATTCCCGCAAAATACCGCAGCGTGAACACCGCCGACGGCGCGGTTGAAATTGATTTGAACAGACCCATGAAGGATGTATTGGCGGAGCTTAAAAAGTATCCCGTCAAAACCCGCCTAAAGCTTAAGGGCACAATCATAGTCGCGCGCGACATTGCCCACGCAAAGCTTAAAGAGCGTTTGGATGCGGGCAAGGGTTTGCCAGAATATTTTAAGAACCACCCCGTTTATTATGCAGGCCCCGCAAAGACGCCCGAAGGCATGGCGTCGGGCTCATTCGGCCCAACTACGGCCGGCAGGATGGATTCTTACGTTGACTTGTTCCAGTCTCACGGCGGCAGCATGGTTATGATAGCAAAGGGCAACCGCTCGCAAGAGGTTACCGACGCTTGCAAAAGACACGGCGGCTTCTATCTAGGTTCCATAGGCGGCCCCGCTGCGATTCTCGCAAAAGACAATATCAAGAAAGTCGAGCTTGTGGAGTATCCCGAGCTTGGCATGGAGGCCGTCTGGAAGATAGAGGTTGAAGACTTCCCCGCCTTCATACTTGTTGACGACAAAGGTAACGACTTTTTTAAACAGCTTTAATACGCATAGATGAGCACATTCAAATTCGCAGTTTTGCCGGGCGACGGCATAGGTCCTGAAGTCATGAACGTGGCGCTTGACGTCCTTAAGGCGGCTTGCGCCGCAGAAGGTCACGCGCTTGAATATAAGACCTACGATGTGGGCGGGGCGGCAATAGACTCTTGCGGCAAGGCTTTGCCTGAGGCCACGCTTGAAGGTTGCCGTGCGGCCGACGCAATTTTGTTCGGTTCCGTCGGCGGTCCCAAGTGGGAAAAGCTGCCCCCCAAAGAGCAGCCTGAAAGGGCGTCGCTTTTGCCGCTTCGCAAGGCCTTCAAGCTTTTTGCAAACATACGTCCCGGGCTTTTATATGCAGACTTGGTAGACGCTTCCCCCCTCAAGGCAGAGCGCATACCTAACGGCATAGATATCATCTGCATTAGGGAGCTTACCGGCGGCATATACTTCGGCGAAAAAAAGACAGAGGATTTGGGCAACGGCGAAATCCAATCTTCGGATACCATGGTCTATAAGAAAAGCGAGATTGAGCGCATCGCCGAAACCGCGGCGCAGACGGCGCTCGGCCGCTCAAAGAAGCTTTGCTCCGTAGACAAGGCCAACGTCCTTGAAACTTCCGTGCTTTGGCGCAAAACCGTTACGGAATATATTTCAAAAAAATATCCGCAAATTGAGCTTAAGCACATGTATGTCGATAACGCCGCCATGCAGCTCGCCAGAGACCCAAACCAGTTTGACGTGTTTGTGACCGAAAATATGTTCGGCGACATTTTGTCTGACGAGATGGCTGTAATCTGCGGCTCTCTCGGCATGCTTTGCAGCGCGTCGCTAGGCGATATGCAAAATTCTCTCGGCCTAAAATACGGCCTGTATGAGCCTGCGGGGGGCACCGCTCCCGACATCGCGGGCAAGAACATCGCAAATCCCTGCGCGCAGATACTTTCTGCGGCCATGATGTTGCGCTTCTCATTCGGTCAAGAAAAGCTGGCGGCAAAAATAGAAGCCGCAGTCCGCAAGACCGTATGCGGCGGCGTGCGCACGGGCGACATAGCTTTCGGCAAGCCCTCCGTATCTACGACCCAAATGGGCGAGGCCGTCAAAGCCAACTTGAAATAATTACATTTATGATGACCGCTTCCGACATCAGGCAAAGCTTCTTAGACTTCTTCAACTCAAAGGGGCATACTGCCGTGGCTTCGGCCTCCCTCATGCCCACTTCGCCCAACCTGCTTTTCACAAACGCCGGTATGAATCAGTTTGTGCCATACTTTTTGGGAGACGCCAAAGCGCCCTTTTTGCGCGCCGCAGACACTCAAAAATGCATACGCGCGGGCGGCAAGCATAACGACCTTGAAGACGTAGGCTTTGACACCTACCACCACACCTTCTTTGAGATGCTCGGCAACTGGTCATTCGGCGATTATTTCAAGAAAGAGGCCATAGAGTGGGCGTGGGAGCTTTTGGTAAACGTCTGGAAGTTTCCCAAAGAAAGGCTTTACGTAACCGTTTACGATCCCGCCCCGGGCGAGCCTTCAAGCTTTGACGAAGAAGCCTATAAAATCTGGGAGAGGGTGCTTACAAAAAGCGGCCTTGATCCCAAGGTGCACATCAAGACATCAGGCAAAAAGGACAATTTCTGGATGATGGGTGAGACGGGACCCTGCGGCCCCTGTTCCGAACTCCACATAGACCTTACGCCCAAAGGCGACATGCAAGGCGCCCTCGTAAACGTCGGTTCTGCGCAGTGTATTGAAATTTGGAATTTGGTTTTCATGCAGTTTAATGCCGAGCCAGACGGCACTTTTGTGCCGCTTAAGCATAAGAATATCGACACGGGCATGGGTCTTGAGAGGGTCGCGGGCATAATCGCCACCACCAAGAATTTTAAGGACTTTTCGCAAACCGCCTCAAACTACAACTCCGACCTTTTTACGGACATCTTTGCCGACATCTCAAAGATGTCGGGCAAGACCTACAAGGGCTTAATACCCCAAGACCGCACAAAGATGAGCGCGCAAGAGCTTACCGACTGCGTCTTCAGGGTGCTTGCCGACCACATACGCACGCTTTCGTTCTCGATAGCCGACGGCATTATGCCCGGCAATGAAGGCCGCAACTACGTTTTGCGCCGCATACTGCGCCGCGCCGTAATGTACGGCAAGCGCATTGGGCTTGAGCACGGCTTCTTTAAAAAACTGGCTCTTCCGCTCATAGAAAAAATGGGCTCGGTATTTCCGGAGCTTAAAAGCCAGCAGGCGGTAATCCTAAAGGTTATAGAGAAGGAAGAGCAGTCTTTCGACAGGACTCTTGACAAGGGCTTGCAGCTTTTAGACTCAATCACCGCCAAAGAAAAGAAGGTTTCGGGAGAGCAGGCTTTCGCGCTTTACGACACCTACGGCTTCCCGCTTGACTTAACGCAGCTTATCGCCGCAGAGCGCGGCATTGAAGTTGACGCCGTCGGTTTTGAAAACCAGATGGAAAACCAGCGCCGCCGCGCGCGCCTTACGCAGAAGAAGGAAATCATAAGCATAAGCGACACCGCCGAGGTTGAAAAAGCCACGCAATTTATAGGTTATGACGCCGCAAATTTTGCGGATTGCGCAACGGTTTTAAGCGCCATAATAGAGGGCGAAGACGCCGATTACCTGATATTTCCGCAGACCCCGTTTTACCCCGAAAAGGGCGGGCAAGCCGGCGACACCGGTTTTGCGGAGCTTAAGGGTAAAGCCCATGAAGTTTTTGACACCAAGATTGATCCTGCGGGGCATATTTTGCACAAGGTGCGCAAAGGCGTCTTTAAAAAGTCGGACGTCGGCGAGGATGTGCTTTTGGGCATAGACAAGGTGCGCCGCTTAAGCATACAGCGCCACCACAGCTCAACGCACATCTTGCACTACGCGCTGCGTCAGGTGCTGGGTTTTCATGTCAAGCAGGCGGGTTCTGTGGTTGACGAACACCGCATGAGGTTTGACTTCTCTCACTATGAAGCCCCCACGCCGGAGCAACTGCGCGAGATTGAGGAAATCGCAAACCGCAAGATTCTCGAAAACGCGCCCGTGTCTTGGGAAGAAGTCCCCTTCGGCGAAGTGCCCGAAGATTGCCTTGCGTTTTTTGAAGATAAATATGGCGCGGTTGTGCGCATAGTGCGCATGGGCGATTTTTCTATGGAGCTTTGCGGCGGCGCTCACGTGTCGGCCACGGGAGAGATAGGCATCCTCAAAGTTATAGCCGAAAATGCTATAGCTTCGGGTGTGCGCAGGATTGAGGCGGTTGCTGGCACCGCCGCTTATTCTTACGTAAACGGTCTGCAAGATTCTCTTACGTCTTTGGCGCGCAAGCTTTCATGCAAGCCCGAAGACGCGGCGGAGCGCCTTGAAAAAATCATGGAGACAAAGGCCGCGCTTGAAAAAGAAGTTAAGGCGTTCAAAAAAGAAAACTCAGGCAAACTTGCCGAAGTGCTCGCAAAAAAGGCCGTAAAGAAAAACGGCGCCGAATGGGTGATAGCCCTTGCGGACGCCGAAAATGCAAACGACCTGCGCACTCTGGCTGTTGAAATTTCAAAGTTTGCGCCCGAAAGTGCGGTAGTGCTGGGCTCTGATTTGGGGGGCAAGGCGGCGGTGCTTGCGCTTTGCAACCCTGCGGCTTTGGCGGCGGGGCTTAAAGCCGGCGACATTGTGCGCGACATTTGTTTAAAGCTTGGCGGCAAGGGCGGCGGCAAGCCGGACTTTGCGCAGGGCGGCGGTATGACGGAAAACCTCAAAGAGGTTTTTGAAGCCCTCCTGAAAGCTTAGTTTTTAAAGCGCCAAAACAAAAAGCCCGAATATCGGGCTTTTTTTGCGGCTTGAATTTTGCGATTTCGCGCGCGGTCTATTCCAAATTTTGCGCCTGCTCGCGGACGCGCTCAAGTTCGTTCTTAAATTCAATAGTGTGCTTTGTAAGCTCAATATTGTTTGTCTTGCTTGATATTGTATTGATTTCTCGCCCCATCTCTTGGCATAAAAAGTCAAGCTTGCGGCCCGCTGGCTCGTTATCGGCAAGGGTGGCGTAAACTTGGGCAAAATGGCTCTTTAAACGCGTGATTTCTTCGGCGATGTCGCACTTGTCGGCAAACAAACTTATCTCTTTTAAAATGCGCTCGTCATTCAAATCAAGCTCAAGCCCGGAGGCCGCAAGGCGCTGTAAGAGCGCCGCGCGGTAGCGCTCGACGGTGTCTTTTGAAGAGGCTTCGATGTCCGCCAAATATTTTTCCAGCAGCTTTATGCGATAAGCCAAATCATCGCACAGGGCGTTGCCTTCTTCGGCGCGCATGAATTCGATTTTTTCAAAGGCGTCGTCCAGCGCCTTGTCTAAATCGGGCCAGAAAATTTCCCAGTCCGCACTTTCGGCCTGAGAGAAGCTTTCATTGAGTTTTATTATTGTGTCAAGGTCGGGCGTAAATGGGATGTTTAAGCGCGCCGATACGCGCTTTAAATTTTCAAGCGCTATGGCTATTGAATCTTCGTCGAGCGTGTTTACGCCGGCGTCCGCCTTAAAATTTACGCGGCAGGCAACGTGCACTTTGCCGCGCGTAAAGAATTTTTTAATCTTAATGTTAATGAGGCGCTCCATCGGCTGCCAGTCGCGCGGCAAGCTTACACTCGTCTCAAGCCCGCGCTTGTTTACGGAGCTTATGTCGAGCGCCAAGTCAAAAGTTTCGCCTTCAAAAAAGGCGCGTCCGAAACCTGTCATGCTTTTCATCGGCTAAATGTCCTTCTGATACTGTTCTTTTGCGAATTTCTTAAATTGCGCTATGCCGCGCTTCATGCCCATTTCTTCGAGAAAGGCGAGCACCGCGTCAAATTGAGGCGTCTGCGGAGAGTCCGAAAAATCGGGCACTTCAAGGGCGGTGTCAAGCGTAACAAGCTTAAGATTGCGGCGCAACTTCTCTTCGTTTTCCGCGATTATCGTGCGGAATTTTTCGGGCTTAACCCAGTCGTGTCTGCGCAATATGGTTTCTAAATCCCCAAAGTCCTTAATCCATTTTGCGGCGGTTTTGGGACCCACTCCGTCGAGACCGGGGATATTGTCTATGCTGTCTCCCATGAGGGCCAGATAGCACGGTATTTCGGCCGCCGATACCCCAAACTTTGTCTTTACGCCGAGAGAGTCTATGCAAACCCAGTCTTGCGTTTTTGGGGGCGGGGGCAGCAGTTGGCGTATGCGCGGCCCCACAAGCTGCGCAAAGTCTTTATCTGCGCTGACTATGGTTGTGAGGGGTGCTTTTTCTTTAAGCTTTACGGCGGCGCTCGCCAAAAGATCGTCGGCCTCTACGCCTTCGCGCTCTATGATTACAAAGTTTAACAGGCCGCACAGCCTTTTAATTTCAGGCATTTGCAGGCGCATGGCTTCGGGCATGGCAGAGCGGTTGGCTTTGTATTCGGGATAAAGTTCTCGATGGCGGGCAGAGCCGCCCTTGTCGAAAAATACAGCGCTTGCGTGCGGCGCATCCATAGAGCAAAGCTTGATTACGCTGCCGACGAATGCGTGCAGAGCGCCCGTCGGGAAGCCATCGGCGCGCGTAAGCTCAGGCATTGCGTAAAAGCATCTGAAGCAAAGGTTGTAGCCGTCTATCAAAAAATAATGCATTAGGCTTTTATATTTAGAAGAAGGGCGGGGCTTCACAACATCATTTTTTAAAAAATGAAAAATGCGGCGCGGCGCAACATCCTAAAACGTTTTTAAAACGGTAGAATAATCGCAAAGCACGCTCCGTTTGTTTGTCTTAAAAAACAAAAAACGCGCGGGTATGTTTACCGCGCGTTTTGTAAGACGTATAAAGCGTCTGCTATTTAATTTCGGCTTCGTGTATAGACCACCATGAGCCTGACGCGTCGGTAGATATTATTTTAACATAGCGCGCCGCAAAACCGGCAGGGAACCTCACAAAAGCCTTGGCGCCGTCTGCGGAATATGCGCCTTTAAGCTCTGTGAGTTTTTCGGGGTCGTCGCCGGCGTATACATTTGCGGTTGCAGGCCTGTCGCTCTTTGAGGATGCCGAGTCCAATAATATTTCAGAAACACCCTTGGGGTAACCCAAATCAAACATTATCCACATTCCCTTTTCTATAGGTTTGCCCGTCGCCCAGCGAGATTTCAGGTTGCCGTCAAAAGCCGCCTGAGTCGCAGATTTTGCGCCGTTGTGGCTTGATGTCAAAACGGGTCTTGAGCTCTTAATCTTTTGGATTATTGCTTTTGCTGCCTCTGCCTGACCGTTTGCTTCAAGGAATTTTGCAACATCAGAGTCGGGTTTTTCTACGGCGAGTTTTACAAGCTCAGTTTTTTCAGAGTCAGAAGCGTCCTTAAAAACGTATGCGTAAGCCGCGGCGTCGGGCCCCGCCTTGTTTATCAGCGTTACTATCGCCGCGCGCGCAACTGCCTTCTGTTTTGCGTCGACGGAGTTTTCCGCGATTTTAATAAGAGCCGCAAAAGCCGCCTTGCCGTTCCATTGCGAAAGATAGCGCACGACTTCGGCGGTGTAGCCCGCCTTATAGGCGCTTTCGCAAAGCGCAAGGGCTTGCGCAGTGCTTGCGGCGGGGGCAAAGCGCAGCAAGAAGCGCTTGTCGGCGTCTGACGCACCGGGGTTATCGTAGACGCTCTTAAGCGCCGCGAACATCTCGGGCGTAACGCCGTCTGTGGCAGAGCGCACCAAAATTTTGTAAACCACATTGCGCACCTGCTGGTCTTTTTGCGCGGGTAGCCTTTGAACCATAGCAATAAAAGTCTCGGGGCTTGCAAGGGTGTCCAGAATTTTTGCTATTGCGAACTTTTGCGAGTCGTTTGCGGCGTCAAAGTCTTTTAACAAGCTTTGCGCAAGAGCGGCAATGTCCAAGCGGCCGAAGATTTCCGCAACCAAGAGCGCTTGCGCTTTGTCGTCCGTCTTCATAGAGTCCGACAAAACTTGCAGTTTGTCTTTTGCGGGGATTGCCAGGACATTTACCGCCATGCGCGGCGTCTGATCTTTGTTTAAAAGCTTTGCGTATTTTACGGCGCGCACAATGTCGGAACCGTCGCCCATGCGGCTGAAAGCGTAGGCGAGGGCTATGGCTTCTTCGCCATTTTGGGGCGTTACTGCGCGCAATTCTTCAAGCCCCTCTTTGCGGTATCCAAGCGCGTAAATCATGGCCGTTTTAAGGTCGGCATCTCTGATTTCGTCGAGCTTGAGATATGCGGGCACGGGCGTTTGCGGATGCGTCATTACATATCTTATTACGCGCAGCGCCTGTGTTTTGTCTTGCGGCAGGGCGGCGGGCAGCGTGAGCTTTGCGCCCTCTGCGGCAAATGATATTTTGTTCTTAAAGTGGTCTATAACGTTTTGTAAACGAGAGCGCACCGTATCGTCCTTTTCGGCCGCGCAGACTTTTTCAAACTTGGCGCATATTGCGGCGTTTTCCGCGAATACCGCGTTTGCGAGCTGCGCAAGCAGCGCGCGGTAGCGCGGTGTGCCCTTGTTTGAGGCAAGCTCATCCGCCAAAAAGTCTCCCATTTCAAGGCGGAAGGACGCAACGTCGTTATAATTGTAAAATGCAAATACTGCGGCGTCCAACCTTTGGGCGTCTTGCAGGCCGTAGTCTACGTTTTCAAAGCTCTTCACATACTCTTTGGTGGGTTTGTCGAAAAGCTTTATTGTGGGTATGGGGTTCGGTTTTGCGTGAGAGGCGGTGTCGGCCTTTAAGTCTCCGCAGGCAAACTGCAAGAGGCGCATATAAAGCTCGCAAATTTCGGGATGCTCAAGATAAGGCTTCACGCTGTGGCCGAAAGCCCCGTAGGCAACCCTGCCTTTGCCGTAATCTTTAATCCAGACCAGCGCGCAGTCTTTGTCTTCGCGCAGCGCCATTTTCGATTTTCTGTCGGGGCTGCGGTCTACGTCGAGAGACATTATCACGTTTACCTTGCTGCGGTCAAAAAACTTGCCGAACATATAAATTTCATCCTTCACCCATGCGCCGCCGCGCGGCCATATACCTTTTGCCACGGCATTCTGCGGTTCTTCCCAGTAGCAGGTTACGGCGTCCGAAGTCGAATACCAAGGGTGCCCCACAAAGTCCGCGCCTATCATTTCAAGATAGGGTTCATAGCGGTCTTCGGGCAGGCGGAAAGTGTCGGTTGCAGCATGTATGCCAAAGAGGCCGCCGCCGTTTTTGACGTAGTTTATGAGGTTTTCGCGCATGCGCTCATTGCGGATTTTTACGGCTTCGCGCTCTTGCGGCGTCATTTTTTCAAGCTTGACGGGCAGCTCTGAGAAGGGCGCACCCGTGGTGTTTGCCATAACTACGCAGTCAAAATCTTTAAGCTTGTCGGCTTCAAAATATGATATGTCGTCGGTTGCTACGGTTTCCCAAGCGCCGGTCTTTTTGCCCATTTCGGCAATCAGGTATTTTGCGCCGACAATACCGTCATAATGGCGGAAGTTTGTAGTGCGGCCGAATACCAGCACTTTGCGGGGCTTTTGCGCGGTTGCGACGGCAGCAGACGGGATGTTCTTATTGATCGCGGCTTTAGTTTCCGCAGAAAGCACGGGATCCGGCCCGTATTCTTTTATTGGCGCGCCAAAGGCCGCCGCGGCTACTGAAAATATCGCTATGACTGATGAAAATTTTTTCATGATTGTTCTTCCCCCGATTAAACTTTAGCCCATTCGCCGCGGTTGGCGCGCCAGAGGTATGCGTTTGCCTCTTTGTCGTTGCCGAAAGACTGCGTCTTCCAATCGTATGCTAGCGAGCGCCCGAGCATGTGCGCAATATTTCCTATTAAACACATATTGCAGCTTGCAACCCCGACTTCTGCAGGGCAGATGGTAGGCTGGTTATAGCGTATCGCGTTAAAGAAATTGTCCTTATGGTTTGTGGACGTGTAAACGGGCAACTTGTCTATGGGCAACTTTGCCGTAAGAAGTGCGGGGTTCGACGCCCACATTTTGCCGGATCTGCTTGCCGCCGCCGTGCCGTTTGTGCCTACAACCGTCACCATGTAAGACTCTTTTGTGAGGGGCAAAAGCTCTTTGGGGAAGCCGTAGCGCACCTTTATGCCGTTTTCAAAAGTGTAGCCGATAATTCTGTTGTCGGCGGGATTGTCGGGGTTGACGTTGTCAAAAACTTCAACGTATTTCGGCCCTTTGCCGTCCATGCCGAGACACCATAGGGTTATGTCGAGATGGTGGGCGCCCCAGTCTGCCTGCAGGCCGTTACCGTATTCGGCATGCCAGCGCCATTCGCCCCATTGGTGGCCGTAGGGCTTGGGGGCTTCATCCGCCTTGGTAGAGCCCATTAAGCGCGGCAGCAGATGGCTGCTGTAGGGGCGGTATGGTGCGGGACCCACCCACATATTCCAGTCTATGCCCTTTGGGGTTTCTTCAATAGGCCAATTAAGCATGAGGGGATATTTGCGGCCAAATTCGCAATAAACTTCTTTAACTTCGCCGATTAGGCCGCTTTGCACGGTCTGCGCAAGCCATCTGAAAGAAGCCTCGCTGCGCTGTTGAGAGCCCGTTTGAAATACCACGCCGTTTTCATTCACGGCTTTTATTACCTGCGCGCCTTCTTGCACCGTGAAGGTAAGGGGCTTTTCGCAGTAGACGGCCTTGCCGGCGCGCGCCGCCAAGATTGAAATTATTGCGTGCCAGTGATCGGGCGTCACAACAAACACGGCGTCTATAGAAGGGTCCGCCAAAAGCTCCCTAAAATCTTTATAGCCCTTAACCGTGCCTTCGGCGGAAACGCCCGACTGCTTTGTGTAGTGCTCTTCTATGCGTTTTTTGTTGTATGCAACGCGCTCGTCGTCCACATCGCAAACGGCGGTAACGCGGCATACGGAAGTGGTAATCAAGCCGCCTATGTGGCCGTTTGCCATTTTGCCGAGGCCTATTACGCCCACGTTGATTTTTGAGTTTGCGGAAATTTTATCTTGGGCAAATAAACCCCTCGTTATGAGAAGCTGAGAACCCGCCGCCAAAACCCCCGCCTGTAAAGAGGTCTTTAAAAAGCCTCTTCTGGATACATTGCGTATATTCATATACATTTGAGAATGGTTTTGAGACGCATTATTGTCAATATATTAAGCATATTCGCATAAGACGAAAAAATACAAAAAACGGTACTCGTGCCTTTAATTGGCGCAGAGTGTAATCTGCTTTAAAATTATCCTCCGCCCGCCGCGCTTGCGCACAGAGAAACGCGTTGTCATACACCGCTTTAAATACTTAATTTATATCAGAAAACTTCTAATTCATTCTCGCATAATGTGGCTTAACTTTCAGATTTCCATCAGGAGCTTATAAAAATTTGGGCATGAATGCGAACAACCGTTATCATGAAATTGCGCTTATTATTTTTAAGAATATGACAATTAAAATTAAAAAATTTATTATATATACAATACTGCTGTATATGTTTTATTTTTTTATTGAAATTTGCATTGGAGGCGGAAAAGTGCCTCATCCTGATTTTATAAATAAAATACCTATATTATTCTTTTTCCTACTTGCGTCATTTATGTCATTTAAATTTGGTGTTGTTTTTTTTGAATTATCAAATGATGCGCCAAATATTCTTTTTAAAATAATGCTATGTATTTTTTATATAACTATATATTTTTTAATTGGCTTATTTCTTTTTTTCCTGGCTCCGGGGGTATATCAATTTGTAGGTTTCATATATGTAATAGCCGCGATCGAAGAATTTGAATGTTTAAAGCCAGAAGATATATTATGTTTAGTAATTATATTATCTAATTATATGTTGATTTTGGCGGGGTTTGTATATAAATTTTACGCCGACAGAAAATCCAAAATCAAAAATTAAGCTAAAAAATCATGAGACACGTTTTTACAATTTTAATAATATTTTCGCTTTTTCTTTTTTGTAAGATAGATATCGAATTAACAGATTTTGCGGAATATCAACCAGATGCCGCGCGCATAATAATGGCTGCCATGCAAGAAGATAAAAGCGCAAATGAAATGGTCGATTTATTTGATGCCATTTCAAAGAAAGTCGCAGATGATTCCTCTTTGTTTTCATTTTGCGACGGCAAAACAATCTCTTTGAATGAGCCTCAAAAAAAATCTTTATTCTGGGGGCTTGCAAAACTGCGCTTGCGGGCGGCTAAGGGTTTTGAAGTTGAAAAAGTGTATAGGCTGAAAGGCTTTCCGTCTGCGGATACGTTCTTGGAAATCTCGCTCTCAAAAGATGCCGATTATAAAGCGTTAATGCTGAATGTATTTTCATTGAAAGAAAATGATTTCAATAAAGGCGAAAAGGGCGGAGCGAGCTTTTCTCAAGGCTATATTTCTCCGTTATTATACGACATGCTCATCGAACTGAAATAGTTTTATTATGAAAACTTTTTTGAAAATCATAAAAAATTTTGCTGTTGCGGCAATTACCGTTTCTATCGCAGTTGCCATCTGTTACTTATACGTTATTTTGAATTCTATAGTGCCCGCCGGGTATCTTCGCTCAGAAATCAATAACTTGAGCGATATATTTTTGGGAAAGCAAATTTATGATATTTCCGCTAAAGAGTTGGAGGGGATTAATGACGAACTTGATCGGCTCGTTAAAGGAGATGTATTTATAACTGTGTCTGGAGTTGACATGGATTTTCCCGAAACACTTGAGTATAGATTAAACGATGCCGAAAAAAAAGCGCTCTTCTTGTCTGCCGCAAGGCTTATGCTTGCTGATTATGCCAAGGATATGGAAGTGGATTTCATAGGCTCTACAGTAATAAGTCTGGTCGTATTTTGCCCTGCGCCGGGTGTCGAGATTCTCGTATCGGATGCTCACAGAACCCCCATAGCCGCTTTCACGATATTGTTTGGGGAATATAAAAATCGCGTGCTTGTAAGCAAGCCTTCTGAAGATTTTAAGCTGTGCCGTCCCGCCAGATATTTTTCGAAAGAGATGTATGAAATCCTATACGCAGTGCTTCAAAAGGCCGCCCCAAATTTTGATGTTACGGTTTGGGATAGTTATACTTCACATCATAGGCATGCCCCCATAAATGAAACATTGCCGCTTGCGGCGCATTGACGCAATCTCTCATAAAAGATCCTTTATCTGCATTTATTAACAATAAAAGCTTCTTCACAACTCTGCTTGAATAATAAGGTGTTATACGCTTACATAATCGGCAAATGTAAACAATGTCCATAATCCTAAGCGGAGTTCGGGAATATTAATTACATGAAAATAAAAGATCTACTTATTGAGGCATATGTCAGCATGATTTTTGCGCTCATTCTGCCTCCGATAATGGGTTTCTTTGCGTATCTTTCAGTAAATGTTACGGAATTATTTTGGCGAGTTACTGCAATTTTTTGCACCTTGGTTTCAATGATGGTTTACGGAGGATTGTTGGGGTGCTGTCGCCCTATTTTTAAAACAGGTAAGATGTTTGGTGCTTTCGCGCTTTTTGCGATACCATCCCCCCTAATATTATTTATAACTATTTATAATTACGACATTCCGATCATCCAAAATATTTTTACAAGTGTGATGCTCTGCCTTCCAATATTTGCTGGCTTTATATGTTCATATCAGCTTTATGCTGTACGAAATGGATCTTCTCTCCCAATAGTTAAATTATCCTTTTTTTGTTTTTTTTTCACAATCATGCCTTTAATATTCACACTATTTTTAACTGGAAACATGCAGTTTGATTGGATTATTATTTTGTTGTATATATATTTCTTTTTTGTCTTCGGAATATTTTTGGGAGATATGTTTTCTGGTGAATCAGAATTAAGAATTTTATACATATTATTTATACCAAACTTTTTAATAATATCCTCATTTTTACTAAATTATAACGACATAATAGGCAACAAGAGTACGTCTGAAATTTTCCTTGAGATTTACTTTTGTCTTAAAATATTGCTTCTTTCATTTTTGCCGCAGTTTTTGGGGTATAAAATCGCCGCAAGACGGCGTAGGGCAGCTTTGTTACAAAATCAACAACACAAATGTTAGAAAATTTACCTTGTTGTCTATTTAATATCTCTATTTGAGATGTAGGCTATTGCATAGGCAAAGTTTTGCGGGCAAACTTATGCGGGCAAGGGCTTGCCTTAAGCTCTACTTTAAAATATTGAGCAAATCTTCAAAATTTTGCGCAACGGGTGCGCCGAGTTTGCTCAATTTTACAATGTCTTGATGGCCGCCCGCAAACAGCACGCAGTCTATGCCTACGCCCTTTGCGACTTCAAAATCATGCGAGGTGTCGCCGACCATTACCATGCTTTTCTTATTTATTTTAAGGGCTTCTACATGGCGTCTGCCAAGCTCCGCCTTGCCGCCCGCAAAAATATCTTCTAAGCCTGAAATTTTTATAAAGTGCGCGTCTATGCCGCAGTTTTTTACGCTGTCTGCAAGGTAGTTTTTTTCATACGCAGACAAAATGCTGTGCGTAAGCCCGCTTGCTTTTGCGCCAGAAATAAAGTCTGCGGCGCCGCTTCTTAAAAGGCATTCGGCGCGCCTGGAATTGTAGGCGTCTATAAATTCTACGCCCACTTTTTCAAAAGATTCTTTTTTGAAATCAAAGCCTATGCGCTCATAAAAATTGATTACCGGAAAATCAAACATCCCGAGATATGCCGCTTTGGCAAGTGTGGGCAAACTGCGTTTTGCAAGCATGGCGTTAAGCACCTCCACGCTCAGCCACGCATCGTCCAAAAGCGTGCCGTTCCAATCCCACACTATATGCGCATACTTCATTTTGACTTCACGGCCCGCATTACCTGAAGCGCCGAGGGCGAGCGGTTTAAAATATACAAATGTATGCCGGCAACCTTCGCTTTTAAAAGGCCTTCAACCTGTGTTTGCGCCCAGTCTGCACCCACTTTGACCGCGTCTTCGGGGGTTTTTGCGGCTTTAAGGGCGTCGGCCAACTTTGAGGGTATAGAGGTGTTGCACATAGAAGCAAAGTTGCTTAACTGCTCAAAAGAAAGCGGCGGCAATATCCCCGCGATTATCGGTTTATCTATGCCGAAAGAGGCGCACTTGTCGCAAAACGCAAAAAACTTGTCGTTATCAAAAAACATTTGCGAGACGATAAAGTCTGCTCCGCTTTCCGTCTTGATTTTCAGATTTTCAATGTCTTTTAATATCGAAGAGGCTTCGGGATGTTTTTCAGGATAACCCGCACAGCCTATAGAAAAATCGGGATGCTTTTTCTTGATAAAGGCAATCAAATCTGACGCGTGTAAAAAACCGTCGGGGTGGGGGGTAAAGTCTGTCGAACCTTTGGGCGGATCTCCCCTTAAGGCCATTACGTTGCAAAAGCCTTTTGCCGCAAAACGCTCTAAAATTGATGCGATTTCGTCTTTTGAATGCCCCGTGCAGGTAAGGTGGGGCATTACGTCAAACGCGAATATTTCTTTTAAAAGTTCGCCATAGTCTAAGGTGCGCTCTCTGGTAGAGCCGCCCGCGCCGTAAGTTATTGACACATAGTCAGGCGACAACGCTTTGATGGAATTTGCCGTGCGCAAAATTTGGCGCGCCCCCTCTTCTGTCTTAGGCGGGAAAAATTCCACGGATAATACCGTTTTGCCCGAGCAGAATTTGTCGGCTATATTGTGCGGCTTATTGTCCATTTTTAGGGTTCAATAGTGGGGGTTTTATGATTTTCGTCAAGGGATTTTGCTAGTTGATTTTTTTGGACTTTTTTGGTTTTGGGCGCATAATTATTTTTGAGGATAGATTCAAAAAAATGCTTGTGGAAAAAAGGCCGTATTAATACTCTGAGGTCTAAAGATTTTGTAAAAACTAGTCATCCATATGAAAAAATACATATACCTCTCCTTGTTCCCCGAAGCTTTGATAGCTTCTCACCTCTCGCCCGAAGAATTCGGCGCATATTATGCGACGGGTGTATTCAGGCGCAGTTGCGGACAGGCCTTGTTTTTCGAGGTTGATCCGAACTTCAAGTCTGACTACCTGCCCATGGATAAAATCGACGAACTTTGCCAACCCCACGCCGACGGCAGCCCGCATAAATCGGTCTATCTGTCTGTTTACAGGGTGCTTGAGCATGTGCCGCTTGCATCCCTTAAAAATCTTTATGTCGTAACGTCGGACGGCAAGACGCTTGAGATTAAACCCTCGGCCTTTACGCCGGATGATTCAAAACTTTTCTTATATCAAAACTTGGCGCCCGTGCGTCCGCGCGTTGCAAGCGTGCTTAACCCTGCCGAATACGTGAAGCGTTTGACGAGCGAAGACAGGCTTGTGCACACCGACAAAATCGCCTTTTGCGATCTTTTGCTCGGCGATCTTGAAAAAGACCCGGAAAACGGAGAGCTTGGAGACTTGCCCTATAAAAACGTAGCCCATCTGCGCGACTGCTTAAAGCAGGTGCAAGTAAAGGGCAAGCGCAACAATAAGATAGTCGTAAGAACCCTTATGGCCGAGATTTTATACCGCACCATAAAGAGCGGTTTTTATGTGGGTGATAAAGACGCAATACTTTATTATCCCATGCCCTCCAAAGAGGAGCTTGAAAACAAGCACTACAACTGGTGGCGCAGCGCCCTTGCATCCTTCGGCGAGTAATCGTTAAGAAAGGGCATTTAAATCCCCCATAAACAAAAGCTTTTTACGAAAGCTTAATGAATCTTTGCATTAAAACCAACTACCTAATATGAACAGCGTATATTCACCAATACTGGCAAACGCAGAATCGGCCTGTCCCATGGGGGCGGTGCCAACGGTATTCTGGCTGGTTCCGTTAGCTTCGATACTCGCGCTTATCTTTGCGCGCGTATTCTTTAAACAGATGATGAGGGCCGATCAAGGTACCGATCTCATGCGAAAAATCGCGGGACACGTCCGCGAGGGCGCGATGGCCTATCTTTGGCAGCAGTACAAGATGGTGGCCCTCGTATTCCTCGTGCTGACGGGTTTCTTCGCCTTCCTCGCATACGGCTTGCAAGTCCAAAACGGCTGGGTTCCCTTCGCGTTTTTGACGGGCGGCTTCTTCTCGGGCCTTGCGGGCTTCTTCGGTATGAAGACCGCAACTTATGCGAGCTCTCGCGCGGCATGGGCTGCCAATGAGTCTTTAGACAGCGGCCTGCGCGTGGCTTTCCGCTCGGGTGCGGTCATGGGGCTCGTAGTAGTGGGCTTGGGGCTCTTGGACATTTCGGCCTGGTTTCTCATCCTCAATTTCTTTATAGACGGCGCAGACCCGCACCACAAGATGGTTATCATAACCACCACCATGCTTACCTTTGGTATGGGCGCAAGCTTGCAGGCTTTGTTTGCGCGCGTCGGCGGCGGCATATTTACAAAGGCCGCAGACGTCGGTGCAGACTTGGTAGGCAAAGTTGAAGCCGGCATCCCGGAAGACGATGCAAGAAACCCCGCCACAATAGCCGACAACGTTGGCGACAATGTAGGCGACGTTGCGGGCATGGGTGCAGACCTTTATGAATCTTACTGCGGCTCAATATTGGCTACGGCAGCTTTGGGTGCGGCAGCCTTTATGACGCAAACACCCGAAACGCAAATTAAGGCGGTTATAGCCCCCATGCTTATAGGGGCGGTGGGCACCATACTTTCAATAGTGGGCATTTACTTTGTGAAAGTTAAGCCGGGTGCTACAAGCAAGCAGCTTTTGGGCGCGCTTGGCAAGGGTATCAACGTAAGCTCGTTTCTTATCTTGATAGCGTCTTTTGTAATACTTTACTTCTTGGGTCTGCCCAATTATTTGGGCAAATTCGGCGCGATAGTCGTGGGGCTTGCAACGGGCATATTCATCGGCAAAATTACCGAGTATTATACGTCTGAAGCCTATAGACCCACCCAGCTCATTGCAGAGCAGGCCAAAACAGGCCCCGCAACCGTCATCATAGGCGGCATGGGCACGGGTATGATATCAACCTTCTGGCCTGTGCTCGCAATCGTAGTCGGCACGGCTCTCGCCTACACGTTCTCTGCGGGCGGAGACATAAAAGACATTTCAAACGGTCTTTACGGCATAGGCATTGCGGCTGTCGGCATGCTTTCAACCCTCGGCATAACTTTGGCTACAGACGCTTACGGCCCCATAGCCGACAACGCGGGCGGCAACGCCGAAATGGCGGGGCTCGGCAAAGAAGTGCGCAAGCGCACAGACATGCTTGACTCTCTGGGCAACACCACGGCCGCTACGGGCAAGGGTTTTGCGATAGGTTCTGCGGCGCTCACGGCGCTGGCGCTTTTGGCGTCTTACGTAGAAGAGTTGCGCATAGGTCTTATGCATTCGGCAGGCAAGGGCATTGCAAGCGTTGAAGCCGTCTATGAAAGCTTTAAGGGTATGAATATAGACATAACCAAGGCGGGGCTCATAGACTTCATGAACGTTTATGAAGTGCATCTTATGAACCCCAAGGTTTTACTCGGCATATTCATTGGCTCTATGATGTCGTTCCTCTTTTGCGGTCTTACAATGAACGCGGTAGGGCGCGCGGCAAACCAGATGGTCAATGAAGTTCGCCGTCAGTTCCGCGAAACCGCGGGCATTATGGAAGGCAAGGTTGACCCCGATTACGCACGCTGTGTGGCAATCTCAACTAAGGCTGCGCAAAAAGAAATGATGTTCCCGTCATTGCTTGCAATTATAGCTCCGGTTGCGGTGGGCTTTATATTCGGGGTTCCGGGCGTGCTCGGGCTTCTTACGGGCGCGTTGGCTTCGGGCTTTGTGCTTGCGATATTCATGGCAAACAGCGGCGGCGCTTGGGACAACGCCAAGAAGTATATAGAGCAGGGCAACCTGGGCGGCAAGGGTTCAGACGCGCATAAGGCGGCCGTTATCGGCGACACCGTGGGCGACCCCTTTAAAGATACTTCGGGTCCCTCGCTTAACATCTTGGTCAAGCTTATGAGCATGGTAGCGATAGTCATGGCGGGCGTAACCGTCACCTTCTCGCTGTTCTAAGATTTGACTCTTTTAACAAATTAAAAGCCGCGCAAGAGTTTATCTTACGCGGCTTTTTTGTTTTGTGCGCAAAAAAAAGCCGCAGAGCTTGCGGCCTGATTGGGCTAAAACATATCCCCGCAGGGAGTCGAACCCTGATGCGTTTGCTTTAAATAGACGCTTAGGCGGGCAGCTCAATCAGCAAGTGGCGCGGCGGTGGCGTTAACAAAAGCGGTCTTTAGCTCTCTCCATTTGCGCAACAACGTCCCCTTTGACACGCCCGCAAGCGCGGCGAGTTTGTCGGCATTTTCGGCGCATACCTTTTCTTGCCCCGCGACTTTTAATAGAGTCGCCAAGCTTGCGGCGGTAAACTTTGCTTTGGCGCGGCGCTTGTCTTTGTCTTGTCCTTTAAGCGCGGTAGGGTCGATGAGCAAATCACGCTCCCAAAGCGGCGCGCGGAATCGTATCCCAAACGGAGGTATCGGCGCGAAGTTGCGCAAGTGCGCCTCGACAACAAAGGCCTCTTCATCCTCGTGCTGCGTTAGCATGAGGATTGCATCAGGGTCTCTGGCAAACACACCGCTACCGCTCGCCCTGTCGATGGAGTCTTTGGCGGACGCATTGCCCTTTGCATAGTGATGAGCAAATACGATTGCGGCGTTATTGTCTGCGGCTATTTGCTCCAGCTCATCCATCCATGCCGCAACCTCGGACGCCTTATTCTCGTCGAGTCCCGGGCGAGTTTTATAAGCGGGGTCAAATATAACTAACCCTATGCCAAACTCCGCAATCGCGGTCTTTACATGGGCTTGCAGGTCATCAAACGTATGCCGTATGCCGCGCAAACAAATCTCATAAAATGGCAAATGCTGGTCGCCCGCATATTTAGCGGCAATGATAGCGCGGCGACGGTCGCGGAAAATCTGCGGCTTAAACTCATAGTCTATATAAAGGACTGGCGTCTGTATAGTCTCTAGCCCTATCCAATGTTTTCCGCCGGCAACGCTTAGACCGAGGTCGAGCATTGCAAAACTTTTGCGCGCTTTAGACGGCGCAGAAAATATCATTTTGCAAGACCTGTGCAAAACCCCTTTGATTATTTGGGGCAAGGGCGCATTGTAGCTCGGTAAATCGTCCGCCTCATAATGTGGTAAAATCGGCGGCAGGATAGCCCTAGGCGCGTCTTTAGGTGCTTGCGCGGGTGTTGATATGGACTTTGCATTTTGCGCAAGCCTATCCGCGCGCGTGGGCATTGCGCGTTTAGTGCCGTAACCTTGCGCTGCCAACGCGCGGGCGGCGGCGCTATAATCTCCGCAATGCTCAAGCACGGCGTAGGCATGCCATGGTCTATATACATGCTCTTGCTCAAAGGCAGTCGATGAGCTAAAGACAAATAGGCGATTAGGGATGTGTCCCCATGTTGCGCTCACGCCCTTGCTCTTACCCGGGCGCCGCCATTTGTCGCCTCCGACATGAGTCCAGCCGTGCTTAGATAAAAGCGTGGGCATATCCGCGCGCTGGTCGTAATCATCGCCGGGGGTTAAGTCCGTCCCTACGGGCACTATTATTTCGCGCGCTTTGTTTTTACGCGCGTCTAAATATCTTGCCGCCTCTAAAAGGGCGTCTCTGTCATCTCTCGATATATCGGGGATGGTCTCAAAGTCGCCGCGCTCCAATTTATAATTTTCGCTTGGCGCTATTAAAAAATATCCGCCATCCCCGCGCGTCTCTATTGCGACGCGTCCATCCTCACACATGGCAAGCTTGGTGTTTTTTAAATCGGGCGCGCTTTTAAAAACAAGATGCCTGCCGCCGCTTGGTGTGCGTTGCACTATGCATCTGTTGACAACATCCATAATGCCTACATCCGCGCAGAGCTTTAAAAAATCCTCAAAGATTGTAGCCTTATACTTGCTGTCAAAGTCTATGCATTGCACATCTCCCCCGATAAGCGCGATAGATGCGTCGCCCAAAAACCATTTGCGCAAATCGGCATCCGTGGGGCGCGCGGTGCGATAGCCGCCCCATGATTTTATGAGCGGGATTTTGTCGCGACCAACGGGGATGCAGGATATGCCCGCGTCTCGCAAGTGCGTTGCGAGCGTTAAAAGATTATTGTCCATTGTTATTTTTTTGGACGATTGTATTTTGCCAAAAGTTGCTTTGTGTCATCTGCGCTTATAAACACGTCTTTGAGTTTGCAGGTGTTGCTGCGGTCTCTCTCTCGCTTCAGTGCATCGTTTGTTTTATTGAGCCAATCGTGCACCATGGCGGGCGGGGGCAAAGAGATTTTTTTTGATGGAGTATACTTGTCCATCAGTCTCATTACGGACGTCTGCGGGCTGTCGTTGCGCTCTGTAAAAAAATTATCTGGTCTCATTCTTCTTCGCTTTCTTCTTCGTTGATTTTCGCTAGGCACTTTCTGCAATACACACTCGAGTAGTCTTCAAAATCTTCGTCCTTAAGCCAACGCTCGCACTCTGGGCAAAAGCGCAAAACCTTTGGCTCTTCGTCTGCGCGGAGCTTGAGTTGCAGCTCTTGCATTGCTTCGTCATCAAAGAGGCTCATTTGGAGTCCTCCCCGCTTTTGATGATTGCGTCGAGCTTAGCCATCAGTCGCTTGCCGCTCGGCGTAAGCTTAACATCACAGTAAGCGACAATACCTTTAAATGCCTTTACCTCGCTTATGGTTAGGGTAGATTTCTGCAGCTCGCGTATGCGGGCTTCGTAGGCCTTGCTTATTGGCGCAAAGCCGTCTCTTGCACTAACGTCCGTGCAGCATTCACAGTCTTTGCCATGCGAGGGAAACATAAGGCAATTCTCACAGCACCTCTTTATTCCGAGTTCGTTGTTCATTTGGTTTTATCCCCTTCTTTGCCAAAAAAAACCAATGATATTTTATACCCCTTGCGACTTAATCTTTCTGCAAGTGCTATTGATTTATGGTTGTCTACGTGCACCGACCAAATAAGGATGTCTCCATCTGCCGTATTGCGCCGCAGGAATTCCGACAACTCGCGGCAAACTAAACCTATGCCCCTAATATTTTTCGACGCGGCAACAAATATACTCATCTCTCCAAATCGCTCACTCAACGCGAAAGCCAGCGAGGGCTTACCACCAAAATATCTCAACTCCACTGTGTCGTTTTTGAAGTTTTCAATTTTTGCACCATGCGGAAAAAACGCGGGTTTTTCTCGGTAAATGCTTTTCAAAAACCTTTCAAAGTCTTTTAAAAACTTAAAGCCTTTCATTTGCCGCCCTCCATCATTTTGCGCAGTGCATTAAAAGCTCTGTCGTTTTGATATGTTGTAGCTTCATCGATTAGCGCGGTAACGCCTATATTCGCAAGCATTGTAATAGTCTCAAGCCATGCGTCCCAATTGGTGCGCTTAAGCTCATCTAAAAGGCGGCTACGCGCCTCGACACTTTTGTTTCTATAAGCTTCTAAAATATTTTTTTGTTCTTTGTTCATTTCGCTTCCTCGCTTTCTTTCGCGTTGATACCACGCTTTTTCATTGTGTCGTAAGCTTCTTTTTTCGTCATATAAAAATAGCCGTCATGAATGTGATAGGTATTGCCAAGCTTTTCTTTTTTGAGCCTCTTGATAACTTCGTCGGCAATTTCGGACGAACTTGGGATGTTTAAGTAAATCGCGATAAGAAACATCACAACAGAAGCCGCGCTATCCCCATTATATACCCCAAAACAGGTTAACAAATAAAGTATTAGCATTAGAGCCGTCTTCATTTCGCCCCCTCCATCACGCTTGCGCTCGGGTAGCCGTCCGATTCATCAAACGTAAAACCAAGTTGTTTTGACTGGCAATATACCCAATATTCCAAACAAGAACCGCGAGATTCTTTCCAGTTCTCCAAGAAAAAAAGCGCATCACAAAGCCTCAATACGTCGAATAATGCGTTCATAAATTTGGCTTCATAAATCGGCTCATTGAACTTTTGGGGCGACGCAACGAGTGTTGCATACCCAACCTGAAAGCCTAATTCTTCATTTTCAAAATCGGGCGCTTTCCCCTCGGCGATTTCAACGGGGCAGACAACCTCCCACCCGCGCTTGCGCAGCTCCTTAGCGGCGTTCGCAAACTTCGCTTTGTAGTCGGCAACGCCCGTGATTCCGCCGCTGATAAAGATTGTAGGCTTAGGCTTAGTCATTGTTTTGCCTTTCGTCTTTGAGTATTTCATTTGCCGCACGGGCAATCGCAAAAAAGAATTCTTCGCAAGCTTCTTGCGCATCCTCTTTTGATTTCGCAGGCCTAATCATTGAGCCTCCGTTTTCCGCAATCCAACCCCATGGACGCTTTACGGCAGAAAAACTTGTGGGCATAAATTTTTTATCAACAACAACGCTGGCGGAATATTCTTCGCTTGCTGGGCTAAAAACTTTGCGCCAATTTAGTTTTAAATTATTGCTCATTGCCGCTCCTTTCGCTGTCCCACTCGACCGTGAGCACATCACCTTGCTCTGTGCGTTTAGGCGTGATGGGATTGTTGTTAATATATATTGCTGACAAATCATTGATGTTTAATACACCATTAGCATCTACCTTGCGTTCCACTGTTTCACCGAGAAGATTTTTACACATAACACAATCACCAAGCTTGAGTGAGCGCGCTACTGTGAAAATCTCGTCTGTTATCGCCTTGATTACGCGCTCGAGATATTCGTCGCGGGCAGTATTGTCGTTAAAGGTAATGTATGAAGGGGATAAGTTCGTCTCTTTGAATTCTCCGCGCAAATGTATAGCGTTTGACCCCATAGTAGGATAATTTATAATTTTAACAAAGCCCTTATCTTTTTGTGCAGGTAGTCCCTTTTGTTCGAGCACCTGCATGACGAGTGCCTTTTCAAATCTACAGAATTTAAGTTTTAGTTTCATAATTTTTCTCCTTGATTTTTTTAGATTATTTGTTTTGGTAATTCTCAACACACCCGCTAGGCCTCTTTACAATGCCCAAATGTAGCGGGTTTTTTTATGGGGCAAATTTTGTTAATTAAAATATTGAATGCTGTTGCCGCCACGATTGGAACTTGTCCGTTTCCAATGGCGCTAAATCTGTCCATGCCAAAGGCCACCCCATCGCCCATTCGTTCACCATCGGACTTAATCTCAAATTGTAATTTTTCATAAGCAAGTATGGCATAGAATTCAGCCTTCCTGAAAATTTGACTTTTTTGAGTTGGGCGACCTTGCACCTTAACTGTTGCGGGCTGCCGTCTGATTTTCGTGGAGTCGGAAGCCAAAATCCAAATTCGCTTTCGGTGGTGTGGCGCACCGCAATCGTCTGCGCCCAACACACACCATGTAGCATAATACCCCATTTCGGAAAGGTCTCCAAGCACTCGTCCAAGTCCGCGAATAGCGAGCATTGGAGAGTTTTCCACAAATGCGTAGCGGGGTCGAACTTCGCCAATGATTCTTGCAAATTCAGACCATAGTCCGCTACGCTCGCCGTCGATTCCTGCGCCCTTTCCCGCAGAACTAATATCTTGGCAGGGGAATCCTCCGCAGACAATATCGACCTTTCCTCTCCAAGGGTTTCCGTCAAAGGTTCGCACGTCGTCCCAGATTGGAAATTTTGGCAAGATTCCATCGCGCTGACGTTGCAATAAAACTTGTCGGCAATAAGATTCAATTTCGACAGCACATACGCAGGTATGTCCGAGTAGCATACCGCCAAGGATTCCTCCCCCTGCTCCTGCAAATAAGTGTAGCTCATTCATGTATCTCCTTTTTAAAGCCCTTCCAATGGTTGAGGTATCCGTGTATATTAACGATTCCGCGCTCGGCGTAGTGGTCATACATAAATTGCCCGAATTCCTCGAGCGACTCGAAGCCGTCTGCTTTTGCTAGGGCAATGCTTTCAAGTTTGCTTAACGTCCGACTGTCTAGTCGTATAACTATCCTCGCATAAGGATAAACCTCATAGGCGCTCCCACTGTAAAATACCTGCATGGGCTCGGAGCGCGTAGCTATCGCCGCCCCAAACTGCTTGCATTGAGGGGTGCGCCAACCAGTAAACATTTTGAGCGTCTCGCCCTCCTTAAAAGCTCTACGCCTAAACGTATGCGCCTTTAGCCCCGACTCGATAGCGGGGACGAATCCGTCTGCGAATCCTACCGCGCTCATTTAGCGTCCTTTCCAAAAACTTCAAAAAAGAATTTTTTAAAGGGCATTTCGATTACCATCTCGAACCTGCGCGCGGAGCGATAGATAAAGGATTTTTTAAGCCGTTCGTGCAGTGATTTTATAACCCCTCTAAATTGCTCCAAACTCAATGCGCCTTTGTAAAAGTTACATGAGCGGCAAGCGGGATTGAAGTTTTCTAATGTGTCCGCTCCAGATTTATATACGGGGTCGATATGGTCAACCTGCATGGTTTTTAGCGTCAGTTCGCACCCGCAATAAGCACATCGCCCAGAATATTTTTCCAAAACTTCTTGGCGCACTTTTTGAGAAATAGGCTTACGCTTCACTTCGCGCCCCCTTCCTTTTCAAAAGAGTCTTGAATTTCTATGCGTTGAAGCAGTTTATATTGTGTGCTATCGCCGTAACTCCCTAAACTTGGAGCATGAATGCGAGAATCCTTTTTTCCAGTTTTGACATATTCGCGAAAAATTTTGCGCGCTTGCTTTTCGTCTTCGGCGTCAATTTCAAAGTCTTCGTAGTAGTAACCCTTAACGGCAGAAATGGATACGCAGGAAAAGATTTTCATTTCTCCCCCTTTCCGCAGGCCGCGCGGACGAAGTCGCAAAGCCATGTGTAAGCCGCTTGCTTGGCGGCATCGAGTGAATTAAACTCATCCAAAATTCCATTTTCGGAAAGCTCGACAACGTCACAATCAGCAAACCAAAGTTCGAGTATATAGATGTCTTCTTGTTTTTGGATTTTAAATATAATTTCTCCAGAATTAAAAGACGCCGTAGATATGTAATATTGATAATCAACATCTTTCCACACCAGCGGCTTCACGAGCGCGCCAACGTCGATCTGTCGTCGCAAAAGCTCGCCATACTTATCTTCATAATGCCGCGCACGATTGAATCTCTCAATAAGTTCTCTCTTTTGGTCTTCAACAACGGCCTCAAGCTCCTCTATGCGGGCGTTTGCGACGGCAAGTGGAGTGAGTCCGTCCCCATTATAGCACTCGTGATATTCAGACTTATCGCTCCATCGCCCACATAATCGAAAGCGCTTACAATTGCCACAGTTAGCCAGTCCTATTCCGTTTTTATCGTTCATTTGTAAGCTCCTTGATTTTCTGTTTCAGTGTTTCGTTTTCAGCCTTGAGCGCGTCCTCAATCGGGCGCGTGTTCCAACGCTTAAGTATGTCCTCTTTCGATTCCGTAGATGGCACATCCGCCGTGCAGGCGATGCAGGCAATCCAAAACCTTTCTTTCGATAGATGATTAGATAGATAGTTAAATAACTCCGCTTTCCCCCCGCAGAACGGGCACGGCTTCAATTCTTCCTCGCTCACTTTCCCGCCCTCCATGTGTAGACGTCGCCGTCCTTTGTGAAGTTAATGCTCGAAGCAATTGGGCGCATTTGCCCCCAGTTGGTTGCTAGGTTTTCATTTTCGACACTTTCGCAAACATAAGCGTTCTTGTATTTGGATGGCAGTTGCATAACGAACCGCCTAGTCTTCCAAAATCCATGTGCCGTATCTCTTACGTCTACCATATCGCCCTGCTTAGGCTCTCTCGCCTCGAGCGCGAAAAGCTCCTTGCCGATTGCGTCCAGAAAAAACTTGAGTGCATCCTCGGCGGCTTCGAGCGTGGAATAACGTTGTTTGCTAACATGGTTATCATCCTCACGTTTAACGCCGCGCAAAAATAACGCATTCGAAAAGACGGCTGGGCAACCAACAATACTAATAATACCTTCCTTTTTTTCCTTCGGTAATCCCTTTTGCTCAAGCACCGCGAATACAAGCGTCGAGTGAATGCGCTTTAGGTATATGCTCAAAACCTTCTCTTCGGGCTTCGGCTCTTCCTTGACTTCGGGCGCGGCCGCAACCTTAGGCTCAACGGCCGTCTTCTTCTTGTGGCTACGCTTCGGGGCGCGCAATTCCTCGACCGTGAAAAGCGTCTCGCGCCAGTCGCAAGTAAGGGCGATTTCGCCAAAGTTATCATACCGACCTAAACCCATCGGCAACCAAGATACTACTGCCCTTTGGGGGTCAAGCTTGGGGCGTGACACATAGGCGTAAACTTCACCGTCTTCATCCACCGCCACGAACCTTGCCCACTTCGGAAGCTCGAACTTCGCAAGCTGCGCGCGCAGCGACTCTCTTTCTTTTTTTGTAATGCTCATTTTGTTTTCTCCTATTTTTGTTTTAAATTAAAACGCGCTCGATTTGGTTTCTTCCCAGATTCTCAAGCCCGCCACGGTCTCGCTTGCGCTCGGCAAGCCCTTTACAAATGCGCCTATCGCGCTTTCGTTAGGCATAAAAAGTTCGGGGTGTGTGGCGAGTAGGGCGGCCGCATCGACAACCTCAAACTTGCGGTATGTCTGTGTGCGCACACCCGCAACTTTGACAAGCTTCGGCACTACAACCTCAACGGGTGCCGCCAAATTCAGCTCCGCCGCAAGCTTTGCGTTGTTTGCGGCATCAAGCTTTTCTTGCGCCGCGCAGAATTCTTCAAAAGATTCTCCGCCCTGCGTTAATGCGGCTTCGGCGGCCTTGCGCTCTTCCTCCGCCTTGCGCAAGCGTTCTTCTTCTTCTTTGCGGATACGCTCGGATTCGACGCGCGCTTTCTCTTCGGCCTCGCGTTGTATGCGCGCTTGCTCGGCATTGTATGCGCCGATTTTTAGCGATAGCGCATTTTTTATAATGTTCAAATCGCCCGCGACTTTGTCGGCGATTCCGTCAACGTCCTTACCCATCTTCAAGATGGGCGCTTTAGCCTCTTTGCGCGCGGCTTCAAGCTCTTTTAAAAAGCCCGAAACATCTCGCAATGATGCCGCCGCAAGCTCGCAATCCGCGGGCGTTTTGATGTCTGTTATGTTTTGCGCAACGGCCAAAATTTCTCGCTTGCGCGCAAGCGCGCTGGGCTCGATTGTAATTTTTACCGTGGATATATTTGTTGTTGTTATTATCTGTTCGTTCATTTTTTTTGTTTCTCCTAAAAATTATTTTGCCGCTTGCTTAGGTTTCCACCCCTGCGCGCGCGCCTCGATAAACGCCGAGGCCTCTTTAAATGTGGCTTGCGCCGGGTTCGGGTAATTGTGTTTTTCTAAAAAACGCAGTTGCTTTGGTGTGCATAATTCCTTTTCTCTGCGCAAAAATATAAGGTCTAAAATCTTTGATGCATAGCCCTTGCACATACGCGGGTCTTGCACATCAAAGCCGTTTTTTTCTAAAATTTCTTTTTGCTTGTCAGACATCGCTTGACGCTCCCATTTGGCGATAGGCTCATACTCCGCTATATCGTAGCGGTCGATAGACACCGCAAAGTCTAGAGCATCGACAAAGCGGGTCTTGCGCTGGCGCAATGCGCGCGCCTTTTCCAGCATTGATTCTTGGAGGTCTCGGCGCGTCGCTTCCATCTCCGCAAGCAAATCTCCGCCCTCCAAATCTAGGCTCGCTTGCAAAGACTTGGCTTCTTCGTCCGTGCGCGCAATCAGGCGGCTCGGACGAATGAGGCTCATGTCATCGCTCAAAAAAAGCGGGTCGAGCAAAAGCAAATTTTCCTTGCCCGGAAATGTGCGGGTGCCGCGTCCCACCATCTGCGAGTAAAGCACCGCGCTTTTTGTAGGGCGCAGAATATAAACACAGTCGACGCTCGGCTCATCCCATCCAGTTGTAAGCAAGCTCGCATTGCATATTACCTGCCAATCGCCGCGCAAGGCCGCCCTGTCTTCGCCGTCCACATGGACTGCGTGTAGTCCGATTTTTTTGCAGCACTCGCAAAACATTTTGGATGTGCGGACTAGCGGCAAAAAGGCAACCGTGCGCCTGTGTGGCGCGTGTTCTTTGAGTAGCGCGGCTAATGCCATAAGCTCTGGCTCCAAAGCCTCGCCTAAGTCATTTTCGCTATAATCCCCCGCAACCGTGCGCACCTTGCGCAAGTCAACCGTTGACGGCACCGCCTTGATTTTTATTGATGACAAATGCCCCTGCGCTATTAGGTTAATCAAATTTATTTCCGCGCTGATTTTTTCGTAAAAATCTAAAAGCTGTTTTTTGTCCGACCTAAAAGGTGTTGCGGTAATGCCCAATATGCGCGCGTTAAAATACTCTAAAACCCTCATTGCTTGCGCGCCCAATGTATTGCGGTGCGCCTCATCTACAATTATCAACCCGAAGTCATCTGGGCTGTATTTATCAAGTCTGCGCGCCATGCTTTGCGTAGTGCCGACAATTATTTTTGATGACGGGCAAGCGCGATTTAATCCCATCTCCACGTCGGCTATGAGCCCGCTGTGCGCTTGTATTTTATCTGCGGCTTGGCGCACCAATTCTTGCGCGTCTGCCAAAAACAAAACACGTCCGCGTGCCAAGCGGCAAAGCTCCGCCGCCATGATGGTTTTGCCCGCGCCCGTCGCGGCGACTCCAAGGAGTTTTTTAGACTCCTTAAAGTCGCCGATAACGGCGTTGACAAAGCGTTGCTGATAGTCTCGCAGTTGCATTATTGCAGTCTCGCTCCGTATTCCGCGATTAGTATTGCGTCGCTCGTTTGTTGCGTGGGGTTGAGCTGCGGAAAGCGTTGCTTGGCTATTGTGCAAAGCTTGCGCTTGCGCTCCGTATAGACCTTGCCGAGGTCTCCCAATCCCGTCTGCCACTTGGCGGGCGTTACAAAATAATGAGGTATTTTAAGAGCCTCTAATGCCCCGCAGATTTTGCCGTAAGATGTGCCCATGACAAAGCCCTGCCTGCCTGTTATTTTGTATCCGCCGCTCACGCCGCTCAAAAGCTCGACGTATGCGATAAGCTCCGCGCCCTCTATTTCTGCGGCTTCGCGGATATCGCGAAGCTCTTCAGAAAAACTGTGCTCCTTTTTGTAAGACACGGTTCTTTTTTTCCCGTCGGGGTAAAAAATCGCCATGCCGCCGCCCGCGCCCGGGTCGAGCCCGATTATTATTTTTGGTGTGCGTGTCATTTTGTTTATCCTCAAAAGGGCACGTCATCATTTTCAAGGTCGGCCTTGCTTGCGGGCGGCGGCGTGACTCTAGCTGTTTGCTTCGGCGCGGGTGCCGACACCTGCCCCGCGCGGATTGCGCGGATGCGCGCCTTAAAACCGCTTAGGTCTTCAACCGCCTCTTTTGCTCCGCCGTTAATGCCGTTAATAAACTTTACCTTAACGGTTTCTTTTGCCTCGCCCTTGGCGCTCTCATACTTTTCTACATCGCAGACGATGCGGCACTTTGTGCCGGTAAGCGCCTTTAAGCGCGCGGGCTCCGTCATGGTCTCTATGGTGTCCGCGTCCGCAAAACCAAAGGCGTCACGCATCATTTTTTCGACAAATTCAACCGACCTGTCCGACGTCAAATATTGGCGCGCGTATTGGTAAAGGTCGGTTTCTGTCTTAAAAGAAAATAGCAAATAATATTTGCCGTTTTCGCTTTCGCACAGTTGGCATGATAGCAACTCGACATCGTATTTGCCGGGTCTGTCTATGTATTTTATTTCACTCATAATTTTTTATTTTTTTGTGTTTTCGGTAAGTTTGTTTTTTGCCCACACAATAAACGCGGGCAACTTTTTGAGTGAGGCGGCCGCCTTGTCTGCGGGTATGTCCACCCATGTTTGCGCCGCGGTAATCCACCCGCCGGCAAGGGCGACGGCGTTAAGCGCATCCTCGCGCTCTTCGTGCTTCGGCCAAGTGGCCTCTAAGGCCGCGTAGAGCTGTTCGGCGGGCGTTGCTACGGGCTTTGCCGTTGCGGCGGGCTTGCTTGTCTGCGCGATGGGCGCGGCCTTTGTTGAGGTTGGCTCACGCTCTATAAACGGGCGCAACAACTCATAATCCGCAGCTATGCGCGGCGCTAAGCCCCAGCGATTTTTTGCATCGCAAAATGCCGTGTGTTGCGTGTAGATAACGCGCTCGCCCAAATCTCTTGCTTTTGTTTGCCCCGTGCGTTTGTCGGTGCTTACAACGGTCTCATAGTTTATAAACAGTTGCGCGTCGCACCACTCTCCAATCAAATCGGGCAAGCCCTTTGAGCATTTGAGCTCGTATCTATCATAAGGGGATTTAAGGTTGTCGGGCGGGTCTATGCGGCGCACCTGCGAGTGCGCTATCAAGACAACGTGCATACGCTCTAAGAGGTCTTGCAGGCAGGGGCGTCCGGCTTTTGATTTTAAAAGGGAGGCAAACTCATTCTTTCGGATAAATGCCCCCTGCCCAAAACCCATATCCTCAAGCCTCCCTGTCGGCGGCAAATCAAGGTCTTTGAGTAAATAGCTGTCAACAAGCGCTTCCGTCCAGTCGACCGTATCGATTACCAAAGTCTTGTAATCATGCGGCTCTGTTAACAAAGTTTTTATCGTTGCTTGCAGTTGCTCTAGCGTTGTTATGCCGTCGATGCGCGCCACGTCCATCTCTTGCGTCCCGTGCTCCATATCGATAAAAACGGGATTCGGAAAGTAAGCCGCAAAAGTTGTCTTGCCGACGCCCTTGGGACCATAAATAACTATGCGCTGATTTTTGATGATTTTGCCTGTTACGATGTTTAACATAATTATTCCTCCTCCGTGCGCTTCGCCTTGCGGCCGCGCTTTTTGGGTGCTTCTTCTTCTTCGGCGGGCTCTTCTTCAAAGGCCTCGCAACCATCGTCATCAAAGGGGAGGTCTGTTTGCAGGTCTACGGAGTCCATAGCCTCTATGGCTATTTGCTCGCCCGTGTCTTTGCGCACAATGCGCTTAGAGCCTTTTTCGGGCTCGTTAAAAAACACGTCGCACTCGACGTGCTTCATATCCCAGCCCTGCGTGATGGCGATTGAGGCGCGCGAAATCTCGGCTTCGATTGAGTCCAGCTCGCTCTTAAATTGAGAGTTCGCGGCTTTCTTTTCTTCTTCTTTTGCGGCGCGGCGGTTATTTGCCTGCGCCAAATCTGACGCCAGCGCGATAATATCCGCGTCGGTAAAATTGCACCTCAAATATTTTTTCGTGGTGCGGTCTGCTACTTTTATTTGTGTGTCTTCCATTGTTTTTTTTTGCTGTTATTTTTTTAGTGGACTAAAATTAGGTTTTGCGGCCTTGCGTAAATGTGCAGTGTCCGCGTGGTCTTACTGCATGAGTCTATTAACTCTTGCGGGGCGTTGAGACGCTTGGCTACGGTCCTCCAAGCCGTGGTGGTGCGCTCTTGTATGCGCACTACTACGCGCCCGCTTGCGTCCGTCATGGTGTGTGCGCCGTTAAGAGCGCCGTATATGGATGCGCGCAAAGCTTGCCTTTGGTCTTCAAGCTCCGCTATCGTTTGCGAGATGAGGCGGTATTGACCGAGCATCTCGCCCGTGCCTGACGCGGTATTTATGCTTGCTGTCTTACCCTGCATCCACTCAAACACCCATTTTGAGACCTGCACCGCGAATTTAGGCGATGCCCATTGTCCCAAATGTATTGCAACCTGCGGATGCACCCAGGTGCCTTGTTGCACTCCGAACCCTTTAATAATGCGGACTAGCTCGGATATGGGATTTCCCATATCCGTAGAAAGTGCTCTCAAAAACGCCTTTGTAGTTGCCTGTCGGCGATAGTCCGCAAAAAGCTTGCCGCAAGCCTTGCAAAGGGCGGTAGCATTGATATAGCCGTCATCGCCGCGTTGCGCTACGGGAGCGCTGTCTATATGCCTATGGATTATTTGTGTGCTCATTTTAATTACCTCGTAAGCTCAAAGGTTGCGTAGGCTATTACCGCGGCGCACAAAACAAGCGCTACGGCGCAAAAGCCCAAAATTGCCACGGTCTCAAGCGTCTCCAGCTGCTTTTGTCTGCGATGGCGGCGTTGCTCCGCTTGTATCTCTCTGCCATACTCAAGCATTGGTCGCCCCCTCCCTTTGCAAGCGCGCTACGTCGCTCTCATGCCAAAAAAATACGCGTATGCCGTTTGCCCTGCGCTCTATGCGTTGCGGGGTGTAGCGTTGCGTCAGGCGTTTTAAAGCCGTGCGCCTCGGTATGCCGAGCGCGTCGGCCGCCGCCTTAGTCGTTACTGTGCGTTTTAGTGCCATGTTTTTTAGCCCTCCTAATTTTTTGCTCCGAGACTGCGCGCATTATCACGGGCAGTTTCGCCGCCTCTCTCTTGAGGCCGTCTATTATTTTATTTTGTGTCTGTGTGCTCATGTGTGCGTGTTTGTGTTAATGTGCCGCTAATGTATTAGCATAGTTTATAAATTTGCAATTTTAAATTTGACATGGCGTAAACTTATTAGCATATTGCTAACATAATCAAAAAAACATTTGCAATAGGAGATAAAAATATGAAGATTCAAAACATGAAAAATAAACACCTGAAACGCGCCATCGAAAACGCCTGCGATGCCGAGAATACAACGATTCGCAAGTGGTGTTTGCGCGTTGGGGGCATTAGCAATGTCCAGATATCAACCCTGCCTACACGCAACCTCGAACGTTCTACGCTAGCCATAGTTTGCGCAAGAGACAGCTGGGTAGATAAAGCGAGCGCAGATAAAATAACTATAGCCGCATTAAATGATTTTATTGAGGATATAGGCCGCTCAACAGTTGAGTTTGACATCAAAGCCTCAGGCAAACCAAGCGATAACGCGCTAGCGCAAGACCTGCGCACATTGGAGCTGTTTGCGCAGGAATCGCCCGAAATCGTTAAACTCATCCACAATATGGCGGCATTGATTAACAAGCCGTCAAACAAGGACGCCGAGGCCGCCCTAACGTATAGAGCCGCCGCAAACGAGGCGGACGCCAAGAGCCGCCAAAAGCGCCGCGCGTAGTCTCTCTGGCGTAGACAAAGCCCACTCTGCTATTTCGGGGTGGGCTTTTTTCGTCTCTAGCTCATCTATGAGCGTTTCAATCAAGTAAAAATCAAATGCCAGCTGCCGCGCGTCTTGCGGCTTTTTTGTGATGCGCATAATAGTGTTGCAATAAAGCTTAAATAATATCACAGTTAACCCCCTATGAAAACAAACAATTCTATGCAAAAATATGAATGCGTAATTTGCCATAGGGGATTTAATAAGCCCGCTAAGCAGTCTATTGTTGTTAAATCCTTGGGATATATCTTGAGGGTTTTTATTTTGGGAATCGCATTTATTGCGGGTCTCATAATGCTCATAAGTGGAAGCATGGAAGAAAACTATATTGTCGCGGGGATTGGTGCGGCGATTATGGTTGTCGGTTTTGTAGTATCCAAAATCTTAAGCGGCGAAAACTTTTTTGGTAAGGGCAAGGCGCGCCACCCACATTGCCCGCACTGCGGAAGTGAAAACTTTGTCAAAAATTATTAAACTCCTGATTACTGGTGCGTTTTTGGTGCCGCTATGCGCGTTCGCGTTGGTTGAACGCGATTATCAACGCGCATTTGCCGCAATGTTGAGCGTTGCACAGACGGAGGTTGTTGCCGTAGACGGCTCGCGTTGCGATATTTTAACGCCCGAATACGCTATCGAGGTGGATTATGCCAACAAGTGGGCAGAGTCCATAGGACAGGCGCTGCACTACGCGCTAATGTTTAATCGACGTGGCGGCATCGTTTTAATACTACGCAAACCCGAAGACTCGCACCATGTTGAGCGAGTAAAAAATATTATATCGCAATATAATTTGCCGCTAATTTTATGGACTATGGACGCCACTAAAACGCCACCCGCAAACTAGCGTCCGCTAAGTGTCTATTTATGCGGTTTTGCGTCTATTAAAAATGTTTTAAATATTTTGATTTTTTATATTGACAAATCAAAAATAATGCGCATGATAGGCGTTACAAAATCAAAAACTTGATTTAACAAAATCAAAAAAAATAGGAGACACAAAACATGAGCATAGATATTAAAATCGCAAAAAGCGGCAACGTTATTATTGACCACACAGACACCATACATGGTTGCTTAGAGCAGGGGGGCGTCTGTGGGCGCAAGGTAAGTGTTGACTCTGCCGCCGTTAAAAAAATGTTTAAAGTCGACGATGTCCGACAGATAAAGTGGAGCGGCGCGTATAATGATTGCACAACAAACAAGGCCGCTTTGCTTTACTACCTAGATACTTTGCCGCATAAAGTTTTGAGCAAGGGGCAAATAATACAATAATTGGAGATAAAAAAATGAAATACATAATAAATTTAACGGCGACCGTAAATGGCCGCGAAATTGTTGGGTTTATCAACACCGACGGCAACGTAGAGTCCGATATCGCTCACGAAAACGACGGCGAACAATCGCGACCGATGTTATTTAACACACCTCAAGAGGGGTGGAATTTTATTAAAAAAATATTTCCGCCGGCAGACCCGCTCGATTTACATTCGGATGATGTCAGGTATTGCAAGGTTGTCCCTCATGCGGAGCAATAATAATATGTCCGACTCGATTATTGGCAAGCGGGGCGGTAAACGCCCCAATGCGGGCAGACCGCGCAAATCTGACGGCGAGCAACCTACTAACTGCGCGTCGCTCTACATTACCCCGTCACAACTGGCAGAGCTAGACCGACAGGCAGGGGACATTGGACGCTCTCGGTATGTGGTAAAACGTTTAAAGCTAGACCGCAGGTAGGCATAAGCCCGCTTTTATAACAAAGGCGGGCTTTTTTTGTGTCTATATGTCGCAAATGCCTTATATATAAACCCTTATAACCATATAAACCATTGTCTAAAATCGCGCTTTTGTAAGTGCCTTAAAATCAATTAATTCTCACATTCGTGCGCAAATTTAAAGTAGTGAGAATTAACTCTCTATCAAGCACTTATGCAATATACGCTTTTTGTAATATTATGTAACAAATCGTATCTTTGTTGTAAGTTGCTATTTATTATAGTCTTATGTCATTTTAAGCCGGGTATGCTTAGGCGTCTATTTGACCCCCCTTATATTATTATTATATAAATATAATAATATAAGGGGGCAATAGCCTGACATGCACACCCGTATTTTTTGATTTTTGATTTTTTTTTAACGCGTGATATAAAAAATAAAAATATATCACACCCTTAAAAAGAAAATGCCCTAGGATTGTTTTTGAGGGCTGGGGTATACTAACCCTCGGACGGATAGCTAAACGCCAAGCCTAGGCCATCCTCGCATTAAAGCGCCCTGTTGCAAATAATCATAAAACCCCACTTTTTGCTATTTACATTTGGACACCCCCGTTTTACAACGGTCGCATGACCGGCGCCCACAAAAGACAACCTATGCCCAAATACAAAAGCCAAGCCCGCAATTTTAGGAGCTCGGCCGCTTGGCAGGCCATATCCGCACAGGTGCGCACTGCACATCCCCTTTGCCAAGACCCTTTTGGTTGGCATGCTGCAACAGGCCGCTATGCACCAAGCACAGATGCGCACCATGTCAAGCGCCTCGCAGACGCACCAGAGGCCTCTAGGGATGCCGACAACCTCATGGCCGTATGCAAAACCTGCCATGCAGCCCTGCACGGCTCCAGAGGGGCGCTCATGCGCATGGTCGACGATGGTATGCCCATAGACGCCCTCAATAACACCCGAGGGGGGGGCAAAAAGTTTCAAAAAAAACCTCCCGACCGTTTCCATGTCCTCGATTCAAAAATGCGCGGGGTTTTTACGGGGGTAGGAGTAAAAATTAAAAACGGCGAAATTTTATGAAAAAAAAATCCGTAAAAAAAATAAAAACGACGGGCGACGCAATCCGCGCGCTTGAATCTCGACGCACATACATCAGCGCCGAGGCGCGAAAAATCTTTGAGACGCAAAAGCGCGCGCTTGAAACGGTGCTCATAATCGAGCTTGACGAAACCATCCTTGCGATGTTTGCGCAAGCCAAGGCCGAAATTTCGGAGATAAATAAAATTATGGAGCGCGGAGAGACCTCGATACGCGTTAGCGACAATGGCGCTTATTACATAAACCCGTATTTGACATTGCGCTCTATGTTGCAAAAAACTTTGCTCGAGTGCTCGGCGAGATTAGGGCTCTCCCCGGCAGACCGCGCCCGAATGAAGGCGCAACCGACCGAGGGATGGGCGGCATCCGAAATGACAACGGGCAGAAAAAAGAGCAAGACGCAAAAGGCGCTTGAAGACGCCGCAGACAAAGAGGCGGAATTTTGCTAAACAATGTCGAGACTCACACAGACCGCAGCCTATAAGTGGGCGCGCAAAAACCAAGACAACGAAAAGCAATGCTTGCCTGTGCGCCAAGCGTGTCGCCGTTTTTTGGCAGACATAGAGCGCAAAGACTTGACGTTTGATTTAAAAATTTATGAGCGCATAGTGAGCTATCCGCAGATGTTTAGGCACTTCAAGGGCATTTGTGCGGGGCAAAGTTTTATCTTAAGACCAGACCAAGAATTTTTTTTAGGACAACTTTTTGCGTTTAAAAATAAAGAAACTGGGTTGCGACGCTTTACTGATTTTCATAAAACTATGCCGCGCAAAAACGGTAAAACGGCAGAGTGCGCTTTGCTCGGCGGCTATTGCTTTAGCGCGGACAAAGAGGCCGCGCCCGAAGTTTACTCGATTGCGAGCGCCGAGAAACAGGCGCGCGAATGCTGGACGGCATTTAAACGCTTTGCGCTATCAACGGAGCGCTATAAAAAAACTTTAAAATTCCGCACCGACTATATCGAGCACGAAAAAAGCGGAGGCAAGTTTGAGCCGCTGCCGTCCGATGCGGCGACCCTTGAGGGTCGCAATCCCTCTTGCGTAATCTTTGACGAATCGCATACCTACCGCAACGCCGACCACGTGGACGCCCTTATACAGGGGATGGGCGGACGCGCGCAGCCAATATCGGGCGACATTACAACAGCGGGCGACAACAAAACGAGCTACGGCTATGAGCGCTTTAAATACGCCCGCGCAGTGTTAAGCGGGGAGGTTGTCGCAGATAATTTTTTGCCAATGATTTTTACAATAGACGATGGCGACGATCCGTTTGACATAGAGGCTTGGCACAAAGCAAATCCCGCACTTGGCATAAGCAAGACCGTTATATTTATGGAGGGGCTGGCGGCCAAAGCGCGTATGAGCACACGTGCATTAAATACCTTTTTAAGCAGGCAGCTTTGCGTGTGGACAAGCCCCTCCACTCTTTGGCTACCGCTCGACCAATGGACAGCGCTCATCAAGCCGCAGCCCGTATTAGACGGTAAGACCTGCATCCTTAGCATAGACGCTTCGGCGACGCGCGACTTAACCAGCATAAACCTTTTATTTATGCCGCAGGCCGGGCTTGATAAATTTTACACAATCCCATTATTTTATGTGCCGGCAACGGCAGCGCGCGAAAAAGAAACCCTCGACAGAGTGCCGTATGAAACATGGCAGCGCGACGGACACGTGTATATTTGCAACGGCGGTTTTGTAAATCGCGATTTTTTATTTGATGAAGTTTTGCGTCTTTGCAAAAAATATAATGTGATAGAGGTTGCGGGCGACCCGTGGGGACTGCGTGAAACTTTTGCAAAACTTGGCGCGCTCGAAATCAAGACCCGCAATGTCAGACAGGGCTATCAAACCATATCCCCCGCCATCAAGCGCGCCGAAGAATTGATTTTGAGCGGAGACCTAAACCACAATGGCAACCCGTGTTTTGAGTGGAATTTTCAAAACGTAGTTTTGACAACAGACCCCGCGGGCAATGTCAAACTCGACAAGGCAAAATCGCGCGACCGCATAGACGGCGTCGCCGCATTTATAGACTCTGTCGCGGCTTTAATCGAAAACGGAATAGAGACACCCAAAGAATCGGAGGCGCCATCATGTCTAATAATTTAAAACTTTTGTCTGCGGGCGAAATCGCAATCGGACTAGGCCGCAGCTTGGTCTATGTTTATTTTATGCGCAACGCGGGTTTTCCTATGCCGGGCAAACGCGCGACGCTAGAGGCGGCGCTTGATTGGTTGCGCGCAAATCCTGATTTTGTAGCGGGGCGGCATCGAAAAAAGCCGCAGTTAATAAACGTTAATAAACGTTAATAAATCGCCAATGTAAAAAAACACAAAGGCGTGTGAAAAAAGTCTCATAGAAAAACTATGGGACTTTTTGATTTTTTAAAGAGCAAGCGACCCGAAGCGCCATATCGCGACTCCGTTTTATGGGACATGATTTCCAGCATCAGCGGCGGCGCGGTAAATGAAAAGACGGTGCTCGGCGTGGCCTGTATCTTCGGCGCTTTGCGCGTTCGCGGCAATCTCATTGCGGGGTTGCCCATCCATCTTTACGATGGCGACAAGCGCACCACAAAACCCACCGCTTTAAATAATCTACTCAAATATCGCGTAAGCGACGGCATCAATACTTTTAATTTTATCCAAGCGATGCAATCAAGCGCCGACCTGCACGGCGACGCATACGCGCAGATAGTGCGCAACCAACTTAGCGAGCCGCTCGAATTGGTAAAGCTGCCTAACTTTAGTTTTAGGGGCATGGAGTATAAGGGCGCGAAACTCTTTTACCAATTTGGCAATGCGCAATATCAGAGCGACGAAATCCTGCATATAAAAGGGGTTTCGGTCGACGGCATGAGGGGATTGCCGCTCACAAAGAATTTTAAAACGGTGCTCGGCATAGCAATCAACTTAGACCGCGAGCTTGAAAAGTTTTTTGAAAACGGTTGCGCAAGCAACGCCGCTGCGACCACAGACGCGAAGCTCACGAAAGACCAGCTTGTCGATATGCGCAAGCTTTTGAAGGAGGAATATTCGGGCGTCCACAATGCGGGCAAACTTTTGTTTTTTGATAATGGCGTAAAAATAAGCAGCTTGCGCATGAGCAACAAAGACGCCGACACCATAGCGTTTAAAAAGCAAATGGTAAACGATGTATGCGCATATTTTGGTTTAACGCCCGATATGCTCGGAGACTTCGAGCGCGCCACTTACGCAAACAGCGAGCAAGGCCGCAGAACCTTTTTTCAACTTACCGCCCTACCGCTCATCAAGAACTGGGAGACTGAATTAAATATAAAACTAATCTCTGACACGGAGCGCGCGGGCGGGCTATTTGTAAAGTTTAATGAAAAGGGTCTTTTGCGCGCAGATACAACCGCGCAAAAAGATTACTACGCCGCCGCCATCACAAACGGATGGATGAGCCGCAACGAAGTGAGGGAGTGCGAAAACCTTCCGCCTTATGAGGGCGGAGATGAATTTTTAACGCCGCTAAATATGACCACCGAAAAACAAAAGGCCGCAAATGGAGCAGGATAAAAAAATAGAATTGAGGGAATTTTTAAACCCCGTAGAAGCGCGCGCTGCCGACGGTAAGAAAAAAATCGGCGGCCTTGCGGTGCCCTATAATAAAGACAGCGCCGTCATGGGCGACTTTGTAGAGCGCTTTGCTAAGGGCGCATTTACCGAGTCTTTGAAGACGCGCGATGTGCAATATCTTTACGCGCATAATAGCGAGCAAATAATCGCGCGGACAAGCGCGGGCAATCTGCGGCTTACCGACACGGACGAAGGTTTAAGCTTTGAGGCCGACCTGCCGAATACGCAAAGGGCGAATGACCTTTACGAAGACATCGCCGTAAAAAATATCACAAAAAACTCATTCGGGTTTTTTCCAATTTCCACGCAATGGGATAAAGACGAAGCGCGCGGTCTTTGGATTCGCACGATTTTGCAGGCCGAGCTTTACGAAATAAGCGCAGTCTCCAATCCCGCATATTTAGACACTTCGCTGGCGCATAGGTCTTTAAATAATTTTCAAAAAAGCGCGGGCATGCCCGTTGAAGTAGCCCGTCGCGCAATCGAAATAATAAAAATCAAAGGAAGTATATGACTATATCCGAAATGTTAGAAAAACGCGCGGCGAAGGTTACCGAAATGGAAACCTTGACAAAACCCGCAGACACCGACAAGCGCTGCCTCAACGCCGACGAACAAAAAAAGTTCGGCGAGATTCGCGCAGAAATCGAAGGCCTTGATAAAGATATTGAATTGCGCCGTGCGCAAGACGGTATCGTATCTCACGGCGCGGCTCTTGCGGCCGCCGCAAAGACGGCAACGAGAGAGCCCCAGCGCAATTTTTCGCAAAAAGAAATGCGCGACCTTGAGGGCTTCAATATCTGCAAATTTCTTAAGGGCGCAAGCGGCGCTCGCCTCGACGGTATCGAGGCCGAAATGGCGCAGGAAGGCGCGGAGGAACGTCAGCGCGCTTGCGTAAGCGGCGGCACTGCGCAGCTCATCCTGCCCTCTTTTGTTGCATCCTTTTTGTCACGCCGCGAAAAGCGCGCTATGAGTGTAACAGGCGATACCGCGACGCTCGGCGGCAAGACGGTTGCAACTCAACTCGGCGAACTCTCCGAAGTTGTGCGCGATGAGACCGTATTGGGCCCTCTCGGCGTGACCGTGATGAGCGGGCTTGTCGGCAATCTCGATATGCCCGTGCAAACCTCCGTCGGCGGCACTTTGGCAGCTAAGAGCGAAACAGGCTCTGCGGTCAAACTCTCGCCCGTAATCGCGAAGGTATCATTTACCCCGAAGCGCATCCCCGGCCAGACGGAAATCTCCAACCAGTTGCTGGCGCAATCAAGCCTTGACGCGCAGGGCTTTGTAAGCCGCAACCTTAACGAGACCATCATGGGCTTGTTGCAGCGCAACGTGATTGGCGGAGACGGCTCAATCTTTACAGGCTTGCTCGGAGAGACAGGGCTCGGCTCTGTAACCACGGGCTCGACACCCGCCGCTTTGACATGGGCTAAGGTTTGCGAATTTATCGGCAAGGTAGACTCGCTTAACGGCTCTAAGCTTGGCTGGCTCATCAACAACGCCACCTTGGCCGCCCTTATGGGCAAGGCAAAGGGCACGGGCGAAGGCTACGTAATCGGCGACACCATCACCGGCGCGGGCTCTCGCATTTTGGCGGGCTATCAGGCCGCGGTATCAAACTGCACCCCGAACTCGTTGACTGTGGGCTCCGGCGAAACTTTGGTCGAAGACCTCTCGGCTGTCATCTTTGGCGATTGGTCAAAGCTTATGGTCGGTATGTGGGGAGGCATAGGCCTCATAGTAGACCCCTACACCAAGGCGGGCGACGGCACTACGGTAATAACTGCTGAGCTTTTTGCCGACTCCCACGCTTTGAGACCCTCGGCTTTTGCTGTCTGTAAGGATGTCGTAACATCCTAGTTTGTTGTGTGTGTTCTCCTAATCGGGTTGCCGTCTTCGGACGGCAGCCCTCCACTAAAAAAACAAATTAAATTTTATGAAAATAAAAATAATCGAAGATACAACGATACGCGGTAAAGTAGTTGCGCGCGGCGCGATTATAGATACGGCATTGGGTGCGGACGAAAACGACGTGAAGCTTTTGCTCGATATAGGCAAAGCAATCGCCGTCAAGGACTCTCCTAAGGTCGAGACCGCCGAAGCGCCTAAAAAAGCGGTAGAGACGCCCGAACCGAAAAAGCCGAGGGTAAAATAATGCAATACCCGCTCGACACAAAGCGGATCACAATCGGAGAGCAAGCGCTAATAACGCTTGACGAAGCAAAGGCGCAGTTGCGTATTTTGGACAGTGAGCTCGACTCAAAAATCACGGCTACGATAGGCGCTGCGATTGAGTTTGCCGAGCGTTTCACGGGGCTTTCTTTGAGGCCATCCACATGGATGGCCTCTTACGCCCATTGCAGATGGCTAAAGATTTTACGCCGTCCGATAACGGCGGTAAGCAAAATTGAAATTATAAACTATGACGGAGTCGCAACTGAAATCGAAACGTCAAAATATCGCGTTGATTTAGACGCGGGCGAAATTGTGTTTGTGGACTTGCCCAGCACGGACTCTTATTTGAGCGCGCCGTTGCGCGTATATTTTTCAACGGGCTACGCAACGGGCATGACGCCCGAAGCCCTAAAACAGGCGGTGCTTATAATCCTGTCGCAATTTTTTGACGAGCGCAACGCGCCCGATACCGAGGCGATGGAAAATGTTTTAAAACTTTACAGGTAACATATGGCAAACGAAAAACAAATACGCATAGCTTGCGACTTTTTAACAAATGCGCCGCGCGCGGTTGTCGACCAGATGACCGACGCCAAGCCGTTTTTTTATAGGGCAAATGCTTTGCGTTTTGATTTTGCATTTTTTAATGGCGCCGCGCTTGCGGATACGGCGGACATACAAAAGGTTGAGCTTTTAATCAAGCCCGCAAAAAACGGAGATGTGCCCGTGCCGACCGATAGTTACGAGTGGAACGAAATCAAAGGGACGGATGGCGCGGCCGCCGAGATAGGCGCGCTCACGCTCGAAACATGGGCGGCTAAGAGCGCGCAGCATATCACTTTTGCGCTTACGCCCGCGCAGTCCGTTGATATTGCCGAGGGCGAAAAATGGATAGTGCTTGCTATTACCTACTCCGATGGCGCGGTAAAAACTTTTTTGGCGGGCATCATTGGTTGCATAGAAGATGGGCTTGGCGCTACCACTCCGCCCGAAACGGTGTCGCAGATACGCGATGAAATTTTTCAAGCGGTCGAGGATGTCCAAGATGCCGCGCAAATTTTAACCGATAACGCCGAAACGATAGCGGGCTTGCCCGCGCTATTAGAGGCCGCTCAAGACGCTAAGACGGGCGCAGAGGCTGCGCAAAGCGCGGCCGAGACTGCTGCGGCTGATGCAAGCACCGCAAAGGGCGGGGCGGAAACGGCACAAAGCAACGCCGAATCCGCGGCATCAGATGCGGAGACCGCGGCATCAGAGGCGGCGGCAAGCGCGGCTCTTGCGCTCTATCGCACTAACCCCACGCCATGTATACAAATATCTAGCGGGTGCGGCACATTGGCGCGCGCTATCAACGGAGGCGCGGGCGCAATATCAATATTTGTAGATTGCGATTTTGCAAGCTTTGTAAATCAGCCCATTTGGCAAAGCAACGCTTGGTGCGGGTTTGAGACAGCCTCAAGCTTTAGGTTTGAGGGCACGGACACAATAACACTCTCCGAGCCGTTTGTGCGCGGAGATAAACTTTGCGCAGTATTGACGCCGACGTCCGCAAAGATTTACCGCAACTCAACGCTTGTAGGCTCGGCATCCACGGGGCATGCGTATAACTATTTGAGCTCAATATTTGGCGTCTACGGCGGACAGCTCGCAAGCAACATTTTTTGCTCTCGCTTTTACGTCGCAAACTTTGATGCCTCGGCAGGCGGTGCGGCATATACACCAACGGATTTTGCAAATAATAGACCGGTGCCGCTTGCTCTCAAATACGGCGGCATACAATTTGCAAACGACCCCACGGCATACCCCGTAATAGGCGGCGGCACTACAATAACAGGTCGCGTCAACGCCTACGCAACCGCGTATTATGCACTCGCATACAATGCTGGCAAATACCGCCTAACGCTCTCCGCAACGCTGGCGACATCCCTGATGCTCCGATATCGCTTTAATACCCCCATTCCCGCGGGCGTAGCAATTACAACGACTATTGGGGCGTCTACATCAAATAAAACGGGCAATACGATTGCCGCCATATTTGGCTATACGGACGGCACATCAAGCGGCGGCTATGGCTTGGGCACATACGCAGGCGGCACTCGCACAGATACGCTGGCTAAAAATGTTGCCGAGATTTATTTTAGCGCGACAGTTTCGGGCGGCACATGGGAGGCCGCGGACTACGTAGAGTTTGGTAACATCAGTGTTACTTGCAGTGGCTTTGAGCTTATTTGCCAAGGCGCGGCGGATTACAAGCAATGGCGCAACGCGGCGCGCAATGCGTATCAAAATCACGTATCGCTCGAGGGCGTAGTATCATCATACCCCGCGCCGCTTGAGTATACAAACAGCGCGGTAATGAGCTGGGCGGGCACAGCAGACACAAAATATTTTATCAGCTCTACGCAAGAGCGCGTGCCTATGTATTGCCGCTACATAATCTATGCGCGCTCAAGCGCGGCTATCAATATAGACATAGGCTCGGAAAGCTCGACAACCACCTATGCCTCTAATGTTGCGCTCACGGCAAATACATGGGCGGCCGTGGCGACAGCCTTTAAAAACGGTATAAACAACAAGACAACAATTACCCCGAAGAGCACCTATACGGGGGTTATAGAGGTAATGGAAAAAGTGGAGTTAATCTAATGGCAAAAAATATCACAATATCCGACAGCTTTAAACTCAATATTACGCGCGTTGAAATCGTCGGCGACCTTACGGACGCAAACGGCGACGCCGTAGACAGCGGTAAAACCCGCGTAGTATTTGACGAAGAGTCAATAAACGAAACTTTTGTAATACCGGCAGACGCCTTAGCGGGCGCAATTTTGCCGCAAGAACAGGAATAAAAAACATGAACAAAATCATAAAAATCATATTGGCAGTATTGGCGTTTTTGGGCGCAGCCACCACGGCAACGTGGTATGCGTTTGACGGCGACGATGCCACCACCTCCGACATAACGGGTGTAGTGAATAGCGGTGTTGACGTTTATAACGCCATAACCGCCGACACCGCAACCACCGAGGCGGCTAAGTAATGCTAGCGGCCGTCACAGCTTTTTTACAGGCTTTGGCGGCCGCTTTGACCGCCTACGCAAAACATATAGAGTTTGAAATCAAATATAAACCCGTAGAGCTATACCAAAATTATGTCGCACAAATCGAAAAAATCGAATCGGAAATTTACGCACTGCGCGCTGCGGGCGGCGCTAATGCTAACAGCCGCGCTGACTCTTTGCGCTTGCGCGTCGAGCAACTCAACGCCCAGCTTAAACATATATCAGGCCTCATCCCTAACGATTGAGGCGGGCACACAAATACAAACGGTCGACGGCGTATATACCGCGCAGACCCGCGAGACATGGTATAGCGCAAGCAATTATTTAACGCTCGAAGAAAAATATTTGAAGCTACTCGCCCAATGAAAGCAGACATCGCAATAATTTTTGGCAATATAACAACCACGGGAAGCGCGGTATTTGCCACACTTAATGCCGCGGATTACCGCGCATGGTTTGGCGTATTGGTTGGACTCGCTATAACAGCGGTGCCCGTATATTACAAGCGCAAGACCGCAAGGAGAGAGCTTGATGAAGCGGACGCGCGGGCAGAATTAGCGCGGCTCAAGCTCGAAGACTGGCGCGCGAATCGCGAAAAAAAATGAACACCTCTACTACATATAAAACAAAAGTCATATTTAAGCGCACCACAAGCGAAGATGCAAACGGTGCGCCCATATGGAGTGTGTTTTATACGGAGTATGCAAATGTTAAATATGGCAGCGCAACAGAATCATTTAGCGATGAGAGCGCGCGAAGATACAGGGAGCTAACCGCAGACGCAACGCTGCGCAAAACCGCAAAGGCTTTGCAGCTTACCAATCTTGATAAGGCGCAAATAGGCGCAAATGAATTTGATATCTTGGCGGTTTGCGAAGACGAAAACGAAGTGAAGATATTTTTAAAGACGTGCAAATAAAATGTCCGACTATATTAAAGTTAATTTTGTCATACCGGCCGAAGTAAAGGCGGCTTTTAAAAAGTTGCCGCTTAAGGCCGCAGTGCATTGCGTAAAAGAGGGGGTAACCCCGATATTAACAGACACGCGCAAAACCGCGCGCGCACTAGCCCCCCGCAAATCAGGCCTTTTAAAAAAATCAATCACTCGCAAAATCAAAATTTATACAGATTTTAATTCTGTGATTTCTGGCTTTTATGGCGGGGTGGGTATAGACTCATCTGTAAGCGGCAAGGTCAATCGCGGCAAACGCAAGGTGTTTGCGCGTCCGTCTAAATACGCGCATTTGGTAGAGGATGGGCACGTCATCGTGCGCAATAAAAAAGTTGTAGGACAAGTCGCTCCTAAACATTTTATGCGTCCTGCGGTTGCGCAACTCGGCGAAGACTTGGGCGCGGGTCGTTTGATGGATAAATTTATAGAGGGCGTTAAAAAAACAATCGCAAAAAGCGGAGCAAAATAATGATAATTTTGGAGACAGTCATAGGCGCATTAAAGGCCGACGCGCAATTAAGCGCGATAGTCGGCGCTCGCATTTATGCGTCTCAGGCGGCACAAAATGCCGCGCTCCCTTGCATCGTGGCCGACGTTGTAAGCGATACTCTCTTTGAGCGCTACTTAGACCGCAAGGGCAGCGGACACCGCGCAGCATTGCGCATCAAGTGCATTGCCGACGGTTACAAGCAGCGCCTCGCTTTGGGCGATCACGTCGAGCGCATAATAAACGCTCTCGAAAGTAACACAGAAAACATTTTGCGTTCAGAGGCCGAAGGTCCCGCGTCGTCATGGGACGACGACACCGAACACTATACGGCGGCTCTTGACGCGGAAATCGATTATAACAAATAAATCAAAGGTATACCATGAGCAAAATAGGTAATAAATCAAAGTTGTACATCTCCGAAAATCCCAGCAACGCAACGCCGACTTGGACACAAATCCTCGGCGCTATAAACATCACGCCGCCCGCGCAAGACCGTAATGCGGTGGACTTGCCGGTGCTTGACCAAGAAGATGACTTAATGCAGCGCACCCTCGGCTCTCGCAACGGCGGAGACCTCGCGTTTTCGGTGGGCGAAGTCGCCAGCGATACGGGTTTTGCGGCCTTGCAAGATGCGCTCGAATCGGGCGACGTTGTCGGTTTTAAAATCGTCGGCAGCGACTCAAAAAATGTATCTTATCTTAATTGCGAGGTGCAAAAGGTTGCCGAGGGCGAACGCAGCACGGACGGCCGCGTAACCTTTGAATGCGGCGCAATCGTCAACTCGCTGGGTGTTGCCGGCACGGAGGCATAATTTTATGCAAAAGATAAAAATCAAATATAAGGGCAAGGCGCAAGAAGTTGAATTGCGCCGCTCAATACTCTTGCGCTTAGAGGCGCAAGGGATAACGCTTGCGACGTTTCAAGAGGCGCCGATAAAAGCGACGGCAACTTTGGCAAAGTTGCTTTTAGGCACAGATGACAGCCTCGAAGATGTCTACGACAACGCCGACATGGGCGACGTCCAAAAGGCGATTGAGGCGCTTTTTTCGCCCGCAAATTTTGCGCCTGCGCGAAAGTAGAGGGGCGTGATACTCTCGCGTATGAAAGGGCTTTTGCGCTCGTAGAGTTGGGGCTTAGTCTCGACTCCTACGACGCGCTTGAGTCGCGCGATTTCGCAACACTCATACAGGTTTTTAATGAGCGTGAAGCCCGCAAGCAGGCGGCGGCTAATGCGCAGACAGAGGCCTTGATGGGGTTGATGGATGCGCATTTTGCATTGTTACGCAGGGACTTTTCTTTGGCAAATTTCAAAGGCGCGGAGAAAAATATTGAAAAATATTTGTTGATAAAACCGAAAGGCGCGCCGCAAAAAAAAGGTTGGAGCGACAAACAAATAGACGCATGGATAGCGTCGGTGCACCGCGTGGCGGAAAAACGTAAAAAGGGAAAAATACAAAATGGCAAAAATAAAAATAGCTACGCTAAACTTTGATATCAAGGCGAACACAAGCGGCTTTAACCGCGCCATGGCGCACACGATCAAGACGCTCGGCAATGTCGAAAAACAAGTAAATAAGCTTGGCGGCTACATGATGCGCAACTTTACCGCGCCGATAGTTGCTGCGGGTGCTCTCGCGACAAAAGCATTTGCGGATTTTGAAAGCGGCATAAGCAACGTGCAAACGCTTTTGTCAAAAAGTGAAATCGGCAAATACGGGGACGATTTAGAGCGCCTCACAAAAAATGCTTTGAAAAACGGCTTTGCCATGGCCGACGCAAACAAGGCCTTGTTTGACTCCGTCTCCGCATTGGGTGCGGGGCGCGTGGCTTTTGAAACTTTTGAAACGGCTCAAAGACTTGCGATAGGCGGTGCGGCCGATATGTCGGTTGCGCTCGACGGTTTGACCTCCGTAGTCAACGCATACGGCCGCGATACCACAAGCGCCTCGGATGTTGCCAATGCCTTGTTTACCGCGCAGAAACGCGGCAAAACAACGGTTGCCGAGCTATCATCTAACATAGGCAAAATCGCGCCGGTCGCAAAAATGGCGGGCGTGGGATTTAAAGAGTTGTCGGCATTGATGGCGCAGTTGACGCTTGGCGGCCTCTCTACGGATGAGGCTACAACGGCCTTGCGCGGCACAATGCAAGCTTTGATAAAGCCGGGCGAGGAAGCACAAAAAACGTTTACACGGCTTGGCATCCCCTTTGGCGCTACGGCTTTGCAGGCAAACGGTTTTGTAAATGTTTTAAAAAAGCTCTCTCTTGCTACGGGCGAAAACAAGGATATCATCGCGGAGGCCGTGCCGGAGATACGCGGTATGCTTGCGGCGTCGACGCTGACAACGGAGGCGCTCGCAAGCGTTGATGCCATAGTGCGCGAAATAAATACGGACATAGCAAACGGCACTGGTTTAAACGAGGCTTACGCGCTTAAGACGCAAGACATAACCTTTAAACTCAAGCAGCTTTGGGGCGCGTTGAATGTAGTCGCTATCCAAATCGGGGAGGTCTTAGCGCCCGTTGTATCCTATATGACCGAGCGGTTACAAGCCCTTACGGATTGGCTCGAGCAGGTAGATAAAGATACTTTAAAATGGATAGTAGGTGTCGCCGCAATTACGGCGGCGATAGCCCCAATGCTACTGGGCTTAGGCATGATTATAGGCGCGCTGAAAACAACGCTCGGCGTAGTTGCGTTACTCAATGTTGCGCTCTCTCCGCTGATAATAGCGTTTAGCGTTTTGGGCGTAGGTCTTGCGGCGGTAGCCCTAACATTTGCTGCCTTTAGTGATGGCGTTGCCGACTTTGCGCGCAGGACAGGTTTTGAGGCGCAATTGCTCAAATTACAAATATCAATTTTAAAGGTCTTTGACGGCATAGGTTATTACGCAAATCAAGCGTGGGCGTATATCAAATACGGCTTTGTAACCGCCGCCGGCGCGATAATCGCGGCGGTTGAATATTTGGGCAACATGATAAAGACAACCTTTATTAAGGCGATAAATTTTGTCATAGACAAAATCAACTCGCTTGTTGAGCAAATCAATGATGTGAGGGCAAAGCTTGAAGACGCTTTTGGTTTTGGCGGCGGCAAGTTTGATATAATCGCAAAGGTAGCGGTCGACGAAAAAAGTTTTGGAGATTTAAACAAGCGCTTTGCCGACTACGCAAATTTGACATTTGACAAAACGGTCGGTGCGGATGCCGCCGACCAAGCGAAAAGCGCAAGCGCTATAGCCGCCCTTGAAACTCGATTAAAAGAGGTAGAGGGCGCGGAGGGTGTGGCGGCCAAGGTCGCCGAAATTACGGAGCCTGTAAATAATTTAGCGTCGAAATTTGAGCCCCTAACAAAAAGCGTTGTAGACCTTAAAAGCGCGATGGAATTAAAGGAGGTTAAATACTCCGATGAGGCTATAAAAAAAGCAAAGGATGTTGTCGACGGCAAGGGCTCATACAGTAAAACAACCCGCGCCGAGGCCGAGGCAATCTTGCGCGGCGAGCGTATAGCGGGCGACTCTAAGCGGTTTGAAAAATATGCAAACACTCCGCAGGCGAGCGAAGAACGAGACCGCGCTCTTAAGTCTAGGCAAGACTACTCCAAGGCGACGGGCGGCATAAATGAGGGCACAGGAAATGCCGACGTGCAGGGATATTTAGATGGTGCGCAATCTCCGCAGGTAACGCCTCCTACAGCACCGCAAATGCCCGCCCCCAGCGTTGCGTCCTTTGGCGGGCTTGGAACTACGGTTGCGCCTTTTGGCGGCATGGCGTCTAGCATAGCCAGTGGCGGCAGCAAAAGCCCGCGCGCACCAAAGCCGCCCACGCCCCCGCGCGCACCGAGGGATGCGGCGAAAGATACACCCGCACCTAACGCATCCGCGCAACAGGGCGGAGATAACGGGCGGCTTGTAAAAACGCTTGAAGATTTAATCAAACGCATAGAGCGCATATTCGCGCCGCAGGAAGCTTAAAAAAATGAAAATAGATTATAATAAACCGCAGTATCTAGATAACGCCGAACACGTCCGCCCCTTTGCGGCGCGTGGCGACAGCTCTATTGTATGGCTAGAGACGCGCTATAATATCGCGCGTGATAAATATGTGCGCTCGCCCGTCGGCACAGCGTTAAATAAAAAAACTATCTCCGCTTCGGGCAGACTTATTTTTCGCAAAGTAAAAAAGTTTTTAGACGCAAACACTTACCATCTTTTAGAGCAACGCTTGGAGCAATCGGGCATACCGCGCGTCGATACGGTTGTTGAGTTATGGGGCTACCTGCCTACGCGCACATTTAAAGACGGCGGCACAATATCATGGACGCGCCCGGGCTACAAGCTCGCCTATCAGCGCGGCGACGATGCGGCGTTAGAGGGCGCAATCGAACCGGTGGAATATAACGGAGAGTTGAGCGAGATGACCTTGAGTGTTACCGATGCTTCAATATTTCCGGCAGGGACTCTTGTAAGATTGCACAATAATTACTACCATGTGGAGAGCGGCACGGGCGAGATTTACGAGCAAATGAGCACGGAGACCGTTGTTGTAAAATCCGACACGTCAACAAATCAAATTACGGTATCAACCCTAGATATGTCCTTTACTGCGACCGACCCGATTTCGGGCGACACAAATTCGGGCGTGTCGAACGCCGAAACATATTTTGGGCAGCTAGAAGATTATCCGCTTGATGCTGTTGTTTATATAGCGGGCGTTGAGAGAGACCCGCTTACCACAGATTTCCCCTGCATAATGGAGACCGAATTTTTTATTTATGACGCGGAGGCCTCGGATGTTTTGCCCGAAATTATTGAGCCATTTGGCATATACTATGGGCGCACATTGCGCACACAGGCGACCATGACAACGACGCCTACATCTGCAGAGTATCTCGCAATGATAGAGGCGGGCGATATTTTAATAGCGCAGCAACCGCAAATAAGTAAAGTTGCTGGCGACATCTGGCAGCGCATAACCCCTAAGGTGCTTGCTCAATGAGTTTGCGCAGTATACAGCGGCTCTATAATAAAGCGGTTTTAAGCGGCGTTATGCCGCTTAAAATGTATAAGGCATTATATCCCATTGCTAAATCTTTTATTTTTAACATCGATTTTAACGAGCCCGAAAACGAATCAACTCCAAACTATACTATCCATCTAAACGGTAAAGAGATATTTAGTTTAACTAGTCCAAGAGTTTTAAATATTACAAATGCGGATTATAGTTTAACGCGACTCGACGGCGAGGCTCGGCAATGTAAGATGCAATACGGCGACCGCATAGAGGTTTGGGCGCACGTAAAAAAATATACCGGTTACTCAAACACGCCGACTTTTAATATCGTTTTTAAATACGCGGGCAAAAAAACGGCAACCATAGTTGCGGATGAACATTGGTTAAGCGGTGTGTGGCAGTCCAGCGTAGATGTCAAGATAGCGGCGTTTGCGCTGCCTATGCCGCAGGGATGGTATTACGATATAGACGCCGCAAAAAAAATGCGCGTCAATACCGATACCTACAATGTAAGCTCATATCCGCCGTGCCGCATTAGAGGGGTCTAATCTCAAAATATCGCGCGGCCAAATCTTTTGACACCAATGCGCCGAAGTAATGGTTTTGCAGCGTCTGTGTTGACCTGTGGCGCGTAATCATGGCCGTGCGCTGCGGGTCATGGTATAGGCTCAAATGATATGTCGCAAACGAGTGTCGGGCAAAATTATGAGGCATAGCTACCCCGCTTTGTTTTGGCATCAAATTGCGCTGCGTCATAGTCGGCGCGCGTAGCTCTGGGTATTTGTCGAGCCATGCCCAAAGATTATTTGGTAAAGTCTCAAGTGTCCATGCGTCTTGCGTTTTAACGATAGCGCGCGGCATGATTATTTTACGCTCTGCCGTTAAAATGTTTTGCGGAGTCATGCGGGGTATCTCGGCAATACGTATCCCTGCAAATAGGGCGAGCGCATAAAACCGCACAAACTGCGGGCGGTGCGCCTCTAGCCATGCCATGAGGGCTTGTGTATCAGGCACGGACAAAAAGCCCACTTGCGGCCGTATAATGCGGGGCAAATCGTCTCTCGTTATTTTGTCCATCGGATTGAGCGCGCAGTAATCGCGCCTGATACAAAAGGCAAAAAACGAGTGCAGCAACCCGCGCCAATGCGATATTGTTTTGCCGCTCATGGGCAAACCATTATGTTTTAAACCGCGCAAAAATTTTATAATCGCGGCAGGTGTTATTTCGCCGAAAGAAAAAAATGCTGCTTTGAATTGCTTTAGGCGGCAATCGGTTACTTGCAGCTGGACTCGGTGCAACTCGGCGGATTTCTTTTGCTCAAAAAACTCATCAAGCGCGGCGTGTAGGTCTACACTTGCGTCCATAGCAAAAGCCCGCTTGACGGCCTCTGTAAGGCTTTGTCCGTGCGGCAGAGCTTGCATGGCGCTTGCTATGTCGGCGAGTTGCTTTAGGGTGTAGTTTGCAGACAGCACCCTATTTGTTGAGTGCCTGTCGAGCGTGGCTTGCATCGCGCAATAATCTTGCGCCTCAATCTCGGTTTTAAAAAACTTACGCTTGCGCCGCCCGCCTATTGTATGCTCTACAATAAAGCGCGTCTGTCCGTTATGTATCGTTTTGCGGTGTGTCATGGTGGCGTTTAGTGGCGTTTTGGTGGCGTCGTTTTATGCCTAACCGTGCGCAACCGTGCGCCATAAGTCAACAAAATATTTTATACACTTCCGCCCGCAACCCTCCTATCTATCGCAAAGAGGCCGCATAAACACAGAGTTTACGCGGCCTCTCAAAAACATATCCCCGCAGGGAGTCGAACCCTGATCGATGGTACCGGAAACCATAGTTCTATCCATTAAACTACGGGGACGTAAAAGTTTTTATGGAGCCTCAAATTTATTCGATTTAAAAAACAAGAAAGCGCGCCCGTCTTCAAGCTTGAAAACGTGATTCTCCCTCTTTTTTTTGTTTAAAAAGCAATAAAAATCTGAAAAGCTGAGTTCCATGCCCGCAAAAGTTTTTTCAATCGCAAACCAAAAGGGCGGCGTCGGCAAAACAACGACTGCCGTCAACCTTGCCGCAGGTCTCGCAAGAAGGAAGTTAAAAACCCTTCTTATTGACATGGATCAGCAGGCAAGCGCCACAAGCGCGCTCGGGTATGAAAAAAAGCAGGGGGCAAGTCTTTATCAGGCGCTCCACGGCGGAGCTGATGCCGCAAGCAAAATCATAGAGACAGAGCGCAAATACCTTTCTCTCATCCCTTCAGAAATGGATATTTCGGCAATAGAGATGGAACTTTCAAATTCTGAAAACTATCTGTTGCGCCTCAAAGAGTGTATTGAACCGCTTAAAGTTTCCGACAGGTTTGACGCAATTGTCATAGATGCGCCGCCCTCTCTGGGGCTTCTGTCGATGAATTCTCTTGCGGCGTCTGATTATCTTATCATAGCGCTTCAGTGCGAATATCTCGCGATGGAGGGCTTAGGGCAGATTTTGGGCGTTCTTAATCAGCTGCAAGAAGCGGGCGTAAGCTCAACCTTAAAGCTGGGCGGGGTGCTTATGACAATGTATGACCCGCGCACAAACCTCTCAAAGCAGGTTTGCAAAGAGGTTAAAGAATATTTGGGAGACTCGGTTTTTAATACGGTAATCCCGCGCACGGTCCGCCTGGCGGAAGCGCCGAGTTTCGGTCAGACAATCTTTGAATACGCTCGCTGGAACGACGGGGCGACGGCTTACGACAAGTTCGCCAAGGAAGTCGCAACCAAGTTTTCCTTGAAGTAAGAGGCGAATTTTGGCGCAACGCACCAAATCACAATGAAGTTAAAAAGCTATATCAAGCGCATTTTAAACCCCAAGGTCGCAAAAAAGGTTGCGGCAAAACAGGCTGCGCGCAAAGCCGCGCAGAAGGCTGCCTTGTTGCGTTATGAGCCGTTGCAGCAAAGCTTGGGCTACAAATTTAAAAGCATGGGGCTTCTCATCCAGGCGCTTACGCATCCGGGGGCGGTCAACAAGGCGCGCAGCCGCATAAACTCTAATCAGAGGCTTGAATTTTTGGGAGATTCCATCCTGCAATCCATAATAAGCGACGAGGTTTTTAACAGCTTTTCCGACAAAGAGGAGGGCGGCCTCACAAAGGCGCGCATAGCCCTTACAGAGGGCGCTTTTTTGGCGCAGTTGTCAAACACCATGCAAATTCCGGAATTTCTCATACTGCCGAAGGGGTCTGAAAATTTGCGCACGGCGCTTTCGGCATGGGAAGACGCGCTTGAGGCCATAGTGGGCGCCATATATTTGGACGCGGGGTTTGAGACCACAAAAAAGGTCGTGCTCGGCTGGTACGGCAAAAAGAAGCTGGACATAGATAATTTGGTAGTAAACCAAAACCCCAAGGGCAGTCTGCAAGAGGCCGCGGTCAAGCGCGGGCAGCAGGTCACTTATGAGCTTGTCTCGCAGTCAGGCCCCGATCATGAAAAGAAATTCGAAGTGGAAGTTTTTATAGGCGGCGCGTCTTACGGCAGGGCAACGGCCACTTCAAAAAAAATTGCGGAATCGAAGGCCGCAAAGGCCGCCATAAAAAAGTATCTGGATGAGGGCGCTGAAAGTTCCCAGTAAAAGTTCGCGCTTTTTTTTCAACGCGGCGCAGCCCGCGCAAGGCGCGATTATCGCAGAAGAGATTTTAAAAGTTTTAACATCTCCGCACTCTTTTGACGTCGGCTTGGTTATTGCCGAATCGCGGACTGAGGCGGAGCTTTTGTTTGCCCGCATAGACGCCTTTCTAAAAATTTCAGCGGCGGATTTGCGCGTGAGAATGCTGCCGGACGTGAAGGAGGGCGAAGGCCACGACGCCGACCGCTTTGACGCATTTTGCGAGCGCACCGGCACACTTAACGCCGTCAGTGCGGGCGGCGGGCGCACGGCGGTAGTCGCAACTCCTGAAGCCCTTTTTGCGCGCGTGCCCAAGCCCGGCGGCGCGGCGTTTTTAAAAATAAAAAAGGGCGACAAGCTGGCCTTTGAAGAAATCCGCAACACCCTCGTATCTTTCGGCTATTACAATGAAATTTTGTGCGAGGCGCCCGGCCAGTTTGCCGTGCGCGGCGGCATAATAGACATTTATCCCATAGCCGCGCATTCGCCATACCGCATAGACCTTTTCGGAGACGAGGTTGAGGGCATAAGAACTTTTGACCCCAACACCCAGCTTTCGGACGGCAAGGTGTCGGAAATGCGCATAGACAGCTCTGCGGTGCAGGTGGAGGGCGAAGCCGGCGCATACGCCATTGAATATTTTTACGGCAAAAAAATCCTGTTTATTATGCCCGAGCCCGCAGTGCTGGCGCAAAAGTTTCCCGAGCTTTTTTACGCCGATGAAGGCGGCGCGCTCAAAGAAAGAAGCTTTATGCGCGCGTTTGAGTCAGGCGCTTTTGCAAAGGGATCCGAATTCAGGGGGGTTGCCTCTATAGACGCGCACGGCGGCTTGTTTGAGGATGCTTTGAAAATTAAATTTTTCACGGAGGATTTGTCCGAATACAGGCCGCCCTCTTACATGGACGCGGTGGGTTTTGAAGCTTATGAGGCAGAAAGCTCTCTGCGCGAAAAATTCATAAAGCGCCTTGCCTCATGGTCTAAAAACGGCCGCGAAGTGTTTATCGAGGCGGAATCAGACGGAGAAAAAAAACGCATAAAAGAAATGTTTGCGGAGGCCGGAGAACCCCAATTTGAGTGCCGCTTCATACAGCCGTTTTTCGGAGAGGGTTTTGCGATGGCCTTTAAAGTGGCGGTGTTTGAAGCTTCGCAAGACGAAGTGCAAAGTGCGGGCGTAAAAAAACGCTACGCCTTGTCATGGGGCGGCTTATCCTCAAACGCCGACGGCGCGGTCGTCGTAAGCTCTTATGAGTTTTTCGGGCGGCGCATAAAAATCAATCTGGCGCCGAGGCGCAAAATGCTTTCGCACAGGGCGCAGGTTGATCAGCTTTTGGATTTTTCGGAGCTCGGCGAGGGAGACTATGTGGTGCATCTGGGGCAGGGTATATGCCGCTATCACGGCGTTTGCGAGCTTGACGTAGACGGGGCGCGCCAAGAGGTAATCAAGCTTGAATTTGAAGACTCCGCCTACCTTTATTTGCCGCTGCACAAGGCGCATTTAATCAGCCGTTACATAGGCTTGGATAAGTCTCACCCAAAGCTTTCAAAACTTGACTCAAAATCTTGGATAAAGGTGCGCTCTGCGGCCGAGATGGCGGCTTTTGACTATGCGTCGGAGCTTTTGGACGTGCAGTCAAAGCGCGAGGTTGCCGAGGGTCACGCCTTCCCCGAGGATGAGCGCTGGCAGACTTCTTTTGAAGAAAGCTTCCCGTTTACCGAAACAAAAGACCAGCTGCGCGCCATCGCCGAGGTAAAGACGGATATGCAAACGCCGCGCCCGATGGAGCGTCTTATTTGCGCCGATGTAGGCTTTGGCAAGACCGAGGTTGCCATGCGCGCGGCCTTCAAATGCGCGCTTGCGGGCAAGCAGGCCGCCGTGCTTTGCCCCACAACAATACTTTGCCAGCAGCATTTCAAAAATTTTAAAGAGCGCATGGCGGGCTACCCCATAGTGGTAGAAATGCTTTCGCGCTTTAGGACGCGCGCGGAGGCCGACCGCATAAAGACGCAGCTTTTGCAGGGCAAGATAGATATTTTGATAGGCACGCACGCCATGCTTTCAAACGACGTCGCGTTTAAAGATTTGGGGCTGCTTGTGATTGACGAAGAGCATCGCTTCGGGGTTAAGCACAAAGAGCGCATAAAAAAAATCAAGGAGAGCATAGACGTTCTTTCCATGAGCGCCACCCCCATACCCCGCACGCTTTATTTTGCAATGATGGGCGCAAAGCAAATAAGCCTGATAGAGACGCCGCCCAAAGACCGCTTTCCGGTTGAAACAATAGTCAAAGAATATGCCGACGACACAGTCGTTAACGCCATAAATGCCGAGATTGCGCGCGGCGGTCAGGTCTTTTATCTGCATAACAGGGTTAAGACCATTGAAGAGACTGCAAAAAAATTGCGCGAGCTTTTTCCGAAATTGCGCATAGGCGTAGGCCACGGTCAAATGCCGGAGCATAAGCTTGAAAAGCTGATGAGCCAATTTATAGACGGCAAGTTCGACATTCTGGTTTGCACCACAATCATAGAGTCGGGGTTGGACATCCAAAACTGCAACACGATTATTATAGAGGGCGCAGACAAGTTCGGCCTTGCGCAGCTTTACCAGTTGCGCGGCAGGGTGGGCAGGTTTACGCGCAGGGCTTACGCATACTTGCTTTTGCACAGGCACGCAAAACTCATAGACTCTGCCCGCAAAAGGCTTGGCGCAATAAGGCAGTATAACACGGTGGGCGCCGGCTTTAGAATAGCCACCCGCGACTTGCAGTTGCGCGGCTGCGGCAATTTGCTGGGCGCAAAGCAAAGCGGGCACATAGCGGGGGTGGGCTTCGACATTTATTGCAGGCTATTAAAACAAAGCATAGCCATTTTAAAGGGCGACAAAACCGCCTCGCGCATAAGGGCGGTTGTGCGCTTTGATTTTGCGCGCATGGGCCACGGCTCTTTTGAGAGCGATTCCGCGCTCGACAAAGCCGACACCTATTACCGCGAAATGCGCATCAAAGAAATCGTCAAGCAGGTAAAGGGCGGGCTTTGCGCGTATATCCCCACTGATTACATCACGCAAGCGCAGCTGCGCATAGACCTTTACAGGCGCGCGGCCATGTGCGTATCTTTGAATGAGCTTGAAGAAATAAAAGCCGCCGCGCTGGACCGCTTCGGGCCCTTCCCGCAAGAGCTGGATACGCTTTTTATGCTTACCGAAATCCGCATTTTGGCGGAAATCAACGGATTTTCGGCCGTAGAGACCGAGGGCGACAGGCTCAAACTGCGCATAGCCGCCTCAAAAGACCCCGAATTTTTTAAGGTGTTAGAACGTTTTCCCCGCTTGACGAAGACGGAACCTCACGCCAAACTTCTCGAGATTAAACATTTTTTGGCGAATGTCGTCAAAAGCTTAAGGAACAGTAATAAAAAAGATGACAAGGCATTATAGAATTTTGACGCTTCTGCTTTTGGCCTCACCCGCTTTGGCATACGGGCAGAGTCTGGTTAACAATCCATACGGCGGCGTGAAGCGCCAAGTTGGCAGCGACTCCGTCGTGGCGGTTGTTGAAGACAGGGTGATTACGCGCAATGAGCTTATTAAAGAGGTTGAGCCGTTTATCCCGCAGATACGCGCAAAGGCGCGTTCTGAGTATGAGTTCAATCAAAACGTAAACAACCTTATGAATGAACTTGTTCAAAGGCTCGTCGACAAGCAGCTCATCATAAAAGAATTTCATGAAAGGCAAATGGTCATTCCGCAGGCCGCGCTAGACAATTATTTTGAAGACTACCTCCAGCGCGAATTTAACGGCGACAGGGCGGAGTTCTTGAAATACGTGCAAAGCCAAGGCAAAACCGTAAAGCAGTTCAGGGCGGAGCTTGAGGACGACCTTATCGTTATGAACATGCAGCAGCACAAGCGCCTGACGGTAACCCAGATAAGCCCCACCAAGATAATAGAGTATTACGAAGCCAACAAAAACAAGTGGTATATGCCCGCAAGCGCCAAGGTGAACCAAATTATCCTTAAGGTCGGCAGAAATAAGACGCTTGAATCCCAAAAGGCGCTCGCCGCAGATATAGTAAAAAAAGCGCGCGCCGGCGAAGACTTTGCAACGCTTGCCGAAAAATACAGCGACGACACCAGCGCCGACAAGGGCGGAGACTGCGGCGTAATCAAGAAGGGAGACTTTACCCCGCAGTTAGACGAGGCCGTATTCAAGCTTAAGGCCGGAGAGGTCAGCGACCCTATCGATGTGAGCGGCATGATATTCATATTTAAAGTTTCGGAAACCAAGCCCGAGGGTATACAACCCATAGACGACGTCCGCGACCAAATTGAGTGGCTGCTTGTCGACCAAAATCAGCGCTTGGCAAACCAGAAGTGGATTGAAGGCCTGCGCAAAAAGGCCTACATAAAATACTACCAGTAGCTTGGTCGGTATTGCGCATTATGGGAATACTTATACTAACCGTTTTTCTGACGCTTGCGGTTTCGGCGTTTTGTTCAATGCTTGAGGCTATGGTCTTAAGCACAACTCAGCTTGAGATAGAGGTTTTAAAGCGCCGCACAAGACATCGGGGAGAGCTTCTTGAAACTTTCGTTCGCGAGATTGACAAGACTACCTCCGCTATATTGACGCTAAACACCACCGCAAACACTTTCGGGGCGACGCTTTCAGGCGTCCTTTTTGCGGGCGTATTCGGGCACGGTTTTGCATCGACATACATATTCCCCGCAATTCTTACGGTGGCCATTTTGACTTTTTCCGAGATACTCCCCAAAAATCTCGGCGTGCTTTACAGGCCATTTTTGCAGCCTTATTTGGTGTATCCGCTGCATTGGGTGCGCATTTTGATGTATCCGCTTTCGGGGGCTTTCGGGTTTCTTTTGGGGATGCTTACGTCTCGCAAAAACAGCGACAACCAGTCCGGCGATGATGAAATTTTGATGCTTGCCGAAAAGGGCGCAAAAGACGGCCGCCTTACCATGCAAGAAAAGACGCTCATCCAAAATTCTCTCGAACTTGACGACGTTGAGGTGTCTGAAATTATGACGCCGCGCATGGTTGTGCAGGCTCTGGACGAAGACATGAGCATCGCAGAAGTCTTTGCCGGCGGCAAATCGCTTTCATTCGGACGTTTGCCGACTTTTAAAGACACCATAGACAACATTACGGGCGTTGTGCGCCGCAGAGATTTGCTCACGGCCAAGGCGCAGGACAAGGATTCGTTAAAGGTTAAGGACTTTATCCAGTCCGCGCTTTTCGTGCCCGAAAACGGCAGCGCCTTAAGCATATTGCGCCAGCTCATCAAAAACCATCAGCAAATAGGCATGGTTGTGGACGAGTTTGCGTCTTTTACGGGCGTAGTTACGCTTGAAGACATTTTTGAAAAGCTCCTCGGTTCTGAAATTTTTGAGAACGACGACATCGCCGTAGACATGCGTGAGCTTGCAAAAAAAAGAAAACTTGCGGCCGTTAAAAAAGAGGCGGCCTCTAAAAAGAACTCTCAAAAATGACAGACGCATTTGTCCCCGCAGAATGGGCTTTGCAAAAAGCCGTGTGGTTAACTTGGCCTTCTATGTCGGCATGGTGGGGCGGCGGCAGCCCGCGGGTGTTTGAGGCCTTTGCGGCGCTCGTCGCAGCAGTTTCGCACTTTGAGAAAGTGCGCGTAAACTGCCCCGTAAAAGCTCAAGAAGCGGCTTTAAAATATATAAACGCAGCCAAGGTCGACTTGAAAAATCTTGAGTTTTTCGACAACGATTCAAACGACGTTTGGTGTCGCGACAGCGGCGCCGTATTCAGACTCAACGCCGGCGCGCTTGAGGCGCTTGACTTTAAATACAACTCTTGGGGCGGCAAGTTTCCGCCTTGGGATAAAGACGATTTGCTGGCTTCTAAAATGGCCGTGTGCGCGGGCGCAAAAAACGTGCGCATTGCCGATATGACTTGCGAGGGCGGCGGTCTTGAGTTTGACGGTAGGGGTCTGCTTATGACTACTGAATGCGTGGTCTTAAACAAGAACCGCAATCCCGATTTAAGCAAGGGCGCAGCCGATGAAATCTTTAAAAAATACTGCGGAGTGCGCCGCGTTATATGGCTGCCCGACGGCCTTTATAACGACGATACCGACGGACACATTGACAACCTTGCGCGTTTCACGCCATGCGGCAAAATCCTCGCGGCGTTCAGCGAAAGTGATAACCCCTCTTACGCAAGTCTCAAAACCAATTACGACATATTAAAAGAAACGCCTGATTCTGCGGGCAAACCCTTTGATGTGATAAAGCTTAATGTGCCTCTTGCCCCGGTCAGGCACTTAAAAACAGGCGCGATATTGCCCGCAAGCTACGCAAATTATCTCGTGATAAACGGTGCCGTAATAGTGCCCTCATATGCCCAGGAATCTTCTGACGATGCGGCTGCGGGCCTTATCGGGGAGTTTTTTTGCGGCAGGCGCGTAATCAAGCTGGACAGTCGCGCATTTTTGGAGGAGGGCGGTGCGGTGCACTGCCTTACGCAGCAAGAGCCTCTTGCCCAAAAATAGGCTTGAAAACATTTATAACATACGCATTTTAAGGCTTATGTCATCACTACCCGCTTCAACTTCAAAGAATGAAGTAAAATTTGTCCCGACAATAGCGCAGGTTTTGGCTTGTTCCAAGCTTTTGCCTGATGCCTCGCTTGAAAAAATCCCCTCAAAAGATATTGAAATCGAGGGTAAAAAAGGCGTCAAATTGACTTTTGACCGCATTAAATATGTCGGCAAAGACGGCATAGGCGTAGCGAGATGGTCTTATAAGGGAAGAATTTTAGTCGATAAAATTTAAGCTTAACCTCTACAAACACAAACCGCATGAAAACTATAAAAACCGTCTATATGGCGACCCTGCTTTGCTCGTTAGTCGCCCTTTTGGGTTGCGAATCAACGGCAGACGATGCCGCGCGCACGCCCATAGGCTCAGTAATCACGGGTGAGACGCGCTCTACGCAGTCTTACCTTGACAGGGTAAGGCAAGAAAACGCCGCCCAGCAGAACAAGAATTCTTGGATGCCGGAAAGCCCCGACAGGCTTTGATGCAAGGCAGCATAAAACAGCCGTTTTTTTCCCCAGAGCTTCCTGATTTGGAAGCTCTGTTGATTTCATGCGGGCATCAAAAATACAGGGCGCGCCAGGTGTGGCAATGCGTCTATGAAAAAAAGATTTTTGACCCGTCGCTTATGACCGTGCTGCCTTTGCCGCTGCGCGCCTTGCTTGCAGAAAAATTTATATTTAAAAGCGGAGAGCTTGTGGGTGAGCGCCGCGCCGCCGACGACACAGGCAAATACCTCTTCAAACTTGAAGACGGCGCTTTTGTAGAATGCGTGCTTCTTGAAGCCCCCGCCGAAGACGAAAAGGTGCGCAAGACCCTTTGTGTAAGCACGCAAGTGGGCTGCGCGCACGGCTGTAAGTTTTGCGCTTCAACCATGCGCGGTTTTAAGCGCAACCTAAGCGCCTATGAAATTTTGGCGCAGCTTATGCCCTTTGCAAATTCGGCTTCGGGCGCTTTCATTTTTGAAAACATCGTCGTCATGGGCATGGGTGAGCCTCTTGCAAATCTCGACAACCTTCTTAAGGCGCTTTCAATAATAAACGCTTCGGACAAATTCAATTTCGGCGCGCGCCGCATCACGGTTTCTACCTGCGGTCTTGCAGATAAGATTTCAGAACTCTCAAAGACGGGCTTTCCTTTCAGGCTTGCCATAAGCCTGCACGGCGCCACCGACGAAGTGCGCTCGCAAATCATGCCCATAAATAAAAAATTTCCTCTCTCCGCCCTCATAGGTGCCGCCAAAGAATTTTCCGCATCTTGCGGCCGCATGATTACCCTTGAATACATTTTGATAGACCAATTAAACGACGGCGTCTCGCAGGCAGAAAAGCTGGTCAAAATTGCCCGCGACCTTCACGCCCACGTAAATTTGATTCCCTACAACAAAGTCGACGGTCTCACTTGGGAACGCTCCCCCCTCAAGCGTCGTCTGGCTTTTTTAGAAGTCTTAAAATCTCACGGCATCTCCGCCACTTTGCGGCGCGAAAAAGGGGCGGATATTGATGCTGCGTGCGGTCAACTCGCCCTTAAACAGGGCGGGGCGGGCACATAGCGGCGTTATTTCTAAATAATTGCGCCGCTTACGCAGTTTACTGCGTTTCGCCCCGCATTTTTTTTCGCACCTTGCTTTGCAGGCCTCCGGTTCTGCTTAAGGGATGATGCGCTGTTATCGTTTTGATTTGGCTTTCTGACGGGCGCATAGCTTTGTTTAGGCCAATGCTTTGCGACCGCAATGTGCTAGGGCACACTCGTATCCGCTCGCATTGCCAGGCATTGCGCGGAGGCGCTTTCCGCAACAGCGCAAGCCCGTTAGAGTCTACGCACAGACTTATGAATGTTCCCTTCGGCGAAAGCTATTTTTTGAGCTTTCGCGTTTCAAAGCCAATATAATCTCAGGTAATATAATCAGGCGTTTTAAATTTCGGGAAGCCCGCTAAAGGCTTCCCGTTTTTTTTGTGCAAAACAAACGCTCAACAGCGCTTAAGTGGATTTTTCTTTTGACAGACATTTTTTTAATGCAACTGCCAAGCCTATTAATTCCGCCAAAATAAGTAAAACGCAGACACATCCCAGTAGCAGACCTTTTTCATGGGCAAATGAAGAAAGCAAAATTCCGTAAAATAACGAAAATATAAACAATGCAGTCGGATAGTTATAATATTTTACCGATATCAATTTCAAAATATATGAAATTACGAGTAGTGGCCAGATGAAAAACGGCCAAACAAGAAATTCAAGACCGCACGTCTCATGACCAAATGGACTCCACTCAAATCGCGACCAAAAATAATCCCAAGCCGCAAAATATCCCAATGCTGCGATAAGCGCCGAAGTCGGAGCATTAAAAACTCCCCAAGAAAACCTATTGCCGCCGGTTTGATTTATGAAAGAATTATTGTTCATAAAAGTATTTTTGTTAGATACTTAGCGGGTATTAGAAAATTTCAAGAGTTTTTGCTTTGCGCAATTATGCTTAATGCCGACATTACTTCGTTGTATTTTTGAAACAGCTCCAACCAAACCGATGAAGAATCTTCAAGTCTTGAGATGTTCTCTTCTCCGACATATATTCCGTTTTTCGTTAAAAAGTAAAACTTTACACAATTTTCTTTTGGAAGATCAGTGGTATCTGTTTTTTTCGCTTTATGAAAATACTTCTGTGCCAAATCCAAATATTCTGCAACCGCTTTTCTAACGGTTTTATGTGCAAACCCGCCGATCAATATGTATCCTGAGCTGACATACAAACTCGCATCTCCTGTGTTAAATGCAGAAATTGTTGCGATAATAGAATTTATGTTCCAGTCCGCAACAAGTCCATAAACAATAGTTCCTAAATCCTGCATATCCAATCCCAAATCTTTTGGTTGCATTGATAAGGCCTTATTTCTCAAGTCTTCATAAGGGTTTGGGCTTTGATCGGTTTTCATACGGAAAATTATATATTTATAATGCCATATGTTTTTACTGTTGGCTCAAAGGTTTTGCGGGGCTGTCTGAAAAATCGGCATCTGTGAAGGCGCCCAAAAATTTGTCGTCCCATTCCAAAATGGCCGTGCCCCATGATAGGCCTACGCCGAAGGCCGAAATCAAAATTTTATCTCCCTTTTTGATTTTGCCGGCCTTGTAGGCGTCAACCAAAACGACAGCGACGGTTGAACCGCCTATGTTGCCTACATCATGCATTTTATAATGCAGTTTTTCTTTGGGTATGCCCATGATTTTTGAAAAACTGCGCACTATGATTTCGCTGGCTTGGTGGAATACAAAAAGATCAATGTCGGAAATTTTAAGACCCGCGTTTTGCAGCGCTCTGTTTACGGTAACGGGCACGTTTTTAAGCGCAAATAAGAAGATTTTGCCGCCGTCCATATACATATCGTTTTGCGAGCGCGTAGAGCCGCCCGCATCCGTGTATTCTTTGGCGCTTTCCGGCGTGGGGGGGGTGCGCATTCCGCTAGTAAGGCGTATAAGGTCTTTCCAGCCTCTGCCGTCCGTGCCGAAATCAAAGCCCAAGAACCCCCCGCCCGCAACGTTTTCTACAAGCACTGCGGCCCCGCCGTCCGCAAAAAGCGGCACTACGGACTTATCGAGGGGGTTAATTGCGCGTGCGGGCGTATCGCCGCTTAAAACAAGCGCGCGTTTTGCCATGCCCGATTTTACCCAGGCGTTTGCAACGCCCAATCCGTAGACCAGTTGCGAGCACCCCAGATTGATGTCAAAGCAGGGCGTCTCAAGCGATATGCCAAGCTTGTTTTGCAAAATGCAGGCGGTTGTCGGCATTTGATAGTCGGGCATTTGCGTGCCCATTATAAGAAGGTCTATTGAAGACGGTTCTACGCCGCTTTCTAAAATTTGCTTGGCGGCCGATAGGGCAAAGTCCGACGCACATTCGTCTTTTGAGGCCACGCGCCTTTCCAAAATGCCGGTCGTTGCGATGACCTTTTGCATGTAGTCTGCGCCGAAGCGCTTTTCCAAATCGGCGTATGTGAGTTTTGCTTTGGGAAGCGAATACGCCACCGATGTTATGCCTACGCCCATTAGATTGTCCCCGAGTCTACCATTATGTTTTGCCCCGTGATTGAGGCGGATTTATCAGAAATTAAAAATTCAACCGTCGCCGCTACCGAGGCTATTGAGGTTTCGCGCTTAAGCGAGGTGCGCTTGTATATGCGGTCTTTTTGCTCCGCAGTCAAAGAGGCGCTCATGGCGGTGTCCATAAAACCCGGCACAACGGCGTTTGAGCGTATGCCTTTTTCTCCCCATTCGCGGGCGGTGTTTTTTGAGAAGGCTTCAATGGCGCCCTTGCTTGCGGCGTACATTGCAAGCCCCTTGTAGCCCGTGTGTGCAGATATAGAAGATACGTGCACTATGCTGCCTTGCACGCGGTTGAAAATCATATTCCTGATTGCGTATTTTACAAGGAGCATGGGGGTAAAAGTGTTGGTTCTGAACATAGCTTCAAGGCTATTTAAGTTCAGATTTGTTATTATGTCGTCATAGGCGCCCGCGGCGTTGTTTACAAAGCCGTTTAAGGCGACGCGGTTTGTGATAAAGTCTTCCGCAAAAATTGAGTCTTTGGCTTTTTGCGGGTCGGACAAATCAACGCTTTTAAAGCTTAAAAGCCCTTCGTGCGATTTTGAGAGAGCCTCAAGCTCCGCCGTGTAAGAGCGAGACACGCCGTAAACGCGGTATCCCGCCCCGAGAAGGGTTTTGCAGATTTCGAGCCCTACACCCCGCGATACGCCTGTTACCAATACGTTCATTGTCTTTTAATTTTGCCGCTTCTTGTTGTTTGCAACTCTTCAACAAATTTAATTCTTCTCGGGATTTTGAAGGGCTGCAGTTTTTCTTCCAAGCTTTTTCTTATCAAACTTTCTTCAATGGGGGCGTTTAGTTTTACGTCCGCGCAGAGGATATTGCCGAGGACGGAGTTTGCGCGTCCGTAAACCGCGCAGTCGGCAACTTGCGGCAGGGTTTTAACGGCGTCTTCAACCTCTTCGGGGTTTACCTTGTAGCCGCCAACATTAATCATGTTGCTTTTGCGTGTCACAAAGCGGAATTGCGCAGCGCCTTGGTCTGTCCATTCAACGAGGTCTCCGGTATTGTAAAAGTCTCCCTCAAACTTAAGGGTTGCAGACTCTCCAAGCAGCGACTTATGCACAAAAAGCTCTCCGTTTTCTATCTTAACAAGGCCCAGCAAAGTCTGCGGCACCGAAAACACGTCGCCGCTTGACACAAAAAGAGAGCCTATCTCGGTCGACGCATAGATATTGTTGATTTTTGCGTTCGGGAAAATTTTCAGGATTTGCTCATAAAGAGCCTTTGAAGATTTTTCGCCGCCGAAAGTAAGCCTTGCGACGCTTTCGCATATCCGCGTCGGCGGCAGCAAAAGTCTGTAAAAAGTAGGTGTTGCCGAAATGTGCGTAACGCCGTGCTTGTCTATGGCTTCAAAAATAAAGTCTCTGGGCTTTTTAAAAATATTTACGGCGGCGTTTTGATTTAAAAAGGCCTGAAGCAGCACCTGCATGCCCGCCATGTGTGCGGGGTTATAGGCAAAGCCCCATATGTTTTTAGAATAGTCCGGCGCGCGGCGCACAAAACGCGCAAGGGTTGCCATGGTGTGCGTAACCTTTTTCGGCAAGCCCGTTGTGCCGGATGTGAAAATAGATATTTTAGACTTTGAAAGGAGCGTTGCTTCAAGCAGGGCCTCTATATTTTTAAAAGATTTTTGCCGCAAAGGCGCCCCCGCGTTTGAATCTTCAACGCCGAGGGTTTTAAGCTCGTCGGCGCTTAAGTCGGCATCCAATATCGAAATGTCCGCGCCATGCGCGAGCGCCGTTATGAAGTTTGCCGCGTGCTCTGCAAGCGACGGCGCTAAAAACGACGGTCTATACTCTGCCGCGTCATTTACGCGCTCAAGCAGTCTCTCGTAAGCGAGCGCATTTTCGCCGTCTGTTATAAAGACTTCAGACATTTATTTTATGCCGATTTTCTTACAGATGTCGCTTATGTTTTCTACAAGCCCCGTTTCAAACACGTCAATGCCGAATTCATCTTCAAGCCTTACGGTAAGCTCCGCCAAATCAAAGGAATCAAAACCGAGATCGTCCCTCAACGATGTTGTGTTGGTAAGTTCAAAAGGCTCTTTGATGCCCTTATTTTCTCTGATTGCCTTAACAATGGCCTTGATTTTTTCCATCGTTAAATAGCATAAAATAAGCCCTTTCTTGTCAAGAGTTTTAAGAATGCGTATTTGCGAGAGCGCGGATGTTATTCTTCGTTCTTCATACGCGATTTTGGTTTGTGCGCGCAGTATGTTTGCCGTGGCACAAAAAAAGCGGGATATGAGTCCCGCTTTTTAAAAATCAATGAAACTTTGCTATTTGATTTCTTCTATCTTGGTAACCTGTGTAGATTGTGCGGACAGCTTTGCGACCGCCGAAACAATCTCGTTTGTAAGATACGTTTTGAGGCCTTCGTAGCTCGGCTGCAATCCGCCCGATGTTATGCTGTAATTCTCGCCGTTGACGGAGGCCACCACGGTTATGCTTGCCCCGTAGTTACCGTTTGCCGTGTAAAAATTATCAACCTTTACGGAGTAGGGGATATTCTGCAAAGAGTTTGCAACCCCCGTAATAAGGTCGTTACGCAAAGATTCTTTTGAAAGCACCGTAGTTGTAGTATTTTGCACAATCACGGTAGTTTGCGGCTGTGCAATTACGACTGGCGGAGGCGGGGGTGCCACAACCACGACGGGCGGTTCGGCGCAAACACGTATCACGGTGCCGGTAAGATATGCAATGCCGCCTGCCGCAACCCATGCGCCGCCGACGGGCAGGGGGCGCGGCCTGAAATGCGGCATGGGTGCAGGCCCGGGTCTGGGTTCTTGCCCGGGTTCGGGCCTGGGGCCGCCGCCTGGTGCGGCGGACAAAGTCGCTCCGCAAAGTGCCGATATGCTTAATGCCAAAACAAACATTTTAATTTTATTCATAAACTTCAACTTTCCTATGTAGCAACAGACACGCTTCTTTAACACGTGTTTCTATATGTTTGAATTTAGATTCTTAATAGATTGCCTTATAGTCTCATAAAATTGCATTCGGCATTTGCTGTTTAACAATCAAGGCGTTTTTAGGGGCGGACAGACGGCTACAAAAGCTTTTCGCGGCGCGTGATTTCATTAAATATAATCAAAAGGTCCGTTTTATTAACCGCGCCGCGCAAAATTTTAGTGTCGGGGTCTACGATGGGCAGCGCTTCTTGCGCATTTCTGTCGTAAAAAATTTTTATGGCTTCAAGCAATCCCATTTGCGGCGTAAGCATAGGGGCGTCTGCGCGCATTATATCGTAGGCTATTGCGGCGTTTTGAAAATCCGCGCCGTCGTCTATAAAACTTAAAATATCGTCCGGTATTATGCTGCCTATGTAACGGCCTTTTGCCGATACCACATAGATATTTTGCATGGGATTTTTAAGCAGTTTTTTTGCGATGTCCTTAAAAGGAGTGTTCAGGCTCGCGGAAATCGTAGTTTTTTTGAATACGTCTATGAGTTTTACGTCTTGCAGCCGCCTATTATATATGTCGTTAGGTTGCCCCGAGAGCGCCGAAGAATACATACCCTTTGTGCCAAGCAGTTTTGCGGTACCGTAAGACACAAGCACCGCCATGATGAGCGGAAATATCAAGTGTCCCGCCATTGTGAACTCTATGACTAACAAAATAGAGGTTATGGGAGCCGCCGCCGCAGTGGTAAAGAAGGCAGCCATGCCTATTATTGCGAAGGGCAGCGCCATAGATGCGTCTGAAAATCCGGCGGCGCACAATAATTGGCTGTATAAAAGCCCCAGTATGCAGCCAAGCGTAAGGCTTGGGGTAAGCACCCCGCCAACCGCGCCCATGCCGAAAAATATGGCGACCGCAAAAATCTTAAGAACAAATAAGCGCGTCAGAAATTCGGTGTCGAAACTCATCGACATTATGCCGCGTATTATGTGCGCGCCGTTGCCGAGTATATGCGGGTAATAGGCGGCAACGCATCCCACAGCAACGCCCGCCAACGCGAGCTTAGCGGGCAACCAGTTGCGTTTTGAATTAAAAAGTTTTTCCAAACCGTCCAGCGCCGCAAGCCAAAAGCGTGCCGCAATCGAGGCCGCTAAACCCAGTATGGCGCAATATACGGCAAGTTTAAAATCATAGTGTATCGCAGGTATGAGCGCCTCATAAATAGGCGATGCGTTTTCAAGCGCGCCCACTATCAAGAAACTCGTACAACTTGCGAGCAATAGGGGCGCAAGCAGGTCTATCGTAAGCACGCCTATTACGATTTCTCCGACAAAAAGCGCGCCCGCAAGCGGCGTATGGAAAACCGCCGCCATGCCGCCCGCCGCCGCGCACGCAACCGCTAGCCTCAGGCGCGGCACCGACAAACGCAGGCTTCTGCCCGCGTAAGAGGCCGCCACCGCCGCCGTTTGCAGCAAGGGACCTTCGCGGCCTATTGACGCGCCGCTGCCTATGGTTATTATGGACGCCAAAGTCCTGAGCAAATTCACCTTTACGGGGATGTAGCCGTTGCCTATAGATACGGCTTCCATGTAGGGAGTGGCGGGTTTTTTGCCGTATTTGTTGGCGACGCTTAGTATTGCGCCCGATATAAGACCGCCCACGCCGAGCGCCAAAATTATGCGAAATTTAGGTATGCTTGAAAACGCCTCAAGCTGTGCGGTTGCCGCAGAGCCCGTCAAAATTTTTTGTATCAGCTTTGTTGCATATCTGAAAGCGACGGCTATGAACGCCGACAACACGCCCATTATTATCGCATAGACATATATTCCGAAACGTCCCTGCAAGTCGGTCTTGGCGCGCAGCCACACTCCCCATTTTAAAAGGCGTGAAATTCCGTTATGCGCACGTTCTTTATCCATGATTTATTGTGCAATCGCCGCTTCAAGCCCGGCTGCGACTTTGTGTTTGTCGGCCAGCGCGGCGGGGCTTTGCGCCTTATACCACTTTAAAATTTTTTGTAGCAAACGCAGATATTCGGATATGCGGTTTTCGGGCACGCCGATTAAAATTACGGCGTGCGCCTTTGCGCCTTCGGTCGGCCAGTCTATGCCGTCTTTGCTTAAACCCGCCACTATGTAAGAGTCTTGCAGCTCGGGCACGCGCGCGTGCGGCACGGCCAAGTGTTGCCCTATGTAGGTCGAGGCTGTTTCTTCGCGTAGCAACACCGCGTTTTTAAATGCCGCCAACGCCGAGTCGGAAGCGCAACCTTTAAGCGCCGCAAACATTTCATCAAGCGGGGTTATCTGGTCAAAACAGGGCGCAAGCTCTATGACTTTTAAAACTGGCATAAGCTGATTTAGTTATTATTTCTACTGTTTTAACACGGTGTGCAGACTTGGCAAATATTATTTGCCCACCAAGGCGTTTATAAAGCATCAAGCTGCTTTTTAAAATTGCCGCATTTTAATAATCGGTAAAAGATTTTTTAATTACTTATAGAATCTTGCAATGCGCCTTATATATTGATTCGATGAAACTAAGTTTCAAAATCTGCGTTACATACAAAAAATAATATAATAAAAATTGCCTAATGAAAAATCTGTTTTTTTGCATTTGCACACTTTTTGCAGCCGCACTTTTTGGGCAGGGCGCAAGACCCAATATAATTTTGATATTGTCTGACGACATGGGCTATTCCGACATAGGCTGTATGGGCGGTTTAATTAAAACGCCCGTCTTGGATTCTTTGGCTTCGGACGGTCTTACATATACGCAGTTTTATAACTCGGCGCGCTGCTGTCCCACGCGGGCAAGTCTGCTTACGGGGTTGCACCCGCATCAGGCGGGCGTAGGTCATATGATGTCTGACCTTGGCCAAGACGGCTATCGCGGAGATTTAAGCAAAAACGCCGTCACCATAGCCGAAGTCCTCTCTCAATGCGGTTATGAGACTTACGCACTCGGCAAATGGCATGTCGCAAAAAATTTGCGCAAAGATTACAACTGGCCTATGCAGAGAGGTTTCATGCACTATTATGGGATATTGGACGGCGCCACGAACTATTTTAACCCCAATTCTTTGATGCGCGGCAACACAATGATTTCGGCCTTTGACGATCCCAAATACAAGCCTTCCGAATATTATCTTACAAACGCCATAGGCGACAACGCCGTCATATTTTTAAAAGAGCGCGAAGCCGCAAAAGACACAAAGCCTTTCTTTATGTATGTGGCTTTTACCGCTGCGCACTGGCCCATACAGGCGCCCGAGTCTGAAATAGCGCCCTATAAAGGTCTATTTGATAAGGGATGGGACGACTTACGCAAAGACAAGTTTGAGCATATGCGAAATATCGGGCTGCTCGATAAAAATTGGAAGCTGTCTTTTGACGAGACCACGCAGCCTTGGGATAAGGTTGAAAACAAGGCCTTTGAAACGCGCGCCATGGAAACTTACGCGGGCATGGTAAGCTGCATGGATAAAAACATAGGCAAAATAGTGGATTACCTCAAAGAGACGGGACAGCTTGAAAACACCGTCATAATGTATTTACAGGATAACGGCGCCTGCGCCGAAGACCACGGTCGCAAGTTCGACAAACCAACGCCGTTGCCTCGGCCCAAGGGTGAAAATGCATCCCCGATTCCAAATTCTCAAGACCTCGTTACGCGCCGCTTCACCACGCGCGACGGCAAACCCATTTACAGCGGCATTGGCGTAATGGCAGGCCCCGAAAACAGCGACGTCGGCTATGGGCAAGGCTGGGCTTATTACAGCAACACGCCCTTTAAAGAATACAAGCATTACATACACGAGGGCGGCATAGCCACCCCGCTTATACTTTTCTGGCCGGAAGGCATATCGGCAAAGGGGCAGAGGCGCGCGCAGCCGGCGCAGCTCATGGACATCATGGCGACCATACTTGAGATAAGCGGCGCAAAATATCCCGCAGAATATAATGGCAACAAGATTACGCCGTTTGTCGGCGTAAGCCTGAAGCCGTCTTTTACGCATGATATGCCGTTTTACGAAAGGCCGCTTTTCTGGGAGCACGAGGGTAATCGCGGCGTGCGCGCGGGCAAATGGAAGCTCGTATTCAAATCAAAAGGGTCTAGGACATGGCGCGACATTCCTTTGCGCGATTGGGAGCTCTATGATATCGAGCTTGACCGCAGCGAAACGCAGAATGTCGCCGCGGAATATCCAGAAACAGTAAAGAAACTCGCCGCGATGTGGCAGAATTTTGCGGATACTTGTTGTGTAAAACCGTGGCCGCAGACGCCCTCAAAAAACAAATAGACCGCGTTTAAATTGTCTTGAATATGCGCGTCATTCGGCCTTGCCGCCGCCAGCCTTGAGCTTTGCGATTGTGTCTTCAAGGCACGCTTTTGCGGCGGCGCAAGAGTCGTCGATAGCAAGCGTTCTAAAGTTTTTTATGCGGTGGAATGTCAGGCGGTTTGCATCGTGAGCGCGCGGGGGCATACCGCTTTCATCTTTTGCGGCGGTGCGTAAAACCGCTGTTATGTCATTATTTTCAATCTCAAAATCCGCATATTGCCAGCCCTGTTTTTCAATGTCTGGCGTGTAAAGCAGTATGCAGTTTATCTTCCAATTTATTAAGTCTGCAGAGCTTACTAAAGCTACGGTATTGCGGCGCAAATCGGCGCGTTCGCCGTAGTCTTCTTGCGGCAAATAATTTGTGAGCGCCCAATATTTTTTTGAAACCCCGTCATAACGCATCGTAAATTTTACGCGCGCGCCGGGCATATGCAAAAGACCGTTTTCGGAGCCTTTTAAAAATTGCATCGAAGATTTGTTTTCATCTATTTCAAATGCGCCTGCTCGGTCGTCTCCGCATTCATAATGCCGCACTTTGCCTGCCACGCCTATTTTGCCGTCCTCAAGCGGGATAACTCCGCATTCGCCGCAGAAAGTTTTTTCAGAACCGATTTTAAGATTTTGGATTGCCGTGTTTCGTATCCACATCCATGAGGCCGCTTCAAGCGGATTTGCGCCGTCTTTAATTACCATGACGTCTCGCCCTATGCATACATAGGTTTTCCCGTTTTGATTGAGTGCGGGGGTCGGCGCGCAGCCGTAACGGCCCTTTGCGCGGATGACGCCGCTTTTATCGTCGATAGGCTTTGTCCATGTTTTGCCTCCGTCGTCGGAGCGGCGTATCATAAGCCTGTTGCCGTCTGTGTCGTCATCCGCTATCCAAGAGAAGGGCTTCTTTAAAAATGTCGGCCAGTTTTCAAAGGCGTCGGATGGGTTTCTGTCGGGCGCGAGCATAAAAAGTTTGCCGTCAATAGCTATCAGGCGCGACCAAAATGCGCCTTTGATTTCAGAGCAAAATTCCCACGTTTTACCGCCGTCTTTTGAGCTGTACACACGTGAAATTCCGCATTTGCGCTCTGCAGAATTCGGGCCGAAAAAATCGTGAGAGGCATAGTAGACGCCGTTTATCGAAACAAACGACGGAGAGCCCACATAACGCCCATTGTCTGCGGGCTCGTTATGGATTATTACGCTATCGGCGGGTTCCGTAGCTTTTGCGCCCGCCGTTGCAAATACCGCAAAAAATAAAAAGGCAGATATTTGTTTTAAGCGGTTCATGCCGTGCAAAGTTATTTATTTAAATCAATGAAAGGGGCTGCGGGCAGACCGTCTTCGTTAAATAAAGAAACGATGTCTTTGGCATAGGCCGCGTAAGCGTAGCGCACGCCTTCTATTTGAGCGCCGTCTTTTGAGCAGACCGTCAGCTTGCCGTTTTTAAGCTTTGCCATACCTTCGACCCACTTGCCGCCGACAAGCACTTCAAAACCTTTGGGCTCGCCCTTAAACACCAAATTGCGCCCTCCTGTTTCATAGTTTATGAGCGCGCTTTCTCCCTTGTATTTTGCCGATTTAAACATGGGGCTTAAGGGGTAGGGTATGGGTTGCTTATACACTTTGCCGAGCGCCACATTGCCCGCGCGCAGCCCGACCTGATATTTATCTTTCGGGTGTATGTCGTCTTTGTCGCCCGTATCAAGCGTAACAACCATGTAAGAGTTTGGCGTATTTTGATACGCCTTGGTTTGATTTTCGCGCCCCGCGTTCCAAGTTTCGACTTTGCCGAAAGAGGGCAGTTGAACAAATATAAAGGGCGTCTCTTCATTCCCGAAAAGTTTGCGCCAGATTTCAATAAAGCCTTCAAGCTGCAGGTCCGAAGTCTCAAGAGAAACCCCATAGGAGTCGGCCTCAAACTGATACCAAAGTATGCCGCGCACGGTGTAGCCCGCAAGGGGGGCTATCTTGCCGTTGTAAAGCGCCGAGGGACTTCTGAAGCCTTCGGGGAATTTTTTATAAAGCACGTACGACGGATTGTATTTCCCTGTCTTTGGCGCAGACGGGGCTTTTGCGCCTTCGGTCTTTGCTTTGGCAAGGGCGTTTTCGTACTTTGCATTAAGCTCATTTTGCTTTTTGACTTCGGCATCATAGTCAAAGTCCTTCATGCGTTTGGCGTCGTCGGCAAGTATGCCTTTAAAGTTGTCCGACTTTTCCATTTCGTCGCGCGGCAACCATGTGCGCATGGGTGCCGAACCGTGCGCAGTTGAGATTATCCCAACGGGGATTTTAAGCTCTTGGTTCAGCCTTTCCGCAAAAAAGAAGGCGACGCAGTTAAAATCTCCTGCGGTTTCGGGAGTGGTTTCAAGCCAAGCGGCTGCACCTTGCGCAAAGTCTTCTTGCGGGGTTTCAGATAGGGCAACGCCGCGCTGGTTAAAGTAGCGTATTAAGGGATAATTTGCGCGGGCTGTGGCTTCTTTTGCAGTGTCGCAAGAACGGAGTAAAAACGCCATGTTTGATTGTCCGCCCGTAACCCAAACTTCGCCGACAAGCACGTTTGAAATTTTAAACGCCGCCTTGCCGTCTTCAAGAATCTCCATAACGGCGGGGCTTGAATTTGCCTTGAGAGCGGGCAACTCTGCCCGCCACTTGCCCAGTGCGTCGGCCTTGGCCTCGGCTTGCGCTCCCGCAAATTTTACGCTTACGGCGGCATTGGGTTCGGCTTTGCCCCAAACGGCAATCGGCATGCCTTGTTGCAGCACCATATTGTCAGAGAATATGCTCGGCATTTTTATTTCTGCTTGCGCCAAGCCCAGCGTCAACATACTCGCTGTGGCGAGAATTGATTTTAGAATATGAGATTTTTTCATTTTTTTCTTAGTTTTTAAAGACCGGTATTGAAGACGCACGCATACCGCGCGCGTCAGTAACCTGAAAGAAATATGCGCTTAAATTTTCGGGTGCGTTTAAAACGCGCAATTTGCCGCCTTCGAGTTTTGCGGGCAGACTTTTCCATTCTCGTTTTTCCCAGACCGTATCTTGGCTTTGCGTGTAATAAAATTCCGCACTTTTTGCGGGCGAAGATGTTTTAAAGTCCGCTTCAAAACCGCCGTCGACAAATTTTGGCACCGAGACCTTTGGCAGGGCAGGGGCGTTCTTAAGCTTTGAGTCTATGAAAGCGTATACTTCTTCAACCTTCCACGCATCTTTGTGAGAGTGCCCCAAATTTTGTACAACAAGGCATCCCGCGCCCTTTGCTGCCTTGACTGACTGCGTCCATATCGAAAGCGCATACCATTTGTCGTTAGTGCCGTTTATAAAAAACATAGGCACGGTTTCGCGCTTTAAAGAAACCGAGGGGTCAAGGTTTTGAAGCCAGAATTTATAATGTTCGGGATTGCTTTCTTTAACGGTGGCCTTGTTCCAAATGTCGGATTCAAAGATAAAACCGCAGCCGTAGACGGGCACGGCCGCCTTATAGCGATTGTCGACACCCACGATTATGCTCGTCAAAAAACCGCCCCAGCTTACGCCGGTTACGGCGCTTTTTTTGTTGTCGACTTCTGGGAAGCTTAAGATGAGCGAATGCGCGCGGCATATTGCCGATACGGCGTGGTAAGTCCAGGTGTCTTTAAGCGGATTATTGTCCGTAATTACGATGTTGTCGTAATTGTGTTCGGGGCCGCTTTTGGCGTGGGGTTTGGCATCAGGCCCATTGCCGCGCCAGTCCAGCGCTATTGCGGCATAGCCCCTTTTTGCCCAAATCTGCACCCATTCTTTATACGCTTTGCCGCCGCCGCCGTGCACACATACCACCGCGGGCAGATTTTTATCTATGGAGCGGTCAGCCTTTAAAATTCCAGGCGTGCAGTAATATGCAAAAACCTCCGTGGGCTTACCCTTGTAGGGGACGTTTTCAAAATAGATTTCGGCGGCGCCGTCCTTAATTTCTGCGCGGTATGCGGGCGTAGCAAACTTTTGGACTTCATCCCAGATGTTTTGGGCGCACGCCTCAAAAGATGCGCAGATAAATAAAAATGTAAGTAAGATTTTCCTAATCATAATCCCCGAGGTTCTGAAAAATTAAGTTAAATGCGAAAATTCAAAATTAGATTTCGCATACTAACTTTGTCAAGTTGAATGCCCTATGCGAATATAAGGTTTCAAAAATCTTTACAAATCGAAAAATTCCGTTTTAATAGTCTATACGATGGGAAATTTTACAAAGGGCGGTCTTTGCTTTGCTATTGCATTTTGTTTTGCGGCGGGGCTTTTTGCGGATTCAAGAGGGATTTCATTTTCGGCAAAGGCGCTTGCGCCCTGCGACGGTGAAAACGTGCTGTGGTATAAGGCTCCGGCTTATACTTGGAATGAGGCTCTGCCCTTGGGCAGCGGCAGCCTTGGGGTAATGATATACGGGCAAGTAGATATTGACCGCATTCCTTTAAATGAAATTACCGTTTGGAGCGGCGGCCCCGTGCATGACGCAGACAGGCAAGACGCCTATAAGAAACTGCCGGAACTCAAAAATCTGCTTGAACAAGGCAGCTGGTCTCAGGCCGAAGAACTGTGCAAGCAATATTTCACGTGTTCTGACTCCGTACCTTATAAAGACGGTTCTTACCAGACTTTGGGGTATATCGATATGGGGTTTTCGCAACCCGGGGGTATGGCGGCAAACTATATGCGCTTTTTGGATATTTCAAAAGCGCTGTGCACGGTTAAATATACGCTTGAAGGCGTGGAATTTAAGCGCGAATTTTTTACATCAAATCCGGACAAGGCTTTTGTGGCAAAATTTTCTGCCTCAAAACCCGGCAGTGTAACATTTGAACTTGCCCTTACGCGGCCTGAGCGCGCCGAGGTTTTTGCCGAGGGCGGCGATACGCTTATTCTGCGCGGCGACACGCGCGGCGGCGTCTTAAAGTATGAAGGGCGTTTAAAGATTGCCGCAAAGGGCGGCAAAGTTTCTTGCGCCGATGCGCGCATAAAGGTTGAGAACGCCGACGAAGTCGTTTTGATTTTTTGCGCCGCAACTTCATACGTTCTTGATTGGGATAAGGGATATGTGGGCGAAAACCCGTCTTCAAAGGCTGCCGCGCTTCTTACGGCGGCTTCGGCAAAAACTTATGAAGAGCTTTTGAGCCGCCATGTGGCGGATTTTAAAAAATACTTTGACCGCACAGAACTTAAACTTGCCAAAACTGCGAATTCAAAACTGCCTACCGACGAGCGCATCAAAAAATTTAAGGATACCGAAGACCCGGACTTGTGCGCCTTATACTATCAGTTCGGCCGCTATCTTATGATTTCGTCAAGCCGCGCAGACAACCTTCTGCCCGCAAACCTTCAGGGCGTTTGGGGAGACGGGCTTAATTTGCCGTGGAATTCAGACTACCATACGAACATCAATTTGCAGATGAATTATTGGCTTGCGCAGGCCTCGAATTTGGGCGAGTGCGATTTATCTGTGGCAAAGCTTGCGCAAAGTCTTGTAAAGCCCGGGGCTAAAACCGCAAAGGCCTATTTTAAGGCGCGCGGATGGGTGGTCAATACAAGCACAAACGCTTGGGGTTGGACGTCGCCCGGCTGGGCGCCGCGCTGGGGTGTTTTTTGGGGCGGCAGCGGCTGGCTTTGCATGCAGATTTGGGAGCACTACGCCTTTACGCGCGACAAAGATTTTTTGGCGGAATATTACCCCGTAATGAAGTCTGCGTGCGAATTTTATCTCGACGCCATGCATGAAGGTGCGGACGGCTTTTTAACCATAGCCCCCTCGGCCTCGCCGGAAAACGCCTTTGTGTATGAAAAAGGCAAAATTGCCAGCATTTGCGACGGTGCTGCCATGGATTTATCTATAATACGCGAGCTTTTTAAAAAGACCGCCCACACCGCGCATATTTTAAAGACGGATGCCGACTTTGCCGCAACGCTCGACGCAAAGCGTTTAAAAATAAGACCCCTGCAAACGGGGGCGCGCGGCCAAATTATGGAGTGGAGCAAAGACTGGGACAGGCCAGACGACACCCATAGGCACATCTCGCACCTCTATGCGCTTTATCCGTCGTCCGAAATAGTCCCCCTGCGCGACGCCCCGCTTGCGGCCGCCGCGCGCCAAACCCTCAAAGAGCGCGCGACTTCGACCGTAGGTTGGAGTCAGGCTTGGAAAATCAACTTTTACGCGCGCCTTCGCGACGGCGAGCAAGCTTTAAACTTCTTAAAAAAACAGCTGAGCTACGTAGATTCGACTATATTTTATGTCGGATTCAATTTGGTCGGCGGCGTTTATCCGAATCTTTTTGACGCTTGCCCGCCTTTTCAAATAGACGGCAATTTCGGCACGGCAGCCGGGGTTAATGAAATGCTTTTGCAAAGCTTTGAGACTTTTGAATCTCCGCTTTTTGAAGGCGAAGACTTATATGTGATAGACGTTTTGCCCGCGCTGCCGCAAGCTTGGGAAAGCGGCTCGGTAAAGGGCTTAAGGGCGCGCGGCGGCTTTGAAGTCGACATTGAGTGGGCTAAAGGCAAGCTTAAAGCCATCAAGGTTAAAAGCGTAGGCGGCGCATTGTGCAAACTGCGCGCCATGGGTAAAGAAAAGCTTTTGGACTTTTCAAAAAATGCCGAGCTTTCTTTTACGGCGGCAGACTTTTAAGAAGCGATAATTTATTTATCAAAGGCTTATTTTATATAATACAAGCTCAGGCGGTCGCATTTCAAGCCTGAGCGTTTTGCCGTCTTTGTTCATGGGGGCGGTCGCTTCTTTGAAAGAGCACGCTTCAAACCAAAGCCTCTCGTATTTTGCGAAATTTTTCTTGATATATTCGCGTCCCTTTACGCCGCCCATACCTTTTACGGAGGCCACATATTCGGGCTTTTCCATAAAAGCTTTGTCTAAGAGCCCCGCACTTTCAAGGTCTTTACGCGCAATGTCATGCATGGCGTTTTCCTGATTTAAACGCGCAAGTTTTACGCTTTTGGCCTTCTTTATAAAGTCGGCAAGTTCTTGGGGCAGGGGGGCGTTAAATGTAAAGGCGTCATGCAGGGTGCGTTCTGGGTTATATGCGCCCGCCAGTATATAAAGCGTGTCGCCCTTTAGAGACGCGGTGGCGGCAAAAGAAGTTTTATTTTTTTCGGCGTTTACTATATTTAAAATCCAGAACTTGCCGCCGCGCATATGGTCAAAGGCCGTGAAAAGCCATGCGTCGGCTTTGGGCAGTAAGATACTTTCGTCTTTGTCCTTTAAATCATCCAAAACCTCCCAGTGAAATATTTTGTCAAAACCCGCGTGCAAAAAATTTACCATCATCATATAGGTGAGAACGCCGCCGTATGCGCCTTCTTCGCCCGTGCGCGGTTCGGCGTTCCAGTCGCCGCCGCCGCCGAATTCTTGCACTTCTCGCGGGAGGTAGTTTTTATGCATCGCTTGTATGGCGTCATAGGCTTGCTCGCAATTGGCGACTGTTTCGACTATGTTTGCGCCGGCGCCGTAATATCTTGAAGATCCCAAAAAATCAAAACGCGTGCCGACTTCGCCGCTTATTGCGTTTTTATCTTCCAAGCAATGCCTTGAGAGTTCGTAAAGCCTCACGTTTTTTGTTAGTACAACCCCGCTCAAACTTATGCTTGAGCAGTTGAACGCGCCGAGTTGTGCTGTGGGCAGCACTTCTTTTAAGGCCGCGGCGGCCGCATCGTAATGGTCTTCAAAGTCTTTTTCAGAACCGTAAAAGCGGCGCGTACCGTTGGCCTCTGTGCCCACCCTAAAGCGCAATTTACCCGCTTTTTCGGCGCCCATCGTTTCTTTAATTTCTTCTGCCGCAAATTTGACGAGCGCATACCACTGGGCATTGTCTTTGGGGCGCGCGGTATTGCCCAGATGGTGCGCGTTTGAAGTGTCTGCCGACATACACCAAGGGGTGTTGTCTAAGACTATCGTCAAATCTTCGTAGCCGTATTCGAGATATTTTGACAGCTTCTCTTTAACCAAGCCGCGTCTGAATTCAAGCTTGCCTTCGGCGTTTCTGAAACAGAGGTCTTTCTCTTCATAAATTTCGTCTTGGCGCATTGTGCCGCCCAAAAAGCGCACAACGCTTAAATGGTCTGCAAACGGAACTTCTTTTGCGTAGGGGCGCCTTATGTAGCATAATTCGGGCTTAAACAGGTAGGCGGGTATTTCCCTAAGCCCTCTGCCGTTTTCAAGATAGGGACCCAAAACGGGATGATTGCGCCAGAAGGGTTGCATGGCGCCCAGGCTTACGGGGAAGGGGCGCTGCCTGTTTATCCCCGCATAGGGTGCGCTTTGCGGAAGTTTAAGGGGTGCCTCATCGTCAGTGATTATTTGTGTGCGCGGGCCTTTTACGCCTTCATATAATTTGAGGACGTATGAGGTTTCTGCGGCATTTGCCAAAGAAAAAGTGATAAGCGGTATCAAAATTAATGAATATGGTTTCATCGGTTAAAAAATTGAGGGGTTGCGAGGTGTAGTTTTTTTTAGAATATTTTTAAAATTAAACAGTTTAAAATGCAGAAAAGTTGTAATTTCTTTTTTTATCCGCCCGTTTTTTGAGAATGTTGAGGTTTACCGCAAACTCAATCTTATAAAACGATTAACTAAAAGCAATATCTTGCCCTCCCTTTTATTTTAAAGGGTTGCGGGGTAATGCAACAAATTTGCAGGTATTAAAAACTAAACTGCTAAAACGTATATAAAACGGCGATAAATTTTTGCTCAAAAAATCATTGACAGGACAACACTTACGATTACGATTTACTTCAATTTACCCGGAGTTTTACTTTTTGAACACTTAACAAAAAACAACAATTATGACAAAAAAATACCTCTTGATGACGGCGGCTTTGACCGCTTGCGCAAGCTTGTCTTGGGCGGATACTTATTATTGGTCTGCCGGCTTATGGAATGGGTCAAACGCTTGGTACAATGCTGCGTCAGGCGGTACCGCTTATACGTGGAGCGCCATTTCGAGTTCTTTTACAAACGGCACGGCAGTGATTGAAAGAAGGACCGATGCTACAACTGGGCAAACGGCATTCGGTATTGCAACAATCAATATTGACACATGGAATGACACTACTGCTTCAACTTCTTCAACAATGTGGCATATGTATGCTGGTCTTGCCAATACAAGTGTTACTATGAAGAATCTAAATAAGTCTTCGGCAGGTATATTGCAAATTAGAAAGGCGGCAGGTACCAGTAATTTCTCGCTTAGTGTTACCGATGCAATAACACTTTCTGGCGGTAAGTTGCGTATAGGTACGCAAGACGATTATACTATTTCTACCTCTACGGGATTCGGTATTGCGAGTTTGAATATTAACAGCGCCACTATTTCAAACTCGGCTTTGGCTGTTTTTGCATCGTCAAATGTTGCGACCTTCGGAACTGTTTCAGTCAATGGGGGTACTTTTAATGTTATTAACGGCAGTGAATCGTCCGCTGCCGGTATTGCTTATATCAGCCCCACTATAAACACCTTGAATGTTCAGAAAAATTCAAATGTCAATTTTGGGATGAACGGTACAACGCAGGTTACTCAACTTAACGATATTGGTATTACTACTTTAAATATAGACAATTCCACTTCAAGCGGTTCAAGTGCAATTGTATCTTTTAATGCGGATACGCTCAATATAGGTACCTTAAATGTTGCAAACTACGGATCTGCAAACTTGAGGTTTGCAAATCTTGACACTGCCGATGTAACCATTAGCACAGTCAATATTGACTCTGTTGCCGCGGGTAGCGCTTACCTCAATCTTTACGATTTGGCGTCAATTAACTTTGCCACTCTCAATCTTAAAAACCACGGTGTCGCAACATTAGATATGTTGGCTTCAGGCGTTTCAAGAGATTTGAACATAACTAATTTCAATATCGACAGCACTTCGGCTTCAGATTCAAAAATTACGTTTGCGGCAACAGGCGGTCTTACTAACTACAATGTCACAAATCTTACTTCAACAGGTAATGGCACAATGTATGGTCAGACGGTTGTAAACAGCAATGCAACATTGGATATTGCCAATGCCACACACAGCGGCGCATCAGGCACAAACAATTACGGATTCAGAGTTAGCGGCAACGGCACAGTTAATGCGGATAATATTTCTATAACAGGTGGTGCAATGGCGGGTTACGGCTGGATTGACGTTCCCAACAATAATACCCAGTATAAACTTAAATATCTAAACCTTGGTAATGTGAATGTTACTGAAGGTAAATTGATGGGTGTCGTAGAAACCATGCTCACTTCTGAGGCGGGCACGACGATTACTGTATCAGGTCAACAGGCATACGCAGACCTTTTGGCGGGGACGGGTTCTAACGTGCTTGCGGCAAACTTGCAGGGTGCGGTTGTGGTTGCCAACGGCGGCGATTTTACAATCAGAAGGTCAGGCGGTTTGCCGAACATCATTATGTCAGACCTCACTTTGACATCTTCTGAATCTACCGCAAACAAGGGTTCTAAGGCGCAAATTTCAAGCGGTTATCAATACAGAGTTAACAGCTTGGCTTTAAATAACCTCAACTTTAACTACGCAGGTTCAGCTACCGCAAAGCAGTCAACCTTTACGTCTTTTACAACGGCTGCTGTAGACAATTCCGACATCGGTTCTGAATCAACCGTCATAACAAACCTCTTGGTAGACGCTAATGCGGACGGCAAAGTTATATTTGGCCAAAATTCTGCCATAGGCGGCATTACCGTCAACGGCGGCGGCAAGTTGACTTTTAACACTTACCAGAAGACCACCGCAGGCGTTGATACTTCATATACTGCAACTGTAACCGGCAATTATGTGAATAGCGGCTACACTTTGGCTCTTGACGCAAATTCAAAGCTTTCGATAAGCGGAGACTTGATTAACAGCGCTTATGCGGTTTCGGGCAACACGCCTACCGGCTTGTCAATGTATGTAGGGGCTACGGGCTCTTCCCTCACGGTTGTAGGCGCCTTGAAGAATAACGGCGTTGCCGAAATAAACTCTGGCATGGCAAGCGGCGCATCGGCTTCTATGTCTCTCGGCGGCATTACCAGCGATTATGTTGCGGGCAAGACCGAAGAACGCAGAATAGTGGCGGCCTATACGGGCGGCGTGATGAATATGAACCTGACGGGTGCGGGCAATTACATTTATACAAACCGCATACATGACTTTGGCAAAGGTAGCACAGCTGCCGATTTGCTTAATTACACGGGTAAAGTTGCCATAACCAAGAACGGCACGGGCACGCAGTATTTGGCGGGTTACACCTATTACAGGGGCGACACAACGGTAAATGCGGGCGCTCTCTATATACATGCGGACGGCGCAGACAATTCGCTCGGTCTCGGTGTTGCGGCGGTAGTCCTTAACGGCGGACGTTTCGGCGCTTGCGGCTTTGCAACTTCTTCAACCGAAGTTACGGCAATAGGTACTGTAAAGATGACTTCGCTGACTTGGGATTCTTCTGCTGTAATTGCGGTAGACCTTGGCGCAGGCGCAACTTCAGACCTTATCGCAATCAGCGGCGCTTTCGACAAGGCTGCGGGCGACGGCGACACCGATGTGTATACATTTGATTTCGCGGGAGACATTTTGGCTGAAACTACTACCACGGAATATAGAATTATTGCGTGGGAAGATTTACTTGTTGTAGGCTTTGATGTTTCGGACTTCGCATACACCTATGAAGGTTCTGTAAATGAAGGTTTTGAAGGTTACTTTACTATGAAGAACGACGGCCTCTACTTTACGCAGGTAGTGCCCGAACCTGCGGCCTTTGCGGCGATATTCGGCGCTTTGGCTCTCGGTTTTGCGGCTTATCGCCGCAAGCGCAAGTAAGCAAATTTTTACAAACAAAAAACCCGCCAAAAGAAAAATGGCGGGTTTTTTTGCGTATAGAGGCCGCCTATTAAAATAGCGCATATATACTTTTGCCGCAAAAAAGAATTGTTAAATGCCGCAAGATTTTTACCGGTATCCTATTTATCACTTATTACGTAAAAGTGCATATTATTCCCATTAAAATTCTGTATAAAATGCTGATGGTTTGAAAAGATAAAATCCCGCGAAAAGATTAAATCTTCATTTTGAATATCTGTTAAAACGGCAAAAATTTATTGACTTTTCTTTATTCGTCGAATTTAATTAAAGTATTAAGCAATCACTACTTTACATTCCTAAATTAAATTTATGTGGGGATCAACTATGGTTAAAAAATACCTTACAATAGCTGCGGCGTTGACCGTTTGCGCGGGCACATCTTTGGCATCGACTTATTATTGGTATAACGGTGCGTTTAATGCGCCAGCAAATGCCGCGCCCGCAACTTGGTACACTTCTGAAGATAATACCAATACGGCGTCTTCAGTTTGGACGGGTCCGCTTGTATGGGATAGTATTAAAACCGCATTTACGGACGGCACTGCCATAATTGATAAAAAGTATGATGCCGCCGCAAGTTCATCTACGCAATACGCTTTCGGAATATCAACAATAAATATTGATACTTGGAACGATACTGTTGGCGAGGCCGCCAATGCTTGGCATATGTATACAAATTCGGCCAACACTAATCTAACCATGAAGAACCTCAACAAGTCTTCGGCCTCGACTTTGATAATAAGAACTGCCAGTTCAACAACGGGTATGAGCCTTAACGTTACCGAAGCCATTACGCTTTCTGGCGGTAGTTTGAAGATTGGTACCAACAACGACTTTGCTAATGTGACTGCTGTCGGACAGGATGGTTACGGAGTTGCCAATGCAAATATAAACAGCATTTCAATTTCAAACGGCGCAAAGGCCACATTTGCGTTATGTTCTCTTGCCGATTTTGGAACCGTCACGGTTGACTCTGGTTATTTTGCCGTTTTGGGAGGTATTGAAACCAACAGCGCCACTCCTTCTTTCATCAGCCCAACGGTTGATGTAATCAACATGAAAAGGGGCGCGAATGTGTATTTCGGCATGAATAACGCAACGCCCACCGTGCAGTTAAATAAACTTGATATTGCAACGATAAATGTTTCTGACACGGTGACGACAGGCGACGGCGTTTTGGCAATAAATGCCGCAGATCTCAATATTACAAATTTCAATATGCAAAACAGCGGTTCCGTAAGTTTGGACTTTCGTGTTCCCACTTCAGACACCGTCAATATTGAAAATTTGAATTTTACAAATACCGTTACTTCAGACGCCAAGCTCACTTTCAAAAGCGGCGGTAACGGCTATAAAGTATCAAACTTGACTACCGAGGGGACGGGTGCTTTGGGCGGCCAGCTTGTTGTAAACGGAACACTCGATATTGCAACCGCCACGCATAACGGCACGGCGGGCGCGAATGTTTATGCGTTTAGGGCGAGCGGTGCTGGTACGCTTAATGTTGACAGCGTTACAATAGCCGAAGGCGCGCAAATAGGCTACGGCTGGTATGAAGGCAATAATCATACCAGAATAAAAAATTTGAATTTAGGCGACGTTAACATTACGGCCGGCAAGCTTATTGCAAACGTAGAAACCATGTTCACAACCAAAGAGGGCACTACTTTTACCGTATCCGGGCAAAATTCTTACGCCGATATTTTGGCGGGGGTAGGCACGAACGTAACTACGGGAAACTTGCATGGTGCGGTTGTGGTTGCCGATGGCGGCGATTTCACAATCAGAAGGGCGGGCGGTTTGCCGAACATCATTATGTCAGACCTCACTTTGACGGCTTCTGAATCTACCGCAAACAAGGGTTCTAAGGCGCAAATCGCAAGCGGTTATCAATACAGAGTTAACAGCGTAGCTTTAAATAACCTCAACTTTAATTACGCAGGTTCAGCTACCGCAAAGCAGTCAACCTTTACGTCATACACAACGGCTGCTGTAGACAATTCAGATATCGGTGCTGAAACTACTGTCATAACAAACCTTTTGGTAGACACTAATGCGGACGGCAAAGTCATATTTGGCCAAAATTCTGCCATAGGCGGCATTACCGTCAACGCGGGCGGCAGGCTTACCTTTAACACTTACCAGAAGACTACCGCAGGCGTTGATACTTCATATACAGCAACCGTCAGAGGCAATTATGTGAATAACGGTTCTTATTTGTCGCTTGACGCAAATTCAAAGCTTTCAATAAGCGGAGACCTTATTAACAATGCGTTTGTTGTGCCGCCGGTGGGTGCGCCTACCGGCTTGTCAATGTTTATTGGCAACAATGCGGGGACTTCTTTCACGGTAGTCGGGCAATTTAAAAATAACGGCGTTGTGGAAGTAAATTCGGGAATGGCAAGCGGCGCATCGGCTTCTATGTCTGTAGGCGGCATTACCAGCGACTATGTTGCAGGTAGAACCGAAGAACGCAGAATTGCCACCAACTATGCGGGTGGTGCCATGACAATCAACCTGACTGGTGCGGGCAATTACATTTACACAAATCGCATACTTGACTTTGGCAAAGGCACTACCGATTTGACGGGGCTTACAGGCACCATAGGTATAGTTAAGAACGGTACGGGCACGCAGTATTTGGGTGGGTACACCTATTACAGGGGAGACACTATAGTAAATAGCGGCGCTCTCTATATACATGCGGACGGCGCAGACAACGCTCTCGGTCTCGGCGTTGCGGCGGTAGTGCTTAACGGCGGGCGTTTCGGCGCTTGCGGTTGGGCAACTTCTTCAACTGAAGTTACTGCGATTGGCACGGTGAAAACCACCTCTCTTACTTGGGATTCTTCCGCCGTAATCGCGGTAGACCTGGGGGCGGGCGCAACTTCAGACCTTATAGCAATAAGCGGCGCATTCTCAAAGGCCGCAGGCGATTCTGAAGGCGATTCTTATGTATTCGACTTTTCGGGCGATGTTTTGAGCATAAGCCAAGATGCGGAATACAAGATTATTTCTTGGGATGACATGTCTTCGGTAGACTTTGCGGTTACCGATTTTGGATACACCTACGATGGGTCTTCAACCTCGGAACTTGCAGGTTACTTCACTATGAAGAATGACGGCCTCTATTTTACGCAAGTTGTGCCTGAACCTGCGGCCTTTGCGGCGATATTCGGCGCTTTGGCTCTGGGTTTCGCGGCTTATCGCCGCAAGCGCAAGTAAGCAAAATTTTACAAACAAAAACCCCGCCATTCTTTTCTTGGCGGGTTTTTTTGCGCAATTTTTAAATGCGCTAAGCCGTCGGGAATACTACGACAAGTAGCATTTTAAAGTCTTCGGCGGCATAGACGCTGTGGGGCTTTTTTGCGGGCATTACAAGGCTTTGTCCGGCCTTAAGCAGATATTCTTTGCTGTCTACGGTAAAGAGTCCCTTGCCTTCAAGCACCGTAGCAAGCGCATCGCCCGCAGAATCGTGCGCGCCTATTTCTTCGCCTTTGCCAAAACCGAAAAGCGTGATACTGACCGCCTTATTTTGTGCTAGGGTTTTACTTACAATCTGCCCCTTTGCAATTTCCACTTGGGCTACAAGCTCAAGCTCTTTTTCATGGTCTAAGTTTTTTATATATTTGGTATTCATTAAGCTAATTTTTTGTATGTTAAAATCTGGTGCTTTTTAATTATCGGCATTGGGCGGCAGTTCATAAATTTATGGATTTTGAAGTTTCTTACATTAGAATACAAAACGAATTGCCGAATGCTTGCTATATAAGCGCAAAAAAAGCGCCCGATGCGGGCGCTCTTAAATTTTTTACTTTTACTCAGATGCTCTTACGTTTCACCCAAGATTACTTTGTAACAAGCCGGTTATAATTTGTTGTGTCTTCGCCAGAGTGGGGGATTACCTTCTCTTTATTGGGCAGGCTTTCATAATAGGCTGCAAGCATGGGCTTAAGCCTTGCGACGACTTCGGAGTTTTCTGCGGCGACGTTGTCAACTTGCTTGGGATCTGCATCCAAGTCATAAAGCTCTGCGCGCGTACCGTCAAAATTCATCATGAATTTCCACTTGCCCTGACGAATTGCGAGGTTCGGCGAAATGGCATTGGGGTGGCCGTAGACATTGCTGAAAAACGACCAGTAAAGGGGTTTCTTGCGTTCAACGCTTTTCCCGTAAAATGCCTGCGACATATCTTCGCCGTCGACTTTGTCATAAGGGCATTCAAGGCCGCATATCTTTGCAAGGCTGGGGAAGAGGTCTACGGTGGACATCACGGTATCTTTGTCAATCTTGCCCTGCTTAATTTCTTGCGGCCAAGATATTATGCCCGCAACCCTTATGCCGCCTTCGTAAATGCTGCGCTTGTTGCCCCTGAATACGCCCGTGCGGCCGCCCGCAGAATAAACTGAATTGGCGATTTCTTCGGTCTCGGGGCCGTTGTCGCTCGATATTATTATGATGGTGTCTTCATAAAGCCCCTCTTTTTTGAGCGCCTCTATAAGGCGTCCAAACTGGTAGTCGACTTCGAGTATCGCAGAATAGTAAATCTGTTTGCGAGAGGTGTATTTTTCGCCTTCGGGCTTGCCTTGGAAGGGCAGGTTATGCTTTGGCACGCGCGCAAGCTGCTCCGGCGTGGGGGTAATAGAAGCGTGCGGAAGTATGGTCCAAATTTGCAGATAGAAGGGCTTGCCAGATTCTTTGGCTTCTTTAAGAAAGTTTAAAGACTCATCCATAATATATTCCGTGGACAGCGAGTTTTGCGGCACGCCCTTGGGGAATACAAAGTTATTGCCGAAACCTTTGCCAATGGTTTTATGACGGTCTATGCCGTATTTGTCGGGCGTGGGGGCTTCCTTATTCGTATTCAAATGCCACTTGCCGAAGTGCCCCGTAAAGTAGCCTGCGTTATGGAAGGCGCTTGTGATATTAGGGATTTGCAAGTCAAGATATTTGCAGGTGTTTAAGCCCAGCTTTTCATCGGAGCCGAATATATGATGCACGCCAAGGCGCCCCGAAAATTGCCCCGTCATTGCCGAACAGCGGCTGGGCGAACATACCGACGCCGCCACATAAAAGTTTGTAAACAATACGCCTTCGGCGGCAACTTTGTCAAAATTGGGCGTTTTAAGGTCTTCGTTGCCGTAGCAGGAAAAATCCCCCCAGCCCGAGTCGTCCAGAAAAAAGAATATCACATTAGGCTTTTTTGAGGTTTCCGCCGCCGTCCCCGCAAGCGCGATACTTAAAGTTAATAAGAGCAGTGAGAGCTTTTTCATATATAATCTTAATTATTGTTTCGGAAATATGCCCGTAAAGAGGTAAACGTCAAACAGCTTGAATTTGTTGCGCTTAAAGTTAAAAAATTGAAGAAATAAACGGAGTTTTATTTTTCAAACTTAAGATTAATGCATAAGTATTTTAATGCAAGTGTTTTAAGATGACGTATCAAAAAAAACTTGATGAAGTTTGACGCAAAGCGCCTAAGGCTGGGGGCTGTCGCAGATTATTTTGCATAACTTGTTTATGCTTTTATCGCATATAAAATATATCACAAACTGGCCGTCCTTGCGCGAGTCGAGAATGTGGGCGTCTTTCAGTTTTTGCAGGTGGCGCGATACGTTGGCCTGCGTGCCAAGCACGGCTTCGGCAATTTGCCCCGCGCTTTTTTCGCCGTCCATAAGCGTTCTGATTATGCGCAGGCGCATGGGTTCCGACATGGCGGAAAACTTGCGCGCCATCTTTAAAAAATCGCCTTCCGAAAAATCTTTTGCCTGCGGCATAAATATACTTGACTTATTATTTTCTTATATGAGCATATAATCATACGATTAAATAAAAGTCAAGGCCATTATGAAGAAATTTTTTGCGGTTATTCTTTGTTTGGCGTGTGCGGCGGCTCATTCGTCGCCCGCGCGTTCATTCACTCTGGACGATGCGCTTGAGCAGGCATTAAAGTCCAGCCCTGACGCCGCCGCCGCCCAGGCGCGCGTGGCCGAGGCGGAAGCCGTCGCAATGCAGGCGGATTCAACTTTGTATCCGCGTTTGGAGGCGGCGCTGGGATATTCGCAGACCGACAACCCCATGACGTCTTTCGGCGCAATTTTGAATCAGGGCGCTTTCAACAATTCCATAAATTTCAACGATCCCGGCCGCACGGACGCCTTTTTGGCGGGGGTATATTTAAAATATCCGGTATTTACTGGCGGTGCAAACGCCGCGCGCCGCAAGGCTGCCGAAGAAATTGGCGGCGCTTCAAAGTATGAGCGCGAAGCGGCGTACGCAAACCTTAAGGCAGAGGTTGTCCGCAGCTTTTATGCAGTCATACAGGCGTCAGAAATGTCGGATGCGCTGGGCAAAACCATAACTTCTTTGGAGGCCAGTTCAAAAGAAGCCGCAGAGCTTGAAAAGGCGGGCAAGATGTTAAAGAGCGACAGGTTAAATATTGAAGTGCAGCTTATGAGTATGAAAGAAGCGCGCCTGTCTATAGACCACCAGCTGAAGCTTTCAAAGCGCCGCTTTGCGGTGGTATTGGGCATAGAGGGCACGCAAGATATAGAGGTTTTGCAAAATCCCAAAGACGCTCAAAAATTCAAGGCGCCCGCAGAGGACGCCGCGCGCCCGCGCCCTGAAATTACGGCGCTGCAAATGCGCGTAAACGCGCTTGAAAGCAATGTGGACGCCGAGTTTGCGGGCTATTTGCCGAGCGTCAACCTTTACGCGGGCTATCAATATGAGAAGGGCTGGGTTACGGGCGGCGACGGCAACAGTTGGAATGCCGGCGTCGTGATGAATGTGCCGATTTTTGACGGCATGCTTACGCGCGGCAGGGTTGCCGAGGCCAAAAGCAAGCTTACGCAAGCGCGCGAGTCTTTGCGCGGGTTAGAGCTTAATCTTGGCCTTGAGGCGCAGCGCGCAAAGCTTGGTTATGAGCTGATACTTTCAAAGGAGGAGCTTACCGATAAGCGTTATGCGCAGGCTGCGGAAAGCTTGGCTCTTTCAAAAGAGCGCTTTGCCGAGGGGTTGTTGCTGCCTTCAGACCTAATAAGGGCGGAAGCCAATTTGGCGGAAGCAAGCATAAGCAAAAGCATAATAAAGGCCTCAAAATCCGTCGCCGTTGCAGAAATGAGGCGCGCATACGGGCTTGAAATTTTTGAAGGAGATTCCGCAAATGAAAAATAAGACATATTTACTTTCGACATTAACGGCGCTGATTTTGGGCTTTGCGCCCCCCGCGTCCGCAGAAACGGGCGTGCCCGCGCAAACCGTCTCGGCGGTTTTACGCGATGCGGAGCTTACGTATGAGGCGGCCGGCCGCATAGAAGCTTCTGAAACCGCTGCGGTTGCGTCAAAAATAACGGGTTATGTTTCTTACAGCGCGGTTATGCTGGGCAAATTTGTAAAAAAGGGCGAGACGCTCATCAAAATTTCTTCGGATGAAACGGCCGCAAAAGTGGCGCAGGCAAAGGCTAATTTTGACAAAACTTCAAGAGAGCTTGCGCGAGAAAGCGCTTTGCTTGAAAAGGGCGCTTCAACGCGCTCCATAGTTAAAGACTTGCAAGATGCTGCAAACGCCGCCCGCGCGGCTTTAAATGAGGCGGAGTCTTATCTTGAGTATCTTGAAATAAAAGCTCCTGCAGACGGCGTGATAGTCTATAAAAACGTTTCGGTGGGAGATCTTGCCATGCCCGGCAAGACGCTCTTTCAGGTTGAGAACCGTTCAAAAATGCAGGTTGCGGCAAGCGCGCCTTCTTACATAGCGCTGCCCGCCCCGGGGGCAAAACTCGCATTTGCCGCCGGCGGTAAAAATTGCGAGGGCGTGATTTCGGAAATATCGCCCACTTTAGACCGCCAAACCTACACGCGTTCTTTCAAGCTGGATATTGCAAACCCGGAAGCTTTGCTTTCCGGCGAGTATGCGATTGTTTATATACCGTATAAGGGCGCAAAGGCGGTTTTTGTCCCGCAGGGTGCCGTGCGCACTTTCGGACAGATAAGCAAGGTTTATGTTGTCGAAAACGGGAGAACCGCAATGCGGATAATAAAGACATCGGGCGCGCCCGCAAACGGAGAGTATCTGGTGGTTTCTGGGCTTGTCGGCGGCGAAACGCTATTGGCAAATCCGGCGCGCGACGGGGGCGCAAACTAGCATGGAAACGGGATTTGCAGGGAGGCTTGCCAAGGCCTTTATAGATTCAAAGCTTACGCCTATATTGGTTGCCGCTTCGATATTGCTCGGCGCGTTTGCGGTGCTGATGCTGCCCAGAGAGGAGGAGCCGCAGATAAAAGTGCCCATGATAGACGTCTTTGTGGGTATGCCCGGCGCCGACGCGCCCGAAGTAGAAAACAGGGTTACCATACCCATGGAAAGTTTGCTTTGGGAAATACCGGGGGTAGAATACGTCTATTCCTCGTCATTTGACGGCGGCAGCATTGTGACCGTGCGCTACAAGGTCGGCACGGATTTGGAAAGCGCGCTCATACGCCTCAACCAAAAGCTTGAGACAAACTTTGACCGCATACCGCGCGGCGTTTTGCGCCCGCTCGTAAAGCCAAAGACAATAGACGACGTGCCGATTTTGGCGCTGACTTTGCATAGCGCGCAATATTCTTCAAACGATTTGCGCCGTATGGCCATGGAGTTGCAAGCAGCAATAAAAAGCCTGCCTGAAGTGTCTGAAATTACGGTAACGGGCGGAGAGCCCCGCGCCGTGCGCGTAAGGTTGGACTCCGCAAAGCTGCTTTCAAAAAACTTGGATGCTTCCGACATATTAAACGTCGTAAAGTGTGCAAATTCGCGCGCGGATATGGGGTCTGAATCTTTTGACAACACAGAGGTGCTTTTGCGCGCCGGTTCTTATTTTGAAAAAGTGTCCGATGTTGCGAATCTGCTTGTCGGATCTTACGGCGGCAAGCCCGTGTATCTGCGCGACGTGGCAAGCATTGAAGACTCCGCAAAGGATAACTCAAACTACGTCTTGAATTTTGACAAGCGCGGTGTTGAAAACGCGGTCACGCTGAGCATTGCAAAACGTCCCGGCGCAAACGCCGTCGAGATTGTGGAAGCGGCTCTCAAAAAAACGGACTCCGTCAAAAGCCAGATTTTGCCCGCAGGCGTTGAAATAAGCGTATCGAGAGACTACGGACACACCGCGTCCGAAAAAAGTAACGAGCTGTTGCTCCACATGGGTATTGCTGTCTTCGGGGTGGCGGTGTTGATTTTGATATTCCTCGGTTGGCGGGAGTCTTTGGTGGTGTTGCTGGCAATACCTTCAACGCTCGCCCTTACGCTTTTTGTATTTTACGCCTACGGCTACACGCTTAACCGCATCACGCTTTTTGCGCTGATATTTTCTATAGGCATACTTGTAGATGACGCGATAGTCGTAGTCGAAAACATTGCAAGGCATCTGAAACTGCCGCACGCAAAGGGAAGCACGCTCTCTGAAATTGCCGTGCGTGCCGTTGACGAAGTGGGTAACCCGACCATACTTGCAACCTGGGCCGTTATAGCGGCCATACTGCCAATGGCGTTTGTGGGCGGCCTCATGGGGCCTTATATGCGCCCCATACCCATAGGGTCTACCGCCACGATGATATTTTCTTTGGCAATCGCTTTTATTGTGACGCCTTGGGCCTTTATTAGGGTTATGCGCAGGCGCTTTGAGCGCGGCGGTTTTGCGTCGGAAGGTGCCGATGAGGACAGCGTGCCCAAAGACCGTTTTACGCGCGTATATATGTTTTTAATGCGCCCCATGATTGCGCACTTTGCGTGGCGTTGGGTTTTTATAGCGGGCATAGTCATATTGCTTTCGGCATCTGTAAGCTTGGTGCCGTTTGGCTTTGTGAAAGTCAAAATGCTGCCCTTTGACAACAAGTCAGAAATGCAGGCCGTCATAGATTTAAAGGAGGGCGCAACGCTTGAGCAGACCGTGTTTGCCGCCTCCGAAATGGCGCGCGCCTTGCAGGCGCTGCCCGAAGTAAAAAATATGCAAGTTTATGCGGGTGCGCCCGCACCTTTTAATTTCAGCGGGATGGTGCGCCACTATTTTTTGCGCAGCGCCCCCAACAAGGCCGACATACAAATAAATTTGGTCGGAAAATCGGAAAGGGACGGGCAAAGCCACGACGCGGCAAAGCGCGTTCGCGAAATTTTAACGCCGCTTGCAAAGAAGTTTGACGCCACCTTGACTGTCTCCGAAGTGCCGCCGGGGCCGCCCGTATTGCAGACAATAGTCGCCGAAGTATACGGGCAAAGCGATGATAAGCGCATAAAATTTGCGCAAGAGCTTGCAAAAATAATGTCGGGCGTAAACGGCGTGGTTGATATTGATGAGCTTATCGAAGCGCCGCAAACGCGCGTGTCGTTTGAAGCCGACAGGCATAAGGCGCTGCAAGCAAGCGTGAGCGAAAACCGCATAAAGCAGGTGCTTGCAATTTCCGCCGATAAGGCGGAGGCGGATTTGATGCACCTTGCTGGAGAGCGCGAGGATATGCCTATAATTCTTGAATTTGACGGCGCAAAGCCCGACGCGTCGAAAATCGCGGACGTATGGGTGCGCCCGGACATTGCCGCAGGCGCGCCCGTACCCTTGGGCGAGATTGTAAAAGCAAAAGAAAGTCGCATATCGCACACGCTTTACCGCAAGAATTTAAAGCCCGTAGCCTATGTGACCGCCGATGTAGCCGGCGAAACAGAAAGCCCCGCCTATGCGCTTTTTAAGATAAACGACGCGCTAAAAAAATTGGATATGCGCACCTATGGCAACGCGCAGGCCGATATTAAAATATACAATCTGGATCAGCCTTTTGACGAATCCGACATTTCTGTAAAATGGGACGGCGAGTGGCACATAACACTTGAAGTGTTCAGAGATTTGGGGCTCGCATTTGCGGCGGTGCTCGTGCTTATTGCAATGCTTATGATAGGCTGGTTTAAAAGCTATGTGACCCCGCTTGTCGTGATGAGCGCCATACCGTTTTCTCTCATAGGCATTCTGCCAGCGCACTGGGCTTTGGGCGCGTTTTTTACCGCAACTTCAATGATAGGTTTTATGGCGGGGGCGGGTATAGTGGTGCGCAATTCAATCATCCTTGTAGACTTTATACAGCTTAGGCGCGCGCACGGTCACAGTCTTGAAGATTCCGTAGTAGAGGCGGGCGCAATAAGGTTCAGACCCATGTTGCTTACGGCGCTTGCGGTAGTCGTAGGCGCAAGCGTGATATTGGCAGACCCTATATTTCAGGGGTTGGCAATAAGTCTTATGTTTGGCGAGATTGCGTCGCTTTTCTTAAGCCGCATGGCCGTGCCCGTTTTATATTATATGACCGCGCACTTTATAGAGACCCGCAAAAAACGCGGTTGACGGGCTTGGCGGCGCTTGAAAAAGCGCCGTTTTTTTTGCAACTTGATTGTTGAAATCGCGTTTAATCTTAAACAGAATCTGTCTGAAATTTAATCGGATTAAGTCCGCATTATAAAGAGGAGAAATAAATGTTTTTGAGAAGTGTATTCTTTGCCGCAACCGCCTTAATATTAACATCGGCGTGTTTTGCGCGTGCAGAGGCAAAGCGTCCCAACGTCCTGTTTATCTTGGTTGACGACTTGGGATGGGCGGATATAGGCTTTAATAATCCTGATACTTTTTATGAAACTCCCAATGTGGATGCGCTTGCCGAAGAAGCCGTGAACTTTACAAGCGGCTACAGCGTGAATCCCGTATGCTCGCCCTCGCGCTACGGCATTGAAACCGCAAAGTATCCTACCCGCGCGGGTCTCACAAACTTTTTGGCGGGTGAGCGCAAGGGGCGCTTTGCGCCCGCCCCGCTAACCAAGCAGATATCGCGCGATGAAATTACGATTGCGCGCAAATTTAAAGAGGGCGGTTACGCAACATTTTTTGCGGGCAAATACCATCTTGGCACTCCGCAAGAGTGCTGGCCCGAAAATTTGGGTTATGACATCAATAAGGGCGGTTGCGGATTTGGTTCTCCCAAGAGTTATTTTTCTCCGTACAAAAATCCGCGTTTGTCGGACGGTCCCGATGGCGAATATCTGCCCTTGCGTCTGGCGGCAGAGACCAAGAAGTTTTTAGAAGAAAACAAGGGCAAGCCGTTTTTTGCGATGCTCTCTTTTTATCTGGTTCACACCCCGCTTAAGACCGATAAGAAGCTTGAGGCAAAGTATGCCGCAAAGGCCGCAAAACTGGGTTTGAACCCCAAGGGCGAATTTAAGCAGCTTCTGCCGCAGGTATGGCCGATTGACGAGCCAAGGCTTACGCGCATAAATCAAAGCAACCCCGCCTACGCCGCCATGATGGAAACTATGGACAGCGCCGTAGGCATAGTCTTAAATACACTCAAAGAGCAGGGGCTTAAGGACGACACAATAGTGGTGTTTTTTGCCGACAACGGCGGCCTTTCAACGGGTGAGGCTTTTTCTACTTCAAACCTGCCGCTTAAAGGCGGCAAAGGTTGGGTTTACGAAGGCGGCGTGAGAGAGCCGGCCATAATCGCCGTGCCGGAAAAATTTTTAAATCCGTCTTCAAACAGCGGCAAATACGTCAATTTTAAGTGCGATGTGCCCGTGGCCTCAATAGACTTTTACCCTACGCTTTGCGAGCTTGCGGGCATCAAGATAAATCATGACATAGACGGCGTGTCTTTGACGGAAATTTTAAAACAAAAAGCCGATGCGCGCGGCGCGATTTTTTGGCATTATCCGCATTACTCAAACCAAGGCGGTATGCCCGCAGGCGCAGTGCGCGAGGGCGATTGGAAGCTTATAGAAAGCTTTGAAGACGGCGCGCTTGAGCTTTATAATTTAAAAGAGGACGTGGGCGAAAACAACAACCTGGCTTATGAAAATCCGCAAAAAGCCGCGGAGCTCAAGGCAAAGCTTCACGCATGGTATAAGGTTACGGGCGCAAAGTTTTTAGAGAGGCTTGACGGCGGTCCCGAAGCTTGGCGTCCGCAAGATTAGTTTAAATAAGGGTATCATGAAATTAAGAAAAAATATTTGTATATGCGCAGCTTTGCTTTGCGCTACACTTGCCGCAGCCTCGCAAAAAAGGCCGAACGTGATTTATCTTTTTGCAGACCAGCTGCGTTTGCAAAGTGTTGGGTACGCAAATATGGACGCCGTAAAAACGCCCGAGATTGATGCGTTGCAAAGGGTGTCTTGCGATTTCAGAAACACGGTGTCCGTGCTGCCTGTTTGCACGCCTTACAGGGCGTCTTTTATTACGGGGCAGTTTCCGCTTACAACCGGCATGGTGCTTAACGACGTGCATTTGCCAGACAGCGTCCCAAGCATAGGCCAGGTCTTTAAAGACGGCGGTTACAACACCGCCTACATAGGCAAGTGGCATCTTGACGGCCGCGGACGCGACACATATATCCCGCGCAAAGACAGGCGCGGCTTTGAATATTGGAAGGTTCTTGAATGCACGCACAATTACCTGAACAGCGCCTATTACGACAACGACGACGAGACTAAAAAATATTGGGACGGCTATGACGCCTTTGCTCAAACGGCCGATGCCGTAGGCTATATCAAGAATGCGAAGGCATCCGACAAGCCGTTCTTTTTGGTGCTTTCTTACGGCATACCGCACTTTCCGCACGCCACGGCGTTAAAAGAATATATGGATATGTATCCTCCCGCTTCTCTGAAATTGCCGCCCAACGTGCCCGCAGAAATGGATACCCCGAAGACCCGCGCCGAAATGCAGGGCTACTTTGCGCATATAAGCGCGCTTGACAAGTGCATAGGGCAAATAGTCAAGGCGGTAGAAGAGGCGGGGCTTGCCGAAGATACCATAATCGTTTTTACCTCAGACCACGGCGAAACTATGGGCGCACACAACGAAGCCCCTTGGCATAAGCAGGTTTTTTGGGCTGAGTCTTCACGGGTGCCTTTTATAATACGCCATCCCAAATCTGCGGGCGGCGTTATGCAAACCCCCGTAACCACGCCCGACATAACAAAGACGCTGATAAGCCTTGCGGGGCTTGAAGCGCCGTCCTCAATGCAGGGCAAAGACTTCTCAAAAGCCGTCTTAAACAAAAGCGACGATGCCGACGGCGCTGCGCTCTTTATGAATGTCACACCGTTTTCATACGCGCATGCTTCGCAGTCGCCGTTTAGGGCAATAAAGACTGCGCGCTATACGTATGTAGAGCAAAAAGACGGCAAAAAATTTCTTTTTGACGACCTTGCAGACCCCTATCAGATGCGCAATTTGGCGGGTCTTGAAAGTCATGCAAAAGTTTTAGAAAGTCTCTCGCAAAGTTTGAAGGCAGAGCTTGCGCGCACGCATGATACGTTTGAAGACGCAGCCTTTTACAACAAGAAATTCGGCTACGACAAATATATAAACGAAACCAATGTGTACCCTGAAGGCGCCGACAAACTGCGCTTTGCAAAACAGCGCGCCAAGGCGCAAAATTAGGATTTCAGACTTTTTGCAAAAGCGGCAATTGTTTCATGCTGAAATTTGAAGCCCGCCTCTAAGAGTTTTTTGGGGATCACTTGTTGGTCTGCAAGCATGACGCAGCGAGCAAGTTCGCCGAAGAAAAGTTTTACGAGCCAGTCAGGCGGTTTTAAGGCGTGCGGCCTTTTAAGGATTTCTCCCACTACATTTGCAATCTGCCCCGCGCTTGTGGGCTTTGGGGTGACCGCGTTTACCGCACCGGTCAGATTTTTATTTATAATTGCAAATTCAAAAGCTCGGCACAAATCATCCAAGCTTATCCAAGGGACATATCTTGTTTGCGCCCCGGTCATGGCGTTTATAAAAAATCTGCGGGCTTTAAGTATTTCTTTGAGCGCACCGCCTTGCGGCGCAAAGACCGTGCCGAGGCGCATATTCACTACGCGCACCCCCGCAGTCTCTGCCTTTTTACATGATGACTCCCAAATCTTGCAGGTCTTTGCCAAAAAATCGTCGCCGGCGGGTGCGGATTCATCAACTTGGTCGTGTGTAACACTGCCGTAATAGCCCGCTGCCGAAGCGCATATAAAAACTTTTGGTTTTGCGACAAGCAGCGTTATCCTGTCCGCCAATAAGGACGCCGATTTTTTGCGGCTATCCCAGATTTGATGTTTTTTATCGGGCGTCCAATAATCAAATATGGTTTCTCCGCTTAGGCAGATTACGGCGGCAAAGCCCTCTATGTCTTTAGGATCCAGCAAAAAGCTTGCAACATTCCAATATATTGCGCCTTTGCGCTTAGTTCTTGAAAGCGAAAACACCTCATACCCTTTTGAGGCGAGGTGCTTGCTTAAGGCCGCACCAACAAAACCGTTTGCGCCCGCAATCAAAACTCTTTTGTTGTCGGGGCGGTGCATGGGCGTATCCGTTTAGTTTATTGCAGGTTCTTGTTATACACAAACTGCGAAACTATGTAGCCGCGCTTTTCGGCGAGCTTCAAAATTTCGTTAATCGTAAGCTGCGGCAACTCGGGCTTGCGCGAAAGTATCCAGAGATACTTCATATTCTTGTTGCCGACGAGAGCCCATGAATAGTCGTCCGCAAGCTCAAGAATGTAATAGTCGTAATAAAACGGCCAAAAGAAAGTTATGCGCAGTTTTGAAAATTCTGCGGGATTAGGTATGTAACCTGTGCCAACCTGTTCTTTAACATTGCCGAAGGCGTCTTTACCCTTGTTGACTATGAGAACTTTGCCCGTGTCTCCAACCAAGGTGTATTCTGCGGTGCAGTCTTTCAAAGAGCCTTCAAAAGAATTGGGGAAGCGGGCGATTTCATACCAAGTGCCCATGTATTTTGAGGCGTCGACATTTTGTTTTGTGGGTATGGGAGTTTCTTTTTCAAAAGACGAACACCCCGCAAAAGATATTGCAAAAAGACAAGCAATGGCCGCCGATAGTATTTTAGCCGTTCGGCTTAATTTTAGGTGCAATGAATTGTTCATATTTGGATGTTAAAACAGATTTATAGTAAATGCAAAGTATATATCGGCAAAAATGACCGCCGATTTTAATTGTTTGTAAAAAAAAAATAAGTTGTAAAAATATTTGTATGAATAAATTTTTAAGCGCGATGTTGCTGTTGGTTATGGCAAATCTTGCCGGGGCGAGAGAGCTTTTTGAAGACTTGAACTTCTCAAAAGGGCTTTACCTTAGTGCAACAGACTCAAGGGCAAAACCCGTTGAGGTTGGTGTAATTTTTAACGACGGCAAAGAAAAACCGTCATGGAGGCTTGCTCAGTGGGGCACGCGTTATTCATTGGAAGGCGTCAAGGCGGAGTCGAAAAATAATGCCCTCATACTTGAAAACGAAGGCAAACGTTTTGCTCTCATTAAAGACCCCAAAGGCGGCATAAGAGTTGAGCTTTTTGTTAAAGGCGGCGCCGAATACGACGGTAAGTTGCGCAAGCAGGGTGAGCCTTGGCCGCATCTTCTCATAGAGCAGAGCATACAAAATGCGCCCATGCTTAAGGATATAATCTCCTTCAAAGTGTCTTTTGACGTGCTCATATATCCGCCGCAAAAAAAATACCCCGGCGCTTTTGACAAGGGCTTGCACGCCGCTCAATTCGTGATGTTTTTTACGATACAGAACTTGAATAAAAAGTCCGAAGGCTACGGCGATTATCTTTGGTTCGGCGTGCCTATTTACGATGTGCGCCACAAGTTTGCGCCCGCGCACCGCGCAAAAGACGGCGGCAAAGCCGACGCCACACAAAAATACATATACGCGCTAGACGGCGCGGCGTTCTGGAAAAAGCCCCTCGGCGACGGCAAGTGGGGGCGCTTTGACGCCGACTTGCTTTCTTACGCCAAAGAAGCTTTTGAAGACGCCAAGGCCAAGGGCTATTTAAAAAGCTCAGCCTATGAAGACATGCACATATCAGGCATGAACACGGGGTGGGAAGTAACCGCCAATTACGATGCGCGCGCAGAGTTTAAAAACCTTTCGGCAAAGGTTGAATATGTCGATTCTGACCCTGCAAAATAAGGGCGTAGCTATTTTGCAAGCTTAAGCAGAGCGTCGTCTTTGCCCTTGGCTTCAAGCTCGCAAATATAATTTATGCCGTAGTCGGGCGGCAAAGATTCGCAAAACTCTGCGTGCGCGCGGAGGTTTGAAGCGTCCCTACTTTCGGCGTAGTGGAAAATCGGGGTAAAGCGTCCCCAAGTTTTAGCATAGGCCAAGAACGCCGTCTTTTCATCAAGGCCGCATGGGTTACATTTGTGGTGCAAAAAGTCGAAAGTTGCCGGTATTTTAAAAAGCTTTAAAAACTCAAGAAGTATTGCCGCGTTCCAATAGCCCTTGTCTTCGTTTTCTATGACTAGGCGCGCCCTTGCGCTTTTTGAAAGCATCTTTAGGCCGTCGGCAAAATCTTCGGCGTAAGCTTCGCGGCGGCCGTCGGTATTCATATGCACATTGATTGGGGCGGAAGCGTCTTTTTTAAGCCCCATAATGTCCATAAGCTCGGCATGCAAATTGATGTCCCTCGCGGTGTTTTTGCGCACACTTGCCGAGGCAGAGCCTATTACGTCAAACTGCCCGGGGTGCATTGAGAGGCTTATGCCCGCTTCGGCCGCCGCCTTGCCCGCAGATTTAAGTGCGTTTTTTATTTCCGCAAAGTCCGCCAAATCTTGAAAGTGCAAATTTAAGGCAGGGTGCGTCATCACGGGGAATATCGAAGAGCTCATCCTATGGTGCTTCAGTTTATGCGCCGCGCACCAAAGTATGATTTTATGCAAGACTCCGCAGTTATGTAAGACCAGTTTTGAAATCGCCGCCTTGCCGCGCGCTTCGCCGAGTTTTTTATATGAGGCGTAAGTCATGAACCTATATGAAACGCCCTCGCGCTTGAGTGCGTTAGATATACAGCAAAATCCGTATGTGATTTTGCCGAGGCTTTTGGCTTTTTGCATGCCTTATTATCGCAAAATGCCGCGCTTTTTAAAGCGCTTTAAATTCTTCTCCGTATGAGTTTAAAGAGATTTTTGAAGGCTTAAAACGCCCCGCAGCCTTTGCCGAAGCCGTCTTTGGGTAACCTACGGCAATAAGCGCAAACGGCTTTATGTGGCTTGGCATATTAAAGAGTTTGGCAAAGGCCTGCATACGGTCTTCGCGGGGGTATATGCCGCACCAGCAGGCACCCAGGCCTTTTGCGTGCGCCGCCAAAAGGGCGTTCAGGGTTGCGTTTGCGGTGTCGCAAATCCAGTAACCCGGGCCGTGCTCTTCATTCAAATTACCGCATGCGATTATTGCGGTGCCAGCGTCTTTTAAAAAATGACAGTAGGGGTGTATAGCCATTATTTTTTCAAGCAGAGATTCGTCGCTTACGACGACAAACTCCCACGGCTGCGTGTTGCGCGCCGAGGGGGCGTGCATGGCGGCGTTTAAAATTTCAGACAGATCTTCTTTTGAGACTCGCTTTGAAGTGTCGTAAAGGCGCACCGAGCGCCTTGAAAGTATGCCCTGCATCAAATCCATAGTCTTCCTTTTGTTGATGCTTGTAAGCTAGTGTGCGTGGGGAATGTTCGCAATTTAAAACGCATAAAAAAAGCGGGGCGCAAAAAAAGCGCCCCGCAAATCGTTTATTAAATATTTTTAACGCTTGCGCGCCAATTTGCGCCATGCCGCTAAAAGAAGCGCCAAAGCCCCCGCCAGCACCGCAATGCCCGCAGGTTCGGGTATCGCGCTGAACGTTACATAAACGCCGTCGCTTCTCACGTCGAATAGGGCGGTATAGTCCGAACTGTTTTCAAAGTATGCGGCAAATTCGGAGCCGTCGCCAAAGTCGCTAAAGGATGTGTCGCCGAGGGATATTATTTTATATTCCTGCTCTGCAATTACGCCGCTATCGCCGAATGTGAAGGCGAATGTGTAGTCGCCGGTATCAGCGCCTTTGATGAGGTTTCCGCTCAGGGCGATTATATCAACCGAAGCGCCGTCGACATCGACAAGTATGTTTGTGCCCCCGTTCCAAGTAAAGTCACCCGCATTTATCGTGCCTATGTCTGAAGAAACGCCTATTGCGCCTATTGCGCCGCCGTTAAGCCTCACGGCGGCAATGCCGCTGCCGCTTGCATCTGCGCTTGCGTAAAGCGTGCCGCCGTTTACTATAAGCGCGCCCGCCACGCGCAGTGCGCCCGCCCTTATATATGCCTTTTGCGCGTTGGATGTGATGTCGCCGCTCACACTTAATAAACCGTCTGCGGTAATATTGACATTGCCGGTTGAGGTGCTTGACAGGTTAACGCTTCCCAAAGCCGCGTCATTCGCCAGATAAAGGGCGGTGGCCGAAGAAGAGGAAGCCGACATATTCAGAGTACCTATATTGACTGAGGGCGTGGTGGCGTTTTGCACATTATAGATGTTTACGGCGTTCTTATTGAATGTGAGCGTATCCACCGTGAGCTTTCTTACATATTGCGCGGAATCCGTAGCCGAACCTATGCGCAAATCCCCGCTGTCGTTCTTTGTGAGAGCGCCTATTGATATGTGCGCGCCGCCCGACGGGGTTTCAAGCGCCGAAGCGGCGGCGGTGCTTATATTCATATTTTCTATTCGCGTGTTTGAATAGATATACGCCCTGCCTATGCCTTCGGATACGTTAAAGTTTGTTATGTTCACGGCGTAATAGTCGTCGGCCATGGCGGAGGTATCTATGCCGTATAGGTATAGATGCCTGTTGATGCCTGCGGCGGCGGTGCTTGAATCCATATTGATGTCGCCGATGGTGATGGCGCTTGCGCGCTTGTCGGTGATGCCAATGCTGAAATTTGTGGCCGTGCCCATATTTATTTCATCTATGGCGACTGCCGAACCGTTTTGCGGCGCAATATAAATCTTGGTGTTTGCGGTGCCGCCGGATTCTATATTGAAAGCGCCGAAAGAAGTGTCAGAATATGTGAAGATAACCGCAGAAGCTGTGACGGCTTCAGATGAAACATTTTTTACATTCACGTTTTCTATGCGCGTGTCGGCAGAATTTAAACGCAGATACGCAGAATTTGTGCCTATGAAGTTCACTGTGTCGACTCTGATTTGACTTAAAGCGCCCATCACGTTGGTGGCCGACGTATTCATCCATGAAAGGTTTGCCTCACTCTTGTTGGATTCTGAATTTATGGTGATGGTGTCGGCGCTCAGGTTGGTATAAATTGCGTCACCAAGCGAAGTATATAGCGGGTTAAACTGGAATACGGCGGTTTCGCCGTCACTTGAGGACAAGCCCGCGGCCGATTTAATTATCAACTCGCCGTTGATTCTGGCGTTTAAGGTTGCCACGTTAACTATGCCGCCCTCAATTGTGGATACGCCGCTTGTGGTGCCTATTGTGACATTGCTTGCATATCTGTCCGTAATAGAAACGCTGCCCGAATAACCAAGCGTTATTCTGTTTGCCGAACCTTTTTTATTAAGGGTGCCTATGGTAATATCATCCGCCACAAATACGCCCCCGTAGTAAATGTCGGCAGTACCTATGTTTATGCTGTCATATTTAATATAGCTTATGTTGTTGTTTGAGCTGTTATACATGTAACCTACTCTTAAATCGTTTGAATAAGAAGTGAGCTTACCTATGTTTACGGTGCCTGCGGCCGAGGTAGTGCCGACATCGTTGCCCCTGAACATTTCATAGTAATTGGACGCCAAAACGTTTTCGGCGTTGCCCAGTATCATGTTGTCTGCGTCAAAATTATCGGCAACTATTCTTATGCGGCCATTTACCGAACCCGTGTCCCACTTGAAGGTGCCGGTAGAACCCGCGACAGATTCATTGGCTTTAACGGAGAAATTGCCGACCTTCCAATACATTGCGCCGCCCTGATAAAGGGTTTCAAAATCCGTAGCGCTGAATGAAAGCACTTTATTTAATACGGTGCTGGTATAATCAACGGCAGTGCCCATGCCGCCTATATATACGGCAGTTGAAGCGCCAGCGCTTATTTTGTTTGTGCTTATCGACGGTATGCCGGTTGTGGCAGTCGAAACGTCGCTAATTGTGAAGGGTTGAAATGTCAGAGCAGAACCCGTTGCGGTAATATCTTTAAAGGTCAAATTTGAAGCGCTGCTTAAATTGAAAGTAAGGGTGCCCGCAGAAGTTACATTGCCAGTAAAAGTGCCCGTACCAAAAACAGTGGTGCTTAAAGTTGCTCCGCTGCCTACCGTCGTTGTTCCGTTTACGGTAAGTGCGGTAAGGTTTTGACCGCTAGTGTTCAGCCCCAACCAGAGTGTGCCTTGGTTAACGGTGACATTATTGGTATTCAAGGCAAAACCGGTCGCGCCGGAGGACTTTCTTATACGGGTGTTGAATGAGGCAGAGTCTTGCAAAATATTGCCTACAGTCCAAGTTGAGTTACCGCCTGAAAGGTAGAGGTTCCAAAGGTTGTTTGTTCCAAGAAGGGATGAATTTGTTCTTTGGTTTGTTATATTGCCGATAGTGTTATTGCCTGACAGAGCCCAGTTGCCCGTTGTAATCGTTCCGTTCGAGAGGGCTATGTTGGTCGAAGTGTCAAACGTAATGCTTGAAGCAGGGATTGTACCTTCAAAATCTAAGGCCCAGTTTGTGGAAAGGGTAGGGTCTGACGTGGCACCCAACCAGTAATAATCGGTGGCAAAAAGTGTCGCCGACGCAAGTGCGGTTGTTGCCGCAAACAGTATTTTTTTTCCTACAGTTTTCATGATGTTTTCCCGTTTAAGTTCCTCTATTTATTTCTGTAAAATTGAAAAATCGTTTAAGCTAAAAGGGTTTAAATTGCTTCGCGCCGATTTAAGAAACTGATAAGAGATTAAATATTAGAAAAATAAGCGTCAATAATTTATTTTAGAAAAGTGATTTTTTTAAGAGGATTAATTGAGGAAAATTGAGGTAACTCAAACGTTTGATGAACGGTTTTAAAAGAGATTTTAAAGGGTTAAAACGCAAATTTTAAATCTGTAAAAATCCGATTTTTTAATAAAAAGGTAAAACGTAATGCCTATTTTTAAAGGTATGAAACGGCTTAAAAATTCCTATTTCCGACTGAAAATATAAATAAATGCAGAAAAAACTTCGCTTGACTTATTTTTAAGATGGGAGTGAGCTTTGCCGCTTAAAATATAAAATTAATATGATTTTAGCAATGATACTTTCGTTCGTCGCAGGCTATGTGCTGATAGCGGTCGAACATGTGATAAAAATTAATAAGGCCGCATTGGCAATGGTTTTGGGCATAGCCTTGTGGATTATGTATATCTTTGCGGGTGCCGACGTGATAACCCAAAGCACCCCCGAGTCCTTCAAGTTTTTTTTGGAAGGCAACCCCGATTTGGCGGCGCAGCCCGCATATTTGCAAGCCCTTAAGTTTGTGTCGCAAATTCAGATAATTGAGCATTTGGGCGACATCTCGCAGATACTTTTCTACCTAATAGGGGCAATGACGATAGTTGAGCTTATCGACGTGCACGGCGGCTTTGCCTCTATTACCAACAGGATTAAGACGCGCAGCAAGCGCAAGCTGCTTTGGCTTATAGCGCTTATAGCGTTTTTCATGTCGGCGGTATTGGATAATTTGACTACATCCATAGTAATGGTGATGCTTTTAAGGAAAATCGTATCGTCACAGAAAGAGCGCTGGTTTTACGCGGGCATAATAATAATAGCCGCAAACAGCGGCGGCGCTTGGACGCCGATAGGCGACGTCACAACCATCATGCTTTGGATTAACGGCAATGTTACCACAACTCCGCTCATGTCATGGCTTTTCCTGCCCTCTTTGGTTTCGACTCTTGTGCCGCTCATATTTGTATCTATGCGTATGAAAGGCACGCTCGCTCCGCTTGAGGCTGATATTTCAGCTTTGCCCGCCGGTCACAAGCCGCCTGTGATAACCCGCAAAGAGAGGCTTTCAATACTGTGGCTTGGCATACTCTGCCTTGTGTCTGTGCCGCTTTTTAAGTATGCTACGCATTTGCCGCCTTTCATGGGCATACTGTTGGCTCTCGGCCTTATGTGGATATACATCGAGGTGATGTATAACAGAAAAGACCACATACCCGCTTCTCAACAGCATCGGATACCTAATGTGCTGAGCAAAATAGATATGCCCACCATACTCTTCTTTTTGGGCATACTCCTCGCGGTTGCGGCCTTGCAATGCGCAGGGGTTTTGAGCATGGCTTCGGCCTTCTTGGACGCGCAGGTTAAGAATATTTACGTAATCAACACTATTATAGGCCTGCTTTCGTCAATGGTCGACAATGTGCCGCTTGTGGCGGGCTCGATGGCAATGTATCCTATCATGCATTCGGGCGCGCTGGCGGCTTCTGCAGACCCTTCATACATGGCAAACTTCATGCAAGACGGGATGTTCTGGCAGCTCTTGGCCTATTGCGCTGGTGTGGGCGGCAGCATTTTGATTATAGGTTCCGCCGCAGGTGTAGTCGTAATGGGGTTAGAAAAAATGAACTTTTTTTGGTATGTAAAAAATATTACGCTGCTTGCGCTTTTAGGGTATTTTGCGGGTATTTTCACCTTTATCTTGCAGCATATAATTGTAAGTTATATGTAATCAATCAATTATATTCCCAAACTTTTCTTTCATTTTTGCGAAATCAGGCGTAAACTTATTCCTCAATTCAGCGTTTATATACGTTGAAAGCTGCCGCACAGTTATGCGGGGCAAACAACAAAACAAAAGTGAGAAATAAAATGAAAAAGTTATACGTATTGCTATTAATAGCATTGGGTGTCTCTTTCGGAGCATATGCCGACACAGCGGTAACCACCCCTTCGGCCACGACCACAACCGAGCAAAGCACCACAACTGCTGAAAAGAGTGATGCTGCAAAGAAAAAGGAAAAGAAGCCCAAGAAGGAAAAGAAGGACAAGAAGGATGTCACCAAGGACAAGAAGGATGTTTCCAAGGATAAGAAGGCTAAGAAGACTACTGATGCCGAAACTCCTGCTGCCACAACCACCACAGAATAACTTACTTTTTAAAGCCCTTAGGGCTTAAACAAATTTCAAAAAAGCGCCCTCAGAAATCGAGAGGCGCTTTTTCTTTGGTCATTTGCAAAGGGTTTACCTAGTCGTTTGTAATGCCCCAGCGCTTGCGCAGCACATTCTCCCACGGAGAGAACAATATGCGGTCTACTATGAGGCCTATTGCTATAACGACACACATCACGCCGATTACCTGGCTCATCTCCAAAAGCTCTCTGCCGTAGTGCAGCAGCTGCCCCAAGCCGAAGCCCGTGAGTATAGTCACATAAATTTCTGCGGCCATCAAAGAGCGCCACGCAAAGGCCCAGCCTTGCTTCATACCACCCAAAATATTTGGGAAGGCGGCGGGCAAAATTACATACACCCAGGTGTGCAGACCTTTTGAGCCCATGGTGCGCGCCGCTCTTACATATATGGGCGGTATGTTGTTTACGCCGTGCTGGGTGGCCAAGATTAAAGACCAAACCGTCCCCATTACCACTACGAAAAGCATGGCGTTTTCAGTCTGCCCAAACCAAATTATGGCAAGCGGCACCCAACATACGCTTGGCAGCGCCTGAAGCCCTAGGGCAAGCAGGCCGAGGGTGTCTCTAAAGACCCCCAAGCGCGCGCAAAGCATCCCGAGAGGTATGCCCAGCGCTATGCCTATCGCATAACCCATGAGCAGGCGCTTAAGCGTTATGAGAATTGCATTCGGCAGGCTGCCGTCCAGCGTGGCTTCCCAAAGGTATGCGGCTACCGCCGATGGCGGGGGCAGCACAAATTCAAAAAAGTTATAATGGCGCACGACCCATTCCCAAAGAACGAGCAGGGCGACTATGCAAATAGTCGGCAAAATCCAACGCGATAAAAAGATTTTCTTCATTCCGCAACCTCCGCGCCTATGTGGTTTTTGAGGGCGGCAGTAATCTGCCGCGTAAGCGCCGAAAGCGCGCTGTCGTTGATGTCGCGCGGGCGCGGCATATCCACTTTAAATTCTTCAACTATTCTGCCGGGGTGGGGCGAAAACAAAATAACCCTGTCGCCCAGGCACACGGCCTCTCTTATGTTGTGCGTCACAAACAGTATGGTTTTGCGGCGCTTTTGCCAGATTGTCTGAAGCTCTCCGTAGAGCTGCTCTCTTGTCATGGCGTCAAGCGCGCCGAAAGTTTCATCCATGAGCAATATGCGCGGGTTAGGCGCAAGCGCCCTTGCAAGCGCAACCCTTTGGCGCATACCGCCCGAAAGCTCATGTATGGCCGCGTGAGAAAACTTTTGAAGGCCGACTAAATGCAGGTAAAATTTTGCAACCTCTTTGCGTTCGGCATTTGTAAGGTTGGGTTTAAGCTTAAGCCCGAACATCACGTTTTTAAATACGTCTAGCCACGGGAAGAGCGCGTGTTCCTGAAACATAACCATTCTGTCGCGGCCGGGCCCGGTTATGGGCTCGTCATCAATCAAAATTTCTCCGGAGCTGGGCTTGTCTAAGCCCGCAACGATGTTTAGCAAAGTAGATTTGCCGCAGCCGCTGGGTCCCACGAGGCACACAAACTCGCCTTCGTCGACTTTAAGGTTGATGTTTTGAAGGGCGACCACCTCGCCTTGGGCGACGTTAAATGCCTTGTTTACATCCTTAACCGTCAGTTTAGACGGCGTTACGTTTTCAAGTTCCTTGTGGATACTCATTTTAAAGGTGAAAAAAACATGTTTGCGATATCTACCTTCTTTTTGATAAATCCGCATTCATAGGCAAAATCCGCGAATTTCTGAACTTCGGCGGCGTTTGCGGTTTTTGTGAATATGAGCCTGGGCCACGCGGTCTTTACAAGCTCGAGAGAAACTTTGCCTCCCGTAAGCGCCTCAAGCTCAAGCTGGACCAGCTTTTGGGCTTCTTCGGGGTTTTTTATCACCCAATCGGTAAGTTCTTCATGTGCTTTTACGAAGTTCTTAACCAAGTCGGGATGTTTTTCTAAAATCCTGTTGCAGGTTGCCACAACTGTGGTCACGGCTTCTTTTTGATCGTAAAATACGCTGCCGCCGGCTTCATTGACAAGGCGGCTTACCCAGGGCTCAACCGTCCATACCGCGTCCAAGTCTCCGCGCTTGAAAAGGGGTAATTGTTCCGGATTGGCGGTGGGGATGACCCTTGCGTCGCCGCCGCTCAAAGTAACTTTAAGGCCGTTTTCTATGAGCCACGCGCGGCAAGCGACGTCTTGGGTGTTGCCGAGCTGCGGAGTGCCTATCTTTTTACCTTTAAAGTCTTGCGGGGTTTTTAAACCCAAAGCGGGGTTTACAACCAAGGCCGCGCCGCCGTCTGCGGAACCCGCAATTATGCGCACGTCGCGCCCGCCGGTTTTTGAATAGGCGTTTAAGGCAGGGCTAGGCCCCACATAGGTAATGTCTAAGGCGCCAGAGAACATGGCTTCCATGGCGCTCGGCCCGGCATTGTAAATGCGCCATTCAATCTTGACGTTTTTGCCCAAACGCTCTTCAAACCAGCCTTTGCCCTGACGGCTTAGCTGATGCGCAACCAAGGCTTGAGCGTGCGTTATGTTAGGAAAGTGACCCAGTTGGAGGGTGATTTGCTCTTCTTGCGCGTTGGCGCTCGCAATGCCCAAAACCGTCGAGAGGGTCAAAATTTTAATTAGTGCGCGTTTCATTTTTAGTCCTTTCCAATGTATATTCTTATCAGTTTCCATAAACGGCGTTCAAATTCAAGCTTTTTAGACCTCACAGATTGTCGGGAATTCTTAAAGGGGCGCTAAAGGCGTTCAATTATGTAACAATCAAAAAAAGCGCGTCGCCGCACAAAGCGGGACGCGCTGAAAACAAAGATTTGCGCAAGTTCATTCAAACTTGACTTCGGCAAATACGCTTTGCGCGTCATTAACTGCCTTTAAGCGCACAAAGTAGGCGTTAAAATCTTGCGGGAACTGCAAATACATGGGTTTGCCAGCCTCGGTCTTTATGCGCGCATAGGGCGTCCAAAGCCCCGTGCCGTCTATGTCTATTTCTATGTCAAATACGCCGGGGGAGGGCGATGTTACGGCAAGGCGCTTTAAGTCAAAGCCGCGCATAAGCATGGGCAAAGAGGACTCTTTGGCCTTAAGGTTTTCATTATCCAAAATTACGCCTGCGCCGCTGGGCTTGCCGAACTTCCATAGATCGTCAATCACGCCCGCCCAAACCGCAAACTTGCCGTCTGCGGATTTCACTATGTGAGAGTTTGCAAGGTCCGCCGCCGACAATTCCAAACCGCTTAAAATAAGCATGCCCCTGAAAGAGCAAAAGTCGGCAATTGCGTAGGGGCAGCTTGAAACGGCGCGCATTTTTGAAGCGCCCTGCGCATTTTTTGCGGGCAGTTCGTAAAATATGCCTCCTACATAGAGCAAGTCGCGCTCGGTAGAGACTTCTCTTGCAATCCTGTTTTTTACAAGCGGCTCTTTAGCGCGCTCGGGATTGACGGGCAGCAGGTATGTTTGGCCGTCTTCTTCAAACTTTACGCGCTTATCGCTTACATCTATGCCGAGACCGTCGGGCTTGGTTTCGGAAAGCAGCTTTTGCATGGTTTCGTTACTTGCGGGCTTTAAGAGCATATCGCCGCCAAGCTCATAATAGCCGAGCTCTTGCGTCTTGCCGCCCTCCGTCTTAAAAGCGCTCAGGCCTAGCTTTATTGAAGTCGAAGGCGTTATACCCATAAAAGCCCCCGTGCGCGGTTCGCCTTTTGCCAAACCGTCAAATATTGCCGCGGGTTTTGAGGGGCGCATATCGGGGTTTGCGTATGAAAAGTGTGCGGTGATTTTTTCGGCCTTAGATTCTGCGCGCAGCCTTATCCATTCGCCCTTTTCGGCGGGGTTAAAAAAGTAGTAAAGGGGTTTTTGGGGCTCCGCCGTAAAAGAGGCGAAGTCTTGCCATTCGCCCTTGCCGCTTACGTCTATTTGAACGCCGACTTTTACGCTTGAATCCGACTCGTTAAATATCGTCATCATGCGTTTTGCGTAGCCCGCAAAAAGGTAGGGGTCTGAATATTGGCCGCCGTTTACGGAATCTTTAAGCCACACAGAACCCTCGCCGAGTGCTGGTCCGAAAGCGTCGAGCGCGGCGTAATCAACAAACCACAGGTTTGAGTTTGACACGCCGGGGGTGAGCTTTTCGGCCTTCATCGGGCGTTTGTTATAGAATTCGCTTTTTGCGGAGTCGTCGCAGCCAAAGACCACTTTGTCTTTCCAAAAGCAAAAGTCACCTATGACTTTAAGATAGTTTGAGCGCGGCCTTATGCCGCTTGCGTCCGCTTTTGAGAACCCCGCGGGGAAGCGCCAGAATGTGCCGTGCATTGTTGCAAGCAGCTCGTCTTTGCGCCCTATTTCGCGAATGCGCGGCCACTCGGTATTCCACCCGTGAGAGCCGTCGTAAGAGTGGCTGCCTTTGGGCAGTCTGAAAAACACCCATTCGCCGCCGTCCAAAAGCCCGAGCAATACGGAGCGGTAATCCCACCCCAGCGCCCATAGCGGCGTTTTGTCATCGGGCGCGCCGTATATGCCGCCTCGGCTCGTAATTTCGGTAAATTGATTTTTGCGCAGAAGCGTCCAGTCTTTGTCGGCATAGCCGTGCCACACCGCAAGCGCCCCCGAAGGTATTGTGGGGTCTTTTGCAACATCTTTATGCCTTACGCCGTTATTTGAATAATAAAGCGCGCCTTGACCCGAATATAGCCCCTTGCCGTGATAGCCGTGCAGGTTTGAAACTTGCGGTTCAAAACTTTTTGCGGCGGCGGGGCGGGGCAAAAGCAGATTTTGGAGTTCTGCGGGCACTAGGTAATCGGGCTTAAGATTGCCGTCGCGTATAAGCCAGCCCACTTTAAGGGTGTTTAAATCAAGCTCGTAAAGCCCCTCTTCCATTGTTGCAATATAGACTTTGTTGGCGGGGTCTTCAAGATGCCGCGCGGTGCCCGTTAGCCTGCCGGGCATAAGCATGCGCGATATTGCCTCAACCTTGCCTTCTTTATCTATTACATAGGGGCCTATAATGAGTTTTTGCGTCTCTTTATGTATAAGCCTGTTTGCGTTTGTGCCGCCGACGCTCTCGGCGCGGACAGTCTGGTTTAAGGCGTCGTCAATCTCGTAAAGCCTGTCTTCCGATTCAAGATATATATGCGGCGCATAGGTTATTGCCCAAAGCTTGCCCGCGTAGGGCACCACCGCGCCCGTGCCGCATTCGCCATACTTGTTTTTCATGGCCAAGTTCGGATATATGCCTGAATAAGATTCATTTTGCGCCGTGTTTGCCGACAAAGCGCATACCGCGCAAAAAAGCATGGCAATTGATGCCGTAATTTTAAAATTTAACATAGTTTTCCTCCGCAAATATATATAGTCGGCGCAACACAAGCGCCGTCGAAATTGCAAAGTTTGCGAATTATTTTAAAAAAATCAATTGTTTTAATAAAGCATACCCGCTATACTGTTTTTAGTTTAATCTGATTTATATTTACCGATAGGAGGCAATATATGAAAGCCAATACTTGTGGAATGCCTGAAAACGTGGGCATATTTTTTCTGAGAGTTTCTGCATCTCTTATGATGCTTACGCACGGTTATGCAAAGTTTAAGACGGTTCTCGGAGATGCGCCTATAAATTTCCCCGATCCTTTGGGCATAGGTTCAGACCTCTCTTTGATATGCGCAGTCGGCGCTGAATTTTTCTGCTCTATATTTGTGATTTTGGGGGTATTCACGCGCATAGCGTCTCTGCCTATAATTTTCACGATGGGGGTTGCGGTCTTTGCCGTCCACAGCGGCGCAGCATTTACCGACAGGGAGTTGCCCCTTCTTTACTTGGTGGTATTTATCGCGATATTCTTTACGGGCGGCGGCAAGCTTTCAGTTGATGAAATCATACGCCGCAAGTTTTAAAGGCTAAAAAATTAAACTTAAAAGCGCCACTTTTCAGCGGCGCTTTTTTTATGTGCCGCGCGGCGCCGGTATTTAAGATTGTGTTTACGCCCCCGCACAAAGCGGCGGGCATTTAAGTATGCCTGCGCTTGTATATTGCAAAAGCAATGGCCGCAAGGCCGAGGCAGGCGGCAAAGTTTGCGGCTTCGGGCACTACGCTCCACGCAAGCGCAAAAGTTTCCAAATCGTTTGAAAGCGTGCCGTAAAGCATGCTTTCAAAGACGACGCGCAAATAATATTCTCCGCTTTCTGCAAGTTCCAAATAAAGGTGCTCGACATTATTATAATCGCAAGACGAAAGCGCTACGGCCTCAAAGCCGTCTTCGGTTTGCAGCCATATTTCTAAGTTTAAATCGCTAAAGGCGTAGTCGCTCAAAACAATTTCGGCATCTTCGGCGCTCAAATCCGCGCTTAAGTCTGTCGAGGCGTAAACCTGCCACACCAGCGTTACCGTCAAAAGCTCTTGGGCGGTAAGCGTGCCAAGGCTATACATGGCGTCTGCGCCGAGCAAAACCGTGTCCAACACCCAGCCATTGCGCTGCGAACCCGTCAGATACTGGTCAAAAGCCGCATCCATGTCTAAGACACCCGCGCCGTAGTTATAGTCTAAGCCCTGCGTTGTGACCGTAACATTATCAAAGTAATATGATGCCCATATGCCTTCGCTCAGTTGCACTTTGAATTCGACATTGTCTGACAAATACTGGTTGTTGCTCCAACCAGACGGCTTTGAGGCAGAGTTTAAAAGCACCGCCTTTATGACGCGCGAGTCTCTTGCATCGCTGCTCCAAGTTGCGGGGTAGGCCTCTTCAAGGGCGTAACTCGCAGAAATTAAAAGCGCCGCCCCCGCCGCAACAATGGGGGCGGAAAAACTTGTGCCGCTTGAAATAACATAGCTTGAAGTGTCGGTCGTGTTTTCGGAATCGTAATAGGCGACACCTATATTTTCTCCAGGGGCGCAGATGTCTACGGCGGCAACAGCGTTTTGAACGGTCTGCCCCGTTATGGGGTTATAAAAATCGGCTGCGCCGCGAGAGCTGAAGTCTGCAATGGTATCGTAAGACAATGGGTTGCCCATAGCGCCCACGGTAATTCCGTTATAGGCCGTGCCCGTGCCGCCTATAGAACCTTCTTCATCGCCGCTGTTGCCTGATGACACAACAAAAGTCGTCTTTGGCGAATACGCGCACAAGGCGTCTAAGACGCGCCCTATGTCGTTGTCGGCTTCGGCCAGCCCGGAAGCGCCCCAAGAAGAGTTGACTACGTCCATGCGCTTGCAAGTTTCTGTGCCGAAAGTCTCGTCAGAAAAGAAATGCCTGTATGTCGTAAAAAATGACTCTAAAGAAATATCGAAAGACCCGTTTTCGCCAGTCTGTGTGGCTATCGCGCCGGAGTTGAGCGTGACAAGCGGCGCCATGCCGAAAGAGAGGTAAGAATATGAGCCGTCTCCCAAGTCGGGACCCAAACTGCCTATGACGCCCGCAACCATGGTTGCGTGTTCGGTTACAGTGCCGAGCGCGCCTTGCCCCGTATAAAACTCGCCCAATGTTGAGTTTGTAAAAGCTTCATGCCCCGTCCAAAAATGCCCCGCCTCTATGTTTGCGAGCTGCACATTTTGGCCGAATATGCCCGAGGTGTAGAAAGTGTCAAAACCCGTATCGAGGTTTAGCACCGAAAAAGTCTGCTCTTCGCCGATGATTTTAACGGATACTACATTATCTTCGGCTTTTTGGAAGTTTTGCGCCGACGCCGATACGGAGGCAAAAAGCATGGCCAAAGCCGCCGCGCCGCGCAGTAAAAACGCTGCGGGTTTAAAATTCAATTTTTTGCTGTATGCGGACGGCATTTGCCTAAATGTTTTTCGGGCTGATAAAACGCCCATAATTATTCGGGTTTTGTCTTTGTCAAATAAACAATGCATTCGGCGCCTATTTAAGAAGCGATGTAGCGTAAAAGTGATAAAAATAGCCCAAAAGCATAAAAAACTCTCGAGAGCGCTTGACAAAACAAAAAAGTTTAACCATTTGGTTAAACCATATGATTAAAAAAGCTCCATGCACGCTTGCCGCAAGGGCGGAAACGGGCGATACCCGTTCAAAGATTCTTTTGTCGGCGCTTGACGAGTTTGCGATTAGGGGCATAGCCGGCGCAAAAACGCGCGAGATTGCCAAAAACGCGGGCGTGAACCATGCGTGCATCTGCTACTATTTCGGCGGCAAAGAGGGGATGTATCATGAAATCGTCCGCGTAACTGTTGCAGACTTTCAAAATCAGCACGGAGAGTTTATTGCGCGGGCGGAAATATTTTTAAAGGCACCCGACAAGCCTAAGATAGAAGCCTTGGCGCTTATAAAAGAATTTATGATTTCGCACTTCAGACTGATTACGGGCAATCCGCATTCAAACAAGATGTTTTTGGTCATGCGCCGCGAAGAGATTTACCCGACGGAAGCTTTCGACATTTTTTACGCGGGTATTTTGGAGCCGCTTTACAGGATATTCGGCGGGCTCATAGACGCGGCAATGGGCGGCGGGATCGGCAAGGGTGAAATTGCGGTGCGCAGCCAGATGGTTTTGTGGCTCGTAACATCTTTCATATCGCGCGGAGAATGTATGCGCAGATTGTGGGGCGTAGACGGGTTTACTGAATCATGTCTCAACAATATCGAGGATATTTTTGCCGAGTACTTGGAAAAGATGCTTAAATAACAATTAAATTTACCATATATGAGAAACGAAAAGATAAAAGTAAAAGCGCTGACCGTCGCCCTTATTGCGGCGGGTGTTGCGGCGCTGACAGGTTGCGACAACAGCGCAAAACAAGCTGCGGGTAACAATATGCCCCCTCCGCTCGTAGAAGTGGCAAAGCCAATCAAAAAGAAGCTTGCCCTTTGGGATAAATATACCGCGCGCATAAACAGCGAGTATTCCGTCGACGTGAAGGCGCGCGTTGGCGGCTATCTGCAAAGCGTGAATTTTAAGGACGGCGCGTATGTGAAAAAGGGAGACCTTTTGTTTGTCATAGACCCGCGCCCCTATGAGGCAGCTTTGGCGGCCGCGCAAGCGCAGGTTAAAGAGGCCGAAGCCAAGAGCGCGCTTGCCGCAAGCAACGCAAGAAGGGCGCAAGAGCTTTTTGACTCAAAGGCCATATCAAAGGAAAATCTCGAGATACGCCAAAGCGAAGTGCTTACAACGCAGGCGGCGCTTTTAAGCGCGAAGGCCAATTTGCGCGATGCAGAGCTTAATTTGGAGTTTACGAGCGTGACGGCTCCGATATCCGGGCACGTCAGCGAGCGCTATGTTGACGCGGGCAATCTAATCTCGGCAGGGCAGGCGCAGACGCTTGCGTCGATAGTCTCTCGGGAGAAGGTCTACGCTTATTTTGAAGTAAGCGAGCGCGACGTAATAAAATTCCAAGACGGCCCTATTAAGGATTTTTTGACGGGCGTTTCAAAAATCGGGCCCGAGGTTGAGCTTGTGCTTACCGACGGCGGCAAAGTTTACAAGGGCAGGGTTACCTATGTCGATAACCGTATAGATAAAGACAGCGCCACCTTAACCATGCGCGCCGAAATTGACAATGCCGACGGCAGGCTCATGCCGGGTATGTTCGGAGAACTTAAGCTGCAAAGCGCCGAAGATCGCGAGTATCTTATTTTGCCCGAAAGCGTCGTAAATACCGACTTGGTTTCGCGCTATGTCGTGATTGTTGGCGCAGACAATATTGCCAAATACGCACCCGTAGAAGTCGGTGCGCTCATAGACTCAAACAAGCGCATAATAAAAAGCGGCATAACGGCGGATGACAACGTGCTCATACACGGTATGTCGCGCGCGCTTCCCGGGGCAAAGGTCAGCCCCAAACTCATAGAGATTGAACAATGAAATTTTCTCACTTCTTCATAGACAGGCCGATTTTTGCGGCCGTCATATCCATACTTGTAACGCTGGTTGGCGCAATAGGCTATATGCGCTTGCCCGTTACGCAGTATCCCGACGTCGTGCCTCCCACGATAGTCGTCAGCGCAAATTACTCGGGCGCATCCCCCGATATAGTGTCAAAGACCGTCGCAACGCCGCTTGAGCAAGAAATAAACGGCGTTGAAAACATGATGTACATGGAAAGCCAGTGCAGCGCCGACGGCTCAATGACGCTAACGGTCACCTTTGAACTGGGTACAGACATCAATCTTGCGCAGATACTCGTGCAAAACAGGGTGGCCGTAGCCACACCAAGATTGCCCGAGGAAGTGCGCAGCATAGGAGTTACCGTGGCAAAGCGCTCGCCCGACTTTTTGCTCATGGCGCAGCTTTACTCTCCCGACGGTTCCAGAGACAAGATATACCTTACAAACTACGCCCTGACGCAGATGAAAGACAGGATTGCGCGCATTTACGGCGTCAGCGAGGTTCTGCTTTTCGGCGCCAGAGAATACAGTATGCGCGTATGGCTTAACCCCGACAAGCTTGCGCATTTGGGTATGCGCCCGGGCGAAGTCGTAACTGCCATAAGAGAACAAAGCAAGCAGGTTGCCGCAGGCAAACTGAACGCCCCGCCCATTGAGATAGACGCAGCGCATGAGCTCATGATAACCACCAAGGGCAGGCTTGAAAACCCCGAAGAATTCGGCGACATAATAATCAAAAGCACTAAGGACGGTAAAATCGTGCGCCTAAAGGACGTTGCGCGCATAGAGCTTGGGTCTTACGTTTACAATAACGAATCCTACCTTGACGGGACGGCGGCGCTGACCATAGCAACCTTTCAGCTGCCGGGGTCTAACGCGCTTGAAACAACCGCGAAGCTTCGCGCAGAGCTTGCGGAGATGTCGCGCAGTTTTCCGCCCGGCGTGGCTTATGAAATAGGTTGGGACGTTACGCGCTTTATCAGCCAGTCAATAGACGCGGTTTACCATACGATTTTCGAGGCGGTGATATTGGTCGTCTTCGTTGTCATGTTGTTTTTGCAAAACTGGAGGGCGTCTATAATCCCGCTTTTTGCGATACCGGTATCGCTCGTCGGCACTTTCGGCGTCATGTATCTATGCGGATTTTCAATCAACAATCTCACGCTGTTCGGGCTTGTGCTTGCAATCGGCATAGTGGTTGACGACGCAATCGTCGTCGTAGAAAACGTCGAGCGCAATATGAAAGACGGCCTGCCCCCGCGCGAGGCAACAAAGAAGGCCATGACGCAGGTGCAAGGCGCGCTTATAGCAATTGTGCTTGTGCTCAGCAGTGTGTTTATACCAACGGCCTTTATTGAAGGCATATCGGGGCAGTTTTATCGCCAGTTTGCGCTGACGATTGCGGCTTCCACGATATTCTCCGGTCTCGTATCGCTCACGCTCACGCCCGCGCTTTGCGCGTTATTCTTAAAGGGCGAGCATGAAAAGCCAGACTTCTTCACTCGCATTTGGAACGCAATTTTCGGCTGGTTTTTTAATTTGTTTAACAGAAGCTTTAACTTTGTGTCCGAAACCTACGGCAAGGCAGTCGGCAGAATTACGCGCGTTGCGGTTTTGGCAATGATTGTTTATGCGGGGCTTTTGGTATTTACGGGCTGGGTTTTTGACCATACCCCCAAAGGTTTTGTGCCCAAGCAGGACGCGGGTTATTACATCATAGCATTCCAACTGCCGGACGGCGCATCTTTCAATAGAACAGAAGCCCTCATGAAGCAGGCGCAACAGGTGGTGCAAAAGTTTGAGGGTATAAAGCACACAATCGCGGTTGTGGGGCTTAACGGCGCAACAATGGCAAACAGCTCAAACTACGGCGCGATTTTTGCAATATTAGACGACCATACCGAGCGCTATGCAAAGGGCGCTTCATTGCAGCATTTGCTCATGCAGACAAACATGGCGATGTATATGAACTTCCCCGAAGCGCAGATTTATGCGATAGGCCCGCCCGCCGTAAACGGCATAGGCCGCGGCGGCGACTTCAAGCTGCAAGTGCAAGACCGCATGGGGTCAGACCTGCAAAAAATTCAAAGCGCTACTCAAAAGCTTTTGACGGGCATAAACCAATTGCCGGAAGTTTCGCTTGCGTTTTCAACTTACCGCGTTTCGACGCCGCAGCTTTTTGTAGAGATTGACCGCACGCGCGCCCAGATGCTCGGCGTGCCGATAAGCGCGATAAACGAGACTCTGCAATACAACCTTTCCGCATATTATGTGAATGACTTTAATGCGGTTGGGCGCGTGTATCGCGTGGTGTCTCAGGCCGACGGCGCAAAACGCTCCAACCTCGACGACATCTACAACCTTAAGGTGCCTACCGCAAACGGCGGCAGCGTGCCGCTTGGCTCTGTAACAAACATAAAAAGGACCATAGGCCCCGATCGCGTAGTGCGCTACAACCTGTATCCGAGTGCCGAAATTATGGGCAATCTTAAGCCCGGCTTCAGCACGGGGCAGGCAATTGCGGCAATAGAAAAACTATCAAAAGAAACCTTGCCCGACGGCATGGGTATAGAGTGGACAGACTTGGCCTATCAAGAAAACAGGGTGGGCAACACAGCAATCTATGTATTTATAGTCTGCGTGCTCTTCGTATTCTTGCTGCTTTCGGCGCTTTATGAAAGTTGGAGTATGCCGCTTGCGGTTATACTTGTGGTGCCGCTCGTGCTCTTGTTCTCCATCCTCGGGGTGCTTGGGCGCGGCATGGACAACAACATCATGACGCAAATAGGCTTCGTGGTTCTGATTGGTCTTGCGTGTAAAAACGCCATCCTCATAGTCGAATTCGCAAAGCAGAGGGAGGATAAGGGAGAAGAGCTTGTAAGCTCTGTGCGCAACGCTTCAAAAAACAGGCTGAGACCCATACTTATGACGTCTTTCGCCTTCATATTCGGCGTCGTGCCGCTCGTGTTTGCCACGGGTGCCGGGTCGGAACTCAGGCAGGCCTTGGGCACTTCGGTGTTCTACGGTATGCTTGGCGTTACGGTTTTCGGCCTCATATTCACGCCGGCCTTCTACTATGTTATAAGGAGAATTGTTAGGTCCAAAAACAAGGCCGCATAAGCGCGGTTTAAACATTTAATAAAATGATTATAAAGACAGCAAACAGGGCGATTTTTGCGGGGCTTGCGGCGTTGCTTGCCGCGTGCTCCGTCACGCCCGAATATATCAAGCCGCAGAGCGCCGCAGACCGCGACGCCGAAAGCCCCGTCGGCGATAACTTCTATCACGCAAAGGGCATTTGGACGCAGGCTTCACCGGCGGACGCCGCCCCCAAGGGCGAATGGTGGAAGCTCTATGCAGACGCAGATTTGGACTCGCTTTTGGCCGCTTGCAAAGAGAATAACCCCGACCTTGTTGCGGCCTACCGCACGGTTGAGATGGCCATGGCCAAGGCGCGCGTCACAGAGGCGGATCTTTACCCGCACGCGTCTTTGGACGCTTCTTACGCGCGCACGGGCACATCTAAAAACGCAGCCAATTATAACGGTACCTACGACAACTGGGTTTCAGGTTTCGGTATGACTTGGGATTTGGACTTCTTCGGCAGGGTAAGAAGCCTCATGTCTTCGGACGTTGCCGAGGCGCAGGCGGTTTATGCAGCGTATCAAAATACGCTCTTGCTTTTGCAAGCGCAGGTTGCGAGCTCCTACTTTACGCTGCGCCAGTATAATTCTGAAATCGCGCTGCTTGAAGAGACCGCAAAAGTGAGGACGTCTCAGGTAGAATACGTTTCAAACAGGCTTAAGTCCGGCGTGGCTACCGATGTAGACTTAAAACGCGCCGAACAGCTTTTGTATGAGGCGCAGTCGCAGCTTGAAGGCGTAAAGCGCTCAAAGGCGGTCGCGGCAGACTACATGGCGCTTCTCGTAGGCAGCACGCGCGCAAAGGTTGAACCCACTTCGCTGGTAATTTCAGACAATCCGCCGGAGGTGCCGCACGCCGTTCCGTCAGAGCTTTTGCAGCGCCGCCCCGATATAGCGCAGGCAGAGCGTCAGGTTTTTGCCGCAAACGCCCGCATAGGTGCGGCGCGCGCGGCGTATTTCCCGACCGTCGCCCTCACCGCCAGCGCAGACTTGAACTCTTCTGAAATAGACTCTCTTTTTGAGGCCAACAGCCTTGCATGGGGTGTCAGCCCCAAAGTCTATATGCCGATATTCCAAGGCGGGCGCCTCATCGCCTCTGAAGAATACGCGCTTGCGGATCATAAGCGCCTTGTAGAGCAATACCGCTCAAAAGTGCTTAAAGCGATGTCCGAAGTTGAAGACGCACTCGCCCAAATACAGTATCTAAAGAGCGAATACGTCTTCCGCAATCGCGCTACAATATCCGCTCAAGAAGTGTTTGTGCTTACGCGCAAGCAGTATGACTCCGGCATTGTTGACTATTTTGAAGTTACGGACTCGCAGCGCATAACGCTTACAAACCAGCGCGAACAGATACGCTTAAAGGGCGACCAGTTCCGCGCAACGGTGCAGTTTATTGCGGCTCTCGGCGGCGGCTGGTATGAAACTCCGGACTTTGCGGCTTCAGACGCCCGCAACGAAGCCGAAAAAACGCTTGCCGCCCCCTCAAAAATATTCTCGGAACCCAATCCAAACACTCCGGATTTCGGAAAGATAGATAATAAAAATTAAAAGAATAATTTTTTGAGTAAAAACAACTTAAAAAGCGGGTGTTAAAAAGCGCCCGTTTTTTTGAACACACTTTGCCCAAACTCGTCTTATAATCAGGTTGGTTTGTTTTTTTTAATATAGTTTTAGTTTGTATTTTGGTAATAGGGGCGCGCCTGAGGGGGCGCGCCCTTTTTATTTACAAAGCAACTCACAAAATGGCTTCTCTCAAAAACCGCGCCGAAACTTAAAGGCGCACTTTGACGTTTTTACGCATATAGGTGGGCACGTCCAAATCGGCGCCGTTATAGCCGTTGGGTTCGGTATCTTCAAAAAATCCGCGCTGCTGCGCAATTTCAACAAAGGCAAACTCCGTCTGGTCAATGTGCGGCTTTGGTTTTTCTTTCAAAAACCTGCTTTTGATTTTTGACACCATGCGACTGCGGTGTTTGGCGGCGTCTTCAAAGCGCTCTTTGGTCGCATCGTAAACCGATGCGGGCGCGGGGTGCGCTGCAAGTGCCGATGGCGCAAGCGCGGGCTTGGCCGCCGTGCCGCTTACGCCAAGCGCGCAAATCTCAACCCTGTTTGAAAAGCTTTCGTCTATCATTGCGCCAAGGCGCACGCTGTCGTCGGCCGAAAACAGAGCCGCCGCCTTTTCTAAAATATATTGCAGCTTGTTAGAGCTTGTGTCGGCGCCGCAGCTTATGTTTATCAAAATGCTGTCGGATTTGTCAGGGGCTTCGGGCAGGCTTAACAGAGGGCAGTTTGCAAGGTCTGCCAAAGCGTTTTCAACATAGTCTTGCCCTTCGGCGCTGCCTACGCCAAACAGCGTTTTTTTGCTTTTTTTTGCAAACAGCGCCTTAATTGACGCAAAGTCTATATTTATAAGCCCCGTCTTAAGCAGCATTACGCAAATGCTTTTAACTGCGAGGCACATGGCGTTGTCCGCCTTTAAAAAGGCGTCTAAAAGCCCCGTGTTTTCGGGGCAGCAACGCATTATTACGTCATTAGGCAGGGGTATTACGGCGTCGCAGACAGTTTTAAGCTTTTCCAGCGCGGCGGCGGCCTCCGTGCGTTTTTTTGCGCCTTCGATTTCAAAGGGCAGGGTGCAAAATGCAATGACGACGGTTCCCTGTCTTGAGGCTTCTTCGGCAATGACGGGCATTGCCCCAGACCCCGTTCCGCAGCCGAGGCCGCCCGTTAAAAAGAGCAAGTCGACTGCGCCCAACGCGCTTTTAAGCGCGTCCAAATCTTCAAGAGCGGCGCGCTTGCCTATTGCGGCGTCTCCGCCAGAGCTCATTTTGCCGGTTACGCGCTCTCCTATCAAAATTTTTTCTTGGACGGGCGAGCGGCTTAAATCTGCCGCATCCGTATCAACCGCGCAAAAACCGACTTTGGGCAGGTTTTCCATGCGCAGCCTGTATATTGCGTTAAGCCCCGCGCCGCCCACGCCGACGACCTTTATTTTAAGGTCCCCGCCGCGGTTATTCTCTGAAATTTCCGACATGCCGAACATAGGTTAAAGCTTGAAGATTTTTGTGAACTTGTCCTTTAAAAAGGATGCGGGTTTCTTTTCTGTGTCCGCAGAAGATTTTGAAAGCGCGTAGTCCAAGAGTCCTAGGCCCGCCGCGTATTCGGGATAGCACAGCGTCGGCTTTACTTTTGAGTTGAACTGGGTTTCAGAGCATTTTATCCCGAAATAACTCTCTGCGAAATCGCGCATGCCGAACATTTTTGAAGTGCCGCCGGAGAGTATGATTTCACGGACTTGAGAATCCAAAAAGAAGTCTTCAAGCTCGTTTTTCACTATCTCGAAAAGCTCTTCCAGACGCAGCGCAAGAACCCTGTTGATTGACTCCATCGGGATTGAGCGGTCGCCTATTTGCTTGTCGCCTTCTGTCCAGATGTTGCTGTGCGCCTCTTCTTCGTTTAAAATGAGTTTGCCGTAACGGCGCTTTAGTTTTTCGGCGTTCTTGCGGCTTATGCGCAACCCGTATGACAAATCGTTTGTAAAGTGGTCGCCGCCTACGGGAATTACGCCCGCTTGCATAACCTTGCCGTGTTTAAAGAACGCGTAGTCGGTGGTGCCGCAGCCAATATCGAGCACGAGCGCGCCGCTTTGGCGCTGCTCGGCAGTGGTGGTCATGCGCGCGGTTGCAAGGCCGTTAAGCACCAGATGCTCGACATCCATGCCGAAACTTTCAACGACGTGCATGGCGTCTCTGATGCGCTCTTTGTCGCCGTAGAGCATATAAAATTCCGCCTCAAGATGCGCGCCTTTCATGCCCAGCGGTTCTGGGCAATATTCGCCGTCCAGGTAATATCCGCAGCAGATGTTGTGTATGAAAACCTTGTCTTCGGGGATGGTTTTGCTTTGGGCGTCTTCGCAGGCTCTGTCGACGTCGTGTTGGCGCACTATGTTGTCTGAGCCGCTCACGTTTGCCGAGCCCCAGTTTCTGAAGCCCTTTATATGCGTGCCGCTTATGCCCAAGCATACCGAGCGCACGCTGACGCCGGAAGATTTTTCGGCGCTGGTGATTGCCTCTTGCGCGCTGCTTGCGGCCTTGCGCACGTCAAGGATGTCGCCCTTTTTGACGTCGGCGGAAGAGCTCTGCCCCATGCCGACGATGTTGAGCATTTTCCCGTCGATAATTTCCCCAATGAAAACCTGCATTTTGCCCGTGCCAATGTCGAGGGCCACTATGGTCTTGCTGTCGTTCATGCTGTCAGTCGAGAAGTTTTACGTCGGCTCTGTCGCTTAGCGACAAGTCTATCTGTTCAATGTTTATCAAAGATTTTTCTTTCGCGTAGCGCAAGATATATTCAAGCCTGTCCAGCTGTTTTTCATAGTCTTTGCCCGCAAAAATTATCAGCACGCCATCCTGCGTTTTGACGGTGATAAGGGGCATTGTGAGGCTTGAGAGTTCAGAGAGGTTTATGCTTTTCCAAGTGGCAAAGTGGTCGGGCAGCTTTTCGGAGGCTGCGTCCAACAACTTTGCGAAGGCTTCGGCCTGCGGATAATCCATGGGGCCGTCCGCCGTGAATATCATGCGTATGCCAGTTACGGCGGGCAACTTTGTGACGACTTCGTCGGGTATGCACACAGGTTTAAAAAACTTACCCTCTCGCGACATCATAAAGAATTCTATGCGCGAATCTATCCGCACGCCTATGCGGGCAATGGGCTTATATTCGCTTATTTCGACGCGCAGGGTTTCAGGGTATATGCGGCTTATGTCGGCTTCTCTCACTTGGCTTATGCCTTCAAAAAGCTCTTTCACGAAAAATATGTTTACGTCCGACAGCGCAGAGCCGCGCGGTATCCCCAAATAATCATAAGCCCATTTTGCGGATATCGCGCCGTCCGTCTTAAATTCAAAACGCTTTACCGCGCCCGAAGCCGGCGTAAATGCGTCTTGTATTACGCCTGATTGATAAATGTAATAAGAGCCCCAGCCGAGTGCGCCCAATACGCCAAGCGCCGCCGCCCGCTTAAAATAAAAGCCGAAAGAGCGCATGCGCGCGCGCGCCGAAACGGGGCGTTTCTTTGAAGAAGCGTCTCCGCTTTTTAAGTCCCTCCAAGAGAGCTTGGCTTTGTTTTTGGGCTTCTCCATCAGTTCTTTTACAACCTGCGCTTTATGGCCTGCGTTATGAGTGTCTTGCAAAGATTATCGAAGTCAAGCCCTATGCAACTTGCGCTTTTGGGCAAGAGACTTGTGGGTGTCATGCCCGGCAGGGTGTTGATTTCAAGGGCTATGTATTTGCCGCTTTCGGAGTCTAAAATAAAGTCTATGCGCGCAAAGTCTCGGCAACCGCATACGGCGTAGGCGGCTTCTGCGGACGCGCGTATTTTTGCCGCCTGCGTTTCGTCGATTTTTGCAGGATATTCATATACTGTCTTGCCCGCGGTATATTTGCGCACAAAGTCGTAAACGCCGCCTTCCGGCTTTATTTCAACTATGCCTGCGGCTTTGCCGCCTATCACGCCGACCGAAAGCTCTCTGCCCTTAAAGAAGCTTTCCGCCATCCAGAGGCCTTCGGTAATTTCGGCAAGCGCCGCCGCGGTTTCATCAGCGTTTTTTGGGCGCTTAAGACCCACGCTGCTGCCCTTGTCGGCGGGCTTGATTATTATGTTTTGCCCCAAAGCCTTTAAGAGCGAGGCGGCGTCGGGTTTTTTTGCCGCGTCAAATACGAATTCATCGGCGACGCCCACACCCGCGCTTTTCATAAGCGCCTTCGCCGCCGGCTTAACCATGCAAACGCGGCTGGATAAACTTTGCGAGCCAGCATATTCTACGCCTAAGGTGTCAAGCTCCGCCTGCAGGGTGCCGTCTTCGCCGTAGTCGCCGTGCATGGCGGGGTATACGACATACTCTCCGCCCTTGAGCGAAGCCGGCACGCGGTTTTCGTCAAGGCGCAAAAGCGTCGTGTCAAAAAAATTCGAGAGGGCTTCCGCAACATGCCTGCCGCTGACTATTGAAACTTCGCGCTCGGGCGATATTCCGCCGCAGAGCACCGCAACTTTTTGATTATTCATCTAGTATCCTTTTTGCTTTAAAATAAATGTCGCCCGCACCCACCAGGGCTATTTTTGAGTTCGCCGCATCCGCAATTTTTTTACGCATCAGCGCGTCAAATTCCGTATCGCTTTTTAAGTGCGAGATTTTTTCAGAAAGCGCCGCCACCACTTCCGAAGAACCCAGCGGGTCGTAAGGCTCACTCGCAGGATATACGTTCATAAGGTAGGTTTCGGCGTTTTTAAGGGAAGAGAGTATGTACGCAAATTCTGCCGCAAAGCGGCGCGTGCGCGTGTATCTGTGGGGTTGAAATACCACCGTTATGCGCCCGCCTGCGCAGTGCGTTTCAAACCATTTTAAGAAGGCGGATACCTCATTGGGATGGTGCGCATAATCCGCCACGACGAGCGCGCCGCTTTTTGCGCTTAAAAATTCTTGCCTGCGGCGCACGCCCGCAAAGTCTTCAAGCGCGTTTTTGGGCGCTTCTTCTCCGAAGGCTTCGGCGTAGGCTTTAAGGGCTATGGCGCGGTTCGTGGATATGAATTCTTCCCTCTTTTTAACAACGGCAAACGGCTTGCCCGAGGCCTTTGCGGCGCGCAGCAAAATTTCATCGTCTTCAAGCAGGATTATCTTGCGGCGCGTGCGCGCAAACAAACGCAGAAACATTTCTTCAATCTTTGAGCTGTCGGCATATTGATCAATGTGATCAAGGTCAGCGTTTAGCGCCACCGTGATTTCAGGCTCAAAATTTTCTATCGTGCCGTCGCTTTCGTCTACTTCGGCCACGACGACTTCGCCGTCCCTGCAATATTTTGACGGTGAAAATCGCGACGGCAAGGCCCCCACAAGGTAGCCGCAGTTTTTGCGTTCCGCCTTGTTTATGCAGTGCGCAATCATAGCCGTTACAGAGCTTTTGCCGTGGCTGCCAACCACCGCAACAAGCCTGCGTTTTGCGCAGGCGCGGGCAAGGCATACGCCCCTGCGCAAAATGTTTTGCGCCCGAAAAGTGGGGATTCTTCGTGCGAGCGCGCTTGAAATAACATATTCGTCGGCGGCGCTTTCGAGTGCGGGGTCATACGCGGCGTCAACCGTTATGCCCGCAAGCTCAAGCATGTTTTTAACGCGCGGGTCTGCGCCGTCGTCAAAGCCGCGCACGCTCAACCCGTCGGCCTTTAAAAAGAGAGCCAGGGGCGCCATGCCCATACCGCATATGCCGCCCATATAAAGTGAACGCGCCATAGGGTTACTCGCTGTTGTTGGCGATGAAATTCAAGTCCGAAACGATTTTGTTCATATCGTTCAAATAATCTACGCGTTCCAGATTTTTGAGCATTGCGTGTCTGAGCTTTTTGTTGTGCATCATCGCCACGGCCTCATTTAAAAGGCTGCCCAAATCTTTTTGCTCAACAAGTATAGAAGCGCCCTGCTTTTCAAAGCACTTGGCGTTTTCAAGCTGGTGGTTGTCTGCCGAATGCGGGTAGGGCACTAGTATGGAAGGCAGGCGGCAGCGCGCAAATTCGGCAATGGTGCCCGCGCCCGCGCGCGCTATTGCAAGGGTTGCGCATGAAAGCGCGGCACTCATATTGTCGCAAAAGGGCAGGTACTTAATCTTATGCATCCTGCCGTCTGAACCCATGCCTTCGGCGCCCGAGTATCTTGTCTTGCCGGGGCCGCAAATGCAAAGCACGTCTATGTTGTGGCGCGCAAGCTCGTCAAAGTTGTCGGCGGCCCATCCGTTTAGTGCAATGGCGCCTTGGCTGCCGCCCAGTATGAGCAGGATGTTTGCGCTTCTTTTAAAACCGAAAAATTCTTTTGAGTCTTCCGCGGGGAGCTTTTTGATTTCTTGCCTTATGGGGTAACCCGCGTGCTTGATTATGCCGGAGCGCCTGCGGCTTATGTTCACGCCGTGGGGTACATAAATTCTGCGCGCAAAGCGGTTCAGAAATTTAATGGCCTTGCCAGCCTTGCGGTTTGCCTCATGCAGTACGAGCGGCACCTTTAAAATTGCCGCCGCCACCGAAAGCCCGAGCGCCGTAAAGCCGCCGAAGCTTATTGCGACGTCGCACTTTTCAGAGCGCAAAAGCTTAATCATGTAGCAGACCGATTTTGTCTGGTTGTATAAAAATTTTAAGAAGCGTATCGGCGAAAGACTGAAGGGCGCACCCGGTGTCTTTACCACCTTGAAGCCCGCGTATTTTTGCATCAGTTGAGAGTCTATGCCCTTTTGACTTATGACAAACACAACCTCATTGCCCGCCGCAAGGAGGGCTTCGCCGATGGCTATACCCGGCGCTAGATGCCCGCCGGTGCCGCCGCAAGAAATAACAAATTTACTCATATCTGGACGCCTGAATTTCTGTAGGTTTGCTCCAGGAACGTATGCAGTTTAACAAAATTCCCGTAAATGCGAACATCACTACGAGGTTTGAACCGCCGTAGCTTATGAAAGGCAGCGATATGCCCTTGGTGGGCACCAATCCCGTAACAACGCACATATTAAAGAGCGCCTGAAGCACTATCATTAGCATAGAACCCACCGCAAGGCAGAATTCAAAAAGGTTTGGGGCGCTGCGCAGTTTGAACATGGTTATCGCAAAGAGGCAAAAGAAGCTGAACGCCACAAGCGACGTAAAAATCAACCCGTGCTCTTCGCCGAGAACCGCGAATATAAAGTCTGTATGGGCTTCAGGCAAAAATGACAACTGTTGACGCCCTTGGCCTAACCCAACACCCATCACGCCGCCCGCGCCGAAGGCCAGAATTGCCTGATAAAGCTGGTAGGTGCCTTCGGCCTTATTGCCTTCAAAATCCAAAAAGCTTACCAAGCGCTGCACGCGGTTTGGGTTAAAGTAAAGTATCACGCTGAAAAGCGCGCCCGCGCCGAGAACGGACGGTATTAAAAAAAACGCGCGCACTCCCGCCAAAAAGATGAGCGCAAAGCCCACGCTGCCGCATAGGGCTGTGGTGCCGAAGTCGGGCTCTAAAATTATCAGGCCGCAAAAAACGGCCAAGATGCCGAAGGGCATCACAAAGCCGTACAGAAAAGTTTTGTTGTGGCGCTGGTAGTTGTATAAATACGAAGAGAGCAGTATCACGAGCGCAAATTTTGCGATGTCGCTCGGCTGAAATACCACGGGGCCGAAGGCCAGCCATCTGCGCGCGCCGTTAACCTCTTTGCCTATCTGCGGGATTACCACCAGTATCAGCAAAACAACGGATACGACCGCAAGCGGTATTGCGTATTTTCTGATTGCCTCAAGCTTGACGAAAGCCGCGCCGATGCCCGCGGTCAAGGCTATACACATCCAAAGCGTCTGCTTTTTTAAAAGAATGAGCGGGTCGGACTTGCCCGCACCCGCGCTCATCAAAACAAGCAACCCGAGTATGCTCAAAAAGAGGACGGGCAAGAGCAGCGCTATCCACGAACCAACATAGCTGCGATTTGCGGACTTCGCGATGTCGTTGTCCATCCTTTTTGAGCGGGCTTGCCGTAATACTTAGTTGATTTCAATGACTTCGGCGTCATTTACGCCGCCCGCAGGGGCGGGAGAAGCAGGCGCATCCTGTTGCACGCTTATCGCAGGTGCGGCATCAGCCGCAGGGGCTGCGGGCGTTGTTGCCCCGGCCGCAGGTGCGGCCGCGGGTTCAACCGCAGGAGCGGACGCAACCGCCGTTTTTGAAGACGACTTAATCACGAGCTTCTGACCGACCTTAAGCTTGCGCGGATCCTTTATGCCGTTGCGCTCCGCAATCGCAGAAACGGTGGTGCCGTTGCGCTTTGCTATTACGCCCAAAGTTTCGCCGCTTTTTACGACGTAGACAATTTCGCCGTTGCCGGCCGCCGCGGCGGGTGCCGCCGAAGAAGCTGCAGGCGCACTTGCCGCCGCAGTGCTTGCGGGTGCCGCTACCGGTGCGGAAGCCGCATGCGCCGAAGAACCCTTGGGCAGTTGCAGTTTCTGGCCTATTTTGAGGTTGTCGCTCTTCAAAGAATTGATGCTGCGTATTTGCGAGACGCTCACACCGTGTTTCTTTGCGATTTTTGAAAGTGCGTCTCCGCTTTTTACGACGTAGGTTTCAAGCTCTCCGGATACGGGCTCTGCCGCAGCTGCAGGTGCCGCAGAAACCGCAGGCGCGGCCGCAGATGTTGCTTTGCCGCTTACGAGCGAGCCGCCGGGTATTGAAATATCCTGGCCGATTTTGAGGACGGAATCTTTTGTGAGGCCGTTTGCCTGGAGAAGCTCTGAATACTTTACGTTGTGCTTCTTGGCTATAGACCAAAGAGAATCCCCCTTCTGAACCTTGTATGTCGAAAGCGTGAGGGCGGGCGTTTCAGACGCGGCGGGTGCGGGTGTTGCAACCGTTGCCGCGGGCGCGCCGTCTTTTACGAGCACGTCTCCCTTTTTGCCGTCCATGTTCCATGTTGCGGAAGGGCGTGTGGGCGTTGCGCGAAGCGCCACGCTGCCTTCGGGCATTGCGGGTGCTGCGGGTGCAGCCGCTGTTGCGGAGCCGTCTTCCTTAATTTCTTGGACGTCGGCGTCGTTTTGCGCTATGGCCTTTTCGCCTTCGGCGCTTGCGGTAGCCGTCTTTGCGGGATCAGGCTGAGTTGAGGAATTGCATCCGGGCTGCATGAGCAACATGCCCAGCGCCGCGAGGTGCAACGCGATTACCGTTGATAATGTGACTAATTTCTTCATGGTGGTATACCCCTTATTTTGACTGTAATTCTTATTGTATTTTTAAATTCTTCAAACCTAAAACAGAGCTTTTGAAAACTTTTCCGCGGTGCGAATAACTTTCAAACATCCCGAAGCTGGAAAAACCCGGGCTAAAAAGCACTACCGGGCTTTTTTTACAAGCTTCACCCTCTTTGACAGCCATATTTGCGGCCTTTACAACCGCGTCTTCGAGGGAATTGCAAATTTCTGCGCCGTTTTTAAGCCCGTTTGTCAGGTTCGCCTTAAGCTCTTGCGCGGTTTGTCCTATCAAAAATGCGCCGCGCGCGGTAGATTTTACGGCCTCGACAAGCTCGGCATTGTCGCAAAATTTGTTTTTGCCGCCGCCTATCCATATAACGCATTCGTTTCTAAGCGCGTTTAGCGCCGCTATCGCCGCGTGGGCGTTGGTGGCTTTTGAATCGTTCATAAAACGCACGCCGTCTTTTTCGTAAGTTTCGCCGAAGCGGAACTGCGCAAGCTCAAAAGTCTCTGCGGCCTTCTCCAAAATTTTTTCTTCAAGACCCAAGCCCAACCAGAAAGAGCGCGCAAGCATATAGTTTTCGCGCTGAACAGGAGAGTCGAAGGGGGCGGGCGCCTTAAAGTGCTCCCCAAAATCAACGATGTGCGCAAAGGGTTGCAGGGCTATGCCGTGATCTGCCGCATAGGTCGCCACAGATTTGCCAACATAAAGCACGTTATTTTTTAAAAGCTCAGTCAAGCGCAGCTTTGCCCAAAAATATTCGCGCATATCGGTGTGCCAGTCAAGGTGGTCGGGCGCAAAGTTCGTCCAAAGCAGGGCGTCAGAATAAAAATACTCCGCCTTCATTGATTGGAAAGAGCTTACTTCGCAAACCGCGATTTTTGAATGGTTGTCCTTGCGCCAGTTTTCCGCGCAAAATTCGCTTAAGGGTTTGCCTATGTTGCCGGCGGCAAAGGCGTCAAAGCCCGCAAGTAAAAGCGCGTGTGTCAAAAATGAAGTTAGCGTAGTCTTGCCGTTTGTGCCGGTTATAGAATAAATCTTACCGTTCCAAACCATTGCGGCAATGTCGGGTTCGCAAAGGGTTTTAAGGCCGTTTTCGCGGGCGAGCTCAAGCCACTTGTGCGACGGCTTAAACGCGGGCGAGTATACAACCAAGTTGTGCTTTTTTGCGGTTTGCGCGTCAAAGGTTCTGTAAAACCCCGGCTCCCCGCTTTCAGAGTAAAACTTGTAGCCTATGCCTACTTTTTCAAGCAGCTTTGCCGCGGCGCGGCCGCTTGCGCCGCCGCCGAATATGGCAACGTCGCGCTCTTTGCAAAGCTCTTTTAGGGTTCCTAAGGGCATCTTGTTTAATTTGTCTTATCTGAGTTTTAAAGTGGCCAGCCCCGCAAGTGCGAAGATGAGGGATATAATCCAAAACCTTATCACTACACGCGTTTCCTTCCAGCCCTTAAGCTCAAAATGGTGGTGTATGGGCGACATTCTGAATATTCGCTTGCCCGTTGTCTTGAAAGAAAATACCTGCAAAATAACCGACATAGCCTCCATTACGAATACGCCGCCCACAAGCACAAGCGTGAAGGGTTGCTGCACCATAAAAGCCGTTACGCCTATTAGTCCGCCTATTGCAAGAGAGCCCGTGTCGCCCATGAATACATCGGCGGGGTAGGCGTTAAACCATAAAAATGCGAGGGAAGCGCCAAGCAGACTGCAACATACTATCGTGAGTTCTCCGGCGCCCGCGATGGGTTTTATAAAAAGGTATTCGCAGGCGATTATGTTGCCGGCTATATATGCAAAAACCGCATAGGTCAGCGCCACCGATACCGTGCAGCCTACGGCCAGACCGTCTACGCCGTCGGTCAAGTTTATTGCGTTGCTTGAGCCCGCTATCACGAAGAATAAAAATACGAACATGAACCAAAGCGGCATGCTGTCGGTAAGCGGGGTCTTTAAGAATGGGAACCAAAGCTCCCTCATAGAAAGCGAATACGCGTTTGAGTTTAAAAGTATGAGCATGACTACGCCCGTTATCAAGCACTGCACCCCGAGCTTTGTGCGCCCCGAGACGCCTTCGCTGGTTTTGCGCTTGATTTTAAGATAGTCGTCCGCAAAGCCTAGCGCCGTGAGCGACGCATATACCACGAGCGCCGAAATTACTAAAGCATTGAGCTGCGCCCACAGCAATATGCCCGCAACTACGCCTATAAAAATTATCACGCCGCCCATAGAAGGCGTGCCCTTTTTTGAGCTGTGCAAGTCCGCCAAAGCGCCGACTTGCTCTTTAGTTCTGAAGCTTTGCCCAAACTTAATGGCGCGCAAAATTTCTATGATGCGCGGCGCAACCAGTATCGCCAGAAAAAACGACGTAACAAAAGACATCGCGCACCTGAACGACAAGTATCTGAAGAGCCTCAAAGGCCCCCAGTACACTTCAAGATCAGACAAGTCTATGAGCATTTTTAGAAGCTTTCCCTTTCGTCGTCCAAATCTCTTTTGCCCGATTCAAAATTTTCATCGTCGCCGTCGTTTTCATTATCGCCGTCGTCATCTTCGTCCTCTTCTCTGTCGTCTTGCTCAAGGGCTTCGTCCTCTTCGTCGTCTTCGTAGAAGGGTTTTTCTTGGGCGGCTTCCGGCGGGAGCACGTCTTTGATTGCGTGCGCGGGTTTGATTTCTTCTTCTTGCGCGGCTTCTGCGGGCGCCTTGGGCGCGTTTGAAATCGCCTCTTTTACGGCTTGCGGCAGGGCTTTTTCAAGCTCGCAAACGCGGCTGCCTTTTACAAATACGAAGCCTTCAAACGTCTCAATCTGTCTTAAAATTTCAGCGTGGTCGGCGCTTTCCGTAACGGCCTCGGCAGGCCAGCCTTTTTCAAGCATGGCCGCTTTGTAGGTTTGCGTGTGCGCACCCGTAAGGACGGCCTTATCGCCGACCTTGTAGGGGATGAGCGCGCCAACGTCCTTATGGTGGCGCAAAGCCGATATGCCAAGCTCCGCCATTTCGCCGATGACGTAAAGCTTTGCCGCGCCTTCCGCGATTTTCGCAAAGTGGGCGAGGGCGTCTTTCATCGAAGTCGGCGAGGCGTTGTAGCAATCTACATAATAGTTTGAAGCTCCGATTTTAGCAACCAAGCCGCGCATGGGCAGCGCAGACAGCTCTTGCAATTTTACGGCAATCTGCTCTTCGCGTCCGCCGAGCATAAGGCAGGCGGCCACGGCGAGTGCCGCATTTTCGGTCATCCCCGCGCTAAACTCCGGCAAATCAAAGCAGAATTCCGAACCGCCCTCTACGGCAATGTCAAGTTTGCGGCCCTCTTGCGTATTAAGCACGGCGTATCTGAAAACCAAATCGGCCTTTACTTCGCCGCCTTCCGCAGGGGCTACAACCGCCTTGCGGCAGCTTAGATCTTCAAAGGCTTTCCAGCTTAACAGCGTTGAGTGTATGAGGCACCAGCCGCCGTTTGCCGCATGGCGGGCAAGGATTGCTTTTTCTTTTGAAACCTTGCTTAACTCTTCAAATTTTTCCATGTGGGCTAAGCCCACGTTTGTTATTATTGCAAGATCGGGCTCTATCATTACCGCGAGCTCTTCCATTTGCCCGGGCGCGGATACGCCGGCTTCCACTATCGCCGCCTGATTCATTTTCAAATCAATCGAAGTAAGCGTTAGAGCCACACCTATCTCGTTATTCAGATTCTTTTCGGTAACGAGGGGATTTTTCCAGGAAATCAGTTTCGCCAAAAATTCTTTAGTAGAGGTTTTGCCGCAAGAGCCCGTAATGCCTATGACGGGGTTGTCAAAGCGCAGCCTGTGGAACTTTGCTATGATTTGAAGCGCTTTGAGAGTGTCTTTTACGACGAGCACGGGCACGCTTGTCTCAATCTCTTTTGAGGCAATTACCGCTACCGCGCCGTTTTTTATTGCGTCTTCGATGAAGTCGTGCCCGTCTCTTTTGGCGACGAGCGCCACAAAGGCCGAGTGTTCTTTTAAGTTGCGGCTGTCTGCGGAAAAGCCCCTGATTTCGGGCTTTGCGGCGGTGGGGTTAATCCATTTGCCGCCTGTCCATGTTTGCAGGTCTTCGATTTTAAAGAGGGGCATGTGTGAGTGTCCTTTGCGGTTTTGTTTTTAAATTATATGAGGCCCTTAAGGCTTAAAAGTTCTTCGGCGACGCGCTTGTCGTCAAAAGGTATTATGGTGTCGCCCAGCTCTTGAAAGGCTTCATGCCCCTTGCCGGCTATCAGTATGCAGTCGCCCTCGTCGGCGGCGTCAATGGCGAGATTGATTGCCCTGCGCCTGTCTTCAACGAACGCTATGCGCGCAACGTCGCTTACGCCCTTTTTCATGTCGTCGAAAATCTGATTGATGTTTTCGCCGCGCGGATTGTCCGAAGTAGCCCATGCAATGTCTGCAAATTCCTGCACTACTGCCGTCATTTTCGGGCGCTTTGTCCTGTCGCGCTTGCCGCCGCAGCCAAATACCACGAGCAAACGCCCCTTTACAACCTTTTTAAGCATGGAAAGGCCGTTGCGCAGTGCGTCGTCGGTATGCGCGTAGTCTACAAAGATGTCAAATTTTGCGTTTGCGGAAACTTTCTGCATTCTGCCGGGCACGCCCTTAAAGTCTTTAAGGCTTGCGGCGGCCTTCGCCAAGTCTTTGCCTTGCGAGTATAGGCAGGCGAGGGCGGCGAGGGCGTTTGACACGTTGTAGTGTCCGGTAAGCTTTGTTGAAACTTGCGCGCTGCCTTCGGGCCAAATCAGCGTGAAAGAAGTTGAAGTGGGCTTAAGCTCTACATTCTCGGCGCGTATGTCGCCCTTGCCGTTTATAGAAAATGTGATTAGCTTGGTGTCGTTCTTAATGCGTTCGGCGATTATGCGGCCGTGCGCATCGTCTATGTTTATTGCGGCAAACTTGGGCCTTGTGCCGGTTACGCCCGTAAAGAGCGACGCCTTGCTTTCAAAATAAGCCTCCATAGTCTTATGATAGTCTATGTGGTCTTGCGTCAAATTTAAGAAACAGGCGCAGTCAATCTTAAGGCCGTCTACGCGCTTTTGGCAGATAGAGTGCGAGCTGATTTCCATAGCCACGTCTTTGCAACCCGCATAGCGCATTTGGTTAAGCATTGCGTAAACCGCCAGAGATTCCGGCGTTGTGCGGCTTGCGGGCAGGCATCTGCCGCCGAGGTCGTAATGTATCGTGCCTATGAGGCCGCATTTTTCCGAAACAGACGCCAGCATATGCTGTATGAGCCATGTTACGCTGGTTTTGCCGTTGGTGCCCGTCACGCCGAAAACCGTCATGCTTTCGTCGGGGTTGTCGTAATATTTTTTTGCGGCGGCGGCCATTGCGGCTTGTATGTCTTCGACCTGTATCCAAACCGCGGGGAAATATTTTTCTGGGGCGGGGCGCTCTGAAACTACAGCAACCGCGCCGCGATGCGCTGCCTCTTCAACATAGATGTTGCCGTCGGTATTGTGACCGTTAAGCGCAAAAAAGACCGCGCCAGGCGACACCCTGCGGCTGTCGTTCATTAGCATTTTAATCTCGGCCGCAGTATCGCCCGTGACTTTTTTGACTTTCATAGCCTTGACTATGAAGTCCACCGTCTTTGTCGCCTCGCCGCCGTTTTGTTGAGAAAACGACATGCGGCCGAATTTATTACCCGCGCCGCCGAGGCATGCCAGCCCTGCAAAATTGCCCAAACCTATCATTGCCTATATTGTCTCCATGCAACCATTTTTTCAAAATCTTTGTCAGTCTGAATCCCGAGGTAGGACGCTATCTGCGTGCCTATGTTTGAGAATACGGGGGCTGCAACCACGCCGCCGTAACCCGTTGCCTTCATTTTAGGATTATCTACTACAACCGTTATGACAACGCGCGGTCTTTGAGCGGGAAAGAAGCCGGTCATCGACGCCACATGGTGGGTTGAACTGTATTTGCCGTCTATGAGCTTTTGCGTGGTCCCCGTTTTGCCCGCCACCTTGTAACCTTCTATTTCTGCTCTGCGCGCCGTGCCGCCTTCGGAAACTACATCGGTAAGAATGTCGCTCATCACGGTTGCGGTCTTTGAAGATATTACGCGGCGCACTGCGACCGGCGGAAAGTTGATTGAGTCTGCGCCGCTTGGGTCAAACACGCGCTTGACGAGCTGGGGCTGCATATAGATGCCCTGATTTGCGATAGTGCTCATGGCGCAGTGCACCTGAAGGGGGGTTGCGGCTATTGCGTGGCCCATTGGCAAGCGCGTGATTGTGAGGCCGTCCCAGTCTTTGGGGGCGTGCAGCGTGCCGCCGATTTCGCCCACCAAACCAAGACCCGTCTTTGCGCCGTAGCCGAAGTTCTTTGAGTAGTCGTAAAGTTTGTTTTCGCCCATGAGCACTGCGAGGTGCGCAACGCCGCGGTTAGAGCTTTTCTGAGTGATTTCGCGAACCGTAAGCGTGTCGTGCGGGTGAGAGTCTTTGGGCAGCGCAAGCAAGCGCCCCTTGTAAGAAATTGTGGGGCTTTTGCAGTCGAAAGAATCATTGATGGTTACGAGAGACTCATTAAGCGCCGCAGAAATCGGCACTATCTTGAAAGTTGAACCAGGTTCAAACTGGTCAGAAATCGCGCGGTTGCGGAGCGCTTCCTGAGAATATTTGTTGAAGTTGTTCGGGTCAAAGCTGGGGTAGCTTGCCATTGCGAGGATGTAGCCAGTCGAAGGCTCGCTCACGATGATGGTGGCGCTTTCGGGATCGTAGTTGTCGACGATGTTCTTAATTTCGCGCTGAGCCATTTCCTGAATTATAACGTCTATGGTAAGCTCAACATTCATGCCGTCTTTGGGCTCTACTTCGCGTGTGCGGAACTGCGCAACTTCCCTGCGGCGGCCGTCGCGTTCGGTTTCTCGCCAGCCGTCTTGCCCCTTCAAATAGTATTGGAACTGTTTTTCAATGCCCATCTGCGGCTCAAACTCTTTGTTTACAAAGCCGACAGCGTGCGAGACAAGGGCGTTCATGGGGTAAACCCTCACATATTTGCGGTTGCCGTAGAGCGCCTTTATTTTCAGCTCCTGAATTTTTGCATAGGTCGTATCGTCGAGGTTTTCGGCGATTTTGCGCCAACGCACGCACCTTATTTCCGTGCCTTCGTCGGTCTGGACGGAATATGTGCCTTTCCGGCATTTTTCCGTGATTTCAGAAACGGATATGCCAAGCAGCGCCGCAACTTTTGCAAATTTTTCATTTTCTTCGGGCGTGCCCAAAACCCTTTCGGGGTCAAGCCCAAGCTCTATTACCGGGCGGCTGGTAGCCAGAAGGTTGCCGCGCGCGTCAACTATGTCGCCGCGGCGCGCGTCAATCTTGTCAAAGCGATTGCGCGCCTGCTCTACGGTGTCTTTGCTCCACTGGCTCTTGACGACATGCAGATAATACAGTCTTGCAAAAACCGCGCAAAAGGCCGCGCAAAGCGCCACACCCATAATGATGAACCTCACTCTGGGTATGAACGCCGAATATCTGCTTTGTCTGTGTTTTTTCATGGGGCGTTAAGAATTTTTAAATCATAGGCTCTTTTTGGGAGCGGGGGCTGGCGGCCTGAAAGATATCAGCATATCGTCCTTGGCGGAACGTTCAACCTTGCCGCCCTGAAAATTTTCATACGCCCATATAATCGCGCCGAACTTGGGCTGCGTTAGCTTTTCTTTTGCCATGGCGCGCAACATCTGCGGGCTTTGCTTTGCGGCTATTTGCGCGGAGAGGTTTTCGCTTATTCTGCGCATGTTGTAGACTGTGTTTTCGCAATCCTTGATGCGCGCGGCGATGTCTGCTCTTTCATATCTTGCGGCGGCAAGGCCGAAGGCGCCCCCGCCGACGGTGAGCGTCAGCGCGAACAAAAGCGATATGACTACCAATATGTTTTTTTTGCCTGTGTTTGGCATGGCTTAGTCCTTTCTTAAAGCGCGAAGTTTTGCGCTTCGGCTTCTCGGGTTTAAATTCTTTTCCTCTTCAGAGGCCTCTATGGGTTTGTTTGTGAGTATTGCGGCGAGCTTTGTGCGGTCTTGGACGAACGATGTGTCAAAAGAGTCTTCGGGGCGGCCCGCCATGCGTTTGAAGAACCTCTTGACGATTCTGTCTTCCAGGGAGTGAAAACTGATTACCGCAAGAACGCCGCCGCTTTTAAGCCTTGCAAAGGCCTTGGGGAGCGCTTCTTCAATTTCTTCAAGCTCCCTGTTGACGGCTATTCTCAGCGCCTGGAAAGTTTTTGTGGCAGGGTGTATCCTGCGCTTGTAAGGGGGCACGGGGGCTGCGCGCTCTATGACTTCCGCGAGAGCCGCGGTGCTTAAGTTTTCCGTGTCGAGTGCGGCTTGTTTTACGGCCGCGGCAATTCTTTTAAAGCGCGGATCTTCGCCGTATTCCCTTATAATGCGCTCGATTTCTCGAAGGGGCAGGGCTTTGATGAGCTCTAGGGCGGTTAAGCCGTGCTCAATGTCCATCCTCATATCGAGGGGGCCGTCTCTCAAAATAGAGAAGCCCCTGTCTGCGCTGTCCAGCTGGAAAGAGGATACGCCAAGATCCATCAGGACCCCGGCGTATCCGTTTGTGTTTATTTCGTCCAGTTGTGAAAAATTTTTATCAAAGAACTCAAATCGGCTTCCGAACTCTCTTTTGAGAGCCTCGGCGCGGGGTTTTGCCGCCCCGTCTCTATCCATAGCCTTTAATGAACAATTCGCGCTTTCCAATATGGCTTTTGAGTGCCCGCCGCCTCCGAAAGTGCAGTCCAGATAAGTTTCGCCGTCCCTCGGCGCCAGATATTCCAGCGCCTCTTTGAGCATCACGGGCTTGTGTCCGCTTTTAGGGGCGCCCGCAAGATTCTCTTCAGGGTCGGTATTCAACATTGGCCTGCGTCCTTTCTCTGCGGTTGAAATTTGCAATCTGCGTCTGCGCCAATTTGAGTTGCAGGCAAGCTCTCCTTGCAAACATCTCGACCCTTTCGGCCGTTGAGAGTGTGCGCGGAGCGGGCAAGGTGACTTTTCTGAGTGTCTTATATGTAGTGTTCATTGCCGTGCTTGCGTTAAATTCCAAGTTCCTCTAAGATTGACGTGTCGTCTTCGTCGCCGTCTGCGGCCATAAAGGCGTCATACCTGTCGGGGCTCCATATTTGAAAGTGATTAAAAGTGCCCGCCGCCAAAGCTTCTCTTTCGATGCCCGCGTGCTGCATCAGTTTTTCGGTCAGGACTATGCGTCCCTGCTTGTCGCAGCCGAATCTGTCGCCCTTGCTGAAAATCCTCATGATGGCCTTCTGTTTTGCAGGGTTGGCCATGCCGACTTTTGAGACGGCTTCATTCAGTTTTTCAAGCATTTGCGGCGGATATACCGAGATTGAACCGTTGGGGTTGGGTAGCGCAAGGTACGCGCTTTCGGAATCATCACCGCTGAACCTCCATTTGGAGGGGACGGTCAAGCGCCTTTTATCGTCGAGGGGCTTTTTATACTCCCCGACGTAAAATATTGCCTGTTTGTTTGTTTCCGACATCGTGTTAACCCTTGTTTGCCACTTTCTGCCATCTTTACCCATTTCCACCCATTGTCAAGAAAAGTTTGTATATTTTGCGAAAAACATGAATTTTTTTTATGGTATTAAGACTTTAATTATTAGAGTCTTAAATAGGGAATTAGGATTCGGTTGGCAAAAAAAAATAAAAAAGCCAAAAAAACTTCAAAATTACTCGTTTACATGCATGAATTTGCAGAACGAGGTGCTTACGAGAGTTTTTCTTTAATTTTAAGGCTGATATTTGCGTATGTAAATTCTTTTGCCTGCGCAAAATTTTACCGCCGCGCACCAGAAAAAAATGATATTTATGTTTGGTATCAGCCTGAGTATCCCTTGAAATGCAAAAAAAATACTTTCAGAAATGTAAAACCCGTATATGCGCACAATTGGCAATACTTTGCTCGATAAATTAAATACGCGCGAGCGCGAGATTTGTTTATATTTACTCAAAGCCTCTTTTTATGTGCGAAGGACGGATTATTTTATGCAAAAATTTATAGTAGGGGTGTTTTTTGCGCTTTGAGATATAAGGACATTTGCTAATATAAAAAAACTTGAAAAAATATTTAAAAATTTATTATATTAAATAATCTTAATTTATATTTATTATAAAAACATTAATTTTCAAACAGCCGATGCGTAACATACATAAGTGTTTTCGGATAGTTGCGTTTGCTTGTAAAGTCTAAAGTCTGCGTTTGATTGGTGGCTTATAGCGGGGCGGTACTTGGGCTTTCAAGTGCGCGGCATCCCCCGATAGGGCTCTGAATCAAACGGGCAAGCAGTCCTTGTCTGAAGGCGCAAAAAAGCCCCGATTGCTCGGGGCTCTTTTTTATATATAATATATGAATTGAAATTATGCTTTGATAAAGCGCTTTTCCTTAACCTTGGAAGCTTCTTTACCAACGCGGTTGCGCAGATAATAGAGGCGCGCGCGCATTGTGACGGAAACTCTGTCGACTTCAATCTTGTCGATATTGGGGGAGTTTACGGGGAACACCCTTTCAACGCCTTCGCCGTAGGATATGCGGCGCACTGTGAAAGATTCATGTATGCCGCTGCCCTTTCTGGCTATTACTATGCCTGCAAAAATCTGTATGCGTTCTTTGTCGCCTTCACGAACTTTGGCGTGTACTCGTACACCGTCGCCCACTTTGAAATTGGCGATATCGGTCTTGATTTGGTCTTTGGTTATTTCTTTTAACAACTCTTGGTTCATTGTCTTTCCTTTATTTTAAAATGTCGGGTCTGCGAAGTTTGGTTCTGTCAATCTGCTGCTTGCGCCGCCAGGCCGCTATTTCCTCATGATTGCCGGAAAGCAAAACCGCAGGAACGTCCATATCCCTGAATTTTGCCGGACGGGTATATTGTGGAAAGGAGAGGAGATTGTCCTTAAATGAATCAAACGTCAAGGAATTTTCTTCACCTAAAACGCCTGGCACATATCTTGCAATTGCATCGGCCAAAACCGCCGCGGGCAGGGTGCCGTTTGTAAGGACATAATCGCCTATCGAGACCTCTTTATCTATAGCGCGCTCCCTTATTCTTTCATCGATGCCCTCATAGTGGCCGCTGAGAATTATCAGGTGGCGTTTTTTTGCGAGTTCTTCAGCAAGCGCCGGCGAGAGTTTCTCGCCGTCGGGGCACATATAGATGCGGGTGCATTCCGGCGTTTGCAGCTCTTCTATTGCGGCAAAAACGGGCTCTGGCTTCATTACCATGCCAGGGCCTCCGCCAAAGGGTCTGTCGTCCGTCGTATTATGCTTGTCGGCCGTCCAATCGCGCAGGTTGTGCACGCGCAAGTCCAAAATTTTTGAGGCGCACGCCCTGCCCAGCATGCTCTCTTTTAAATAGCCGTCGAGCATGGCGGGGAAGAGGGTTAAAAAATCTATGCGCAGTTCCGGCATTTTGTCCTTTTGCGGCGCGGCGCGCTGCGGCGCTTTTGCCCCAAATAAAAATATCGCACGAGATTAAAATCCTGTGCGATAGTTTTAAAGTTATAAAAAAGCTTACGCCTGAGCGGCGACCGCCTTGCGTGCCTTCTTGATGAGGGCTGCAGCGGTGTCGGAAGCCTGAGCGCCGACGCCCGTCCAGTAGTCAACCCTGTCGAGCTTGACGTCGAGTTCGATATCTTTACCGCGAGCCTGCGGATTGTAGAAGCCGATGTTTTCGACGAACTTGCCGTTGCGCTTTACGGTCTTTTCAGCTACCACCATGCGGTACATGGGGGCGTGTATTGCGCCGTGCCTTTGTAATCTGATTCTGAGTGCCATTTTTGATTTATCTTTAAAATTTAAAACGTCAAAAGGAATATCCTTCAAACGCCTTTGTCAACAATTTTTTTGCAACCCGCTATTCAAAATCTTTGAATTCCGAAATAGACTTTATCTTGATTTCCTTGTTTATGCGCTTGCCCATGCCCGCCAAAACCCCGCCGGGGCCGCATTCATAGAACTGCTCTGCGCCGAGGGCGGCGGCCGCCTTTTGGCAGTCTTCCCAACGCACGGAAGACACAACCTGCCTGACGAGCATCTTTTTGATTAGGTCCGGTTCTGAAACCCTCTCTCCCGTTACGTTTGTAAATACCGCGAGCTTGGGCGATTTGAATTCTAAGCCCGCGAGGAATTTTTCAAACGCGTCGCGCGCGGGTTTCATGAGGCGGCTGTGGTATGCGCCCGCAACTTTGAGCGGAATAACCATCTTAAATGTGCCGCGCTCTTTTGCGGCGGCCACGGCGGCCTCAATCTTTAAAGTCTCGCCGGAAATCACAATCTGCCCGGGGCAGTTTAAATTTGCCATGTCCACGTCAAACTCTTCGCAGTATTTTTTGACGTCTTCGGGCGTGCCGCCTACAAGGCTTGCCATTGAGCCGTTTGAGGCGTCGCAAGCTTCTTGCATTAGCCTGCCGCGCTCAGCAACAATCTTCAAGCCCGTTTCAAAGTCATAAGTGCCCGCCACCGCGTGCGCGGTAAGCTCCCCCAAAGAGAGGCCGAGGGCTGTTTGCAGGCCGTCAAGCAAACCGCGCTCGCGCAGTATGGTGACCACGGCAAAGCCGTGCAGGTAAAGCGCCGGTTGGCAGACGCTGGTTTTTGTAAGCTCTTCCATGGGGCCTTCAAAGCAAAATTTTGAAAGCGGCATGCCCAAAGTTTCATCGGCGGTTTTAAAAAGCTTCTTAACGCTTTCCGAGGCGTCGAAGAGGCTTTTTGCCATGCCCACGCTCTGGGCTCCCTGTCCTGAGAATAATAGACCTGTTTTAATCATAATTGTGAAATTTGCTCAAATTTTTAAGCGTTTTGCGAACTTTTTTTTACTGCTTTGCTGCGGGTGTTTTAGCTGTTTTTGCGGAATATTCTTTAATGCCGTTTGCTATCTGCAAAGACAAATCCGCGCAAGCCTGCTCTATGGCCGCCACGTAAGAATCATAATCGGCCTTAACGGGGTATTTCTTTACGAAATCCCGAGAGACAAGCTCATGTTTGCCGTCTGTGGCTATAAGCTGCCAGCGCGCCTTGAAAGAGAGGTTTTGCCCCAGCGTGCCTATGCAGTCGTAAACATATATGCGCACCCATAAATTGCTTTCTTCATACGCAACGACGGGGTAGGCGTAGACGTTTGAATTTTTGCAAAGCGTAGAGAGGTTTTCCATGAATATGCGCGGCATGGTGTCGCTGGGCATTTCAATCCAACGGTTAAATTCGGCCTCCGTAACCCTGTTGCCGCCGTCGAGGGTCACTATTTGCGCCCTGTTAAAGTATGGCGGCAAAGATATTGGCATGATGGCAAAGCTTATGCCGGGGGCTTCCTCGCTTGCGACGCTCGGCTGGTCTTTGGCGTTAAGCTTGTAGAACACCGTCGGGTCTTTGACGGGCGCAAAGGCGCCGCCGAAGCAGCCCGTAAGCATTGATGCGGCAAAGGTAAATAGCAGTGTGCGCAATATTGTTAGCTTTTTCATGGCGTATTACTTCGTTTCTTTTTGCTGTTCGTCGGCTTTGCCCCTCAAGAGGGCGCCCGGGTTGCGTTCCAGGTAATCTGTGAGGTTTTTTACCGAAAGCAGAGTGTCGCTCAAATTTTTAAGCGTCACGGCAAGCTCATACCTGAATGGCGATTGCGGGGCTATTATGGTGTTTATATTGAACATGACCTTGTCCATCTGCTTTATTGCGGAATCCGCCGAGGCGCTCAATCCCTTTATTTCTTTGCCCGTGCTGTCCAAAAATTCGCGACTTTCTGCGAGCAGCGTTTCTATGTTGTCTAGCGCCGCGGGTATCGAGGGGTCATTCACGACGCGATCAAGGTCAGAGAGCGTTTTGATTACGGAGCGGTTTATGGTGCCCGCGTCAATTTGCACAACTTTTTCATTCAAGTTAAGCAGCAGCGCGTTTGCGTTGTTTGCGATTTGCGAAAAGTCTATTTCAAGTATGTTGTTGAGCACTTTTTCAAGCGTCTTACCCATTTCGGAGAGGCCAGACTTTATTACGGGCACTTCCTTATAATCGGGGCTTGTGTGCTGCAGTTTATATGGCTCATGCGGGGCGGCAAAATAGTCAAGCTCTATGTAAAGCATACCCGTTACTATGCTTTGATAATTGAGTTTTGCGCGCAAGCCCTCTTCAATCTGCTTGTCCACGGATTCCAAAAGCGGCAACGCGTCAATACTGCCGCCCGAGCGACTACTTGCCGATTTTAAGTCAATCGAATAGACGATTGTGACGGTAGAATCTCGCATATCGGCGTCTTGCATATTCAGCAAAATTTTGTCAACGCTGCCTATGGTAACCCCTTTGAACTTGACGGGTGCGCCCACATCAAGGCCGTTTATGCTGTCTGAAAAATACGAAACGAACATGTAGTTTTTCGTAAAAAACGTGGAGCCGCCCAGTATCATTACGGTTGCGACCGCTATGACGATTGAGCCAAGTACAAAGGCGCCTATGGCCGTTGGATTTAGTTTTTTGCCCATATTATTTTTTTTGTAGGGGGTCTACGCCCCTGTTTAAGAAGATTCTGACGCTTTCGTTGTCTCCGTATAAAAGGTCTTTGGGTGCGCCTACGGCCCCCTGCGTCTTGTTTTTTGCGTCTAAAAATATAGCCCTGTCGGCTATGGCGAATATGCTTGCAAGCTCATGCGTGACAACGACGACAGTTGCCCCCAGAGAATTGCGCATCTCCAGAATAAGCTGGTCAAGCCTGTGCGAAGACATCGGGTCTAAGCCCGCGCTGGGCTCGTCAAAGAAAAGTATCGAAGGATCTAACGCGATTGCGCGCGCAAGCCCCGCGCGCTTGCACATGCCGCCGCTGATTTCGGACGGATAAAAGTCTCCAAAGCCGCGCAAGCCCACATAGGCCAGCTTGAGGCGCACAAGGTCGTCTATATCGGCATCTGCCATGTCGGTAAATTCCCCGAGAGGCAGGGCGACGTTTTCGGAAAGCGTCATTGAAGACCACAGCGCGCCGCTTTGATACATAACGCCGAAGTTGCGCGTCATGGCCGTGCGCTCTTTTTCATTGGCGCTTGTAAATTCTTTGTCGCCGTAAAATATCTTGCCCGCCGCCGGCTCATTAAGGCCGATTAGATTGCGCAGCAGCGTGCTTTTGCCGCAACCGCTGCCGCCCATGATTACGAAAATCTCACCCCTTTTTACGGAGAAATTAAGATCTTTCATGACGACATAGCTGCCGTATGCCATTGTCAGGTTTTCAACTGTGACGGCGTCTTGCGTCTTGTTGACTGCGGGGCTTTGCGTCATATATTGAAAATGTTGAAGGCCACTGCAAAGATTGCGTCTATGACCACTATGAGGGTAATGCTTGTTACGACGCTAGAAGTTGTTGAAAGGCCGACCGCCGAAGAGCTGTTGCCGCACTGCATACCCCTCATGCAGCCAACTATGGCTATGACCGTGCCGAAGACAACGCTTTTTACTATGCCCGTTGAGCATTGCAGTATGGTAAGCGACGCGCAGGTTCTGTTTAAATACTGGTGATAATTGATGTCAAAAAGGCCTATGCCTATTACCATGCCGCCCAGTATGCCCATAAGGTCGGCAAATACCGTGAGCAGCGGAAATACGCAGATTAGCGCCAATACGCGCGGCACGGCCAAAAATTCAACCGGCGATATGCCGAAAGTAGAAAACGCGTCGATTTCCTCATTGACTTTCATGGAGCCGAGCTCCGCCGCAAAGGCAGCGCCAGTCCTGCCGCTCATGACTATGGCTACCATTATTGCGCCCATTTCGCGCACCATTGCAATGCCCACCAAATCAGCCACAAAAATTTGCGAGCCGTATTTTGCCAGCTGCACCGCGCCCACAAAGGCCAATATAAGGCCTACGAGAAAGCTTATCATTGAAACTATCCCCAGCGCCTCGGGCCCTGCGCGCTGCAAAATCAAGACATAGTCCGAAATTCTGAAACGCGCCTTCAGCATTGCGGTTTTGCAAAGCGCTATTGAAATTTCCCCAAGAAAGGCAAGCTGCGATTTTGCGGAGTCTGCCGCAGACACGGCGCGCAACCCGACTTTTTGCAGTATATTTGCTGGGACAAGCTTGCGCCTTGCGCCCTCGTTTTCAGGCACGGCAACGGCCAAGCGCAAAAGTTCCCTGGGGCCTTGGGGTATGCTTGCCAAGTCAAAAGTTATGCCGTGCGCCTCGCATTCGTCAAGGCAGTTTAAAAGCAGGCATATCAGCGAAGAGTCGTATTTGCCGAGCCCTTCGGCATTGAGAGAAAGGCTTGTAATGTTGTCCGCCAAGGCTCTTGCGATTTTTGCCATGCCGGTGCGCCTGTTCATAATGAGCCAGTCGCCCCCGACATGAAGAACCGCCGAATCGCCGTCTTTCGCGATTCTCGCCCAGGCTTTGATTTCTTCGCCCGGTTTTGTCTTGGGTTTGTTGAACATGTTTAAAGTTTCTGCGCCGCCCCATGTCCGCGCGCGGCGCAGAGATAAAAGGTTAGAATCTTTCGTCTTCCTCTTCGTCGAGGTCTTCGGCTTCACCGTCTTCGAATTCGGAGAATTCTTCTTCGCTCTCCTCCTCTTCTTCTTCGTCCCAGTGCATCGTTTCGTCCTCTTCGATATTTTCCTCGTCTTCGGGCAAGTCTTCTATCTCGTCGTAGGTTTCCTCTTCCTCTTCGGCCTTTGCGCCGTCTTCTTCGTCGTCTTCGAGAGAGTAGCCTTCCGGGACATATTCCAAAATGTCCATGATTTCGGAAAAGACATGGATGGCTTTGCCTTCCATATAGTCGTTCTGATATTTGTCGCGCACCTGTTCTTCAAGGTCTTCAATGGTAAGCGGCACCTCAAATTCAAGGCAATCGTTCAGCATTTTAACTTGCAAGAGCGTGATGTGGTCGAGAAATTCGGCATAGGGCGAGCGGTCTTCGTCGAGGTTGTCCGGCAACAGGAAGAGCTGGCCTTCGGTGTCGAATACAGCGTCTTTGGTGCGGACAAGCTTTACCGTGTCGTCGGCGATTTTAGAATCTATCGCAAAAGTGAAGAAAGATTCCTCCGTAAGGGCTTCGTCTAGGCCGTAGTCCTTTAAGCCCCAGAGGGTTTCGGTCATATGATCGGCCTGCCTTGGGTCAATAATGCTCAGGCAGTCTACGTCCCAATTTATTTTATCGCTGGTTTCCGTTACCCACCAGTTGAGGTCGTTGCCGAGTCTTGCCTTGCACCAACTTAGCTTGGGAGATTTTTTTGACATAATCGTGTGATTTTCTAATTAGTATGTTTTACGGATTAAAAGTTTGGTCTTTTCGTATGTTATTAGTCAGGAAATTTTCAGAGTAATCAACAAAATAAAGAGGCGGTATTTCAGAATATGTCCGCGGGGTTTGCGGCGCGCAGTTTGCGGGTTGCCAAGAGTCCGGCCGTCATGCACATGACAAGCGACAGCGCAAAGACTATAGCCAGATTTGCGACGCTCAAATAGGTAGGCATATTTGCCATGTCGCGGGTTAGCTTGTATAAAAGCGCGGCAAGGGCGCTGCCAGGTATAAAGCCCAGCACCGAAAGTATTATGGATTCCTGCAAAATTATCCACACAAAGAAGCGGTCGTCGAAGCCTATGGCTTTAAGGGTTGCATATTCGGGTATATGGTCTGTGACGTCCGTATAAAGAATTTGATAGACGATTACCGCGCCCACAAAGATTGCAACGGCCATCGACGCGCCTATCACAAAGCCTATGGGGGTGCGCACCGCCCAATATTCCTTCTCGCAGTCTATGAACTGTTTTTTTGTCATGACGGTCACGTCGGAGGGCAGTATGCTTTGCAGTTCTTTTACTGTTTCTTCTGCCTGAAGGGGGTCTTTAAGCTTGATTATGCCTACGTTGATGACGCTGGGCGCGTTTGTAGGCCATACTGAATCAAAGGTTGAAATGCTCATAAGCACATTGCCGTCGGCGGCGAAAGTCGCGCCTATTTCTACAAGCCCTTCCACCGTTGCGGCCTTGCCCGAAAGCTCCGTCTTAAGCGGTCCCTTTTCTTGCAAAAGCGTTTCAACCCTGCCGTATTGCTCTCTTGAAAGCCTGTCAAAAAGGACGGATCCGTTTTTCTTGAGCAAATCTTGCTGGCTTAATATCAAGGGGGAATCAAAGACCTTTTTTGCGGGGTCAAAGGCTATGACAAATATATCGCGCTCGCGCCCGTTTTCTACATTCTTAAAAGACATACAGCCCAGTTTAAGCCCCGCGTAAGACTCTATGCCGTCAACGGCGAGCGCCTGATTTAAGCGCACCTGCGGAAATCCTCTGCCTACGCCGAAATATTCGTAATTGGGCCCGACAAGCACGACGTCGGCGTTTAAAAGCGTGATGGGGGCGACAACCTGCCTGAAAAGCGCGCCGCGCAGACCCATCTGAAACAGCATCATAGTAACCGCGAAAGTTATGCCCGCAATTGCAACGGCAAAGCGCTTGCCTTCGCTCGTAAGCTGCAGCCATGCGAGCGGTATTCCCAGAGGGAATATCCTTTCAAACAGGGGTTTGCGCTTATTGGGCATTTGTAAAAATGCGTATGGCCACTTGCGAACCTATGAGGTTTTTTACATCTTCGGGGTTCTTTAATTCTATTTTTGCGAGGACTACGCGGGTGTCCGAATATTCGCCCGGGTCTTGCGGATAAATGCGGTTTGAGCGCACTTGGCGCGAAATTTCGGTAACAACGCCCTCCAAAATTTTGCCTTTCAGGGCGTCAGAAGTGATTTCGGCCTTGTCGCCCGTCTTGACTTTTAAGACGTCGCTGAAATAAATTTCGGCTTCCGCATACATTTTTGAGGTGTCGGCAATTTCGCAGACGCCGTCGGGGTTTACGGCTTCGCCCTCTTTTGCGTAAACATCTATGACCTTGCCCGATATGCTTGCGCGCACGGTGTATTCTTCAAGCAGGGCACGCGCTTCTTTTGCGGCGGCTTCGGCCTCGAGCGCCATTGCTTTGGCGTTGGCTTCCACCAAAGGCAGTATGGCTCTTGCCTGGGCTATGTGTCTTAGCAGGGCTTCTTGCTCATAGGCGATTTGCTCTGCCTCGCGCCTGGGGGGCGATTTTTCTTTAAGCACGCTTTCATTCTGCGCGTAAGTACCTTCCAAATCGGAAATCAAATTCTTTTGCTGCAAAATTTTAAGGTCTGCGGCGGTCTTTGCGTTTTCATAGGCGGCCTGTGCGCGCATGGCCGAGGCCTCCGCCCTTGCCGCACCCTTTATGAGGGCTACGGGGCTGCCCGCTTCAACGGCATCGCCCTTCTTGACAAAAACTTTTTCTATTACGGCTGCCGCTCCAGCGGGGTTATAGGCCGCAAGGCGCGCCACCCTTGAAACGGGTATCACGGTGCCCTGACAGGCTACCACTTGGGCGGGTTTATCTTGGCAATATACGCTTGCGGCAATGCCTGCCGCGGCAAAAAACAAAAGGGCTTTTCTCATGCTTGCAAAATAATCTGTCGGGTTTGGGATTTTTCAAGATTAAAAGAAGGGCGGCGCAAATCAAAAAAGCGTACCTTGCCCCGCGTTTTTTACGCCCGCAAATTTGGCGAGCCATTCTAAAGACATATTTTCAAAGCCCGCGCGCTTGCCCGTAGAGGTAATTATAAGGGCACTTGCGAGCGCGTCGTAAAGGGCGCAGTGCCATGCGCGCCTGTCTTTGGGGCAGTATTTTTGAGCGGCTTCTTCAAGCGCCTCTTTTATGCCGAGCGCGTTTACAGCCTCTTCAAGCTTTGCGCTTTTTAAACCCGCGCAGATATTTTTAACAAAAACGCAGGTGTCTATCCAAGGTCCCCAGTCCGAACTTGTTTTGCCGTTTTCCAAAAAATACGGATTTTGCCCGCAAGAGGGCGCGTAGTAGCGCAAAAATGCGTCTTCGGTGGGGCTATGATGCGCGGCAAATATGCCGTTTGCGCGCAGATTGGCAAAGAAGGGCAGGTGGCTTTCAAAGGGGGCGCATTGTGCGGCGCTCGCTTCGTTTATATTAAACAAACGCTCTTCCGCCTTTGAGATGCGCCCGTGCGGCGCGCATACCGACGTGAAAGCCCTTGAGATTTCGCCGTTTAAAATCTCGACAGCCCCAAACTCTACGATGCCGCAGCTTTTTGAGCCTTCAAAGTCTATTGCGTATATCGGAATGTCTATTTTCATCTTGCGCGGGCGATGTGCTTGTGAAAACATATTTAAGTTATGGATAAGAGCCTTTTCAAGAATTTTGTGAACGAGCTTGCCGATATGAGCGGCGCATACATTTTGTCGGAGTTCGGCAAAGACAACCGCGTAGAATTCAAGGCGGACAATTCCCCCGTCACGGCAATTGACAAAAATACGGAGCTTTTGCTGCGCGAAGCCATTAAAAAGCGCTTCCCCGACCACGGTATTATCGGCGAAGAATACGGCAGAGAAAATGAAAATGCCGAGTTTGTATGGGTGTTAGACCCTATAGACGGCACAAAGTCTTTCATAACGGGCGTGCCGCTTTTCGGCACCCTGATAGGTCTTTTGCATAATGGAGAGCCTTTGGTGGGGCTTATAGACCAGCCAATTTTAAAGCAGCGCTGCGTGGGCGACAATGAAGTTTGCTTGTTTAACGGGGCGCCCGTGCGCGTCTCAAAAAATGTTGAGATGGCGCGCGCCACGGTGCTTACTTCAGACCCGCGCCACGCCGAGAGCGATTACGATGCCGAGAACTTCCGCAAGCTCGTGCAAAAGGCCGCAATTTTCCGCACTTGGGGCGACTGTTACGGCTATATGCTTATAGCGCGCGGCCTTGCGCACCTTATGTTGGATGCGCGCCTTGAAATTTGGGACTTAATCGCGCTAATCCCCGTGCTTAGGGGTGCGGGCGCAGTTTTCAGCGACTGGCACGGCGGCGACAAGCTCGGCAAAAAAGGTCTTGTCGTGGCCTGCTCAAAAGAGCTTCATTCATACGCAATCAAAAGCCTGAACGCAAAGTAGGGTATGTAATATCTATTAGCTATGTTTTGAATGTTATAATGACTATGTTTGTTGTTGACATATTCTAATATGTTTATATCAAATATATTATGAATGAAAACGAGAGATATGCTTCTATTTTGACGAATAAGCGTGAAAATGAAACAACGGTAAGTCGTTCTGAAAAAATAGATGAATTTTATAGCGATAGATCTCGTATATTATTTTCTTCATCATTCAGAAGATTGCAGCAGAAAGCGCAGGTTTTCTCATTAGAGCCCAATTCAAGCGTGAGAACGCGTATGACCCACTCTATTGAAGTTTCTGATTTAGGCAGAACTCTTGCGCGTTCAATTGTTAAAAGGCTTGTTGATTCCGAAATAATAACAGAGAGGAAAGGGGCATATATCGTAGCTATAGTTGAAAATGTTTGTTTGGCTCATGATATCGGGAATCCTCCGTTTGGGCATTTTGGAGAATCTGCAATTAAGGATTGGGCAAATAAATCTATTTTTAGCAAAAAATCAATATTTTCTAAAGCTTTTCTTAAGAAAAAACTATTCAAATTATTAGTTAAAGATTTCACAGAATTTGACGGTAATCCACAGGGATTTCGCATCATTACAAAACTACATACAGAGCGTGATGCATATGGTTTAAATTTAACATATGGGACACTAATAAGCTCATTAAAATATTCTAGAGCTGCTGGCGAAAAGGTTACAGATCCTGATCTAAATTCTGCTATAGTCAAAAAGGCAGGATATTTTCAAACAGAAAAAGAATTGGTTGAGAAAATTTGTGAAAAAGTAGGTGTTAAATTGCATCATCGATGCCCTATTACATATATAATGGAAGCCGCAGATGATATTGCATATTGCTTAAGCGATATATCAGATGGTCTAGAAAAGAGGATTCTAACACTTCGTGAATTTCATGATGAATTTATGAAGATATGGAATGAAGAATATTCAGGAATAAATTGTCCTATAAAAAAATTTGAGGGAATAGAAAATTTCAATTTGCATGTTGCCATCCCAATCGTGAAATTAGCCATAAACGAAGCGGCAGACAAATTTATTAATAATCACGATACGTTTCTTAATGGTGTAGCTGGAGAATTACTTGATGGAAGTTTAGCGGCAACTGCGTTAAAAACATTAAAAAAAGTATCTAGACGATTGTTGTATACCTCAATTGAGGCCGAGAGTATTGAATTGAGCGGTTACGCCGTAATAACGGGGTTGCTCAGGCATTATGAGGCAATTCTTAAAATGAAATTTTCTGAATTTGAAAAGTTTGTTTACAAAAAAGAATTAGATGGATTTGATTTAGAAAAGCGTTTGTTTAATAGGATTGGCAATCGTTATATTAAGGCATATAAATACGCAATTGAAGACCTGCTGAAAAAAGATGTAGATAATTTTGATATTATGGAAATATGGCATAGAATCCATTTAATAATAGACCAAATTAGCGGCATGACAGATTTTTATGCCTTAGAAATGTACCAAATGTTTGAAGGGATATCTTTAAAAAGAGGATAATGGCAATACCTCATTATGTTATAAATATATATTTTTCTATTTTGAGAATTTAAATAGAAGCAGCAATATATTTTATTACTATATGCAAAAAAATGATAAATTTTTACAATTTAATTGAGTTTTATATCCATTGCTTAATAAAACTATATCGTGTAAAATATTTTTTAATGCGCGACTAGCCGCGCAAGAGCTCTTCATCCATTTCATAAACGCCCACGCGCGTTGTGGGGCCCGCCATCGTGATGTTAAAGTCATCATCAATCTTGATGGATATTTTGCCGCCGGGCATATGCACCGTTATATCCTTATCGCAAAGGCCTAATTTATGCGCAACCGCGGCCGCCGCGCTTGAACTGCTGCCGGAGGCAAGCGTGTAGCCGGCTCCCCTCTCCCAAATTTCAATCTTGATATTGTTGCGGTCCAGCACTTCTAAAAGCTGAACGTTAGTCCTATTTGGGAAGAACTTGTGGTTTTCTATATGCGGGCCTATTTTTTTTGCGAGCTCTTCAGAAACTTTATTCATGGGCAGCACACAGTGCGGATTGCCTATCGTGGCACAACAGTAGGTGTATTTGTCGCCCAAGATTTCAAAGGTTTCGTTTATGACTTCGCGCTTGTGGCCTACTACGGGGATGACTTCGGAATCAAATTTGACCTTGCCCATCTCTACCGTGATAAGCTTGCCCGATTGCTCAACCGTGCTGCGCACAATGCCGCCTAGCGTCTCAATAGAAAATTCTTTTGAGCCCGCCACGAGCCCCAAATCAAAGAGATAGCGCGAAAATATCCTGATGCCGTTGCCGCTTTTTTCGGCTTCGGAGGCGTCGGGGTTTAAGATGCGCAATTTAAATTCGGCCTTGTCGCTTTTCTCGGGGCCGTAGAGTATGCCGTCGCTGCCTAGGCCGAAGTTGCGGTGGCATATCCTGACTATGTCGTCGTTTTCCGGCAGCTTGGGGCAGTCTTGCGGATCCAAGACCAGATAATCGTTACCCAATGCGTGATATTTCGTGAATTTCATAAGCAGGCAGATTAGGGCGCGCATAGCGCTTTTCAAGCATTTTTGCGCGCCCCGTTTAAGTCTGCGCGGGCTTACTTCTTTTGGCAGTCGCCCTTTTTAAAGACGCGGCGCACGGCTTCAAGATAGGCGTAGCCGTATTTGCGGTCGGGCTCTAAATAGCTGCCTTCGGTCCACTCATTCCAAGAATTCAGCGTGATAAGCTTGGGTCCCTTGGGGTGGTTTTTGTCTGTCCACTTTTTTGCGTCTTGCAAGAACACTTCAAAGGTTGCCGGCGAAGAATTCATGACCATGGGCGTAAGATAACCTGCGGGGTAGCGGGCATTATTGTCCCAACCTATAGACACATGGCAAAAGTAGGGTATGCCTTCATAATCCTTTTGCAGCTTGTTCCAGTTTAAAACATTCCATTCTCCCCACTGCTTATAGTCTGTGCCGCCGGCAGAGCGGTAGTGCACCCACTGATAGCTCGTAAAGCTGTCTATGCCCAGATACTTGACTATCGCGCCCGAAGTCGGCGTTGAATCCCCCGGCACGCCCTGCAGGTTATTTGGCAAATTCCAGCACATAGTCTGTATATGCAAATCGGGGAAGCCCGCCTTTTTTGTGGCCGCTCTGAAATAATCCAAAGCCTCTTTTGCTTTTTCAAGACCGCCAACGCCTTTTATAAAGGTGCTCAGTTCATAAATACTGTAAACGGGCTTGCCGTCTATCTTGTAGTAGTTGGGCTCTTTGAAATATTTTTCAACGGTGCGGTCGACAATCTTTTTAAATTCGGGCAAGTCCAAATCAGCAGACCATATAACCTTGTCGACATTTTTTGGCGCAACGCGATTATCCCAAACGTCGACCACATTGTGGTTTGCCCACATTATGAAAAACTTCATCCTGTCTTTGTTTTTGGCTTTCAAAAAGCCGTTGTTGAGGGCTTCTTCAATGAAGGGTTTGTTTTCATACCAATACCAGTCAAATATGAATACGTTTACGCCGTAGTCTGCGGCGGCTTCTATCTTTTGCGCCATGACTTCAGGATCAGACTCATCCGTATAGCCCCAAATCGGCACTTTGGGCTGGTCATGCCCCGTAAATTTGGGCGTAGCCTCATAAACGTTTTGCCATTCCGCCTTGCCGTCTCCAAACACCCCAAGGTCTTTCCAACGCGGATCGGGGTGGTAGGCGGGCCAGTAATAGGCCGCGATATCGTAAGCTTGTTCGTCCGCGGCAAGCCCGCCGCCTAAAAACGGCGCAAGCGCCGCCAATGCCAAAATAAACCTTTTCATCATATACCTTTTATAATTGTGGTTGAATTTTATTGCCCATGTCATTACTTAAGACGTTTAATAATTTAGGGGATTAAATTTTGCTCTGCAAGCTTAAAACAAAAAAATACCAACAAAACCAACATGGAAGAATTTCAATTCGCCTGCCAAGGTATGAATACGAGCTTTGACGCCATAATCTGCGCCGATGATAAAACCTACGCTTACAGCGCGTTTCATGACATCGAACAAGAGCTTGAAATTCTCGAAAGCGACCTATCCATGTTCAGGGAAGGCTCCGACATTTACAGAATAAATAATTGCGAGGTCGGCGAAATTTTCAGGATAGGGGCTTGCACGCTTGAATGCCTTGCGATTGCGGGGCAGGCGGGGGCGCTCAGCGGCGGCGCAATAGACGTATGCATGGGCGCTTACTTTTTGCGTAACAAGGGGCACGCAGCGGATGCGCCAAACAAGCTGTCTTTGATTATAGATCCTGAAAATTACAGCGTGCAAAAGACCGCAAACGGCGCAATAGACCTTGGCGCCATAGGCAAGGGCTACGCGGTAGACGTGCTTAAACGCAAGCTCATAGAAGATTGGGATATTAAAAGCGCGTTTTTATCTTTCGGGGGCAGTTCCGTTACGGCTTTCGGCAAAAAAACTTGCGGAGAGCCTTGGCATATCAATTTCGGCGGCGCTAGATTCGGCGGCGAAGATTTGGATAAGATGAGTCTTGGCGCTTCCGGCACGGCGGTGCAGGGCGGCCACATATTGGATTGCCGCGACCTTGCCAAAAAGCCCGAATTGCCTTTCAGAACTTGGGCAATTACCGAAAGCGCCGCAATGGCCGACGCCCTCTCGACAGCCTTTATGCTTTTAAGCGCGGACGAGATTGCGGAAATTTGCCGCACATATCCCGTAAAAGCCTACATACAAAAAACCGAAGGCGGAGAGATTCTTAAAATTTAATGGCGCATAATATGCGCCGCCGCCCAAGATAAAGCCCGCGTCTTTTTATTTAGGGCGATTCCAAAAAACGGGCATAAAAAAAGCGCCGTGAAAACGGCGCTTTTTTGCTTTAAGGTTTTTGAAATTACTTGGCCTTTACAACGTCAACCCTGCGGTCATGCTGAGCCTGGGGCGAGTCTTTTGCAACGTCGGGCGAAGAACCCGTTTCGCCGCGGCCTACAACTTCCATAGAACTTGCAGCTACGCCGAGGCTTGAAAGATATTCAAGTACCGCATTGCCGCGCTTGTCTGAAAGCAAAAGGTTATATTCTTCTGTGCCGTACCAGTCGGTATGGCCGACCAAAACGATTCTTGCGGAAGCGTCACCCTTGAGGGTTTCTGCCGCTGCCTGAAGCTTGGGGCGTTCTGCGGCGGGGATGGCATACTGGTCAAAGCCGAAATAAATGGTGCAGGCAATCATCTCCGGAGGGATGTTTTCGGGGTCAAAGCCGAGGCTGCCCTGGCCGCGCGAGGCCAAGCCCGGGTCAGAATCGCCTGTGGCGTCACCCGGAATATCGGCGCCGCCGAGACCCAATGAATTAGCAGACTGCGTATCAAGCGGGGAGGGCTTTTCCATATTGTTGCAAGCCGACACCAATAAAAGCGCAGAAGCCAAAGAGAGTAGAGTGATTATTTTTTTCATAGATTGCGTTCCTTAGAAAAAGGGTGTGTTTTGTTTGTAATGGGTGCAGTTCTCGACAAATTTAAAAAATTTGCAAGATTATTCGCACAAAACTTTTAAAATAAACGGGATTGGCGACAATCTCGTCGGGGATTTTTAAAACGTCTTTGACGCGCTTAAACAATCGAGACCGCAAGGCTTGAGCCTTATTTTTCTGTCGCTCAAAACGCGGAGTTTCAATTCATGCGCAGATTTGGCGAAAGCAGGCGCTTGTGGCGCGGTATGGTAACCTCTCCGCCGGCGTCTATTATGCGTTTTTCAGTCTCTGTCTGCAGCTTTTCGGCAAGGTTGCGGAGGGCTTCAAGTTCTTCTTGGCTCTTTTTTAGCCGCGCAATTTCGGCGTCTTTTGCCTCAAGAAGTTTTCTTACGCGGTCTATCTCGGCGTCAGAAACCAAATTTTTGGCCTTTCTTAGGGCTTCAAGCGTCTTTAAAGTTTCCTCGGCGGAGCTTTTAAGGGCGTCGCGCTGCTTGGCAAGCTCTATAGATGCGGTTTCGGCGGCAATGCGCGCATCGGCCTCGCGCTCAAGCTGGGCGTTTAAATTCGCGATTATCTCATTTTGGGTAAGCGCGTTTTCAAGCTTCATTTTCTCAAGCATTTTTGCGGCGGTATGCGCTTTTTCAAGGCTTTCTACGGCGCGCTTCTTTTCTGCCTGCGACTGTTTTTCTGCGAGAGAGGCGCGCTCAATCGCGAGCTTTGCGCGCGCGTCGATGTCCGAAAGCAAAACTTCGGAAGCCTGTTTTTCTTCTTTCAGAATGCTGGCCTGCGTTTTCTCTTCCCCATATTTCAAGAAAAAAACCATCGCCGTGAACCCAAGCAGGCACAGCACTATGAGCATATTTTTATGCAAGTCGTTCATAAAATTTTACGCGCGCTTAAAAGCTTTAAAAATCGGCCAACCCCTTTCGTATATCGGCGTTCACATTAGCGCACAAAGGGTCGGGCTTGTAAATTTTAAAATTCAGAATTTTAATGTTGAAAAAGGGGCGCGTTTATTGAGATTCCTTAGGCATGATTATTGACGCAGACATTAAGAATTCCGTTGACGAGATTAAAAAGAGAGCCGGTCGCCTTTGGAGGTTTCTTTGACGTCGACAACAAGCGTCTTAAAATTGCAGAGCTTGACGCGGCCATGGCCGCGCAAAATTTTTGGGACAATCGCGAAAACGCGCAGAAAATAATCTCCGAAGCCACTTGGCTCAAGGGTGTGGTATCTCCGCAGATAGCCTTCTCGAAAAAGGTTGAAGACCTAAAGGCGCTTTGCGAGCTTTTGGAAGAAAGCGCCGAAAACGACGACGCGCTCATAAAAGAGCTTTCTGATGAGGCCGCAAAGCTTTCAGAGCAGCTCGATAAAATCGAGATAGAATCTTTTTTAAGCGGCAAGCTTGACCACTGCAACGCCATAGTAACCATACACGCCGGCGCGGGCGGCACAGAAAGCTGCGACTGGGCGGAAATGCTTATGCGCATGTACACCCGCTGGGCCGAACGCAGGGGCTACGGCGTGGAGTTTGAAGACATTATGGCTGGCGAAGAGGCGGGTGTTTCAAGGGTGACTTTCCGCCTTATCGGCCGCAACGCCTACGGCTACGCAAAGGCGGAGCGCGGCGTGCACCGCCTTGTGCGCATAAGTCCGTTTGACTCAAACAAGCGCAGGCACACATCATTTTCTTCGGTAGACGTGATTGCCGAAATAGAGGACGAAATAACGGGCATCGAAATAAAAGACGACGATCTTAAAACAGACACCTACCGCTCAAGCGGCAAGGGCGGTCAGCACGTCAATAAGACCGAGAGCGCCGTGCGCCTGACGCACATCCCCACAGGGCTTGTGGTGGCCTGCCAAAATGAGAGGTCGCAACATAAAAATAAGGAGCTCGCCATGAAAATCCTGAAAAGCCGCATCTATGAAAAGATGCAGGACGAGAAGCGCGCCGAGATGGAAAAATTCTACGGACAAAAGGGCGAAATTTCATGGGGCAACCAGATACGCAGCTATGTGTTTCAGCCCTATCAGATGGTTAAAGACCTGCGCACGGGCGCCGAAACCGGCAACGTGCAGGCGGTCATGGACGGCGACCTTGATATGTTCGTAAACGCTTGGCTGAGGGCGGGCTGCCCCATATCGCGCAATAAAAATATTAAAATTGACGATTGAGAAGCGCGCGCCCATCTTACCTTAAAATAAAAATACATGGATTGGCAGATTAAACCTTTGGCAAAAAAATCATCCCTCAGCGGGCGAGAGCTCGCGGCGGGGCAGAGGGTTATATGCGCCGTATTTTTGGATGAGCTCGGCAACTTTTGCCGCGACGACTTTTTAAAGGACGAGTTTGACGACAGCAAGGTTTCAGGCAGGATAATAGGCCGTTGGGAGCGCGTTGTCAGCGAAAACCCCGGCGACGACGAGCGCGCCGCGCGCCGCATGGCTCTTGCGGGCGCCGAAGATTTTTTTATGTCGCTTTTTGACGAAACTTCCGGCGTTGAAGCCGAAGAAAAAGACGCGGTAAAGCAGATGCTCTCGCTTTTGCTTGAGCGCAAGCGCGTTTTGAGGGCTCTTGGCCGCCCCGCGGGCGGCGTGCAAAAATATCTGCACGTATCTACCAAAAAAGAGCTTGAGGTGCCGCAGCTTGATTTGTCTGCGGATTTGGTTGCAAAAATCCGCACACAGCTTAACTTTTTAATAATATGAGTATGAAATACAGTATCAGAATTATTGCCGCACTCGCGCTTTGCGCGTTTTTGGGCGCTTGTTCGTCACCCGAAGACGAAGAGTCTTACAAGGTGGTTACATTTTATGTGGGTGATACGCGCAATCTGCCCATCGGCGTATCCAGAGACCTTGAGATTTTGCCTTTGAGCAAAATATCCGTCACGGTAGACAAATCGGCCTTCATGTACAGCGGAGACCTTCAGCGCGCGGACGTTGCCAAAATTAAAATGCCCGACGGCGAGTTTTTGCTCGGCATACTTTTTACCTGCAATACCGACGGCAATAAAAAACTCTACATGGCGACCGCGGGCAACCCGGGCGGTATGATAGTGGTCAAATGCAATTCGGCCATAATAGCCGCCCGCAGGATAGACACCCTCATAGGGGACGGCAAAATTTTCACGCTTCTTGAAATTACCGACGACGAAGCAAAGCTTCAAAAGCTCGTAGAAGACATAAATAAAACCCTTCCCGAAGTTTACAAGAAGAAGGAAGAAGCCAAGAAAATTTTCTAGCGGGCGATGTTCAAAAAATTCTTATTTGCGTTTGCGGTTTTTACGGCGCTGTTTAACGCGCGCGCCGACATGGTTTGGCCTACGGAGTCTGACGCCTTTGCAAAGGGCGCGCCCTATAAAGACTTCATACAGCCCACGCGCGCAGGCAACCCTGAAAGCGGACTTTTCGGCGACGTGCGCAGCAACGGCTACCGCTTTCACGAGGGTATAGACATCAAACCCGTGCGCCGTTCAAAAAAGAACGAGCCCCTTGACGAAATTTACGCCGCGATGTCTGGGGTTGTGCGCGTTGTAAACACGACTGCCGGTTACAGCGGTTACGGCAGGTATATTGTGATTGTGCACGACGATCTCGACGTGCCCGTCTACACCCTTTACGCGCATTTGGGGAGTATCGAAAAGGACATAGTCCCAGGTACGCGCGTTGAGGCGGGCCGCAAGCTTGGTATAATGGGGCGCAGCGCCTCATACGCTATACAGACGCAGCAGGCGCATTTGCATTTTGAGATAGGCTTGCGTTTGAGCGACAGTTTCGACGCTTGGTATAAGTCAAAAAAATTCGGCTCGCCTAATTATTTCGGCAACTATAACGGCATGAATCTTGTGGGCTTTGACGCGCTTGGCGTTTACACCGCCGCAAAAGAGGGCAAGCTTAAGAATTTTAAAAGTTACATACAAAGCCTGCCGACTGCCTATGTGGTAAGAGTCTACACGCGCAAGACGCCCGATTTGGCGCGCTTTTACCCCGCACTTGTGGATAACGAGGGCGAAAACGTGGGGTGGGACATACATTTTACATGGTTCGGCCTGCCGCAGAAGCTTGAGCGCATAAAAGACCCCAGAAGCGGCGCGCGCGAGGGCGAAGTAGAAGTTGTAATGCACAATCCCGACGAGATGAAGCGCAAATGCCGATGCCTTGTGGTGGTTGACTCAAAAGGAAATGTCGTTATAACCGACGACATGAAAGACCAGCTTAAGCTCATATTTTAACGGGCTCAGCCCAAAAAAGACAAAAAATGTTTTGGCGCAAAAAGGTTTTGAGGGTTAAGAAGGAATTGAACAACTTCAATCCCGAAAAACCGCTTGACCGCGCAAAAGGCATGAAGCAAACGCAGTTTACAAAGGGCGACATCCCCGGCGAAACTGCGCGGTCCGTGCGCAAGCTCATAATGCTCGCGGTCTTTTTGGCGCTATTTTGGTTTGTCCGCGAGTGTTACTATTCTTGGGACATTTTTTCATGAAAATGCTTTGATTTTTGGTTGCTTTTTGGGGGAATTCAGTAAATTTTATAACGCAAAAGGAATTGTGCGCGTCTAAACGGATTGTGCATATACTTATTTTTTCAAATTTCTTTAACCAAAAATTATGAACACCATAGTAAACGTAAAAGGCAGAGAAATCATAGACTCAAGAGGCAATCCGACTGTCGAAGTCGACATCGAATTGGCTTGCGGCGCGATAGGCAGGGCGGCAGTTCCCTCCGGCGCTTCCACCGGCGAAAACGAAGCCCTCGAACTCAGGGACGGCGCTTTGAAGGCCAAGGACGCCCCCAAAGGCGTTGACGTCAAGCGCAGATACGGCGGCAAGGGCGTTCTCAAAGCGGTTGAAAACGTAAACGTAAAAATCGCGAAGGAAATCATCGGTTTGGACGCGTCCGACCAGGTTACCGTCGACAAAACCATGCTTGCCCTAGACGGCACCAAGACCAAGTCGAACCTCGGCGCAAATGCCATGCTCGGCGTTTCGCTCGCAGTTGCAAAGGCCGCCGCGCAGGCTTACAATATGCCCCTTTATAAATATATCGGCGGCACCAACGCAAAGATTTTGCCCGTTCCGATGATGAACATTCTCAACGGCGGCGCGCATTCTGACGCCCCTGTCGACATTCAGGAATTCATGATAGTTCCCAATGGCGCAAAGACCTTCAAGCAGGCTCTCCAGATGGGCGCCGAAGTGTTCCATGAGCTCAAAAAAGTTTTGAAGGCTTCCAAGCTTTCAACCGCAGTAGGCGACGAAGGCGGTTTTGCTCCTATTCTCGCCAGCAATGAAGCTGCGCTCGAAGTTATCGCCAAGGCGGTTAAGGGTGCGGGCTACAAGCTCGGCAAGGATATTTCAATCGCTCTCGACGTTGCTTCAAGCGAATTCTACGACGTCGCAACCAAAACTTACACCTTCAAGAAGTCCGACAATTCAAAGCATGACGCCGCGTCAATGGTTGAATTCTACAAGGCTCTTCAGGCCAAGTTCCCGATTATATCGATTGAAGACGGCTGCTCTGAAAACGACTGGGACGGCTGGAAGCTTCTTACGGACGCTCTCGGCTCAACCACGCAGCTCGTGGGTGACGACCTCTTTGTAACCAATACCGAGTTCCTCGCAAAGGGCATCAAGAAGAAGGTCGCAAACTCAATACTCGTCAAGGTAAACCAAATCGGCACGCTGACCGAAACTTTGGACGCCGTTGAAATGGCTACGCGCGCGGGTTACACTTCCGTGATATCGCACCGCTCCGGCGAAACCGAAGACGCCACAATCGCAGACATCGCCGTTGCTACGAACGCAGGTCAGATTAAGACGGGCTCGCTCAGCCGCACAGACCGTATCGCGAAGTACAACCAGTTGCTCAGGATTGAAGAAGAACTCGGCGAAAACGCCATCTTCGGCATTCCCCAACTCTAATTGAGTTTGGCTTTATAAAGCATTTTAAGCGGCGCCGCAAAGCGCCGCTTTTTTTTGCGCCTGTATAGTTCTTGGCGTGCGGCAGTTGGCAGGGCTTGCCTCTTAACCTTAAAGTAATATTTGAGCGCTTTACAATTAAAACCGCCCGTCTGCAAATTTGAAGGTTTAATGAAAATCTTGGCAATGTGCGCACATAGTGCGTGTTAAAAATCCGAGTATAGCTTGCAATCGGTGCTGTTGCGCACAAAAAAGCCCGCGGTTTTATCCGCGGGCCTTTGTTCATAAACCAAATTACTTTGGCAGTAAATTATTAATACTGGCTGCTGCGGCCGCTCGTGCTGGGCATGCCAGGCATGCCGCCTTCCCAAGATGCGGGTTTTGCCCACGGCAACTGACCTGAATCACTCTGCCTCGTGGGTTTCTTACCTTCCGTATCGGATTCAGTCGAAGAGCAAGCGGACATAAAAAACGCAAGCAACGCCAGAACAGAAACTAAAAAGTATTTGGACATACAGTATTTTGATTTAAATGCTTACATTGCCGCAGGTGCGGCAACTTCGGCGGCGGGTGCTGCCGCAGGCGCGGGTGTGCCCTCGGGTGCTGCCGCAGGTGCGGGTGCCGCCGCTACGGGAGCCGGTGCGAGCTCTAACAAGTCGCCGACTTCGATGGTTTCGGGAATACCGTATTTCATATCGACAAGACAGATTGAGAAATCTTCGCTGACTTCGTCAATCGTAACTTCGGCGATATTCTGGGCGGCCTCTGTCGAAATCTGGCGCTTGAGCAAAAGCTTCTGGCCGACTTCGAGCTTGTCCTTAGAGCCCTTGTTGATTGCAATGAGATTGTTTTTCTTAAGATCCACCTTAAGCACGGCGGCGATTTCACCGCTGGGCACATAGGGGGTCTTGATGACCTTGCGCTTTATCTGTTTGCCTGTGGCGGCGTCAGTTTCGACTACTTCAACGATTTCAGAGCTTTCGTAAGTCTTGATTTTTGCAAGCGCTGCGGCAAGTTCGCCCTCTTTGGCGGCAAGTGTTGATTCAAGCGAGGCCAGCTTTGACTTAAGTTCTGTGGCTTCGTTGTTCTGGGAAATCATGTTCTTGGTGCTGACGATTTCTTGCTTGAGGCCTTCGATAAGGGTTGTCTGTTCGACAACCTTTTTCTTGCTTGTTTCAAGAGCGGTGTTCGTGGTGCGCAGTTCGGTATTCTTCTTTTGAAGTTCGCTGTTGAGCTGTATGCCCTTGCTGCGTTCGGTATCAAGGTCTCCGTTGACTTCGCGGAGCTTTATTTCAAGATTGTCCGACTTGGCTTTTTCTTTGTTAAAATCGTCTTGGAAAGTCTTCTTTTCCTTCAAAATGCCAGGGATGGTTTGCGACTTTGCGACGATGTCCGCGCCTGTGAGGCCGTCCATGTAAGAGAGGGATTTTTTAATGGTCCCGTTCTTGTCCAGCCATGCAAAAACGCAGAATGCCGCCGCAAGAACTGCCACTACTTTTAAAACTATCGAGAGGTATTTCATTTTGTTATTTTTCTTTTTTAAACTTTGCGGCAAAGCCTTCGCCAGAGACGACAACAACACCTCTGCAAGGATTAGCCACCAAATGATTCAATAGTTTAAATATGATTTCTTTATTGTTTTCAAGCTTAATTTCTGCCGCAATTTCATCGATTGAGAGCGCCTTTGAAGCCGTCGAGAGCGCCTCCAAAATTTTGCGTTCGACATTGAGAATGTCTCCTGCGGCTTTCTTGCCGGCTTCAACTCCGGGCTGGTGGTAGGCGTTAATGTTTACATAAGAGGCATAAAAACCTGTAGCTCTGTCAAATAGGGCAATTAAAGCGCCTACGGTACACGCCGAAGCGTCGGCCACGGTAATCGTTATATTGTCTCTGGATTTTGCCGAAAGCGCCTCGCGGGTGCCCAGCAAAAAGCCCTGCAAATAGTCTCCGCTGGTGATGGAGGGTTCAACCTCTATCGACGCGCCTTTTCTGTCCTTCAAAACTTCAATGAAAGTGATGAAAAAATTGTTCACGCCGTCTCTGAGCTGCTGGACGTATGCGTGCTGGTCTGTGGAGCCCTTGTTGCCGTATACCGATATGCCCTGTTCTACGACTTTGCCGTCAAGATCGTGCTCTTTGCCCAAAGATTCCATTATGAGCTGCTGCAAATATCTTGAAAGAAGCAAGAGCCTGTCTTTATAAGGCAGAACAACCATGTCTTTTTGCCCCTTGCCGCCCGTGCAGTAATACCACATTGCCGAAAGCAGCAGCGCGGGGTTCTTAAGCAGGTCTTGCGCCCTCGTGGCTTCATCCATGAGGCGCGCACCTTCCAAAAGCTCGTCAATATTTATACCCTGAAGGGCGGCGGGCAAAAGACCCACTGCGGCAAACTCGCTGGTTCTGCCGCCCACCCAGTCCCACATGGGGAAAAATTCCAAAAAGCCTTTTTGTTTTGCGTAGGCGTCAAGCTTGCTGCCTTCGCCGGTGGTTACGACTGCGTGCTTTGCAAAGTCAAGCCCGGCCTTTTCCCAAGCGGTTATGGCTTCAAGCATTGCGTTGCGCGGCTCGGGCGTGCCGCCCGACTTTGAAGTTACCAGCGCAAGAGTGTTGCCTAGCTTGCCCTGAAGTTTTTCAAAAACGAGGTCAAAGCCGTCCGGATCCGTATTGTCCAAAAAGTAAACCTTCATTTTGTCGGAGGAGGGGCTTGAGAGGGCTTCGCTCACAAACTGTGGGCCCAGCGCGCTGCCGCCTATGCCTATGCAGAGGATGTTTTCAAACTTTCCGTTTGCGCCCTTGAGCGCGCCGCTGTGTATCTTTGCGGAGAATTCCTTGATTTTTGCTATTGTGGAATCAATTTCGTTTTTAAGCTCCGCCGTGGGGGCAAGCTTTGAATTGCGCAGCCAATAGTGGCCTACCATGCGCTTTTCGTCGGGGTTTGCTATTGCGCCGCTTTCGAGCGCGGCCATGTCGGACAGGGCTTTTTTTGCCTTGCCTGCTATGGCGTTTAAGAAGCCTTCGTCAAACGAGACTCGGCTTACATCAAGAGAGAATCCCAATCGGGGTAAATTGAGAAAATATTTTTGGAATCTTTGCCAGTTCATAATTAATTGCGTCAAGAGCTAGAAACTGCGGCGTAAAAGTCAAATAAAATAAAGTTTGCGGCGCTTTCAAAAACGGCGTTTTCAGAGTGAAAAATGTTGCAAAAAGGCGCGGAGTTAAACTAGTGTCTCGGTCATATGAAAAAAATATTGGCATTTGCACTCATTCCGGCGGCCGCATTTTTGGCGGCTTGCTCAACAAATATCTCTGTAGATTCCGCCAACTACCCCGTAGCCTCTTATGACAACGTCACGGGCGTTTTTGAAGGCAAGGTTTCCAGCGACATCAAGAGCGTCTTCAACGCAACTAACATCGCGCTTCAAAAAGACCTCGGCTATTTCAGGGTAGGTCAGAGCCAGACCAATGTGGGCTGGGTAATCTACGCCAGGGCAGAGCTTGACTTTGAAATCATCGTCACTCTCACAAAGGCCAAGGGCGGCGACATCGTCATTTCTATCGAATACGGCGACGGCGACCTCATGAAGAGCCAAGAAATCTTCAACACCATCGTAAAAGAACTGCGTTCGCGCTCAAGGGCGTAAGCGCTGTATATTGAGCGCCGCACGCTCGGCGCGCACTTTACCCTCGGCGGAGAATTGAACACGCGGACGCAATCCGCGGTTTGATTGCTCCGCTTTTAAGCATATAATTGCGGCGTCAGAATTTTAAGCCCGCAAGCTTTGCGTTTAAAAATCTCATACTGCGGCGTATACTTGCAAAATGACGCCGCGCGGGCTTTTTAAGTGCATTATATAAAACACAACACGCGCATGGATATTATTCATTGGATGCCTTTTTACGCCGAAATAAAATTGGGCGGCATGATGGCTTGCGCGCTTTGCGCAGCGCTTGCGGGGTCTGGCGCGATATATATTGCGGCTTTTGCGATGTCGGCGGGCGTGCGCTTTGAAAAGGCAGTTACATTTTCTCTGTTTGCGGCGATAGTAATATGGGTATTGCCGTGGTTTGCCGTAAGGCCGCCGCTGTCGCTTACCGACGTGCAAAATACATTTGCGGTTTTGGCGGCTATATTCCTATGCATGCCAATTTTAAAACTTTACACGGGCTGCGGTTTTTTACGCGCGGCGATTTTATGGCTCGCCTTTGCAGCGGCGCAGGCGGCCGTTTATTATGCCGCTAAAAAATACGTATTCTCATGAGCTTTGACACAGTATCCTTCATATCCGACCTCATTAAGTTTGAGAGCGTTTCCGCGGAATCTTCGCGGGCGCAAAGCGTAAAAGACTGCGCGGAGTTTTTGCGCGGCAAATTGCAGGGCTTCGGTTTTGACGCCAAAGTCATCAAGACCAAACTGCACCCCATAGTTTTTGCCAAGCGCGCTTCAAAGGTTAAGCCAAAGGTGCGCATACTATGCTACGGACATTACGACGTGCAGCCTGTCGAGCCTCTCGACCTCTGGAATACGCCGCCTTTTGAGCCTGTCGTTAAAGGCGGAAGGCTGTGGGGCAGGGGTTCCGCCGATAACAAGGGACCATTTACCTGCATACTCGCGGGGCTTTTGAATTTTTTGGACAAGCATCCCGACGCCCCGTTTGACCTTGCGCTTTTGATAGAGGGCGAAGAGGAAATTTCAAGCGTCAGCATGGCGGATTTTTTGAAAGAGCATAAAGAGGATCTTTCTTCTTATGACGTCATTGTGTTAAGCGACACTTCAAGCCCCTCCGTCAACCAGATGGTAATAACTACGGGCTTGCGCGGCATTGTAACTTTTGACGCCCTCTTTAAGGGGCCCAATACCGATTTGCATTCGGGGATATTCGGCGGGGCCGTATATAACCCGATACAGGCCATGGCGGAAGTTTGCGCAAGCCTGCACGGTGCAGACGGCCTTGTAAACATTGACGGTTTTTACGAAGGCGTAATGACCGTGCAGGATTGGGAGCGCGGGCAAATAGAAAAAAATCCCTTTAACGACGCAAAGCTTAAAGAATATCTTGGCGTCGACAAACTTTACGCGCAGCGCGGCGTAACGCCGTCGGAGGCTGTGCGTCTCATGCCTACGCTTGAATTTACGGGCATAGGCGGCGGGTATCAGGGCGAAGAAAGCAAGTCTGTGATACCGTCTGAATGCTTTGTGAAAATTTCATGCAGGCTCGTACCCAATCAAGACGCCGCGCGCATTGTCGAAATCGTCAAAGGCGCAATCAAGGCGCGTTGCCCCGCGGGGGTTAAAGTGTCTTTCGGCAAGCACTGCGGTTTGAGCAACGCCTACGCGGTGCTGCCGCCTCATAAGCTGGGGCTTTCTGAAACAGAGCTTAAGGCGCGCGGCAGAAAGGCCGAAGTATTAAACAGAGCCTTTGTCTCCATGGAAGGTGCCGTAAAACGCAACTTTGGGGCGGAGCCTCTTTATCTGCGCGAAGGCGGCAGCATACCGCTTATACGCATGATGAATGACCTTACGGGGCTTGACTGCATAATGCTCGGGCTCTTTACGCCGCAAGACAACCTGCACGCGCCCAATGAGTCTATTTCTATTGAAATGCTTGATAAGGCCGTTGCCTGCTACGAAGACTTTTTCTCTAAAATTTCATCCTGATGCTTACCTGCACTAAAAAATACGCCGACATACCTTTTGCCCACCGCCAGCATATGCACGACGGGCATTGCTCTTACGTGCACGGCCACAATTGGGACATACTCATAACCTTTGCTTGCAGCCGCACTGATGAAAACAATTTCGTGGTGGATTTCGGCAAGCTTACGTTTATCAAAGACTGGATAAACGAGAATCTCGACCATGCCTGCGTGTTCTCAAGCAAAGACCCGCTCTCAAAAAAAATAACCGAAAGCGCGCCGGAGGCCTGGAAGGTTTACTATGTTGATTCATGCTCTTGCGAAGGCTTGGCGGAACACCTTTACAAAATTTTTGACGGCCTTGTAAAAGAGCGAACCCAAGGGCGCGTCTGGATAGATTCCGTCGAAGTTTCTGAAGACAAAAAAAATCGCGCCAAATTCACCCCTGACGCAAAATGAAATGCTCTATCCTCTTTCAGAAGAATTTTTTTCCATACAGGGCGAGGGTGAACATCTCGGCCGTGCTGCCTATTTCATAAGGCTTTCGGGCTGCGGCGTGCGTTGCCCTTGGTGTGACACAAAAAACTCTTGGGACGTCTCGAAGGCCGCTTACTCCGCCGATGAAAACCGCTTGGCGACTTCCGCAATAGAAAGCGGCGCGAAAATTGCCGTAATTACGGGCGGAGAACCCTGCCAACATAATTTGACGCCGCTTTTGCGCACCTTAAAAGAGGGCGGTATGCGCGTCCATCTGGAAACTTCGGGCGTCTTTGACATTGCCGAAGACGACGGCGCTTTTTTTGATTGGGTCGCCCTTAGCCCCAAGCTTTTTTGCACCCCTAAAAAGTTGAGCTTTGAACGCGCCGATGAAATCAAAATCATAATTTCGGATCCGCGTGAGCTTGCAGAATATGCCCGCGTCTTTCCGTTCGCCAAACGCGCCACCTCAATTTGGGTTCATCCCGAGTGGTCCCGCAGCACCGACAAAGCCCTGCTGGATTCCATCTGCGCTTTCGTCAAAGATTCCCGCGACATCCGCGTGCGTGCTGGGTGGCAGTTGCATAAAAATTATTTCATACGCTGATTAACTTCGCGCTTGCGGCGCAGAGTTTCGTCGCTTCAAAATAATTTCGACCCTTATGTGCATAAGCACACTTCGGCCCTCAATTTTTTTTGCTCCTGCCCCTGCATCCGCAATCGCTCGTTAATCTTTGGCGAACGGTATTGGCGCACAAGTTCGTTACTGCAAAAAGCCTGCACCGGTCACGTACGTTTAGTACGCTCTTGCCGCAGGCTTTTTTTGTTCCTGCTTATGCATTCAATCCCATTGCGCCAAAGCTTCTGAATTCTAAAGCTTTAGCGAAATACCACAAAGGGGAGAATCTCCGTGTATTGCGCGTAAGCCCAAGCAAGGCGCCGGTTAACTCATGGGGCGCGACGTTACTGAATTAGCTTTATTTAACCGGTGTGGTTGGCTTGATGCTCCGTCAAAAAATGAATGTAGACTCTTACGTACTCAAGTGCCAAAGCAAATGGAGTATCAAGGCAAAATCTTTTGTTAAATAAGGCGTTTGCCTATTTTTAACGCCTCATCATGCGCCACAGCATCCTGCCAGCCTGATTTTGTCACTTTGCGCAGGTCAAACTTTTCGGTATACGGCTTGATGTCAATAAGCGGCGTGCCGTCCAGCACATCAATGCCGCGCACATACACAAAATTGCCTTCAACCTTAATAAGCTCTACCGTGCTTATGCCGATTTTATTTGGCCTGAAGGGTGCGCGCGTCGAGAATATGCCGCGCTCAACCTTGTCTAAAAAAGGGATTACATGCAGCTTGGTTTTGTCCGTCTTATGGAATTCATAAAGCAGATATATGTGCGAGAAACCGTCCAAGTCTTTAAGGCCGTCGGCGTATTCGGGGAAGATTTCTATTTTGCCCTCAAACTCTTCTGCGTAGACGGGTTGTATGGGCGTTTTATCGGGGTTTGTGTGCGGCGTATGTATTATGCCAAGCGGCTTAAAAATTATGTTTTTCATGGCGTGTAAGATTTATTGATGGCGCGGCGCGCTAAAAAAAGCTATCGCCCAAATTATGCGCAGTGTAAGACTCGGTAAAGCAAAAAGGCCGCATAAAACGCGCACTCTTTCAATAATGTCTGAAGCCGCCCCAGTCAGGGTCTGAAACCTTTTAAAAAGTCTGTCATGCGTATTGCGGCGTCAAGCAGATTGTCGCAAACCTCAATGCGCGCAGAGTCTATAAATCTCAATTCTTCTTCGGCGAAAGCTTCCCCCGTTTTTAGAGCGTAAGCGCGTATGCCCGCGTTTGCGCCCGCCTGCCAATCCAAGATTCTGTCTCCCGCCATGAAGCAATGCTCGGGCTGCAAATCAAAGCGCTTTATTGAATCAAAAATAAACTGCGGATTGGGTTTGCGCAGGCCGCCGCGCCCCGCCTTGTCGTCGTCCGAAGTTGTTGTTGAAATACAAGAGGCCGCAAAGGCGTCTTGCGGCAAATCCAAAAGCTCAAGCATGCGGGTGTTGCATTTACCGACATCTTCAAGTGTGAAGTATCCGCGCCCGACGCCGCTTTGGTTTGTGAATAAAAACAGCTTGAAGCCTTCTTTTAACAGCAGGTGCACAGCCTCATAAGCGCCGGGGATAAGCTCAACCTTTTCTGGTTCAAACAGGTGATACTTGTCAAAAATAATCGTTCCGTCGCGGTCTAAAAACGCCGCGCGGCCTTTATTTGCATCAATCTGTGCCTTAGGTTCCATTATTTGACGCCATATAAGAGGCATAAAAAACCGCAGTCAAGCAAGCATCAGAGAAATATGCGTTAAACTCCCGCATAACGCTTTGGCCTTTACTATTTAAAATAATTATCTATATTTAAAAATATAAAGCTTTTGGGTATTGCGTCATATATGCCATTACAATACATAAGATACGCCCTTGATACGCTTAAGAGCTGGAGGCTGAAATTAATTTTGCAATGGCAAATATTCCCGACCCGCACCGTTAAACTCGTTGCTGGTGGATCCGTAATGCTTAGGCGCATACATCTCAGAGCTTTGAAACTGTCTACAAAAGAAAGCGCATTAATATGAACATACCCGAAAATCTTGATGCTGATTTAAAAAAAATGGGGATTAACCCAAGCCCCCAAAAATATTCTGCGGAGTTACCACCAAAACCCCTCGGCCTTAAATGGAATGATCAGTCCCCGTCATTCCTGAAAGACAATGGGCATAACCCGTTAAAATACGCAAAATCCGCACCAATAAAAAAGGAAGCCGACATAAAAAATCCTGATTCAGATCTTGAGAACCTTGGGCTTAACCCAACCCCCGCAAAGTACGCGCAGCATTACCCTAATAAATCCCCCTTAATTTGCATTATCCTGAATATTTTTGCGATTTTAGAAATGCTCGGTGGCGTTTTTATGTGCATATATTTAAGCATAGAAAAATTGAAGGCTTGGGGGATATCCGCGCTTGTTTCAAGCCTACTTGGAGCGGCGCTTTTGATGGCGATCTCGCAATTGTGCAAGTCAGCCTCGCGCATTGAAGTGTCAAACGCAGAGATTTTAAAATCATTAAAGCAAAAGTAGCCAATGGCTTCAGGTTCCCCACCTCAATTTTTCCTATCGTTGCCCAAAGTGTAAGTGGGAAGTAGAGGCCATACACCTCATAAACATAGACGGCAAAAGCGCGGTAGATTATGTATTAAGTTATATGTATCAGAACGGGTTTGGCGTTGAAAAAGATGAAAATAAAGCGGCGGAATTGCGCGATGCCGCCCTAAAAAAATATGAACACATCATTGGCATGCAGCGGATTCCATTTAGAATGCTTTTTAGCGGCGGATATTATGCGCCCGGCACTTTCGGCGCACAAATATTCCCTTTGGTCAAAGATGAAGAAATGCGTTTAACGCAGGCAAGAATCGTGCAAGGTGCGGATAAGTAATTTCATTACTTGGAAATATTAACATAATAATACCATACGCTTTTATAGGGGGGTATTATTCTGCGAGTTATCTTTTTAAATTTCCGCATAACGCTTTGGCCTTTACTATTTAAAATAATTTTATATATTTAAAGGCATAAAGCTTTTGGATATATTTAATATTTTTAAAAGACAGGAGAACCTCATGAAGCATCTGTCGCTGTTTGCAGTATTTTTTTTAGTCTCTCTTTGCGTTTTTTGCGCGGAAGATAATGCGTCGAAAGAGCTCTACGATGCAGAGCGTGCGTCCATAATTAAGAAAATTGTCGGCGGCGATTATGATGGGCGCCTTGATTTGGCGCTTTTGAATTATAAACAAAATAAGAGCTTGCGTGATTTTCAGGTACTTTTGCTAGAACAAGACGCGCGTGCCGTCTCCCAATTTGAGAAGGTTTTAAAAGGGCTTGAAAACGCCGCCGCGCTCGGAGATTCAAAATCTATTGAATCTCTTTGTGATTTTTACAGTTTTACAAAGCCCGACAAAGAAAAATTCAGTAAGTATTTTGAAATGTTGCTTACTGCCGATGCGTTTGCCGCCGTCAAAATGCGGCATTATCCATTTTACGCTTTAGATTCAAAAACCGCTGATGAAATCTTAAGAAAAGAAATTGCTGCCGGCAATATTTCCGCTTTTTTGCAATATAAGGAGAGGCACGAATTCGCGTCAGGCAAAGATCTTGGGCAAGAAAGTAATCAGGCTGAAGCTTTGCGGGCTTTTTTAAAAGAGCATCCGTCTCAAGAACCAAATCTAAAGGTTGCGGGAGAATTTTTTAAGTTCTATTTTCAAAACGGAGATACGGCATCTCTTGCTGATGCTGTGCGTGTTTTAAGGCTGATTGCCGATTCCGATAGAGAGCAATCCCAAAAAAAATCCGCAGCTGCCGCTCTTTGTGTCTTGGCCGAAAACAAACTTTTGCCGGATGTCGACGCTAAGCCATATTTTGCCATAATTTCGGCAAACGGAGAAAAAGAAAAGAATATGCTGATGTTGCTCTCTTTTAATTACGAGCTTCGTTCGGCTCCTTTTGCGGATAACGAATATTTTGAAAAGCTTGCAGAGAAATCCATAGAATTGGGCAATTATGATTTTGCAGACTCTCTCGCCAATTATTATTTAAACGGCAGTCAATATATAACATTTACCTCCGTAAGGCCTACACAACAATCAAATCTGACAGATAAGAATGAGATTTCTAAACTTTACAAACTGTCTTTTGAAAGTGGAAATTTTGATGAGGCACTACAGATCTATTATTTTTATATGCAAATATCAGATTTTAAGAATGCCGCAAAATGGCTCTTAATTTCTTCTAAGTGCGATAGGGATATTTTTAAAACCTATGCCATTCTTTACGTAAACTACATGGGCGGCAGAAACGGTTTTGAAAAGAATGAGATGGCGGCGGCGCAATACCTTAAGTTGGGTGTGGGTTTTTCAAAAGCGCAAATATATATGGATATTATAGATACCTACCTGGGAATGCGTTTTTTAAATCACGTTTCTGCGGCGGAGAAATCCGCAATTTGCGATATGTCGTTTTTCCTTTTCACCCAGCCTGTCGCAGGCAACACCTGTAAAGCTTATCAGATGGACAATTTTAAAAGCAGCAAGATTTGGTCTCTGAGCAGATATTTTGATAAAACAGGACGGGAATCCTTAATTAAGGCGGCTTCAAAATATCCTGAATATTCATACAACATCGCTTTGCTTTTGCTGAAAGACGGTGATTATGCAAACGCTTTTTCCCGCTTTGAAAACGCTGGCGTTAACGGGGATGCGCGCGGATTTTTGGCGCTTGCGGCTTGCAATGCTCTCGGCGTGGGATGCGCGCAGGACAAAGCTAAGTTCAAAGAATATGCCGAGAAGGCCGTCGCTGTCTTAAAGACTTCTACGGACAAAAGAAATTTGCATAACGCATTTTGGGGTGTGCGGTCAGATCTCAATAGGTGCGATGACAAATTCCGCAAAAACTATATTGAATACTCTCGTATCATAAATGATATTATTTTTATTTCGGCGCTTGAAGGGGTAGAAGGCGCAGCCGAATTTTACCTTGAGAGCATCGTGGATATGGGGCCTATGGCGGATGTTTCAAGCGGGAATGCTCTTATCGAGAAATTCGGCAAAAATGCTTTCACGCCTTCGATACTTCTTAAATTTTATTTGCTTAAAAAATACGATGCCGCAGATGCCCCCGCCGTACTTGAACTTGCGGAGATATATTTCAAAAGCGAAAAAGGGACAAATGATATTTTGGTTTTTACTTACCCATTTATCTATTTAAACGGTGTGGGGGTTAACGCAGATGCTCAAAGGGCTTTCAAACTGGTGCAAGAATTGGCGTCTGAAGATGCAGCTTGTGTGCCAGATAGAAATTTTTCTTATACTGTCATTGGAGACTCCATCAACAAAGACGGTAAGGCAGCGGCAAATTATGTATTGAGTTATATGTATCAGAACGGGTTTGGCGTTGAAAAAGATGAAAATAAAGCGGCGGAATTGCGCGATGCCGCCCTAAAAAAATATGAACACATCATTGGCATACAGCGGATTCCATTTAGAATGCTTTTTAGCGGCGGATATTATGCGCCCGGCACTTTCGGCGCACAAATATTCCCTTTGGTCAAAGATGAAGAAATGCGTTTAACGCAGGCTAGAATCGTGCAAGGTGCGGATAAGTAATTTCATTACTTGGAAATATTAACATAATAATACCATACGCTTTTATAAGGGGGGGGTATTTTGCGAATTATCTTCTTAAACTTACGTAAAGAGGTTTTGGGGGAATCAAAAAACAACCCCGAGAAGGTGCCTTAAAAAATGCTGCGTATAAGCAATTATCCTTGCGGGGCTTAAGCCCTTATGCTTATTTAAAGCGCAAATATGTCTAAGAATATTCTGATACTCGGCGCAAACGGTTTCATAGGCTCTTCATTGTCTTGGGCCATACTCACAAAGACGGACTGGAAAGTCTCGGCGTTTGACATTTCGGACAGCAAGCTTACGCATTGCCTCGGCCGCGAAAGGTTTTCATTCACAAAGGGTGACGTGCTTAAAGACGGCGCTTGGATTGAAGACCAAGTTAAGCTTGCAGACGTTGTGCTGCCGCTTGTGGCAATAGCAACGCCCGCTCTTTACGTAAAAGACCCTTTGCGCGTATACAAGCTTGACTATGAATCAAACGTGGAAGTCATAAAGCTTTGCGTTAAGCATAAAAAGCGCATAGTATTCCCGTCCACTTCTGAAGTTTACGGAATGTGCCAAGATAAAAATTTTGACGAATACTCATCAAATCTGGTGCTTGGCCCCATCCCCAAAGAACGTTGGATATATTCATGCATTAAACAGCTTTTGGACAGGCTTATTTGGGCTTACGGCGCGCATGAAGGTTTGGACTTTACGCTCATACGCCCCTTTAACTTTATAGGCCCCAAGCTTGACGACGTTAAAAACCCCAAAGAGGGGGCGTCGCGCGTGCTGACCCAATTCATCCACAATATAATAAACGGCAAGCCCATCAAGTTGGTTGACGGCGGGGCGGCGCGCCGAAGCTTTACCTTCATAGACGACGCTATGGATTGCATTTTGCGCGTCATTGAAAACAAGGGCGGCTGCGCAAGCGGCAAGATATTCAACATAGGCAACCCTTACATGAATTTCTCCATAAAAGAGCTTGCCGACATGCTTATTGAGCTTATCGGCACCTACAAGGGTTATGAAGACGTCGCCAAAAACGTGAAGATTGAAAACGTCAGCGCGCTTGAATATTACGGCCCCAATTATCAGGACGCGCCCTACCGCGTGCCTTCCGTGAAAGAGGCGGAAGAAATCTTGGGCTGGAAGCCCACGACAGATTTGAAAACCGCTCTAAAATTTACGCTGGACTACCATTTGCTCGGCATTGATTACGAGCTTGAGCGCGCCAAGTAAAAACATTCTGAGGCAATAGTGAACATACCATTCAATAAAAATTTTTTTGCCGGCAAAGAGCTTGAATATATAAAAAGCGCGGTAGATAAAAATCATCTGCACGGCGACGGCGAGTTTTCTGAAAAATGCCACGCTTTTTTGAAGGAGCTTGTAAAAACAAAGCTGGCGCTTCTCACGTCTTCATGCACTTCCGCGCTTGAGCTTGCGGCGCTGCTTGCCGACATAAAGCACGGGGATGAAGTCATCTTGCCTTCATACACATTTGTGTCAACCGCAAGCGCCTTTGCGCTGCGCGGCGCAAAGCTTGTCTGGTGCGACGTTCGCGAAGACACGCTCAATATAGATGAAACAAAAATCGAAGCGCTGATAACGCCGCGCACAAAAGTTGTGGCGCCCATGCATTATGCGGGCGTGATCTGCGACATGGCCGCGATTTCAAAAACCGCCGAGGCGCGCAATCTGCTTGTGATTGAAGACGCCGCGCAGGGCTTTATGTCTTATCAAGACGGCGTTCATGCTGGCACTTTCGGCGATATGGCTGCGCTGAGTTTTCACGGCACAAAAAACGTTGTAAGCGGAGAGGGCGGGGCGCTTTTGGTAAACAACGCCGCCTTTGAAGAGCGCGCCTACATCCTGCGCGAAAAAGGCACCAACCGCCGCCAATTCATGAACGGGCAGGTCGACAAATATACTTGGGTTGATTTGGGCGGCAGCTTTTTGCCTTCTGAAATCACCGCGGCATTTTTGCTTGCCCAGCTTGAAAAGGCTTATGAAATTACGGCGCGCCGCATAGAGATTTGGAAGACATATTTTCAAGCCCTAAAGCCGCTTGAAGAGGCCGGCAAAATAAAGCTTAACAAAGTGCCCGCAGGCAACCGCAACAACGCGCACATATTTTTCTTTTTAATGCCGGATGCGGCGGGCGCATCTGCCATGATAAAGCATCTTAAGACGGCGGGCATAGGCGCTTGCGCGCATTATGTGCCCTTGCATATTTCGCCGATGGGGCAAAAGCTCGCAGGCGGTGTTGCCGCGTCTTTGCCCGTAACCGAAAGTGCCGCAACGCGCCTTGTGCGCCTGCCGCTTTACCCCAATTTGACCCAGCAAGAAATCGAATACGTGATAAACAAAGTCAAAGAATTTTAACATGTCATCAAGATACGCCGTGATAATGGCGGGCGGCACGGGCGAACGCTTTTGGCCGCTCAGCCGCAAGCTTAAACCAAAACATCTGCACCCGATTGTCGGCGATGTATCAATGCTTGAGCAAACTTTCATGCGCTTAAGCGGCTGCATTCCGCAAGAGAATATTTTTATTCTCACAAGCGCGCAGCAGCGCCCCGCCATGCTTGAAGTTTGCCCGTTTTTAAAGCCGTCGCAGGTAGTTGCGGAGCCTTGCCCGCGCGACACTTGCGCGGCGGTTGCGCTTGCAACAAAGCTCGTAAAGCGTTTTGACAAAGACGCTGTGTTCGGGGTTTTCCCGGCAGACCAGTTTATAGACGGCGATGAGGCTTTCGCAAAAAATCTTGAATGCGCCTTTGATCTTGCTTGCCGCAAAGACGGACTTTTTACGATAGGCATAAAGCCCACTTATCCCGCCACGGGCTACGGATATATAGAGCTTGCCGAAAGTTTTGACGATGCAGCCGTAAAATACTACAAGGCCGCGCGCTTTGTAGAAAAACCCAATTTGGCGCGCGCCAAAGAATATCTTGAAAAAGGCGGTTTCTTATGGAACGCGGGGATGTTTGTTTGGACGGTAAAGTCAATAGAAAGCGCGCTTTACGCGCACGCGGCCGACGTTTACAAGCCCTTTGAAGTGTTGGAGGGCGCTGGTCACGCGTTCTTTGAAAAACTTGACGCGTTTTTCCCCGACCTTAAAAAAATCAGCATAGACTTTGCAGTGATGGAGCGCGCTTCAAACGTCTATTGCGTGCCCTCGCTTTTTGAGTGGGACGACGTTGGGTCTTGGTCGGCGCTGGAGCGTCACGGCAATGCCGACGCTGCGGGCAACCTTGCTGCGGGCTTGGCCGAATTTGTCGACGCTTGCGCAAACACGGTTTATGATAAAACCGGCAGGTTCACCGCCGTAATAGGCCTAAACAACATAGTGGTTGCGCACACCGCAGACGCTACGCTTGTTTGCGCAAAAGACAGGCTCGAAGACATCAAGCAGCTTGTGAAAAAATTGCCCGAGGCCTATAAGTAGGCGCGCGCGGCGGCAAGGCAGACAAAACAAAAAACGCCGAAATCTTCGGCGTTTTTTTGCGTTTGATTTTTGCGGAAATTTTGCGGCGTTATATGCGCACTACAAACTTATGCCAAACTGCATGCCCAGCACAAGCGCATCGTCATACTCTCCGCCGGCGGGGTTCAGTATGAACTGCACTGCGGGTTGTATGAAGGCAAAGCGGTTAATCTGGAATTTGTAGTTTACTTCAAAGACCGTTTCATAAGAGCCGTTTTGCGGAGTGTTAAGCTCATCCGAATATGCGCCGTAGGCCACGCCGAAGCATATCACGTCGTCTTTGCGAGACTCTATCATGCCGTTTAAAAGAAAGCCGCCGTTAATGAAAAACGGCATGTAGGCGAGCGTCTCGTCGGGGTCATACTGGAGGCAGCCCCAAAGCACTATGCCGCGCAAGTCGCGATACATTTGGTCGGGCGTGCGCTGTATGTATGTGGGGGTTTCGGGGTTTGTTGCGGGGCCCAGGTTAAGCACCATGTAATCGGCCTGAAAATATGTGCTGTAATTAAAGTCCTTAAACTGCGTGGGATCGCTCTGATAGTGGACGTCCATCCAGTCGCAGGCAATGCCCGCAGACACATTGCCCGGAGACTTTCCGCTGTCGTCGTGGTTAATATCCCAACCGATTTCATAGTTGGTGTTCACACCCAACCCTTCGGTAAAACTGAAGTTTAAGCCGTGTTCGGTATCGGGCGCGTTGATTTGATATACGCCCGCCTTTAGGTAAATGCCGTCATCGCTGTAAATTTGCGCAAATGCCGCCCAAGTGCCCGTGGGGTAGGCGCTCCAACTTATCTGGTTAAATATGCCCACGGGGTTGCCGTCAAAGGCGTTATTCATATACATCCAGTAAATGGGCTTAGTTAAAAAATTGTCGCCCGCGCCAAAGCGTCCGGCTTTTGCGATTATGTTTAAATCATCCCCTATCTCGGCGTCATATTGCAAAAACAGCGAATACAGCTGCATGGTCTGGTTGCCGTAGTTTTGTTGCACGTTGAAAGTGTTGCCGATATAGTCTTTTGTCAAACTGTCGCCGAAACGCCACACCCAAGTGTTGCCGAGGCTAAAGCCTTTCAGAGAAGATTCGTCAAAGAGTTCTTCAAAATCTATGCCGAGCCCCAGATTTACAGAACTTGTATTTGTAGCGCCGTGCGCGCGCCCGCCAACGGGGTTTGCCGCAAAGTTGCCTACGTATGTAAAGATGGGCGTTACGCCGTTATCTTCAAGGGCGGGACGCACGCCGAAGCAGTTTGAGACGGCGCCGGGCCCCTTATACCACTGCTCAAAGCTCAAATCCCAAAGCGGTGTGTTGCGGCCTACGGCGTCGTAATATTTGTAGTTTTCGGAATCGGGGGTGTTGCTGTATCCCGAGTAATATTCCTGATTAAAAAAAGCGTCCGCTTGCCCGCCGAAAAGCGGCGAAGACAAAACGGGCAGCGTCAACAATGCAAGGCGGCGAAATTTAATCATAGTACGAGGGGTTTTGTTTTTAAATAACGCATTTGATGTTTCAAATTATCGCAATCTCCGTTTTTTTTGCAAACAAAAAGCGCGCGCAAACACAGGGTTTACGCGCGCCGATTCGGCGGTTTTTAATCCGCAATTACTGCATAACTATTGAAGAATATTTAAGGCGCATGCCGCCTATTAAACCCGATGGCAAGGGGCCGTCGCGCCACGGGAAATAGTCCGAAGCTTTTGTCTTGCTCAAATCGGGGTAGTGCACATCCATGGTGTTTGCCCAAGTGAGGCGATCTTGCTTCGGCATACCCGCTTCATAAAGGCAGCGGTTAACCCAAGTGTTGCCTACGACAATCTCTATGGTGTTATCGCCCTCTTTTAAGAAGTTTGTGACTTCGAGAGAATAGGGCGGGCGCCACATGGTGCCTACTCTTTCGCCGTTTATGCGCAATTCTGCTACTTCGCCTACCTTGTCTATCTCAAGATATATTTTTGAGTTTGCGGGCAAGTCAGCCTTTGAAAGCTTCAAACGCTTTGAATACTTTGCAAGCCCTGAATAGTGCTTGATTGCGGGGTTTGCGGATTCGGTCCAAGATTTGAGCGCGTCAAAAGTCTGCTCGCCTTCGGGTCCGCGGAACTTGGTGTCAAAAGTCACCGCAAAGGGCGCGTTGATTTCAAACGCGGGCTTTACCTTGTCCGCCTTCAATACGCTTTCTTTGCCTTCTGACACTATGGATACCGCACCTTGCGCAAAGAATTCCGCGCCGATTTTGCCGTTTGCGTCGGCAAAAAGATGCGGGGCTTGCGGCAGGCTTGAGGGCGAGACCGCAGCGCTCTTAAAGTCTGCGGCGATTTCTGTCGGATTCAAGATTGCGGGTTTAAGCGCGTAATTCCACGCTTGACCGTTAAAACTCAAACGCAGGCTGTCGGCAGGGTGCACTTTGCGGTTAGAGGATTTTTGCGCCTTTGCGACAAACTTGCCGTTAATATAGAGCGATGGCACATTATCTGCGTAGACAACCGCTATGCGCGCGTTTTCGGGCACGGCCTCGTCATAGACAAGCACGCTGTTAAAGAAACCCGCGCCGTGCTCAAACACCGCCACGGAATTTTGTCCTACGCTTACGCCCGCGCAAGCGCGGTTGTTGTCAGACATCTTTATGTGCATCTGCTCTGGATATAGCGCAAAGTTTTCATTGCTTTGCGATATTATGCCGCTTGATTTGGCGTCGCTCAATTTCCTTTCTGCGGAAGGCGATGCGCTGAAAATCATCGTGAAGTTTTCGGAAATTTTCGTGTTGTCGATTTGTTCGGACTTGGGCAAGTCGGGGTAAAGTTCTGTGCCGTTTACGCTTACCTTTGTAACTGCGTTAGCGGCGGGCTTGCCGTCAAACACCACGAAGACGCCCTCCATCTGCTTTAAATTAAGGGGCAGCACCGTGCGGCCGTCCTTTTCGACATAGGCGGGGGCTTTTTCGGTCTTGCCTGTTTCAGGATACCATATTGCTACGCCTTTGCCCGTAACGTCAAAAGACATAACGCCGTTTTTCGCATTTTTAGAGTCGGAATTCAGCACCCAGAACCATTCTGAGCCGTCGTCAAAACCTCGGCGCATATAAAGGATGTCGTCGGAAGAACCTTTGGTAAGCTCGCAAACAAAATCCTCTTTTATGCCTAAAGCTGCCACGACTTCATCGGGTGTATAAGCCACATAGAATTTGCCTTTGCCGATTTTGCGGACGGATTTTTTGCCGTCGCCGTAAAGTTCGTCCGCAAGTTTTGTCCATTCTTTATCGGCCGCTTTGCCGCCGCGCAGCGACGGGCAAAATGCCGGCTTTGCGTAAGCCGCAAGCGTTGCGCCCGCTTCAAGATATTCCTTCATCTTTTCAAGCGTCTCAAGCTTGATTGTGGTGTTGGGCGAAATTACGAGCACTCCATACTTCATCTTGCCAGGGCTTGTCAAAAGGCCGCCTTCAACCCTCAAGAAGTTGCGCACGCCGTCGCCCTCAATGATGTCGTAGTTATAATTGCCGTTTAAGCCAAATCCGGTTTGTCCGCTCGGAACTTCGTCTGAAAACAAGTAGAGTATTTTTGCTTCATATTTGCCTTTTTGCAACATGTATTGATTGCGGCCTATGTATGAAAACCAGTCTTTTGAAATAGGCCACCACACGGTTTTGCGATTTTGCGATACGCCCCAAGGATTCATTTGCCAGCCCGGGTAAGTTTCGTCGGGTTGATGGGTGTAAGAGTGGAATACCGCTATGTTTGTGCCGGCCATAAGCAGGGTATCTGCGGTGCCTTTCATAACCCAAGGGGTTTCAGCCCAGTTGCCCTTGCGGCTTGTGAGAGCTTCGCAAGTTACATACTTTTTACCGTAGAAATTAGCGGTGCTGAAAACTTCGTAAATGCGCATTTTGCGCACATTGTCTACCACACCCGCGCGGCGCGGCTCTTGCCAGACTTCCGTCATAGGGTAATCGGCCTCTCTGAAGCTGTTCATGGTGTTGCGCATATAGACGCCGCTTGCGCCTTCGGTCTCATACTTAAGGCCGTATTTATGGGTCATGCGCGCCATTGTGCCGTAGAAGTTGTCCATGATGAGCTTTGAGAATGTGCCGCGCAAATCGCGCAAAAAGTTCTCTGTGGTTTGTACGCTGACCATGCATTCGCCTGCAAAGACGGGCATCCAAGAAAAGATGTCATAACCGTTTTGAGCCTTGAAATATTCAGGGAATTTCTGCGTCCAGTTTTGGTGGCCCGCTTCCCAAGAGTCCGTTTCTATAACCGTAAATACATTCCCCGCGAGCGGACCTGCGGCCTCTATCATCTTTTTATCGTATGAGTTGAAGTGGTGCTCTACAAAGGCAGGTTCAAACTTGTCGACTTCTAAGCCTTTACCGCCCTTGGTTGCGGGGTGCACGGTTTTGCCCGTAGTTGTGAAACCCGCGCGCATGATAACCCATTCGCCCTGCGGAACTGTCCATTTCAACGTGCCGTCTTGCGCGGTCTTGCCACTTAGGTTTTGCACTTCTTCGGGTTTTAAGATGAGCTTCGGGTCGATATCGTAATCGCTCTCTTGTGCAAGGCCGCCTTTTTCTACTATGCCCGCCTTGCCGTAAAGATTGTCTATGCAAGAGCCGCTGCGCGAAGTTTCATTGGGCGCCAAAAGCTCAAACTCAGACAGCGCAAGCTCATGCTCTTTTACTACGCCGCGGTTTACGCGCTCTGAAGGGATTTTACTTTGATAGCGAACTATGCGCCAAAACTTCGCCTTGCGCGGCGCAAAATTTATTTGTGCGTCGCCCTGTTTGAATTTTACTTCGCAAACCTTTTCAAAAGTTTTGCCGTCGTCGGAGGTTTCTAAAAAAATGTTGATCGGCAGCTCGTACATCCATGCAATCTCCATGAATGCGCCTGCGGCTTCAAAAGGTTTTTCAAACTCCACAGTCACGCCGCAATATTGCGTTTTGTCTGCGGATTTTTCATAAGAGACGGGTATGAAGGCCTTGCGCGCACCGTCAAAAAGCTTTGGTAAATCTGCTTCTTTGGCATTGTTGTACGGGGTTGAAGCATACGCCTTAAAGCCCGCTTTTCCCATTGCCAATACCGAGGGGCGCTTTGCGGGCCACGCCCATACGCCTATCTCTTCGTAATATTTCTCTTTGGTTACGGGTTTTGGCAAAGAAATGGTAAGCTCTTTACCGTCGCCCTGCAAACGCGTTAGCGTCCAAGTAAGCTCTTTCATTGATTCTGCCGGAGTAATCCAAGGCCCGCCGGCTTCAGACCAGCCGTCGCAATTATGTATGCCAAGCTCCATGCCGTATTTTTTGGCGGTCTCGTTTGCGAAGGTGAACGTCTCAAACCATTCGGGAGAGTTGAAGGTTATGGGCCCTTCAATCTTGTCCGCAATGTGGAAGATACGGGCTAGGCCGTAACCTTTGTCGGCCATTTCTTTAAGGTCGTTTTCAATACCTTGTCGGCTCACGTTGCCGTTTAGCCAATGCCACCAAGTTTGCGGCTTGGCGTAACCTTGCGGAGATGCAAAGTCTGCGGCGCTCGGCTTATTCTCAGGCAAATCGGGGTTGTAGTTCGTGTATTTATAGAAGCCGTTTTCGACTCCTGCGGCGCAAATTCCCCCCAGAAAAGCGCCAACACATCCCAATGCGAGTGTTTTCATTTTCATACTATTACAGAAAATAACCTTTAGTTTTCTTTTGGAAAGCAAAAAAGCTAATAAACCTCAAAAAACCAAACAAAACCAAAAAAAATCGACGCGTATTCTAATTTGTTTGAAAATTCGGCTACGTTTATGTTAGCTTTTAAAGGTGGATAAGAAAATTTATATTATAGGACATAAAAACCCCGACGCCGATTCTATATGCTCGGCTTTAGGGTATGCAGCCTTTAAAAAAGCCATAGGGCAGGAAAACTGCGTGGCTGCGCGCTGCGGAAATTCTAACGCAAGAATAGACAGAGTCTTAGGCAAATTTAACGCCCAGCTGCCAGAATATCTCGGCGATGTGCGTTTGCGCGCCGGCAACCTAATGAAAAGCGACTTTATGAGTATGCCCTTAAACGCCTCGTGCTACTCTGTCATGGACGTGATAGACCGCCACGATTTGCGCTCTATGCCGATGCTTGACGACGACGGCAAACTTATGGGTGAGATTTCTGTTTTTGATTTGGGTGAGTTTTTCATACCGCGTCCGAGAGAACCCCGCCAAGTGCGCCAAGTGCGGGCAACTCTTAACGACGTCATTAAAACCCTAAACGCCCAAGTGCATTCGGTCTTCCGCGAGGACGAGATGGAAGATATGTTTGTGCGCATAGGCGCTATGGAAGTAAGCACTTTCGGCTCTTTCATAGAAAAAGAAAAGGTGCGTCCCGAGCAAAATTTGATAGTCGTGGGCGACCGCTTTGACATCCAGATTAAAGCCATACAGATGGGCGTGCGCGGCATAATCATAACGGGCGACTATCCCATAGACCCTTCCGTCCTTGAAATGGCGCGCTTAAAAAAGGTCAGCGTACTTTCTTGCTCTTATGATTCCGCAACAACCGCTTTGCTTGTCAGAATGGCCACCCGCGCTTATCCGCTTATGCGCACCGATACGGCCGTAGTCAAAAAAGACTATTTGCTTTCTCGCATATCGGCGCGGGGCAAAGACTTTTTCGGCAAGACAATATTTGTTTGCGATTCTCAAAACAAGCTTGAGGGCGTATTCTCAAATACCGATCTTCTAGACTTGCCCAAACCCAAGTTGATTTTGGTTGACCATAATGAAATGTCGCAAGCCGTAACGGGCGCGGAAGAAGCCGAAATTCTCGAAATCATAGACCATCACAGGGTGGGGCTTAAGCCTACCGCAAACCCAATACTCTTTATAAATCAACCCGTCGGCGCAACTTGCACAATCATAAGCCAGCTTTTTGCGCGCGCGGGCGTTACTCCTGATGCCAAGACCGCAGGCATCATCTTAAGCGGCATAATTTGCGATACCCTAAACTTAAAAAGCCCCACATCCACGTCTGAAGACGCGGTTGAAATTGCGCGGCTCGCAAAGCTTGCGGGACATAACCCCGACGCCCTTGCCGAATACCTCTTCAGCGGAGATTCCGCAATACTCACGCAGAGCGCCCAAGATTTGATAATGGCCGACTGCAAGCTTTACGAAGATCCCTCTTATCCCTTCTCCGTCGCCCAGATCGAAGACTTGGGGCTCTCAAATTTCTACTCCAAATTTGACGATATAAAAGCCGCCCTGGAAAAATTCAGAGCCGATAAAAAGCTCTTCTTTGCCGCCCTGCTCGTAACCAACGTCATCACCCAAGATTCCGTCTTGCTCGCCTGCGGCAATGAAGAATTCCTCTCCAAAATGTCTTACACCAAAGATCCCGAAAAAGGCGTCTACGAGCTGCCCGGCATAGTCAGCCGCAAGAAACAGCTTGTGCCGTATCTGACAGGCCTTCTTCGCGACTTCAATTAACTTCGCGCTTGCGGCGCATAGCGGCGTTGCTGCGAACGTCTCGCGACCGGTCATGTGCTTAAGCACACTCCCGCCCGCTCGCATTCTTGCGCCTTGATTGGCTAATGCTTTTGGCTTGATACTCCGTCAAAATCAAAACGGAGACTCTCGCGTACTCAAGTACGCATCGACCCTCCGTTTTGATTTTCTACTCGTCTGAAGCTCAAAATCATTGAGCCAAAACTTTCCCAATCTATAAAATGGTTTTCCTTGCGCAGAGCGCTTTGCAAAAACAGTTTTGCGTTTTACGAATTCTGTTTGGCGGGAGGCTTTGCGTTTTCGCGCGCGGTTTCTTTGGATTTTTCGGCCTCTTGCGCGGCGGCGGCCTTTGCCGATTTTTCGGCAAGCTGCGGGTTTTGCGCGGGGTCTTCATAATCCCAACCGCCGCCCAGCGCCGCGTAAAGGTCCGCTATATAACCCGCAAGCTGGCGACGCCCCGTAACTTCGCTTTGTTCCGCAGTCAGCATTGAGCGCTGAGAGTCAAGCATGTCCAAAAACTCGATTTCACCCTGATCATAAAGGCGTTTTGAGAATGCAAAGGCGGTCTTATTGCTTTCAGCAGCCTGCTTTAAAAGCATCACGCGCTCGCGCTGCTTGGCTATTGCCACAAGCGCGTCTTCAACTTCTTTGACGGCCGTAAGCACGGTTTCTTCCCAAGAAATGCCCGCCTCTTTAGTGATTGATTTTTGCAGCTCCACGCTAAAGTAAGTTTTGCCCGCGTTAAAAATATTCCACTCCATAGAAGGCCCCACAGACCAATTGCCGGAGCCGCGCGTAAACACGTCGCCGGCGCTAGGCGCCTGATAGTAAATGCTGCCCGTTATGTAAAACTTCGGGAAGTAATCCGCCGTCGCCGCGCCGATTTTTGCGGAGGCCGCCTTTATTTTATATTCCGCAACCATGATGTCGGGGCGGCGTTCAAGAAGGTTTGCGGGCACGCCTATGCGCGGGGTGTAGTCTTCCAGCAACGGCATGTCTTTTGACGCCTTAAGTTCTTGGGCAAGCGCGCCTGTCTTAAGGCCGAGCAAAAATTCCATAGTGTGCTGCGCTTGCGCAAGCTCGCGCTCAAGCGCGGGTATTTGCGCATCGGTAGAGTATGTTTGCGACTGCGCGCGCACAACGTCATATTCCGAAGAAAAGCCCGACTGCTTTTTTTTCTGGGTGACCGAAAGCGTTTGGCGCTGGGTTGCCAAATTGTTTTTTGTAATGAGTATTTCTTGCTGCAAACCCCTGTAATCAAAGTAAACCTGCGCAAGCTGACCCGTTATTGAAACTTGAACCGCGGCTTTGTCGGCCATTGCGGCGGCGTAGTCGGCCTCTTTTGATTCAACCTCGCGGCGCACGCCGCCAAAGACGTCGACTTCCCATGCGGCAGACGTTCCCAAATTATAAATTGCGCTTGAAGGCCCCGCAAATGTCGAAGACTGTCCGTAGCGCCCCTCAACGTCAAGGGCTGGATAAAGCCCGCTCGATGTTATGCCCAAGTTTGCGCGCGCTTGATTTATGCGCTCTCTCGCGGCGGCTATGCTCAAGTTTTGCGCAAGCGCGCGCTCCATAAGCGAGTTTAAGGTTTCGTCCCCGAAATTTTCCCACCACTTGGTGAGGTTTGCGGCGGGCGCGGCGCGTTCGCCTGGCGACCACTCTTCGGGGATTTTTCCGGTTTGCGGCTTTTTAAAATCGGGACCGACGGCGCAGCCGCATAGCAGCCCCAGCGCCGTCAAAAATACGCCTGTAAAAAATTTATTCATAACGCAAAGCTTCTATCGGGTCTAGGCGGGCGGCCTTCCACGCGGGATAATAACCGAAGACAAGCCCGACGCCCGCCGACACACCCACAGAAAGCAGTATGGCCGTGTAAGAGGTTGTCGTAGGCCAGCCGAAGGCCTGCGCAAGGCCTAGCGACGCGCCGTGCCCGAGTAAAATGCCGATAAGCCCGCCCATAAGGCATATTACTATGGCCTCTATCAAAAACTGTTTCAAAATATCGTTCTTTTTTGCGCCGACGGCCATGCGCAGGCCGATTTCTCTAGTACGCTCCGTAACCGATACGAGCATAATGTTCATAATGCCTATGCCGCCTACAACCAAAGAAATCAGCCCTACGCAAAGCAGCAGGTTTGTGATGTTCTTTGTGGAGCTCGTCATAAAGTCCGCAAATTCGTTGAGAGTGCGTATTGAAAAATCGTCTTCCACGCCTTCGCCTATTCTGTGGGTGCGGCGCAACACCTCCGTAATTTGTTTTACGGCGGCGTTTACTTTTTCTGACGTGACCGCAGAAACGCTTATGCTGTCGACATTCGTAAAGCGCACTGGCGGTATGTTTGATGAGCTTGCCGGCGCGTAAAAACTTACGGAACCCGGGTATACGGTGCTTGCCGTCGACGTTGAAGAGGCGGTGCTGCTAGTAACGCTTGCCGAAGACAAAGAGCTTTGCCCCGCGCCCTTAAGCCTTGATTTTACGGCAGTCCACGGCGCAATCACGGTGTCGTCTTGGTCCATGCCCATCATGTTTGCGCCCTTGGTTTGCAGCACGCCTATGATTTTGAAAAGCACGCTTTGCACGCGCAAATCTTTGCCCACGGGATTTTCCGACCCGAAAAGTTCTCTCGCCACCGTAGAGCCAATAAGGCACACTTTAGAGCCGCGCAAAACCTTTAATTCGTCAAAGAATTCCCCATCAGAAATTTTCCAATTTGCGATTTTAAAATATTCCGCATTCACGCCGACTATGCTGTAGGGCAGCCAATTTTTACCCGCGTAAACCACTTGCCCCCTCACCGATACCACGGGCGAGGCCGCCATTACGTCGGGGCATCCCTTTAAAATGGCCTCGGCGTCTTGCGCGGTCAAATTTGCGCGCGTGCCCGATGTTATGCCCGCCGTCATCACGGTGCCCGGGCGTATCATTATTGTGTTTACGCCCATTGACGAAAAGTTGCCCTTAATGCTTTCTTGCGCGCCCGCACCAATCTCCATAAGCGCTATGACGCTTGCAATGCCTATTACTATGCCCAGCGTTGTTAAAAATGTGCGGGTTGGGTTACGCAGTATGGCTCTTATCGCGTATTTAATCGTGCGCAGATTTTTCATTTTGCATCTCCGTTTTTTAAGATGCGCGGCGAGGGCGCGTCGCTTTCGACTTCGCCGTCTTTTAAACGTATTATGCGCTTTGCGCGCTCGGCAATGTCCTGCTCGTGGGTGACTATGACTATTGTCACGCCTTCGCGCTCGTTGATTTCTGAAAATATGCGCAAGATTTCCTCGCTCATACGCGTGTCGAGATTGCCCGTGGGCTCATCCGCAAAAAGTATCTGCGGGCGGTTTATTAGGGCGCGCGCAATGGCGACCCTTTGCTGTTGTCCGCCCGAAAGCTGAGAAGGTTCATGATCCATCCTGTCGGCAAGCCCCACGCGTTCAAGCATGGCCTTGCCGGCCTCTGTCATCTGTTTTTCGGTAAGGTGAGAGGCAGTATAGCCCAGCGGCATTATAACGTTTTCAAGCGCGCTTGTTCTTGGCAGCAGATTGAAGCTTTGAAATACAAAGCCGATTTTTTTGTTGCGCAAATCCGCCCTGCCGTCGTTAGAGAGCCTTGAAGCTTCAATGCCGTCCAGCCTGTATTCGCCGCCCGTCGGCCTGTCAAGGCAGCCCAAAATATTCATAAGCGTGCTTTTGCCGGAGCCCGACGCCCCCGTGAGCGCCACCATCTCTCCGCGCTCGATTTCAAGGGACACGCCCTTAAGCACGCGCAAATCCATGTCGCCCATGTGGTAGTCTTTAAAAATATTTTTAAGTGAAATAAGGCTCATCGCGCAAAATTTCTGAAATTGAGGTGCGTTTGCCGCATCACATAGGCGGCCCGCTTGAGCTCTTTTTGCGCGCGGGCGGCTTAAAGGCGAAGGGGTTTGACGTTGCGCCGCTTTTCTCTGATACGCTTTGTACGCCGATTATCGCCGCAAAATCGGCGTTTGCGCCCTTTGGCAGTTTGATTGCCGTATATTCGCCGTCGCTTATGCCTGTTTCTACGGGCACGGGCAATGCCAAGCCGTCTTCGCCGACTTTCCATATTTTGCTTTCGGCCTCCAAGTCTTCGGGGTTTGCCAGCGGCGAAACGTATTTTTCTTCAATCACCACGCGCAGCGCGCCGTTTGGTACGGCAAGCGTTTTGTTTTCGCGGGCGGTTTCAAACTTTAAATTTGCCGTGAGGTAGGGCAGCAGGCGTTCGCTGGAGTTGTCGGTGCTTACTTCGACAACGTAGGTAACGACATTTTGCGACATGGTAGCGTTTAAACGCAGCTTTTGCACTTCGCCCTTGAAAGTTTCCCCCGGGAAGGCGTCGACTGTGAAGCTCACAGGCTGGCCTATGCGTATTTGGCCTATGTCGGCCTCGTTTACGCTTGCCCAGACTTCCATTTTTTTAAGGTCTTTGGCGATTAAAAATAGGTCGCTGGCGCTCATGCTTGATACGACGGTCTGGCCTATATTAACTATTCTGTCTATTATCACGCCGTCGACGGGAGACTTTATTATGCAATACTGCAAATTGCGCTCTTCCGCGCGCAGAGCCGCTTCGGCCTCTTTAATCTGTCCGTCGGTTTGCGATATGGTGGCTTTGTCCACTTCAAGCTGCGCCTTTGAGATTTCCCACGCGGAAAGATAAGAGTCATAGGTGGATTGCGATAGCGCGTCACCCACGCCGAGGCTTTCGGCGCGCTTCCAATCCCTTTCGGCCTGTCTTAATTTTGCGATTGAAAGCTCAAGATTGGCCTTTGCCTGTGCGTTTGAAGATTTACGCTGCTCAAGCTGCGCTTGCGCTTGTATGAGGTTTGAACGCTGTATTTCCTCATCGATTACCGCAAGCACGTCGCCTTCGCCCACGCGTGAGCCGTAGTCTACCGTCTTGCCGCTCTTGTCTTTGCCGAAAGATAAAATTTCGCCGGACACTCTTGCGGCTATTTCAATCAGGTCTTCGGGCTCTATCGTGCCGGTTGCGTCAATGCTTGAAACTATGTCGCGCGCGGAAATATCGGCCGTCTTAAAGCTGAATTCTTCAGACTCAGAGTTGTAATAATAATATCCTCCGCCGACCGCGGCCGCCAAAATAAGCACAACGGCGGCTTTTTTATAAAAACCCGAAATTTTCATATACCTCCCATAATTATAGAAATTCTCTTTCAGTTAAAGACAATAATCCCGCAAAATTGTTCGCTGTTTTTTGCATAATTTTAAAACAAGTGCTTGCAATTATTGCGCCGATTCCTAAGGCTCGATATTTACATATAGTCGTATGTTTTCAAGGTAGAGGCAGCTTGAGGTTCATTGTGATCGCATTGCCGAGCTTCCCTTAAACCGCGTCTGATGTTCAAATCCCTATTTTACCATGACATCAAGTTGGATAACCAAACTCTTCTTCGACGAAGGAATTGCCCACAACGTGCTGGTCTTTTCCATAGTCATAACATTGGGTGTAGCCTTCGGCAAACTCAAGATAAAGGGCGTTTCCCTCGGCCTTACGTGGATACTTTTCGTAGGTATAGTCGTAAGCCACTTCGGGATGCTCGTAGACCATGAAACGCTCCACTTTGTGCGAGAATTCGGGCTTATACTCTTCGTATATTCCATAGGTTTGCAGGTGGGTCCCAGCTTTTTCTCTTCATTCAGAGAGGGCGGGCTTAAGCTTAACAGTCTTGCGGTGCTTGTGGTGCTTTGCGGCGTAGGCGTAACTTGCGGCCTGTATTTTTTGACGGGTTTGCCTATGTCTACAATGGTGGGCATAATGTCGGGCGCGGTTACAAACACGCCCGGTTTGGGCGCGGCTCAGCAAACCTATACCGACATGATAGGACACGGAGACCCAACCATAGCGCTTGGTTATGCAGTTGCTTACCCGCTTGGCGTTGCGGGCATGATAGGCTCTTTGATATTTTTGAAATACGCTTTCCGCGTAAATTTTGATTCCGAAAAAGAAATGTTGCGCCTGCGCGAGGGCGAAAAAGTCGGCGCGCAAAGGCTTTCGCTTCTCGTCAAGAACCCTTCGCTTTTCGGGATGAATCTTTCTCAGATAGTAAAGCTTGTAGACAGGCACTTTGTGGTTTCAAGAATATGCCATGAAAGCGGCCAGATAGAGATAGGCTCCGCAAACTCGGTGCTTTCAAACGGCGACAAGATTTTGGTCATAGTAGACAGCAAGGATATGGACTTTGTCACTGCCTTCATAGGCGATAAAATCGATATGGAGTGGCAAAAGTTGGACAGTCAGCTCGTATCGCGCCGCATCATGATTACCAGCCCCAAGCTAAACGGCAAGACGCTCGGCAAAATGGGGCTTTTCGGCGGCTTCTCATTTAACATCACAAGGGTGAACAGGGCGGGTATAGACCTTGTTGCGCACCACAACCTCAAGCTGCAAATGGGCGACAGAGTTACGGTGGTGGGTTCAGAAAGCGCAATCGCCAATGTCGAAAAAGTTTTGGGCAACTCCATGAAACGCCTCAGAGAGCCCAATCTCATACCGATTTTCATGGGCATATTCCTCGGTGTGGTGTTGGGCAGCGTGCCTTTCTTTATACCGGGCATACCGCAACCCGTAAAGCTAGGTATGGCTGGCGGTCCCTTGGTAGTTTCAATCTTGATAAGCCGCTTCGGACCCAAGTTTAATTTGATAACCTATACTACCGTAAGCGCCAACCTTATGCTTCGCGAAATCGGCATATCGCTGTTTTTGGCGGCTGTCGGCATAGGCGCGGGCAAGGAGTTTTTCAACACAATAGTTGAAAACGGCGGCTATGTCTGGATAGGCTACGGCGCGGCCATAACCATATTGCCCGTTACTTTTGTGGGCATAATTGCCCGCAAATTCTTTAAGATAGACTATTTTACCATGATGGGTCTGCTTTCGGGCGGCTGCACAAACCCGCCCGCCCTGGCATATTGCAACGGCACCGCCGGCAACGACCTGCCCGCAGTGGCCTACGCAACCGTGTATCCGCTTACCATGTTTTGCAGGGTGCTTGCCGCACAATTGCTCATACTCTTCTTTTGCAATCCGCCCACTCTTTAGAGCGCCTTCAAAAGTTTAAACGCAAAAAAACGCGGGAAGCATAACACTTTCCGCGTTTTTTTTGGCATAGGCAAATAGCACTAATCCATTGACACTCTTTCGACTTTTGCGCCCAGACTTGCCAGTTTTTTATCCATGGCGTCATAGCCGCGGTCAAGGTGGTATATGCGCTGCACTATGGTTTCTCCCTTTGCGCAAAGCGCTGCGATTACGAGCGCGGCGCTCGCCCTTAAGTCAGACGCCATTACGGGTGCGCCCGAAAGCTCTACGCCGCCGTTTACTATCGCGCTTGAACCCTCTCTGGCTATCGAAGCGCCCATGCGCATAAGCTCTGAAACGTGCATAAAGCGCTCGGGATATATGCGCTCTGTCACTATTGATATGCCGCGCGCCTGCGTCATAAGGGCACAAAGCTGCGCCTGAAGGTCTGTCGGGAAGCCCGGGAAGGGCATTGTGATTGCTTCCATAGGCTGAAGTTTGAGCTTTGAAGCGTCTATGAAAATTGAATTCTTTGTGCATTCAAGCACACAGCCCGCCCTTATTAAAACGTCTATGAGCGCGCCCAAATCTTTTTTAACGGCGCCTTTTACAAGCACTTTGCCGCGCGTTGCCGCGGCCGCTATAACCCAGGTTCCCGCTTCTATGCGGTCCGGCAAAACTTCATGCGTTACGCCGCCCAGCATGGGTACGCCCGTGATGTAAAGCGTGGGTGTGCCGACGCCTTCGATGATTGCGCCCATGCTTTGCAGCATTTTGCAAAGGTCTGTAATTTCGGGCTCGCACGCGGCGTTTTCAATAACCGTATCGCCGGGGGCGGTAACGGCCGCCATAACGATGTTTGCCGTGCCCGTAACGGTGCTGCCGTAGCGCCCGCCCAGATAAATTTGCGCGCCTCTTATTTTGCGGGCGTCAACGCAGATGTAGCCTGCGTCTATTGAAACTTTGCAGCCCAGAGCCTTCAAGCCCTTGATGTGCAAGTCTACGGGGCGCGCGCCTATCACGCAGCCGCCCGGCATAGAAACTTTTGCCTTGCGCAGCCTGCCCGCAAGGGGGCCTAAAAGGCAGATGCTAGCCCTCATTTTGCGCACAAGCTCATACGGAGCCAGGGGCTTTATGTTTTTTGCCTCTATCTCCCAAACGCCTTCAGAGGTGTTTTCAACCTTTGCGCCCACTTCGCGCAAAAGCTCTGCCATAAAACGCACGTCGCTCAAGTCGGGCACGTTTTTAATAACGCATTTTTCAGAGGTGAGCAGTGTTGCCGCAAATATCGGCAAACAGGCGTTTTTTGCGCCGGAAACTTGCACTTCACCCTTTAATTTTACCCCGCCGCTTATTTTAAGAGCATCCATATATTCCCCTTGCTTTGGCTTTAAAAAAATTTTGCGATGCCGAAAACGCGCCTAAACGCCCTTCGACATCGCATAAATCAGAACAAATCGGAGATGTTACTCGCCTGATTTGGGTGCGCCGCCCGGCCTGCCGCCGTTGTTGGGCCTGCGGTTGTTGTTGTTATTGTTGTTGTGCGGCCTGCGGTTGTTGCTGAAGCGGTTGTTGTTGCTGCGGTAGGGGCGGTTGCCGCCTTCGCGCCTGTCGCCCTCGCGTCTTTCGCCGTCGCGGCCGCCTTCGCGACGTTCGCCGCCTTCGCGCCTGTCGCTGTAACGCTTTTTAAAGTTCTTGTTATGGAACTTTTTGCCGCCTTTGCCGAACCTGAGGTTCTTGTTTTCGCCGCGTTCTTCGGACTTTTTGCCGCCAAAGATGCGCGCAAAAAAGCGCTTAATCTTTGCGAAAAGGCCGTATTCCGAGCCGTCGTCGCTCTTAAACATTGCCGAGTCGCTGTATGATACTTCGGCCTTGCTCAAATCGCTGGCGCGTTTGTCGTCTCTGCGAAAGGCCGGACGCCTGTCTGAGAGCGATACTTCAACCGCCTGCGATTCTGCTCTGGATACGTCGAATTCCGGACCCTTGTGAACGGGCGTGCCTTCAACTTCTTCAGAGCTTTCTTCTTCGTCGCTACGGCTTTCGCCTTCGCATTCACAAGCGCTTTCGCTTTCGCAATCGCATTTGCCTTCGGCTTCGCAAGAGCATGAGCCCTCGGTTTTTACTTCTTCTACAGTTTCCGCCGCAGGTGTTTCGTCAGCCGCTTCAAAGGCGGAGACTTTTTCCTTGGTTTCAACTTCGGTTACGGGTTCGTCAAGCTTGCGGCTTTCCGTTCTTTCATAACCTTTTATATGTCTGCCGCTGAGTTTTTCGGCAGCGCTTGCTATATCTTCAACCATGCCGCAAGACGGAGCCTGATTTTGGACGCCGCCCGTGGCTTTTGCGAATCCGCTTTTATTGCGGCCGTTTTTACGGCCGTACACTTGGGATTGCGCGTTTTGAGTTTGCTCTTTTGATTCTTGGCGGACTTCTTGCGCTTGCGTTTCAGCTGCGCTTTTTTCTACGTTAACGGTGCCGTTTTCAATATTTGATTCGGTGCCGTTATTTATGTTGTTTTCCATGCTATGTTATTATTATATGCCGAGTTATGTATATTGAAGCGGGTATTTTTATATGGGCTTAACCGCGCTTGTTCAGCAGAGTGCGCCTCGGCAAGGCTCTCTGTCTGCGATCGGCGGCGCTCGAGATTTGCGTATACGATATTTCCCGCCCGACTTACTTTTATGCCGCGCCGATCTGAAATGATGGAACTTAAAGAACATAAATGCGCCGCATAGACAACATTTTTTTAAGTTTTTTTAAGTTTGAGCCCCCTTGCGAGGCAAAAAATATGTCTTGAAGTGCGACATAAAGCCCGCATCATAGCCGCTCTTTTAAGAAAGGATAAATATGAAACCTTCCGATGAAATGAATCAAAAAAGAGTCGACGCTCTCAGAGATAAGAAAAAACTTATCGCAGAGGGCGGCGGTTTGGACAAGCTGGAAAAACAGCGCGAACAGGGCAAAATGACCGCCCGCGAGAGGTTGGAATACTTCTTTGACGCGGGGTCTTTTGTCGAGGTGGGCGCTTTTATCGAGCTGCGCAACGAGCACTTCGGCCTGGGCAAGAAGAAAGTTTCGGGCGACGGCGTAATCACCGGTTTCGGCAAAGTTAACGGCCGAACGGTTTATGCCGCCGCGCAAGACTTTACTGTCTTAGGCGGATCACTTGGCGAGATGCACGGCAAGAAAATAGCGAATATCCTCGACTTGGCCCTAAAAAGCGGCGCGCCTTCCGTCATGCTTAACGACAGCGGCGGCGCAAGAATACAAGAGGGCATAGGCTCTCTTTGCGGCTACGGCGAGATATTCTACAGAAACACGCGCGCAAGCGGGGTAATCCCGCAGGTCAGCCTCATCATGGGGCCTTGCGCGGGCGGCGCGGTGTACTCTCCGGGCATTACAGACTTTGTCGTGATGGTTGACAATACCTCAAACATGTTCATAACCGGCCCCGAGGTCATAAAGACCGTGACAAGCGAAATCGTCGGAAAAGACGATTTGGGCGGTTCTGAAGTGCATCTTACAAAAAGCGGTGTCGCCACGTATTCGGGCAAGGACGACAAAGACGCTCTCGACTGGGTTAAGGCGCTTTTAAGCTACCTGCCTTCAAACAACAAGCAGAATGCGCCCGCCGCGGCCGCAAAAGCCCCCGCCGAAGCCCTTGCAAAAAAGTTGCAAGACTTGGTGCCCTCAAACCCCGCCAAAGCCTACGACATCAAAGACGTCATAGGCGCGCTGGCAGACGAAGGCTCGTTTTTTGAACTGCAAAAGACCTTTGCCGCCAACATGGTGATAGGTTTTGCAAGAATGGGCGGCGCAAGTGTCGGCGTTCTCGCAAACAATCCCAGAGAGCTTGCGGGCTGCATAGACGTAGACGCGTCGGACAAGGCCGCGCGCTTTGTGCGCTTTTGCGACGCTTTCAACATTCCGCTCGTAACCTTGGTAGACGTGCCCGGCTTTTTGCCCGGTGTTGAGCAAGAGTATGCGGGCATAATACGTCACGGAGCAAAGCTGCTTTACGCATACAGCGAAGCGAGTGTTGCAAAAATCACCGTGATTTTGCGCAAGGCCTACGGCGGCGCATACATTTGCATGTGCTCAAAGCATCTCGGCGCAGACAGCGTCATGGCCTGGCCGGGTTCTGAAATCGCGGTCATGGGGCCCAAGGGCGCGGTAAACATAATCTTTAAAAAAGAGATTACGGAGGCCGAAAACAAAAAGGCCAAGGCCGAAGAGTGCCAGGCGCAGTACATAGAGAAGTTTGCCAATCCGCAGATGGCCGCTTCTTTGGGCTATGTAGACGACGTCATAGAGCCGGCGCACACGCGTGAGCTTATCATAAAAAACCTTGAGGCCTTTGCGTCTAAAGACATAGAGTTGCCCAAGCGCAAACACGGCAATATCCCCCTCTAATATATAGAAAGGCATAAAAACAATGAGCCATTTTATAAAGTTTAAGAACGCGGGTTTTGCCGCGGAAACGCCCAAGGGCGCTACTGAAATCAAACTTGCGGCGGCGCTTAAGGCTGCAATCTCAAAAGTGTCCGAAAGCGGGGAACCGCTTTCTATAACCGTCGAGGGTAAAGAAATCGCCCTTGAAAAGACGGCGGAAGGCTTTACGGCGGATTTGACGGAAGTTACGCTGTCTTTTGAGGAGGCGCGCCCCGCCTTTGAGCTTGCGGGTAAAGACGCGCGCGTGCTTGCGCGCTTGCCCGGGCAGATTTTGAGCGTTGCGGTCAAAGAAGGCCAAAAGGTTCAGAAGGGAGAGCTTCTTGCGGTCTTGGACGCCATGAAGATGGAAAACGACGTAGTCGCCCACAAAAGCGGCGTAGTCTCAAAAATTTCCGTCAAGCCCAAAGACATAGTCAAGAAGTCCCAGCTTTTGATGCGCATAGACTAGGCGCGTCGCAAATTCGAGCCTGCAAGCTCTTAAAAAAACCGTGCGGCGGTCAAAAAAACTTGACGTTGCACGCTATTTAAAGAGTATTTGCAGGCTTTAACCGTTATGCGGATATAGTTTAGTGGTAAAACCTCTGTCTTCCACACAGATGATGGCAGTTCGATTCTGCCTATCCGCACCAATTTTGCGCGCCCCTGCGGCTTGCAAAACCATTTAAAAGGAGAAACTTATCGTGAGTAAAGCGCTAATAATGTTCGGCTTCCCCAAGGGCAGCCTTGAAGAATCCACAAAAGCCCTCTTTGCCAAGGCGGGTTGGAAAATCACAATGGGCTCGCGGTCTTATAAGCCGTCGATAGACGATGAAGAGCTTGACGGCCGCTTTGTGCGCGCGCAAGAAATCAGCCGCTATGTTGAGCAGGGCTTCTTTGATTGCGGCCTTACGGGTTATGACTGGGTTTTGGAAAACAACAGCGACGTTGTAGAAGTTTGCGATTTGGTTTACAGTAAGGCCACCGCCCTTAAGTCAAAATGGGTAATCTGCGTAAAGGAAGAGTCTGAAATTAAGACCGTCCAAGACTTGCAGGGCAAGCGCATAGCAACAGAGCTTGTCAACGTTACAAAAAAGTTTCTTGAAGATAAAGGCGTAAAGGCCGAGGTTGAATTTTCTTGGGGCGCAACAGAAGTTAAAGTGCCCGATTTAGTCGACGCCATAGCCGACATCACCGAGACGGGTTCTTCTTTGCGCGCAAACAATCTGCGCATCGTCGAAACCATGCTTTACACAAACACCAAGCTTATCGCCAACAAGACCGCTTGGGAAAACCCCGCAAAACGCGCAAAGATAGAAACAATCGCAATGCTCTTAAAGGCGGCGCTTGACGCGGGCGGCAAGGTGGGTCTTAAAATGAACCTGCCCAAGCAGAATTTGACTAGGATTATCGCGGCGCTTCCCGCGCTTCGCAAGCCCACGGTTTCTCAGTTGTCAGACCCCGCATGGGTCGCCATTGAGACCATTGTGGATGAAATCGTCGTAAGGGAAATAGTGCCTATGCTTAAGCAAAATGGCGCCGAAGGCATAGTCGAATATCCGCTCAACAAGGTTATCCCCTAAGCCGGGCAAACACCAAAAAGTTGCAAAAAAAGTGTTGTCTTTTGAGCAAAGAGATGCATTTTCTTCGCTTTAACAATTTTAAATAACAAAACATTATGCCCAGAGAAACAGTTATCATCGAATGCACAGAAGCTCGCAAGGAAGGCAAGAGCCCCTCGCGTTATATGACTTCGCGCAATCCGCGCAAGCAGACCGAAAAGGTTGAGAAGCTCAAGTACAATCCGTCGCTTAAGCGCCGCACGCTTCATAAAGAAATCAAGAAGTAATAGGCTTTCTTTTGCGCCTTGAACGGGGCGCATTTTGCGAAGCGCACATTTTGTGCGCTTCGCTTTTTTTGCGCCTCATAAAAAAATGCGGCGCATTTAAAAAAGTGTTTGGAAAAGCGCAAGAGAGCGTATAGCCTTTTTTTAAATGGAAACTACTGCGATTTTGCTTTGCCTGATTCTCGCCGTTCTTGCGGCGGCGCTGGGCTTGTGGCTTTTTTCGGCGCTTAAAAAGCGCGATGAGGCTTTGCGCGCCCGCGACGCCGTATTTGAGGACGCGGCGCTTTTGCGCGCCCGCTATGACGGCGCGCTTGCCGCAGAGGCTTCCGCAAGGGCGCAGCTTGAAAAAACTTTGGCGGCTTTGCGTCTTGCAGATGCCGAGCAAGCGCGCCTTCAAGAGCGCGCAAGCCTTTTGCAGACAAAGCTTGATGAGCACGGTCTTGAAATTTCAAAAGTCCGCGAGAAGATGTTTGCCGACTTTGAAAATATGTCGAACAAGCTTTTGGAAGGCATAACTCAAAAATTTTCATCGTCGAATAAAGAGCAGATAGGGCACGTTTTAAGCCCGCTGAAAGAGGATATCGCGGCGTTTAAAGAGCGCGTAGAAAAACTCAATCTCGATTCTCAAAAAAGCGCATCCGGGCTTTATGAGCAGATTAAAAATTTGGGCGATGTAAGTGTGCGTTTGGGTACAGAGGCCGAAAATTTGACGAAAGCGCTTAAAGGCCAAAACAAGGTCGCGGGCAACTGGGGCGAAATGATACTCTCTAAGATGCTTGATTCTTGCGGTTTGGCAGAGGGCAGGGAATACCGCGTGCAGCCTTCTTACGGCGAGGGCGGCGCAAGGTTCGTGCCAGATGTGGTTGTAGATTTGCCGGGCGGCAAGTGCATAATAATAGACTCAAAAGTATCCTTGCTGGATTATGAGCGCTGCGCCTCCGCTGAAGATTCCGCCCCGCACGCCGAGGCTTTCGGCGCTTTCAAAAATTCCGTCAAGCGCCATATTGACGAGCTTTCCGCAAAAAATTATCAGGCGCTTGCGGGTATGCCGCAAAATCCCGATTTTGTGATGATGTTCATCCCCGTCGAGCCCGCATTTATCATGCTGCTTTCTGCCGAGCCCGAAATTTTGGAATACGCATTCAAAAAGAAGGTGATGCTTGTGGCTCCCGCAACGCTGCTTGCCGCGCTCAAAACCGTAGAGGTTGTTTGGCGCACTGAAAAGCAGCAGAAAAGCACGCTTGAGATAGCGCGTTTGGGCGGCCAGCTTTACGACAAGCTCAAACTTTTTTCGGACAGGTTTTTAAAGATTGGAGAACGCATAGGCCAGCTTGACAGAGAGTATCTTGACGCTAAGAAAACCCTTGCCGACGGCCGAGGCAGCGCCCTTGATACCGCTGAAAAATTGACCGAGCTCGGCATAAAAGTCAAAAAGCGCATAGATTCAAAACTTGCGGTTTCCGCCGATATCGAAGATGAAGGGGCAAGCGCCCTTGACGTTGCGGACGATGAAGACGCGGCCGCAAAAAAATAATTTATCATGAGCGAGAGAATCAGACCCGATTGGGTGCCCGAGGGCGCCAGCGACGAATTTTTTACGACGGAAGTAAAAAAGGGCGTGGAAGAGCACGTCTTCAAAATGCAAGGCTCAGGCGCAATGCGCGATTATGTCGCGCGGGTCGCAAAAAAACGCCGCGCGCTTACGCTTGAAGATTACAAAGAGGGCGTGCTTGCTTGCAACAAGACCATACTTGCGCGCGCCATAACCTTGGTAGAAAGCAATTCAAACGCCCACATAGAAGAGGCGCAAATGCTTGTAAGTCAAATTTTGCCCTATGCGGGCAAATCTTTTAGAATAGGCATTACGGGCGTGCCCGGGGCGGGCAAATCAACTTTTATAGAGGCGCTGGGCACCATGCTTTGCAACACGGGTAAAAAGGTTGCCGTGCTTGCCGTAGACCCTTCAAGCTCCGTCACGGGCGGCAGCATTTTGGGCGACAAAACGCGTATGGAAAATCTGTCGCGCCATGAAAACGCCTTCATAAGGCCTTCGCCTTCGGGCGGCGTTTTGGGCGGGGTTGCGCGCAAAAGTCGCGAGACCATCTTGCTTTGCGAGGCTGCGGGTTATGAGATTATTTTGATAGAGACAGTGGGCGTTGGGCAAAGCGAGGTTACGGTGCGCTCTATGTCTGACTTTTTTTTGCTAATTCAGCTTGCCGCGCAGGGCGACGAGCTGCAGGGCATAAAAAAGGGCGTGATGGAACTTGCCGACGGCATACTTGTAAACAAGTGCGACGGCAACATGGTTGAGCGTTCTCTCATGCGCTGTGCGGAGCTTAAGGGCGTCTTGCACTTCTTAAAAAGTCCCACGCCAGACTGGTCGCCGTTTTGCGAGGTCTGCTCTGCCACAACGGGCATGGGTGTCTCTGACGGCTGGGAAAAGCTTGAGAACTTCCGCAAAAAGATGCTCGCAAACGGCGAGTTTGAAAAGCGCAGGATTTCACAAAAGAAGGAGTGGCTGCACTCCGTCCTCAATGAGGAGGTCTTGCGCGAATTTTATTCAGACCCCAAGGTTGCGGCGGCCTTTGACGGCATAGTCAAAGATGTGGAAAGTTCTAAAATCCCCGTAACCGCCGCCGTAAAAAAGCTGCTTGAAACGCACGGCGGCTTCAAGTTTTAGGCTTAAATTTTTATGGAAATACCCGAGGCCTTAAAATCCGCGATTCAGGATTTTGCCCTCTATCTGGAGATGGAGCTTGGGCGCGGCAAAAACACGCGCCTTTCATACGCGGGCGATGCGCGTCTTTTTGCGGAATATTTAAAGCGCGCCGGAATTACAGACTTTAAGGGCGCAAATGCCGAACATCTTGCGGGTTGGATTGCGGAAGTTTCAAAGCTCGACAAAGCTTCGACGCAGTCTCGCAAATTAAGCTCGATCAAGGCGCTTGCGGGTTACCTCATGGAAGAGAAGGTGTGGGATAAAGACATCACAAAACTGATTGCGCGCCCCAAGGTGCGCCGCCCCATACCGCACGCGCTGAACATTACAGAGGTCGACGCGCTTTTAAATTCGCCCAAGGGCGACGCCTTTGAAGCCGTGCGCGACCGCGCCATGCTTGAGCTTATGTATTCAAGCGGACTGCGCGTGAGCGAGCTTTGCTCTTTAAAGTTGAGCGATATTGATTTTGACGAGGACATTATAAGGGTGCGCGGCAAGGGGCAAAAAACCCGTTTGGTGCCAATAGGCGGCGGCGCAAAAGACGCCGTTTTAAAATACAGAAGCGCCATAGGAAGCGTAAAAAAAATCAAGGGGGCGGAACTTTTTTTGACAAAGCGCGGCACCAAACTTTCAAGAAAAACCTTTTGGTTTAACATAAAAAAATACGCCCGCCCGCTCGGCCTTGAAGATCGCGTAAAACCGCACATCCTGCGCCACTCTTTTGCAACGCACCTTTTGCAAAACGGCGCAAACCTCATGGCCATACGCGAGATGCTAGGGCATAGCGATCTTTCTACGACGCAGATATACACAAAGCTCGTAAACGGCACTCTCTTTAAAGAGCACGCCTTGCGCCACCCGCGTTCGCAAATGTCTGTGCATTACGCCGCGCGCGTTTGAGCGGCAAAGATTTTAAGGCGCACTCAAAATTCATGCGCAAAAAAAGCGGCCAAAAAATCTGGCGGTTTTTTTTGAAAATTACAGCCGTCTATTTTGCGGGCGCGTTTGCCGCTTGCTGCTGGCGCTGTGCCTGAATCTTAAGCACTTCTTCTTGCGTGAGCATAAGGTAGAGTTTTGATAAGTCTATTTGAACCAAATAAGACTGCTTGCCCTTAAGGTTGTATCTTGTCTTAAGCTCTTCATCGTTTTGCTTGACGGCTTTTTCGGCCTGAGAGATTTTCTCTGTGACGCTAAGCTGCTCTTGCGGGTCTGTGGTTTTGCCCAGAGTCTCGCGCAGCTTTTCCATATCCGCCTTGCGGTTTATCGAGAACGCCAAGAAGCGCTGCAGTTCTTCATTTTCTTTGATGCCCGATATTTCGCGCATACAGTAATACTTCTTGCCGTTTTTCTCCGATACCTTTAGCGGGTCAATCTCTTCGCCGTCTTTCATGCGCAGCGTTGAAAGCTCATCATTTGTGAGCGGCACGCAAAGGGTTGTTTTAATAAATACCAGCCTATACTGCCTGTCGGACGCAAATGCGTAGGCCTTTTGCATTATGCCCTCATTCGTCTTATATTCGTCCTCCATCTGCTTGATTTTTTTTGCCAACTCCGTCTTTTCTTCACCGTCTTTCATAGCCTCGTAGCGGTTTTTCGCATTCAAGATTATGCCGGTATGCTGGCGCATTATGTTGACGTTTTGCTGGAAGCCTTCGTTTTTTTCGGGAGTGTCGAGAATGCGCACCAGCATTGCCGGCGAATTGCCGAAACGCACCACGTCGTAAACTTTTTCTTCATGCGGCGGGTTTGCGGGGGCGCTTGTCTGGGCGGCCTGCGGCTGTGCGGCGGGTGCGGGTTTTGCATTTTGGGCGGCATCGCTTTGCGCCGGGGCGTTTAGCCCCATTGCCGAAGATGCAACAAGCGCCGCAAGTTTTTTAAATAGATTATTTGTCTTCATCGAAAATATACATCATGCGATCCATTGAGTAGGAGTCGCTTTTGCTTTTAGAGGTGTCGCCTTTGGCCGCCTTTGCGGTTTTTTCGGCCGTTTCGGAGACTATGCTTTCATCGGTGGTACTCTTTGTAAAGTCCCTGCTTATGGCAAGAAAGAATTCTTCAAGCTCTTCAAGATTTGCTATTGAATATTCAAGGGTTTTCGCATGCGTGGTTTGCGGATATGTCTTCACGACTATGTCCTGCCCCTTGGCGAGGTTGGGCTTCAGCTTTTCTTCAAGCTTTGTTATTGCGCTTTTTGGTGCTTCTGCGGCAGTGTCTACAAAGGGTTTTAAATTGTCGGGCAGGGCGTTTTTAATCTCTTTTTTTGCGTCTTCGGCCTCGGGCAAAGACATATTGTATATTCTGAGCAGGCTGTTTGCGCCTAACATATCTATGACAATCTCGGTCACGATGTAACCGTTTGCGAAGTAGCGCTGCTTGGATATCGATATTATGTTGCCGTGTCTGGCGTAGTAAAGAGTGTTGTCGGGGAATTTTATTCCGAATATCTGCTCATTGCGTATCCCGCTGCGAATGGACGTGAAAGCGTTCGCAGAAAGCGACGTCAGTAAAATCGCCGCCGCCAAAATTGCGTAAGAAATAATCTTCATGGTTGCAATTCTTGTAGGTTTTTATGATAATCTCAAGAAATAATGTTAAGTTGCAGCGGATTAACAGTGAAGGTGGAGGGTTCCGCCAAACCAATTTTATCGGACGCGTCGGTGTCTTTTACACCCCGCGCGATGAACGCCGTAATAGGCCCTTCGGGTTGCGGCAAGACCACTCTTTTAAAGGCCATGATAGGCATATTGCCATCAAGCGGCGAATCTTTCTTCATGGGCGAAAAGATTGTCCGCAGCGAAGACTTGATAGGCAAGGTAGGCTTTGCGCCGCAGTTTACCTGCGCGCATCCAAAGCTTACCGTCCGCGAGTCTTTGCAAAGCGCGTTGGACATCGCAATAAAGTCGGATACCCATAAAACAGAGCGCATAGAATACATCTTGCGCATCACGGGGCTTGAGGCGCACGCCGACAAGCTGATATCTTCGCTTTCGGGCGGGCAGTTAAGGCGCATAGGTTTGGGTTTAGAGCTTGCAAACAACCCGCCCGCGATGTTCTGCGATGAAATTACAACGGGGTTGGACCCGCTTTCAGAGAACAATATTTTAGACTTTTTGCGCGGCCTTTGCGACAACGACGGCAAAACATTTATCTGTATAATACATAACCTCGCCAAGCTGGACTACTTTGACTCTATCACCGTTATTTACGAGGGTGAGGTTGTTTTTCAGGGCACGCTTGAAAGGTTGAAAGAGCATTTCGGCGTAGAAAACCAGCTTAAACTTTACGACAGGCTCAATGAGTACCCGATAGAGCATTGGCGGCAAATTAAGGAGATTGCGCCTTTGCCTTGTCTCAAAGATGAGCCGATTTTGTGTGAAGACTCAAAAGAGCCAAGCCTCGCGCGCCCTTCCTTGTTAAGCCAGACTTCAACTCTCTTAAAGCGTCGCTACAAACTGTTTTTCAGAGACCGCGGGTATTTGTTTTTGACGCTCGCAATAACTTTCGGTTTCCCCTTGGTTGTCGTTATATTTGCGCTTAACGGTTTGCCGCAGATAGAGGGGCTATCCATTGAGCGTTCAATGGGGTTTATTGATGAGTTAAAAGAAAATTTGCGCGTGCAGATGGATGCCGCAAGCACGTCGGCGCTGGTGACGGGACTCATACTTTTTCAGGTGGTTTTATTATCGCTTATGGGCGCAAACAATTCGGCAAGAGAGATTGCTTCAGAGCGGCCCATTTATGAAAAAGAGCGCCTCATCGGCTTGCGCCCTGCGGCCTACGCGCTTTCAAAAATAATTTTCACGCTGAGTGTGGCGGGTTTTCAGGGGCTGTGGATGTGCGCGTTCGTAAAAGTCATATGCAAGTTTCCGGGCGGCTTTGCGGAGCAGTCTATGGTGCTTTGCGCCGTATGCGGGGCTATGACGATGATATCGCTGGCCTTCAGCGCCATGTTTTCTTCGCCGGAGCGCGCAAACCTTGTGGCTATATATCTCGTAGGTTTTCAGCTGCCGCTTTCAGGCATAGTGCTGGCGCTGCCAGAGTTTTTAAAATGGGTGTGCCGCCCCTTTATAAGCGCATACTGGGGTTGGGCGGGCTACATGGGCTCAATGCGCGAAAGCCGCATTTACGACGCCTACATTCAAACGCAAAGCTCTTGGGACGCCGTCCCCGACGTTTCTTTGGCGCTTGCGGTTTTAGGGTTGCAGGCGCTTGCGGCCGTATACTTTGTTTTTATCGGTTGTTTTGCCAAGAGGTGGCAATAAATTTAGCTTGAAGCTGAAAAAATGCAGTCAATAATCAAATTTAACTTATGAACGCCAAAATAAATCCGGCGATACTCGCCCTGATAATTCCGCTTATAGCGGTGGTTGCCGCGGTATTTTTTCTCGCGGTCAAGCATGAATCCGCATCGGCCTACGAACAGTTTTCATATTCAAAATATATTGAAGCGCCCAAACAGCTTGCGGGCAACAAATATTCTCTTAAGGGAGAGATTGACTTAAAGCTTGCCGAGCTGCCGGGCGGCAAGCTGATTTCGGTAAAGTGTTCAGATTTCGGCGGCAAGCGCATAGCGGTATTCTTTCCCAACGGTCTCGACGTTAATATTTATACGGGGCAGCGTTTTGATATGCGTGTAGAGATAGGCACCCAAGGGCAGATAAAGGCATCAGAGCTTAAAAAATACTAACACCATGAAGACGCCAATCAAACATCTCTTCGCGGCGCTTGCCGCATACTTTTGTGCGCCAATGTTTGCATTTGCGCAAGCCCCCATGCCGACGATATCGACCGCTGCGGCGCCTGCGGGGTCAAACGATGCGCGCAGCGCCGCATCGGGCAATTCTGCCGCAGGCAATGAGGCGGGTGTCACAAACAACAACAATTTCAACCTCTTTGAAAACAAGACGTCTCAGGTTTTTGCGGACAAGTTTTTCGACGTCAACCAAGACTCCATAAACCCCGAAACCGGCACTATGACATGGAAGGGCAAAACTTTCGACATAGGCAACCTAAGGGTTGTGCGCGCGCGTTTTGAGCGTTATCTTACGCAGGATTATTCAAAGCAGAATATTGACGACTATCAGGCGATTTTTAAGGAAGTCATATCTTCGCTGTCTGTCGTTAACGATGATGTGGACGAAGAAAAAATCAGATATTGCTGGAGCAGGCTTTTTGACGCCGCGCAGTATGAAATTGACGGCGATATGTCTTTGGTCGTGGCAAACAACGTCTACGCTTCTTGGCGTATGCGCCAAGAATACGGCACTTTTTCGCAGTCTGAAAAAGATAAGCGCAGAGAATTTGACGAGAAAAAATGGCAGGCCTTAGAGCAGTCAAAAATCATGGAGTATGATGCTAGGCAAGCTTCAAGTGCTTCGCTCTCAAGAACCAAAATGGGAACAAAAACCGCGCCCGTGGGTGCCTCAGAACTGGCCAACAGGGTTGAAGAAAAGGCGTCTTCGCTTGCAGAGCTTGCTTCGGTCACGGCTATGAAAGAACTTACGGGCGCGCAAGCCGTGCTGCGTTACCAGTCGCAGGTTGTTGCCTTTTTAATGGGCAGGAAATTTCAGCACGCGCAGGTTGCCTGCGTGTTTTACCGCTATATATACCGCGGCACCGCGCAAGAGGTTAAAGTCGGCGATAAAGAGCTTAAGCAGCTTTTCCCCGTATCGGGTTTTGTGCCTACGAACGACGCGCTCGAATCGCTTTCATTAGAAGCCCAACGCGATATAAAAGAGGGTATGGACGCCGTAAATATGCTTTATGACACAGACCAAAAATATTCCGCGCTTGAGCGCCTTATGGAAACTTTTGCGCTGGGCGAGTATGACTACAATGTGCGCGCTTTTCCCTATCAAAAAAAAGTTGATCTTTTAAAAATTTATAAGAATTTGGCCACGCTTAAAAACCTCGCCGACAACAAAGACTGGGGCGGCATTGAAGATGTGCTTAACAATATAAAGCCCATTGCGAAAGACTTTCCGTATCAGGAGGTGCTTTCAAAAGTGAAGACGGCTCAGCGCGCAAGCGATATGCGCGTGCTTGCGGCGCGCCAGGCCGCGGCGCTCGGCAACTTGCCTATGGTTGAAAAAAACCTCATGCAGGCGGCGGAATTTTGGCCGCTTAACCCCGGCATAGAGCAGCTCAATAAAGAGCTTGTGGGCCTCACGTCGGGCTCTCTTAAATACACGCAGAAGTTTGACGAGCTGTATGAGCGCGGCAACTATCGAGACATCATGGAAGACTCTTCAAAATACGCGTTGGCCTTTATGCAAGATAAGGCGCGCGCAGATAAGCTTAAAAAGGTTGTGGAAAATCTTTCAAGGGTAGATATGCTCATTGCGCAGTCTGATGAATTTGCGACCCAAAAAAACTACTATGCCGCGTGGGAGATGCTTGAAAACGCGAAGAATATAGAGCACTCTGACCCTCTGCTTTCGCGCGCCATAGCGGCTCTTGCGCCTCAGGTTGCAGATTATGTCAAAATTTTAAGCCGCGCCAAAGAATCCGAAAAGAACGGCGACTATGCGGTAGCGCTCAATTACTATCTTGCCGCGCAAGAAATATCGCCAACTTCGCAGGTTTGCAGGCTGGGTGTAGAAGAGTGCGTGAAAAATTACCGACCCTAGGCTAAATCAAAGCGCATAAAAAAAGCGAACCGCTTAAGGGTTCGCTTTTTTTGCGGGTTTTGCATTGCGCTTTTGGGCAAATATCACCTGTTGCGCATAGCCGCCGTGTTCCCCGAAGTGCGCGGCCGCAAATTCGCGTATGGCATCCTCCTTCTCTAGACCGTAAATGTCTTTCATGGCCTTTTTAATCCAGGTGTCTACGGGGAAAGCTTCAAACTTTGCCGCGCCGAAAAGCAAGATGCAGTCGGCAACTTTTTCTCCGACGCCGGAAAGGCCGAGCAAATATTTTTTGCCTTCTGCATAGGGCATACTCACAAGATTTGCGGGCTCGAATTTATCAGACACTATTTTGCGCGCGCTCTTTTTTAAATAATCGGCCCTGAAGCCCAGCTTGCAGGCGCGCACTTCGCTTATATCGGCGCGGTCTATGGTTTCAAAATCCGGCAGGGCGTGAAATCCGCTGCCTATGCCAAGCCCTAGGTTTTTTGAAAGCAGCCCCACGCACTGTTTTATCTGCACTATGCGTTTGCTTGAGCTGCATATAAAGCCTATTATGGCCTCTTGCGGGCTTTGGCGTAAAATGCGTAAAGCCGGGCGCGCTCTGAGGGACACGTCAAGCACCTTGTCTTTTGCTATGGGCAGGGCGGCCTTAAGCTTTTCATAATCTCTTGCGCCGTCGAGATACGCGTCAGCCGCCGCCAAAAAAACTTTATCGGTTTCGCCGTTAAGGCACTCAACCCATGTTTCGCCCTTTAAGTCCAAAAAAAAGCGCGCGGCGTAAAAACCGAAGACTCCTTCGTAAGCCGCCGCGAATCGAGATTTGTCAAATTCGCAAGCATGCCAAGTAAAGGCTTGGCCGCCGTCGAGAGTCTCGCAAAAGTCGGCGGTGTTAAAGCGCAAATTGAGCTTTTTTGGCGCCATGTTTTACAAGCTACTGATGTGCGGGGGCTTTTGAGCCAAGCGCTGCGGGCGCGCTTGCAGACGCCGCAGGTGCGGTTTGTGCCGTTTCTTTTGGGGTTGCGGCGGGTATAGGGGTGCTTGTCAAAGCCTTCTGCGGTGCCGATTCATCAGCGTGCGCCGCAGGTAATGCAGGTGCTTGCGCCGCTTGGGCAAGCGTTGATGCGGCGGCTTCTTTTGCGGCGTCTTCTTTTGCGGGGGCATCTGTTGAGGGCGTTTCTTCCAAATCCTTATTTTTTGCGCTCCAAAGCCACGATTGCTTTTGCGTAACGACTTTGCCCAGGGGCGACTTTATGACGATTTTCCAAGCGTTGACTTTTGCGGTCGGACTCGGCCAGTCGTCGCCCGTTATGCCCAGTTTTATTTCTCTTAGCAAACCGTGGGTTTCGGGCACGGTAAACTTAAAGTGTTTTGTCTTTGGGCTTTGCGAGCAGTCTAAGGACAACTCTATTACAGATGCCAGCGGTATTTCATCGGGACCGCTTATCATTATGTAAAAATACATGCCCGCGCGTTTTGCGGGTTGGCTGCGCATTGTAAGATACCCGTAGGTAAATTCTTCCCCCGTGAAAATTTCGGGGATGGTGCGGGTTTCGGCGTCAGACATATAAGCCGTGCGGCAGTATGAAATTTCGGTTTCGCCGACGTAGCTTATGCCCATAATTCCCTCTTCGGGCTCGGGCGTGGTTTTCGGCGCGTCTTCGGCGTCGTCGGAGGCGCAACCGCATATAAACGCGGCGGATGCAAGCGCGCCCGCAAGAATCAACGATTTATAGTTTATCATCGCCTTAAAAATGTTTTGCGGGGGCGCGGCGGTCAAGCATTTACTTGGGTACGGACGGGCGTTTTTTTTTAAGGGCGCTCAAACAAAACAATTCTTGACGGGCGTAATTCATACTGCATTATTTGCCCTTTATATCCAAATTTCAGCTGAATTTTTATGAATACAAAAATTGAGAACATCGGCAACACGCGTAAAAAGATAGTCGTAACGTTTGACGCTGCGGAAGTTTCGCAGGAGAGGCAGAATACGCTTAAGGATTTCCTTAAGAGCGCTAAAATCCCGGGGTTCAGACCCGGCAAGGCTCCCCTCGCGATGGTTGAAAAGCTTTATTCTAAAGACATTGAAGAATACGCTTCGCGCGCGCTCACATCAAAGGGCATAGAAGCCCTCAATGCAGAGAAAGACTTGGAGCTCTTCTCGGTAGTAGACTTGCAAAAGGAAGAAAAGGACGGCATCGTAACCCTTACTTTCACGGCCGACGTATATCCCGCTTTTGAACTGCCCAAAGACTTGAAAACCGTGGTAGAACTGCCCAAGGTTGAAGTTACCGAAGACGAAATCAAAAGGGGTGCCGACTATTATTTGAACCAGCGCGCCAACTACGAAGTTGTAGACAGGGCTATCCAAAAGGGCGACTTTGTGCGCCTTTCTTACGACGGCAAGTCGGACGGCAAAGAAATTTCGGAAATAGCGCCGGAGCAGGCCATATACGGCAAGCAGCTTTCAACTTGGGAAGAAGCAGGCAACGCCGAAGCCCCGGGCATACAGAGCATAGTGCAGGGCATAATAGGCCTTAAAGCGGGCGATAAAAAGGTCATCACGCATGAGTTTCCCGCAGAATTCGACATTCAGTCTCTCGCAGGCAAGACCGCGCAGTATGACGTAGAAATTTTTGAAGTTCGCGAAAAACGCCTGCCCGCTCTCGACGAAGAATTCCTAAAGGCTTTTGAAGTTGCCACCAAAGAAGAATTCGAAGGCAAAATCAAAGACGAAATCCTCGCCCAGAAGAACTCGCAAAATGAGATTGCCAAGCGCCAGAAGGCCGTAGAAGTCCTTATGGAGGGTCTTGAAATAGAGCTTCCCGAAAGCGCCGTAGAAGAAGAAAAGAACGCAATCTTGGAAGAGATGATGATGCGTTTCATGTCGTCGGGCGCTTCAAGGCAGGATTTGGAAAAGAATAAGGAGCTTTTGTTTGACACGGCCGCCAAAGACGCGGGCTCGCGCGCAAAGCTCAAGATATTCCTCACCAAGGTTGCAAAAGCCAACGACATCAAGGTCGACAACGAAGATATGAGCCGCCTTCTCTGGCAGGAAGCCATGCGTTTGCGCATCAAGCCCGATGAGCTCGTCAAGCAGCTTAAAAAGGATCAGGCCAAGGTAAACCGTATGAGGGCCGACGCGCTTATCCAAAAAGCTATTAATTTTATCGCGGAAAAAGCCGAAGTAAAATTAGTAGAAGGAAAATAATTAATGGGAGAATATTACTTACCCAGTGTAGTTGAGCGCGACGGCAGGACGGAGCGCACTTGGGACGTCTATTCAAGGCTTCTCAAAGACCGCATCGTGTTTATCGGCACGCCCATATCGGACGGCGTCGCAAACGCGGTGATTGCCCAGCTGTTGTTTTTGCAGATGGAAGACCCCAAGAAGGACATCCATATCTATATCAACAGCCCGGGCGGCTCTGTAACCGCCGGCATGGCCATTTACGACACCATGAACTTCTTGCATTGCGACGTTGTCACATACTGCGTCGGGCAGGCTGCAAGCATGGCCACCGTTTTGCTTTCTGCGGGCACAAAGGGCAAGCGCTATTCGTTGCCAAACTCTCGGCTTATGATACACCAGCCTTCCGGCGGTGCGTCGGGGCAGACAACTGATATTTCTATAGCCGCCAATGAAATCTTGCGCTGGCGCAAGACGCTCAATGAAATTCTCGCAAAAAGCACGGGCAAGACGCCCGAGCAGGTCGAAAAAGATTCCGACAGGGATTATTATATGACCGCGTATGAAGCCATGGAGTACGGCATTGTCGACAAAGTCATAGAAAGCAACCCGCGCAATACGGCGCAGTAGTTTTGCATGGCCAAAGACGAATATCAGGACGAGGGCTACTGCAGTTTTTGCGGTCGTTCAAAGGACAAAGTGGGCACGCTCATAAAGGGCGTGGACGGTTCCATGATATGCCCTAGTTGCGTTGATGCGCTGCACAACGTTATTGAGCTTCGCGGTAAAGAGATTAAGCGCCGCGCCGTTGAAGAGCTTTTGGATTTTGACTTAAAAACCCCTTCGCAAATAAAGCGCGGCTTGGATGATTTTGTCATAGGCCAAGACCCCGCAAAAAAGGTTTTAAGCGTGGCGGTTTACAACCACTACAAGCGCCTTAAGGTTGAAAAACTGCGCAAGGGAGAGCATGTCGACGAAGCGCTTTTAAAAGAGTTTGAAAACGTCGAGATTGAAAAAAGCAACATTCTTTTGATAGGCCCCACGGGCAGCGGCAAAACGTTTTTGGCGCGCACGCTCGCCAAGATGCTTGACGTGCCTTTTGCAATAGGCGACGCAACCACGCTTACAGAGGCCGGTTATGTCGGCGAAGACGTCGAAAATATCGTCTTAAACCTTTTGCGCGCCGCAGACTACAATGTTGAGCGCGCGCAGTGCGGCATAATTTACATAGACGAAGTCGACAAAATCGGCGCAAAGAAAGAGAATGTCTCAATCACGCGCGACGTAGGCGGCGAAGGCGTTCAGCAGGCGCTTCTTAAGATTTTGGAAGGCACAATCTGCAATGTTCCGCCGAAGGGCGGCAGAAAGCATCCCGACCAAGAATACATAAGGGTGGACACTTCAAACATCCTATTTATATGCGGCGGCGCTTTTGTGGGGCTAGATAAAATAGTTTCAGGGCGCGCGGCCAGCAAAGTTTTGGGTTTCAACCTAAACGGCGAAGACAAGTCAGAGCAGGAAAAGCGCAGCTCAATATTGAGCAAACTGCAGCCCGAAGACTTGGTGAAGTTCGGCTTCATTCCTGAATTTATAGGCAGGTTGCCCGTAATAAGCGTTCTTGACGAGCTTACCGCGGAAGACTTGACGCACGTTCTTACAACCCCGAAAAACTCGCTCTTGAGGCAGTATTCAAAGCTTTTGGCGCTGGAGGGCTTGCGGCTTGAATTTACGGAAGGCGCCGTGAAAAAAATCGCGGGCAAGGCCTTAGAGCTGGGCACTGGTGCGCGCGGTCTGCGCGCCATTATGGAGCGCATAATGCTGGACATTATGTATGAGTTGCCAGACAAGCGCAAAAAGCCCGCAAAGGGCGGCGTTAAGGCGGAAACTTTGACGATTGACGAAAGCATGGTGGCCTGACGCTCTAAGCGAGCAGGGCGCATTTTGCACAGTAGAAGCTGTTTTTTTAATTTGCGGCGCGGTTTTTAAACTGCGCCGTTTTTTTTGTCTGCGCGCACGGTTTGCATTGTAAAAATCAGCAGTTTAATTGTCTTAAATGCTATATTTTGCCAAAATCCGGCGTCTAAAATTGTGGCTGCGGATTTTTTTCTTGCATTGGCGGATTCTTTCCTTAAATTACAGCCTCAAACGTTTGAGATATTTATTTAGGGGAATATAAAATATATATGAAAAGAAGAGATTTTATAATTAAAGGCGCCGCTTCTTGCATTGGTGCGGCTTTTGGCTTAAGGGCTTTTACCGGCGCAGCTTTTGCTCAAAACGGCGTAATTTTGCCCGTAGATGCCCCGCTTTTGGCGGGGGGCGCAACACCTTTTAAAATGAAGTTTTCGCCGAGGGTTGCAATGGCTATATTTAAAGAGACCGCCGGCATGGATCAAGTTGAGCGCATAAAGTTTTTTTATTCAAACGGCTTTAGGTCTGTAGAGGGCATGGTCGGGCAAAATTCCAAGAAGGAGCTTATGGACGCGCTCGGTTCTGCGGTAGAAAAATACGGGCTGTATGTCGGCCCTCAAAGCGCTATGAATGAAAAGGCCTTTCCGACGATGACGGCAAACGTCGTGCCCGCTCCCAAGGGGCAAAAGCCCGCGCAAGGTTCCGCCGAAATCAAAAGCTATCTGGCTGCCGAGCTTGAAAAAGTTTTTGAAATGCTTAAGCGCATACACGGTAATTCATTCATCATAGGCCCCGGCCTCGCCGATAAAGAGCTTTCTTACGATGCGCAAATGAAGAACGTTATGCAGAACATGGCGTTTTGCGCCGAATTGTGCGAAAAGCGCGGCGTTGTGATGGTTATAGAGCCTCTCAATTTAAAATCGCACCCCGGGCAGTTCTTCAGCAGGGCAGAGCAGGCGTATGAAGTTTGCAACGCCCTCAAATCGCCTTCTTGCAAAATTCTTTACGACTTTTTTCATGAGCAGATGAGCTGCGGCAATCTCGACTCTCTCGACAAGTGCTTTGACCAAATCGGCGCGTTTCACATTGCCGACGCCCCCGACAGGGCAGAGCCGGGCACGGGTTGCATAGACTATCCCAAGCTTCTCAAAAAGGTTTGGGACAAGGGGTATCGCGGCACGCTAGGTCTTGAGCACAAGCAAACGGACGCCACCAAAGAGGGCGACATAAAGCTCATGCAACTTTACCGCGATTTGGATAAAAACGCAATTTAACAACAATTAAAACGGGGAAACAAATTATGGACAGAAGACAAATTCTCAAAGCAGCCGCAGTTGCGGGCGCATACGCAGCCTTGCCGAAATACAGCTTTGGCGCGGCAAAAGGTTCAGACAAAATTAAAGTGGGCGTAATCGGTTGCAGCGGCCGCGGTATTTCGGCGGTCAGCGACATGATTAGCGCAGACAAGAATGTCTGCATCACCGCCCTTGCCGATCTCTTTCCCGACAGGATAGAGTTCGCAAAAGACAAATTCAAAACCTATATCGAAAAGGGCATGCCCAAGGATTGTTTCGACATTCCGGAATCGCAGGTGTTCGTAGGGTGGGACGCCTATAAGCAGCTTTTGCAAACCGACGTAGACTTGGTTATACAGGCCACCCCTCCCGTTTTCAGGCCGCTGCATTTGCGCGCCTGCATAGAGGCGGGCAAGCACGTGTTTATTGAAAAGCCCGCCTGCGTAGACGCCGTGCAGGCCAGAGGTCTTTATGAAACTGCCAAACTGGCCGATGAAAAGGGACTTTCCGTCATAGGCGGCATACAGCGCAGGTTTCACAAGGGCTATATGGAGGGCATACAGCGCATGTGGGACGGACAAATCGGCGATATCGTGGGTATGCAATGCTACTGGCTCAATCCGCAGTTTTACATACAAAAGCTAAACACCGTAAATCCCGATCCCGAATCTATGGAATACCAGATACGCAACTGGTTTATTTTTACATGGGCTTCGGGGGACAGCTATGTAGAGCAGCACGTCCACAATCTCGACATCATGCTTTGGGGGCTTAAGGGCAGAAAACCCAAAGAGCTTATCGGCATAGGCGGGCGCAGGTGGGATTTGCCCGTGCCCGAAATGGGCAATCGCTTCAGCCATTTCGGCATAGACTTTGATTACGGCGACGGTTTGCGCTGTTCAAGTTACAGCAGGCGCGAGCCCGGCACCGCAAGCTATGTCAAAGAGCGTTTTATCGGCACCAAGGGCGTGTTAGAGCTCGGCATGGATTCTCAACAGATACACGGCGAAACACCGTGGCAAGCGCCCACCAATGTGCCTCAGTGCCTCGTTGAAGAGCATAGAGTGCTTATTGAATCGATAAGAAACGGCAAGCCTGTCAACATGATTAAAGAGCTTACAGACTCCACCGTCATGGCAATCACTGGGCGCGAGGCCGCATATTCCGGTATGCGTTTCAAGTATGACTGGGTGCTTTCAAAATCGCAAAAAAGCTATTTCCCCACAGAGTGCGTCTTCGGCAAAAAGCCCGTAGACCCTGTGGCGCTGCCCGGCATTTACAAGCTTTCATAAGCCGCACAAAGCCTCAATTTACATCAAAACCCGCAGATTCGACTGCGGGCTTTTTGTGCATTTTTTATGTAAAGAAGCGGACAAAAAAAACCGATAAACAGCTTGACATAATGCATATATTAGAATCTTTTAGCTTCACAATGAGTAACGCAAACATCTCCAAGCCCGCAACTGCGGGTCTTTCAAGCGCAGGCAAGTCCGTGCGCGGCGGTGCTCTTTGGTTTGGCGCGGTATCACTTTTTGCGTCTTATTATTTTTATTATGTGAAGGCGTATATTTAGCGTTTGGAGAAGGTAGATAAAATCCATTTTTAAAACCCGAACGCTGACAAGTGTTCGGGTTTTTTATTTTTAACAACACAGGCATACAAATGAATACTGAAGAAAAAGCCAAAGACATAATGACCGCTCGCGACTGGATAACACATCGCGAGGAAATCAAAGTGCTTGATTGCACGATAAGGGACGGGGGGCTGATGAACTCAAGCAACTTCTCTTACGAACTTGTGCGCGCCGTTTACGACGCGTGCGCCGATGCCGGCGTAGATTACATGGAAATCGGCTTTAAAAACAGCAAGAGCGTATACTGCCCCTCAAAATACGGCCCGTGGCGCTTCTGCGACGAGCATGATTTGCAAAAAATCATAGGCGACAACAAGCGCAACATAAAGCTTTCCGTCATGGCCGACACTGGCAAGTGCGATTACAAGACCGACATTTTGAAGCGCGCCGAAAGCCCCATAGACATGATAAGAGTTGCGACATACATACACCAAATACCGCTTGCGCTCGACATGGTTAAAGACGCTGCCGACAAGGGTTATGAGACCACCCTAAACCTCATGGCAATTTCAACCGTGGGCGAGAGGGAGCTTGACGCCGCGCTTGAACTCATATTCGCAAGCGACGCAAACGCCGTATACCTCATGGACAGCTTCGGCTCTTTCTATTGCGAGCAGGTGCGCAGCCTCATGCAAAAATACATGGCGCACGCAAAGGCCTCCGGCAAAGACGTGGGCATACACGCGCATAACAACCTGCAGTTGGCCTTCGCAAAGACCATAGAGGCCGTCGTAGGCGGCGCAAACATGGTTGACGCAACCCTTGCGGGGTTGGGGCGCGGTGCCGGCAACTGCGGTATGGAGCTTTTGCTGGGCTTTTTGCACAATCCCAAATACAAAATGCGCCCCGTGCTCGAATGTATAGAAAAATACATAGAGCCCCTGCGCGCAAAGCTGGGCTGGGGTTTTGACTACCCCTACATGATGACGGGTTTGCTTAACCGCCATCCGCGCAGCGCCATGGAGTATAATGAGTCGGAAAAACGCGGTAAAATAATCGAGTTTTATGACGATATAGTAAAAGCATAGATATTTAGAGTTTTATTGTTCACGTATATCGTAAAGACAAGGGCGCCCCTCGCGGGGGCGCCTTTTTGTTTTGCTGCGCGGCGGGTTTTGGACGTGAGTGGCCGTTTAATGCGGGTTTGCGGCGAGTCTTTCGGGCGGGCGGGGGCATCTTAAGTGAAATAACTTGCCCAGGCCTCTTTAAAGTGCTTAATTCAATAAGAAGTACCTTATGATAAAAAGTTATATGAACGCGAAAAAATTAACTCTATTCATTCTGTTTTTAACTGCGTTTTGCCTTTCATGGGCAAAAGAGGTAAAAGTGCTTACCATAGGCAACAGTTTTGCCGACAGCGTGTTTGTCTTTTTGCCCGATGTGGTAAAAAGCGTGCCCGATTGCTCGCTCGTCATAGACCGCGGCAACCACGGCGGGTGCGAGCTTGAGCGCCATTGGGGTTATATAGAAAAGGAAGAGGCGGATCCTTCAGTAAAAATATACAAGAAGGGCACAGTAAAGCTGAGCGACATTCTTAAATCGGAAAAGTGGGACATAGTTACCATACAGCAGGCCAGCCACAAAAGTTGGGATTCGTCTTCATATTTCCCGTTCGCGCAAAATATTTACGATTTTGTAAAAAAATACGCCCCGCAGGCGGAAATAGTCATTCAGCAAACTTGGGCGTATCGTCCGGACGACCCGCGCATAATGCAAGGCGGCGCTTGGGGCTTTGACCAGAAGGGTATGTATGCGCGCCTTGCGGCCGCGTATGAAGAAGCCGCAAAAAAGCTCAATGCGCGTTTAATCCCGACGGGGTTTGCGGTGCAGCTTGCGCGCGATAAGGGTTCCGTGAAATATCAGAATTACGATCCTAAAATTTTAAATACCCTGTCGTGGCCCGATCTTCCCCCTCAAGCCGGCGATCCCGCCGGCGAATGCTCTTGGAAAAAAAGCAAAAACGGGGAGCTTTCCATAAATCGCGACAGCATACATCTAAACGACCGCGGCCGCTATTTGCAGGCCTGCGTATGGTTCGCCTTCCTCTTTGACAGACCCGCTTCCGACATCAAGTTCGTCCCTGACGACATAGGCGCAAAAGACGCCGAATTCTTGCGCCAAATCGCGCAAGAGGCCGTAGACGCCTACAAGCCGTTCAACGCAAAAAAATAGACAAAACAAAAAGGAATCGCCCGTGAAAGAAACAGACATCTCAAAATTGCAGGAAAACTTCATAGGCGACATCTCCGCCGAGTGGATGCTCATCGCCGCGGGCGATGCTTCAAAATTCAACGCCATGACGGCCAACTGGGGGTTTATGGGCTATGTTTGGAACAAGCCCTCCGCCATAGTGTTTGTGCGGCCGGAGCGCCACACCTTCGGCTTTATAGAAGAGAGAGAATGCTTTACGCTATCTTTTTTGGGGGCGGAGCATAAGGCGGCGCACAAGGTCTTCGGCACAAAGTCGGGGCGCAATATAGACAAGGTTAAAGAGACAAGGCTGAGCCCCGCTTTCACGGCGCTCGGCAACCCGTATTTTGCGGAGGCGCGCCTTGTGCTTGAGTGCAAAAAAACCTATTCTGAAATGCTCAAGCCCGATTGTTTTACAGACAAAGACGCGCTCAAAGCTTTTTACGGCGCAAAGGGCAATCCGCACAAGTTTTACTTTGCGGAAATTTTGAGCGCTTGGCAAAAATAGCGCGCGTTATATTTTAAGGCGCGCGAGTCCGTGCTTGCCGAATCAATTTTTGCGGTGCGCTTTTGGGCTTTGCTTGCGCCAACCAAGGCTATTACAATGTCAGAGTTTTGGATACGCTGGTTAGGCCTATCTTTCAACCTCAAACTCCATGGTAACAACGCAGTTTACCTGCTTTTCGTAAGAGCTTGTGTCATATACGCCCCAGTCGCTCGTTTCGGTAGAAAGCGGGCGCGTAATCTGAAATACGCCCTGCGACGCCGCAATAACTTTGCCAAGTTGCGAGCCGCTGCCAGAGACCAGCAGCTTAGCCCTTTCTTTGGCGTTTTCTGAGGCCTTTGCCATGAGCTTAAGTTTTAGGCTTTCAAGATTTGTATAAAAATACTGCGGCGCGTTTGATTTTATGTTGAGCCCTTTTTTTGCGAGAGACGCCGCCTGCGCGTATAAAGTTTCCACCAATTTTATGTCTTGCGATTTGTAATACAGCCCAAGCTCATACTGGTATCCCGCAAGTTCTGCGGTGTCGTAGCCGTTTTCATTTTTCTTGAAAATTTGGGTTAGGGTAAGCGATGTTGAAACGCCGTCCCTCACGCCCAGAGTGTTTAAAAATTCAAGCACGCTGCTTTGAATCGCGATTATTTTTGAATAGGCGTTTGCGATGTTTGCATCGGTAACGCTGACGGCGGCATTCCAACTTGCAAGGTCTGATACTACAAGCTCTGCGGCGCTGCCTTTCACTTTTATAGAGCCTTCATTCCTGAATAAGATTGAGGGCTTGACCAAAATTAAAGAGCACGCAATCCCGCTTAATGACAAAATCAGGACGCTTAATATGACGACTTTTTTCATATTGCGACTCAAGGCCGTTTCGGCAAAATTTTCAATCCAATACTTTTAGACAATTTCGTTTTAGCAGGTGGGTTTTCATACAATTACGGCAATCTGCGACACGCTACCCGACATACCATACATAAAATAAGCTATTGTAATATATACTTGCGACAAAAAGACATGAGTATAATATATCTAAAATTACATAAAAATCTATATTATGCAGATCAATTTTAAAATTGCGGGAGCCAATTTTGAAGCAACAAGTGATGCAGGAAAATTATATTTAGCTGAAAAATTATCTGAAGGCGATAAAGTAAAACTTAAAAGGGAATATTGTAATCCTCATGACAAAAATGCACTTGTTATTAAAAAAGGCCGATCGAGATTAGGGTATGTTCCAAAAACAATATTGTCTCAATTTAGTAATGTAGATTTCTTAGATGATGTAGTCGGAACTATTACTAAAGTAAATGGTCGTGTTGTAAATGAAGGCAGAGTTTGTTATGGTCGATATGGAATTTATTTTAAAGGAGGAAAAGCAAGAGTTAGAATAGAAGTTAAAATTGATTTTATTGATCCACGCCCTGCATTTAATTTCAATAAAATATCATCATTTTCAGGCATTTCTGGAATTTATATGATAACAAATATTTCTAACCAACAATCTTATATAGGTAGTTCTAGCGATGTAGGAATGAGATTAATATCTCATATTCAAGATTTAATGAGAGGAGTTCATCATAATAAAAAACTTCAATCAGATTGGTCTTATATCACTTATGAACAGTTTTCTTTTAAATTACTAAAAAAAGTAAAAAAAGAAAAATTATTAGAAGAAGAAAAAAACTTTATTAAGAAATATAAAACATACAATCAATATAATCTTACGATTGATGGAGACAGCTTAAATCTTAAAAATAAAATAACACCATTAGCTATTGCCAAATTAGAATATGTTGAAGGCGATGATAATTCTATGTATAAATACGGAATCGTTTTGCCATCCAACCAAGCCAAACAAAAATCTGACATTATTAAAAAATTGGCACTTAAAGGACATATAGAATCAATTAACTACGCTTTTAATAATATTTTATTATTTAGGGAAGATATTAATTTTTTATTAGAAATATTGCCTAAATATGAAGGAAATAAAAACAACTATCGGTTAGCTACTTGTCTTGAGGAAAATAACAATGTTAAATGTATATCAATTTATAAAGAACTTGTAAAACAAGATAATGCTTATGCTTATTGGAGACTTGGAATGCTCTATAAAAAAGGTAAAATGATTGAGCGTAATGCTAATAAAGGCAATGAAATGCTTGCATATGCAGAACGTAAAGGTCTATCTTTTGCTTGTTCGGAAATGTCTTTTTTTGAAAAAATTTATTATAGAGGATTGATATATACATTATCAAACGATACTTCGTTTTTCGATATTATTAGTTCTATATCCAAAAAATTTATAGAGGTTATATCCTGTTTCATTATACTATATGTTTTATCAAGATGCGGAAAGTAATTTCTACTTGGAACTTTCAAAAAATGGTCTCGTAAGGAGAAAGAGCCGTGCCGAACATCCTTGCTGTGTATTTGGATTTCAATATATTCCTTGCCTAATTAAATCTACTCATTAATATATCAGTACAATGAAAACGTACATTGCTAGATCATTTAATGAGTATATTGAGATAATAAAAGAAATTCAAAATATAGAGAAGAATGCTTTATGGTATAGAGGACATACAAAAGCTTCATATATTTTAGCGCCTAGCCTTTATCGAGATTATTACAATATTGGTCTCTTACCCGAGAATGTAATAGATGGCGAATATAATACCAGAACGGTACGATTTCCCCAAAATTTATCTCAGTGATGATATGATTTTAAATATATCACTAAAAAATAAAACTAGATGAAATGAGATGTATTTTAATAATAATTAGCAATATATTTCTGACTCTTATAGGAGTTGGGTATGTTGCGCTTGGATTTTTTAGCATAAATGAGAATGGGGGTATAATATTTTTGCCAATAATTATTTTAGGTTTTCTTTTAATCTGCCTCAGAAATATAGTCCCTTATGTTTTATGCTACTTTGCATTATTTGTTTTTTTATTCTACCCTTGGATATGGAAGATAATTGGAATTATAAATAATGACGAAAGAATTATTGGAGGGTTTATACCAATTAGGCTCTATTATTTAACATTTTTTCTGCTGCCACCACTTCTCTCAATTGTATTGGCGCATTCTTTATTTATAAAACAATATAAGATATATGCTATATTTACGTCCATTATGATATTTCTATCATTTGCCACAATAACTGCTAGCTTTCAAAACGCCTATCTACCATGTACATCTGTCGCATTTGTGGTGGTTTACATATTTTTTGTATTTTTTTATAAATATATTTTTAGGAGAGCGTATTATATACACAGTAGTCAAAAACCCTAGTCTAACTCATTGTTATTTAAAGGATATATAAACTTAAAATACGGAGTGATAGTCGTTGAAGAAATTAATATGCTTTTTGTACATTTCCTGCTTCCATAAAAATGTCGAAACTAGGGCAGGGCTTATTGCCGTGAACGGAGAACACAAAACCGTGCCCCAATTCTTCTCGAACACGCCTTGCGCGTCTGAATGAATTGTAGCGGAGTAAATCTTCATACCTCTCATGAATATTAAAATCCATCGTAAGCAGATTCATCATAGCGTCCGCGAATTTCGCTTCGTCCTCTGAAATGTAAACTACATCGCAAGTTTGGGCTTTTAATTCCGCAAGCATTTCCAAGCGTCCGATTCCATTTATTACTTTCCCGTCCGGCGTGCAAACGATAGGCATCAGTATTCCCGCCTTACGGAGCGTCCTAGCAATGCTTTTGGCATATTGAATCCAACGCCCAGAATTTATCTTACAAAGCTTAGCCACCGACACCTTAGCGGGATAAGCGCATCGAAAAAATTCCTTACTTCCGACTTCCTTATCTTCAATTTTGTTTGAGAGGGCTTGTAAGTCCAATGATTCCAATATGCGCTTAGCTCTTTCAGGTGTCTGACAGATGTCTCCATCGTTTGTGGCTCTGTTAAATACGATGTTCAACGCCTTGCGTTTTTCCAATTCCATTGCGGGAATACGAAAGACGGGGACTTCCTTTACGCCCATTCGAGTTGCGACATAGTGCCTTTGGTGGCCTGAAAGGATTTCACCGTTGGAGTCGGCATATATGGGAGCTATAAAGCCAAGCTTGCGTAGCGAGAGTTCAATTAAATCGAGCCGTTTCGGGTCTGCGGTGCGCGGATTGTAGGTGGACGGATTTACCGCAGAAAGGGGTTCAATTTTTATCATATAGCGAGTCTCCTGCGGAGTTCCGCAATGACGGCTTCTTTGTCGAAACCTAAACCTCTTTGGCGGAGTCGCAGTTGTTGCTTTGTTGTTCACTCCGCGTCCTCGCGCTTTTGTTAGACCCTTATTTTCAATTACTTAAATTTTGTCGCGGGCTGACATAAGAAGGGGCTGATTCGTAAATTGCGAAATATCAGCCATTTATGATAAAAAGGTGGCGGAGAGAGAGGGATTCGAACCTTAGAAGAATGTCCTATTTATGCGGGTTTAATGGGGTTTTGTTCCATGTGGAACATTTGGGGAACTTTTTAATGCCTTACGTTATTCAGCATATTGTTAAAATTTGTTTGGTTTTGCTGAGTTTGTAGCTGCTGGATTTGTTGGTTTGTCCTGTATGTAGACTCCATATTAGAATCGATGAAGCTGTCGCCTCCAATGGGGGCACTCCCGGAATGATGCCAAGATACATATTTCCCGTTTACGAATTTAAGTTCAACATACAGGAACATTCCCTGCACTCTGTCAATGTATGTCCATTTCTCTATGCCGTTTTCTGCCTCGCTTTTCATCGTGGGGCTGCCCAATATTTCTTCAACCTGCGCCTGAGTCATGCCGGGGCTTAATTTTTCGTCCGCAAGATCGGCGCTGGTAGCGCATCCGATTAGGATTAGTGTTACAAGGCAAAATAATGATTTGAGTAGTGTTTTCATAAGTTTAATGCATTAACTCTGATGAGGCCGCGAGTATATAAAAAAGGGTATTGCCTATGCATATTGCCGTTATTATTGGAGCGATTCTGCGCCTTCCATCTGTTGAGATTTTGTATAAAATTAAATATAGGGCAAATGCGTTTAACAGCATCGTCAGTATAACACCTATAATAAATCCGCCATCAGACAACTCCATACTGGATTTGACAGTGTATAATGGAACGCAAAAAATAAAACCTATTAAGAGGGAGAAAAACGCCGTGGAGCACAGACAAAAACCTGCGGCCACTATTCCTTCCAAATTAGGGGTGCCTGCCATTATGCTGAAAGAATATTTATCTAACTTATAAGCTATAAATCCTACTAGATAAAATATTGGTAGCAGGGCAATAGCAAAAAGTATCCCGAATGTATAATCCCAAAGCATTATTGTTTAAGGCATTTTTATATTTATAAAGTTAAAAACAAGTTGGTTTATATCAAACTTTTTATTTTTTAATTTTCGTCTTTGCGTTAATAGCTCCGTTACCGTTGACTGTATTGTAAGAAGACGAATTACCTGACGATGTGTTTGTTGGCGTTATTCCATTATTTAAAATTAAATGGGTAATATATGCGCTTAGATTGCCCGAAAATAGGGCGTCCGCATCTGCCTGAGCTTTCGCTTTCGTAAATTCAGAAAGTGTTAAATTGGTTCTAATAAAATTAGTAGGCGTGTCGTTTTTTCGTTTCATTTAATGTTATTAAACGTGCGCATATTTAATGAGCAAGCAAAATTGTGCTTGCATAATGCGCCATCATTGCGCATTGTATGCGCCATGAAAAGAGGACAACCCAAGAAAACGATAGTTCGCAGAGCTACTAACTTAACCCTTAATCCGCGCATTAAAGACAGCGTTGCAAAGCTTGCTTTCGCGCAAAACAAAAGCCTTTCGCGCTTTATCGAAGATTTGCTTCTGCGCGAAATAGAAGTCGCGAAGAAAGGAGCGTAATATCATGGCGACGCTTGCGAAACTTAGGAAAGAGCGCGTCACGCAGAGGGAAGCCATGCGGTATGTCGGGGAAAGCGCTTGGAGCAAATTTAAAGCGTGGCGCGATAGACACAGGATGCCTTTTACAAAGCGCGGTAGGCAAACGCTCTATCGCATCAGCGAATTGGATAAGGCGATGCAGGCCGACGAAGCTAATACCGCCGAAGCCATAAGAAAGGGCAGGGAAACTGCGGAGGCTTTCTATGGACAAAGATAAGCAGATTGCGTGGGAACTTTGCCCCGAGTGTCCGCTTAAGAAGGCGGAGGCCTTAAATGTCTGAGCGTTGCCCATATTGCATTGATGGCACGGTAAGCGGAAGTGGTTCGTATCCTCCGCATAAATGCCCTGACTGTGGCGGCACAGGATATATCCGCGAAGAAGGTGTTGATTACTGGGTCTGTGATGAATGCGGGCGAGAATTTGACAATCCGCTTGAGGACGGAATTTGCGATAGTTGCAGAGAAAAGTCTGAGGAGTAGGCGAGGGAATTTAAACCAACAAAGGAATAATATGAATTACGAATACGGCAGGGAATTACGGGAGGAGCGCCGCCGCTGGGCGCAACGCAGGCGCATTGAGCTGTTTGAAACAGTCGCGCTTTTATTTTTCTGTGTGTGCGCACTGGCCTTGTGTTTGGCCGTATTTGTGATGATGGGCTTGGAGCTTACCAAATAAGGCGCTTATGAACATCACAAAAGAGCAGTTCGACAAGGTGTATTTTGCCGCAGAAGAAGTTTGCGCCTTGCTTGAAAAATATCACCTGAAGCGCGCGCATAGGCGGCAAGCCGATACTGCAATTTCAAATTTCAGGCGGGCGGTTATAGCGACCGCCCCGAAGAAACAAACAACAAAATAAAAAATCAAAATAGGAATAATATGTCAGACGGAAATAACAAAACATCAAACACGATAACAACAGAGCCGAAGTTCAAAATCGGAGATATGGTTTTTGTGCACGCTTCAAGTGCGCGCGACGGCTCTGATGCCAAAATCCTTGTTCGCAAAGTGGTCGGTTTGGGCTACTCGGCAAAGGATTCAGGTGTGTCATTTGAGGGATATGCGGTCGAGGGGTGCGCTGATGGCTTTTACCCAGAAGCTGTCGTTTTTGCAACACTTGAAGACGCCTATGCGCGCGCTCGTGCGCATCTAGAAGAAATTAACGCCAACCCCGAAAAACATAAAAAGCATCGGACGGACTTAGGTGCTCTTCTTGTAGAGGCCTGCAAGGGGGGAGAGTAAACAAAAGGAAAGAACGGAATAATATGAACGAAGAGCCAAACATTGTTCAGAATTGCGTGGAGCCCATTATCGACGAAGTGGCGTCTAAGGCAACGCAAGAAATTTTTTGCGAGGTTATAGACCTCAATTTTTGGAAAGACATTGCTGATGATATTTCGGCATCTATGGCGGTTGCTCTAATAGAGGCGTCTTTCATGGAAACGGATTTGGAGCTTACCGAAAAGCAAAAGGAAACATTGAGTTCCGGTATGAGCCGCCTGGTATCAACTGCCGTGCGTAAATACAAAGAAGGCCTAAAGAAAGATGAGCGCACAAAGGCTATTGTTGACCGTGTCGAAAAATCTACCCGCGCTGTTATCGAAAGGACGCTTTCGCAGATAGGCGCCGAGATAAACAGGGGCGCGGTTATAAATTCAACAGCCGTATCGGCCGACGCCAAAAACGAAGATTACAATAAAATGGAGCTGCGCTACTCAAAGAGCGCTGGCGACATTACCGTGCCCACAAAGGGCGTGTTTATAAGCACAAATTGCATTGAGGTTATCAAGAACAGCATAAAGGCGTTGCCGCAACCTCAGGCGGCCGCAGATGAAAAAAACTCTAAGTAAGGAATAAAGTTATGTCAGAAATAGTAGCACAAAAAACACAAATTACTCTCAATAAAAACGGCCTGAATCTAACTACAATGGACGAATTGTGGAGGTTTGCGGGTGCGGTTATAGATTCGGGCATTGCGCCGAAGGGCATGGAGAAACAAGCGACGGTGTTTATCGTCGTGGAGATGGGTTTGGAGCTCGGATTGCCCCCCATGGCATCCGTCCAAAACATTGCATCAGTCAACGGACGCCCTTCAATTTGGGGCGACGCACAGCTTGCGCTTGTCCGCGCATCTGGGCTCTTAAAGGAAATTGACTCAAAAGAGGTCGGCTCTTGGGGCAAAGACGATTACGGCTGGATGGTAAGTGTTCAGCGCGTCGGAGACCCTCATCCGATTTCGGAAACCTATACGGTCGATGACGCAAAGCGCGCAGGGCTTTGGGGTAAGCAAGGTCCATGGACTACAAACCCGAAACGTATGCTTAAATACCGCGCGCGCGCTTTTGTGCTGCGCGATGTATTCCCTGACGTGCTGAAAGGTATGCTTAGCCGCGAAGAAGTTATGGACGCGGATTTTGAGGTTGTTAATACCGAGCCCGCAAAGCCGAAGTTGTTTGGCAAACCCAAAAAAACGCCCGAGGCGCAGGTTGCCGAAGTCTCAGAGGTGGTGGATGAAACCCCGAAGCCCGCAGAAACGCCCGTGGTCGGAAAGGCGGCCACGCAAGAAAAACCCAAAGAGGATGCGCCCGCAGAAGACGGCGACGGCTTTGAAGAGCCCGAGCAAACGCCAAAGCAAAAGCTCTTGCACGCGCTTGACGCTGAGGGATTGACGAGCAAGCAGCTCTTAAGCTACGCGAAGAAAAACGGACTCTTGGCCAACGGCAAGCTGGACGAGTTTGCGGTTAATAAGATGCTCAACGCCTGGGACACCGTCAAGGCGTTTATCGGAAAGGAGCAGGCGTAATATGAGCGACGATAAAGACAATAAGAAGAAAGAACTCCTTACACTTACAAGTTTAAAGGGGGCGGAAATCAATCTTACGCAAGACGCGTTCGACCTTAAGTTTGAACTTCTCGGCAAGTCTGCCGCAATAAAGGCGGTGTCTGATTTTGCATCGCATGAAGCTGCTGCGGGGGCGTTGCGCGAAATCTCTACGCTCTTGGCCAGCATAGAGACGTCTCGTAAAGAGGTTAAAGCGCCCGTGCTTGAACTTGGAAAGCGCATTGATGACGTTGCGAAAAATTATGTCGGCGAGTTGTCGGTTGAAAAAGACCGACTTTCACGCGCCATTGGCGGCTATGTTGCAGATCAGGAGCGTTTGCGCCGTGAGGAAGAGCGTAAGCAACGCGAAGAGCAAGAGCGCATACGCCGCGAGGAAGAGGAACGTCAACGCAAGCTTGACGAAGAAAAGCGTAAGGCAGATGAGGCCTTAAAGACCAATCCCGCCGACGCGGAGGCCTTGCGGCGCAAGCTTGACGCCGAAAAGGCCGCGCAAGAGGCTGCCGCCGCGCCCAAAGTAGTCGTTCCTATTTATGTTCCAACATCTGCCAAGGTCGCGGGGACGCGCGTTATGACAACGCGCAAGTTTGAAATTATCGACGAAAACAAACTTTTTGGGGCGCATCCCGAATTGTTTGTTCCGAGCGAACAGAAAATCCGAGACTTCGTAAAATCGCTTCCAAGCGCGGAAACCGCAGTTGCGGGCTTGCGCATTTGGGAAGAATCGAAAGCGAGTTCAATATGAGCACGAATGTAACAGACCAAAGGGGCGCGCTTCCGAGCGCGTCCCGCATGACGAGGACATTAAACTGCCCCGCATCCTTCAAAATGAATCTGTCGGAGCTTCCTGAAGGTTCGGAGGCCGCCGATGAGGGGACGATGCTGCACAGGGTTTGCGAGCTGATGATGCTTGTGAATTGCGACATGTCAACACAGGCGGACGAAGTGATTCTTTCCTCAATGCAGGGCAGACTGACTGGCGAACAGTCCATAGTTGTAAAAACTGCTTGGGAAATTGTCGATGCCGAGCGCGCCGCCATGAATATGGCGGGTGATGTGAACGTTTTGGTGGAGCAGCGCCTATGGTCAAAGAGCCGATTATTCAGCGGCAAAGCCGACGTGGTGCTGACTCACGTGAATTACGCCCTTATAATCGACTACAAGTTTGGCCGTGGCGATGTGGAGGCCGCAGACAGCAATATGCAGCTTGCGGCTTTGGCGGTGTTGGCACGCGATAATTTTGGCGTTGATTTGGTGGACGTCATGATAATTCAGCCGCGCGCGCTTGAATTTTCTAAGCGTATAACCAAGTGCCGTTATAGGTTGGACGAGATGCAAGATGCCGCAGAACGCATAGACGCAGCTTGCCTTGCGACAGAGCTTGAAGAACCCCCGCAACAATGTGGCTACTGGTGCACGTATTGTCCGTCTGCGTATCGTTGCAAAGCGGCGCAAAACATGATTGAGGCGCAGGCGGCTGTTGCGATTGCGCCGGCGGGAATGGCGATAGGTGTTCATAACGCAAAGGATATTTACGAGCGCGCCAAGTTAGTGAAAAAGTTTTGCGATGTCCTGCTTGATAAAATCAAGGATTGGCTCGTTGCAAACCCTGATGCGGATTGCGGGCTATCGCTTACCGCAGGCTCAAGGCGCGCAAATCTTGGCGATGGCAATAGTATTTTTGCGGCGGTTGAGGGTGTGGGCATAAGCGACGAAGAATTTGCGGCGGTATGCAAGGTAGAAAAAGGTAAGCTTGAAGACATTTATTACGCAAAGCGCCTTTTGAAAAATGAAAAGTTGACGCGCAAATTGAGCGACGAAGAACTTGACGAGTTGTTGGTTACGGCGGGGCTACTCACTTATACGCAGACCGCGCCTAGCCTAAAATCGAAAGGAGAGAAATAATATGAGCATAATAACTATTCTATTCGCGATATTTTTAACTCTCAAGCTTTGCGGAGTCATTGCTTGGTCATGGTGGTGGGTAACCGCGCCGCTTTGGGGATGTGTGCTTATCTGCGCGCTTATTTATGCGGTAGTAGCCATGTGGGCGGGGATTTTGGTTATACACACGAAATGGAGAAGATAAAATGAACGATAAAAACGGAATAGAGAGACCCAAATTTGCTTCAATTTACGAAGACGATTATGCGGGGGGCAAAGACGCGTTTTACAACTCATGCGAAGTAGATAAATATTGCGATGTGCTTGAAGCCCGCATAGCCGAGCTTGAGGCGAAGCTTGCGGTCAAGATTGGTTTATTGGCAGACATATTGGGGTTTCTGGAAATATTAAAAAATATCAAAACCTTAAGGTCTTTAAAACCGCGCCTTGATGAATACGAGCGTTGCGTCCGCGCGGCCTGCGGAAAGGGGGAACGGTAATGGAACTGCTAGATAAAATAAACTCCCAACTTAACGGTGCGGCATTGAGCATAGACAGAAAATATCGTTATGTTCTATGGCGCACACTTTCTGGAGATGTAAAAAATTCGGTGGCTTTTATAATGTGCAATCCGAGTGTCGCCGACGAAAACGTTGATGACCCAACAATTCGTCGCTGCATACGATTAAGCAGCGTTTACGGACATGATAGGCTCTATGTAATCAACTTATATAATTATATTACACCATACCCGTGCGAATTGAAAAAAGAAAAAAATCCTGTCGGCGACAATCTTGCATTTAATGCGGCCGTTTTAGATTTTTTAATCCGCGAAAATTGCGACTTCGTTTGCGCATGGGGATGTAGCGCAAATTTTAATGGTAGGGCGGAAGAATTGTTGACTTATTTGTCTGTCCGCACGGAAAAAATTTATTGTTTTGGAACAAACAAAAACGGCTCTCCGAAACACCCCCTTTATTTGCCGCGCGACGCGCGACTACAATCATACGGGCTAGCCGAGGAAGGGGGCGCGAAGTGAACGAGCGTTTGACAGTTTGCGACTTATTTTCTGGCTCGGGCGCGATGAGCCTTGCCGCGGAACACGCGGGGCTTGACGTCGTGTGCCATTGCGAAATCGACAAATTCCCGCGTGCGGTTTTGCAATACAGATTCCCTAAAATCCCGCTTCATGATGACGTCAAAACCTTAACCAAAGAAAAATTTTATGAGCTTACAGGAAGAGAAACAGTCGACATTGTGGCCGGTGGAAGCCCCTGCCAAGACCTTAGCGTCGCAGGAAAACAGCGCGGACTTGATGGCGCTCGAAGCGGGCTATTCTTTGAACAAATGCGCGTCGCCCGCGAACTTAACGCTAGATATATCATCTGGGAGAATGTTCCGGGTGCGTTGTCTAGCAACGGCGGAGCGGACTTTGCCGCAATTATTAGTGAATTTACCGGATGGAGCAGAAATGCTTATTCTGACTACAAATTCGGGAACGCAGGAGTTTTCAAGGGGCGAACAGAGTCTGACTATTCCGTCTGTTATCGGATTCTCGATACGCGGTTTTTCGGAATCCCCCAAAGGCGGCGCAGAATCTACCTTGTCGCAAGTCTTGGAACAAAATGCCGACCCGAAATACTCTTTGAGCGCAACGGCGTGCGCGGGAATTTTGCGAAGAGCTGCGCGCAGGGGCAAGACGTTGCCGCCTTTGCTGAAAGCGGCGCTATATACTGCGATAAAACTGCAAAAACCCTACCCGCGCATGGACAGCGCCTAAACGCGGATGAAAATTTTGTTGTTTATGAAAACCACATGCAGGATAGCCGCATTAAGGAAGTTGGGTGCGCGCCTACGCTATCAGCAAAGGCGGGGACTGGCGGCGGGAATCTCCCTATTGTTTTGCACGCAACGCAAGACCCGATATGCTCGGATATTCGCCGCCTTACGCCGAAAGAATGTGAGCGCTTGCAGGGTATGCCCGATGATTGGACGAAAATCCCCTATCGCGGCAAACCTGCCGAAAAATGCCCCGATTCGCCGAGATATAAAGCGATGGGCAACGGCGTAACAAAACACGTTGCGCAATGGGTATTTGAGGGCGTTTTAGAGGATTTTAAAGAAGAAAGAAAAGCTATATGACACTAAATTTTACAGTTTTTGTTGATAAAGTTCTTGATGGAACGAAACGCCAAACGATACGCAAGTTGCGCAAAGGTAAAAGGCAAATTAGGCAGGGTGACAAGCTCACATTGTATACGGGGCAAAGAACGCCCGGCTGTATGCTGTTGGGGGAAACCGAATGCACGGGCGTCTCGGAAATCAGAATCTGGGGCGATGGAGAGGACTATCGTGTATTTGTAGATGGGAAACAGTTATTTGCCTCCGAGGTTGAGGCTTTGGCAAAGGCCGATGGTTTTTCAAACGCTTGTAATTTTTTGACATTTTTCAACGAAAAATACGGGCGTCCATTTACCGGCGTAATAATAAAGTGGAAAGATTAAGTATGACCGCATCCCAACTGTTCCCGACTGTTTTAATCGTTTTAGACGTGTGCGCGGGGCTTGTCTATCTGGTGGCGGATAAAGACCTCCGTCTTTGCCTCTACTGGTTAGCTGCCGCCGCTTTAACCTTTGCAGTAACATTTAAAGATTTGGAGATATGGAAAATATGAACTGGACACAATCAGACATAGATTCTGCTAAACGCAAAATGTCGGAACGTGGATCAACTATAAAGGATTCCTTACAGGTTCAAGCAAGGGCGTCTCGCTGCGCTTTTCACAAGTCTGGCGAGATGAACAAAACCGAAGCCGCCTATGCGGCGCACCTTGAAACTCTTAAGACCGCAGGGCACGTAAGCGACTATCGCTTTGAGTCCCTCAAGCTAAGGCTTGCGGACAAAACTTTCTACACGCCCGATTTTGCGGTAATTTTCCCGAATGGAAATTTTGAATTGCACGAAGTAAAGGGGTTCTGGGAGGACGATGCGCGCGTGAAAATCAAAGTCGCGGCCGCGCAATTCCCATTCAAATTCATAGCCGTCAAAAAATTAAAAAACGGCTGGCAAAGAGAGGAGTTTTAGTATGATACGAATGATTCCTGATTTTTCAAAATGCGATAGGGTTAACAGGCTATCAGTCGAGGCGGAGGTGTTCTTTCGCCGCCTTTGGAACAAGGCAGACGATTTTGGAAGGTATGACGCAAGGCCGTTGATTCTCAAGGCCGAATTATTCCCGCTAAAAGACGTAAGAACGTCCGACATTTCCCGTTGGCTCACTGTTTGTGAGACAGCCGGACTGCTCGCGTGTTATGAAGTTGAAGGCGCGAAATTGCTTGAGATTAAAAACTTCGGTCAAAGGGTTAGGACATCAAAATCAAAATATCCTGTAATGATTGACGGACAGATGACGGACGAATGTCTGACAGATGACGGACAGCCGCCCGACACTTGCGCCCTAGAAGAGAATAGGAATAAGAATAGGAATAAGAATAGGAATATATTGTGCGCTTCTGCGCTTGAGATTTATGAGGCATATCCGCGTAAGGTTGCAAAACCTGCGGCCATAAGGGCGATTATAGGCGCCTTGGATAAGACCCCGCTTGAAGAGTTGCTTGCAAAAACAAATGCGTATGCCTCCGCCGTGGCACAGTGGAACGATGACGAGAAACAGTTTATACCGCATCCCGCAACGTGGTTTAACCAGGAGCGATATAATGATGACCCTGCAACATGGGCGAAGAAAGGGGGGGCAAATGGACAAAGACAGCAACGTGGAACAAATCCTGAAGACCATGCCAAGGGTTTCTGAAGACGCCACACATTGCTCTGAATGCGGCAAGGAATTGTCGAGCAATGCGGTTCAATACGTCAACGGCTTGGGGTTTTGCGACGATTCTTGCGAGCGCGTCTATAACCACCGCATAGACTGCGCCGACGGCATAGCCGCCGCAAAGGAAAAATATTTGCGGCCGCTTTATATCGACACCGATATTGCCCGCTTAGGGCTACCAAAAGACAAGTCCTCAAAAGTTCTAAGCTGGCAATCATTCCCGCGCTCTCCGCGGGGAATGATTATACACGGAGCGACTGGTGCCGGCAAAACAAGGCTCTTAACCCTACTGCTAAAGCGTCTCATAGAGCGCAACCTTTACGGCGTATCCGAAGAGAGTCTTGAAGTCTTTTACGCGGGCGAGCTTGAGTGTGCAATCATGCAAAGCTTTAAAAAGCCCTATGAATATGCCGGGTTAATAGACCTGCTTTCACGCGTCAAGCTGCTTGTGATAGACGATTTTGGGAAAGAGAAGTTCACAGAGCGCTACGAAGTGAGCGTATTCAACATCTTTGAGCGCCGCGCGGCAGGCCTAAGGCCTACGATAATAACGACAAACTGCGTAGGAAATACCCTGAAGGCGCGCTTTTCAGACATGGACAACTTTGTGCCGTTTTACAGGCGCCTTCTTGAGTTTAATGAAACAATTTACCTAAAACCAATAGAAAAAGAAATGTTATGAGCGTCTATGAATTAAGAAAAAAAATGGTGAGGCGCATTAATGCATTAATTTGCCCAGTAAAACATTTTAAAAAATGCGGTGAAAAAAGAGATGAGTCCATGAGGATGGTTTTTTCTATAAAAACATCAACAGCGGCATTTGCTAAAATTTTTCTCTACGAATGTGAAGTGTGTGGATGTAGGGCGTGTCTCGGCGGAGACGTTTTCATGCCTATCCAACAAGAGGCGTTAATTAACGATTGGATTGCATATAAAATCTCCACGGCGGCCTTTCTGTCAAAGGGAATGTGCGCGGATTTAACCATAGAGGCCAATAAGGGGGATGGGTTATGAAAATCGTTGAGGCGAAATATCAGCCGAGCAAGCGGGCAAAAATGAGGGAAACTATTGCGCTTATTGTCGGACAATCGGACAAGGCGGCACTTATCGATAGTGATTCGGAATTTCGTGAATTTTGCAGACTTGCGCGCAAACAGGGATGTAAGCCGAAGTCGCAAAAATTAAAGACAGGCGGATGGAAAGTTTGGGTAAGTTAGCCCGGGACTTTCCCATTTCGCACCACGATTTCCCATTTTGCGGTATTGCCAAGGGGTCGCGCGCGCGAGAATAAACGTGGGTATGGTGGAAAACGCTGAACTGGCCGCAAAACTCCGAGAATGCCAAAAGAAGGGCGCAGTCTCGAACGAGCTCTTGAGGCTTGTCGAGAGTATAGCGATGAATCTTCTCCGCAACGCCGGTGACAGAATGGAAATTATTCAAAACGTGTTGCTGAAGTTTTGTAAGGTTTTTCGACGGATAAGAGCCAACGGAAACGTTTTCGCCTATGTGACGCAAATGGTAAAAAACGTCAAAAAAAACCATATGCGCGGCCTGAGGCGCTATAACGCGAGGTTTATACCGTATTATGACTCAATCATCATCCCCGCTTAAAAACCAGAAGCACGAAAAGTTTGCTACGCTTATTGCCGACGGACAATTAGGTTGGAAGGCTTATCGTAGTGTATATGGCACTAAGCCTTCGGTCTCCCGCGCCAATTCAGCACGTCTGCTTGCGAACGCTTCCGTGCGCGCGCGTGTCGAGTTTTTGCAGGCGGAGAATGCTAAGGTTGCGGCAATGAATAGGGAGGAAAAGCGGCAGTTGCTAGCCGAGATTGCGCGCAAGGCCGCTGTGGTGAGCGCCTCAAATGGCGGGACTGTTTCAAACCCTGACTGGCGCGCGCGTATTGCGGCTATTGCGGAGGATAACCGCATGACGGGGGAATCTGCCGAGAATGTGAATGTAAAGGGCACCGTCGGCATTTCAATCAACTTGGGAGGTTTCTTTGATAGAGGTAAAGCCACAAGTAAATAAGAACTCTCAGTTTTTGTTTAACGCGCTTCCGGCTATATTGAGAAGCCCCGGGCTTATCAGGTGGTTGCTGCTTGAGGGTTCTTCGCGAAGCGGCAAGACGTGGAGCATAATCGCGTTCCTAATTTGCCTTTGCCTTTCGCCCGATATTTTCGGCAAGAAGAAGCTTATTATACGTGCCTATCGCAACGATGCGACGACAACGCGCGATACTATAGTCCAAGACTTTCTGGAAATTATGTCGACGGTCTTTGGCGGCGAGGATGAGAGCGGGAAGTGGTGTTCACTGTTTGAGAGCGCGGGCACCTGGAACAAGACAACGCAAACCTACACATTTCATAACGGCTCTACATTTTCTTTTCACGGAGCGAGCGATCCGCAGAAATTGCAGGGCTTGAAGTCTGACATATCGTGGTATAACGAGACTATGGAAATATCATACGCTGCAAAGACGCAGATTTCCATAAGGACTGAGTTATTTTCAATCGCAGACTGGAACCCTTCAGAGACTGACCATTGGGTTTTTGATACGGTTATGACGATGGAGGGCGAGTATCTCTATCAGCACAGCACCTACCATGATAATTGCGACTTGGGCACGGGTAAAAGTAACTTGCAACCCGCGCAGATTCTCGAAATAGAGGCGCTTGAGCCTACGCCCGCAAACATTGCCAAGGGCACGGCAAACCGCTTTAAGTGGGATGTCTATGGGTTGGGCAAGCGCGGTGTGCGCGAAGGGCAGGTTTTTGACCGCATCAACTGGGATTTGACAGACTGGTTCCCGGAACAGGCCGCGTGCCAGCGTTGGGGCTACGGACAGGACTTCGGTTATAGCCAAGACCCAACTACGCTTATTGAGTGCGCCTTGCACAATGACAGCTTGTATGTGCGCGAAATTATTTACGAGCGCGGCCTAATCAACTGCAAGCATCACGAAGACCCGCAAATTCCATCCCTTCAGTTGCGCTATGAAGAGAATGATATCTCGAAAACTGCGCGTATATTTGGTGATAGCGCGCGCAAAGACTTGTTGGATGAAATGCGTGTTGTCGGCTACAATACTATTCCCTCTCAAAAGGGTGCCGGCTCTGTAATGGAGGGGATTAACCTGATGAAGCAGTTCCGCATCTATGTGTTGCGCTCAAGCCAGCATATTCAAAAGGAATTGGAGAATTACCATTTCAGGCGCAAGCCCGACGGCACATTTACGGATGAGCCCGAAGACAAAAACAATCACTGTATTGATGCGATCCGCTACTGGGTGAAGGGCAATCTGACAAATAGGCAGATGTTTTCGACGCTTGCTCCGCGCGCGCCGCAACGTCCGCAAGACTCTTTTGAGAGGTTTTAGCATGAAAATCGACGTAGAGAGCAATCCGACAATTACCGAAATCGAAGAGATGCTCGGCTTTGTGGGCATGTCTTACGACCTTGACGCGATTTTGCCGCATATAGTCGGATACACAAAAGCCGAATTCCTTCATGCGGGATGGTGCTATTTGTGGTATGACTCGGACACGGGCGCGCCCCTTGGGTATACGCAATTCAGTTTCCACCGCCGAATCTTTAAAAATCGCATTGCAACCCCGGAGTTTTCCTTTGGGACAACCAAATTTTGTGAACTGCGCCATATCCTGAAAATCCGTCGCGCAATGCTGGCAATCATGCGCAATGCGTTCAAAAACCGAGTTGAGGTGTATATAGACCAAGAGCGCATAGCAAAGTTTGCGAGCGCAAACGGATTTAAGGCCAGCAGGAGAAAAAACATATGGGTAAAGGAACCGTAAAGGACATGAGGGTCGCAAAGACGGCAGCCGCAACCACATTTGAGGATGAGGGGGTTCAGGCGGCTGGGGACAATACCCGCAGGCGCATTGCGGCGGCAAACTCTCGCGATAACGCAAATACATTTTGGACGTCGATGATGACCAAACCCGCAAGCGCACAGGGGCAAAAAACGACTACAGGCTAAATATGGAAAACCTTGCGGAACAGGTCGTCAAACGCTATACAGCCCTATCTTCGGCGCGCACAAACTGGAGAGGCATTTGGGAGGACTGCGCGCGATATTGTCTGCCAAACGCTGCGCCGCTGAAGGTTTTGGGCAGTAATACGGACGGTAGCCGTAAAAGGCAGCCGCTCGATACCGTTGGCGTGGAGGCTGCAAGCAAGCTCGCATCATGGCTCTATGCCAATACGATTTACCAGGGCGAGCAGTGGTTTTCTATAACCGCGCCTAAAAAAGAGGGCGAGCATTCCGACATTGAGCTAGAAAAGTTTTTACAATCAACCGCAAGAAAGGCTTTAAATGCGCTTTCCCGCTCGAACTTAATTAAGCGCTATCAACAATTTTTGCTCGGGTATGTCGTGTTTGGCACAGACGTTCTTTACTCGGACTTTGACAGTGAGGGGCGCTTGACGTTTAGGCAGTGGAAAATCACGGAAGATATTGCAATATGCGAAAACAATGCCGGGGAAATTGACACTGTGTATAGGCGTTTTCAATTTACTGCTAGGCAGGCCGTGCAGGAATTTGGCGAAGAGAATTTGTCTGCGAATATTCGAAAGTCCGCGAACGAAGCAAGCGACCAAGACAAAAAGTTTACATTCATTCATGCGGTTTATCCGCGATTAAGTCGCGTAAAGGGGAAAAAGACGGCCGACAACAAGCCGTTTGCAAGCGTCTATGTAGAGGTCGACAAGCCACATTTGGTTTTTGAGGGCGGTTATGACACTTTCCCCTATTATGTGCCGAGATTTTTTAATACGGGCGAAATCTATGGGCGCTCGGCGGCAATGAACGCAATGCCCGCGCTCAGGGCAATAAACATTGCGAATTACTACTTCTTAAAGAACGTGGAATTCAACGCGAATCCCATGGTTTTCATTCCGGCGGAGATGCATGATAGGGTAAATATAGTGCCCGGTGCAAAAAACCCTAAAGATGCCATGGATGGCAAGATTGATATTTGGAGCCCGTCGGGCGATATGAATGCGCCCTTGGAGTTCGCGGCAAAGAAGTCCGAAGAAGTTAAGGCGCTCTTTTTTAACGATGCCTTTCAATATCTGGAAGACCGCAAGAATATGACCGCGACTGAGGCGCAGCTCCGCTACGAGGAAATGATTCAGGGCATAACGCAGATTTTGGCAAACCTGCATTCAGAGCTGTTTGAACCGCTCATACGCCGAACCGTCCTGGGCCTTTGCGAAAAGGGTTTGGTTAATGTTCCGCCAAATTATCGTAAAAAAGGCAGCAAGTTCCCCGATTTTGAAGTGGTTTATACAACGCGCTTAGACACGAAGATTAAGGGCGTTCTGAACGCGAATATTCTCAATACCTATCGCATCCTCGGCGAAATCGACGCCGTAAGGACAAATTCGCCGCTCGCAAAGAGATATTTGAGCGAAGAAGAAACCGTCAAACTGGTTTGCGCGAACAACAATACGACTGCCGACCTCATGAACGACGAAGAGACAATTAACGCAATAAAAGAGGCAGAAGCAGCGCAGGCGCAACAGGAATCCATGAAGGGAATGGTTGACAAGATAGACCTGCAAAAGACTCCCGAACAGGGCTCGATGCAAGATGCCATGACGCAAGGAATGTAAAATGAACGACGAACAAGCGGCAATAATCAAAGCGGTCTTTTCCACCCATGATGGGGAGCTGGCCTTAAATGTTTTGAGAGGCCTTGCGGGAATGAATCGTGAGCAACTTTACGTGGCAACAAATGAAAGAGACCAAGCGTATAGGCTCGGTCAAATTGATTTGGTGCGAAAAATAGAACAAGGAATAAAATACGAACCTAAAGGAAAATCAAATGTCAGAAGAAGAAAATCAGAATCCGAATCCGAATATTGAAAATGGCGCAGCTGCCCCGCAGCAACCCGCGCACTGGTATGATGCGGAGGGAGTGGATAAAACCCTCGTAAGCGACAAGGTCAAAGCTTTTACGGACGATAAGGGCTCGCTGAACGTCAACGAACTGCTTAAGTCTTATCAGTCTGCGCAAAGCATGGTCGGCAAGGGCATACCCAAAGACGATGCGCCGCAAGCGGAAAGAGACGCTTTCTTTGCGAAGCTTGGCCGCCCTGAAAGCGCGGACAAATACGACTGGAAAGCCCCCGAGGGCTTTGAGGTTGAAGGCGTGACCGCTGAACACTTTAAGGCGTTCAGAGAAGAAGCGCACAAGCTTGGCCTTACCAATAAGCAGCTTTCGGGCGTTATGGGCAGGTGGGGAAGCATTGTCGAAGGACTGCAAGCTCAGCAGGCGAAAATCATAAACGACACCGCCGACAATACCAAAGCGGCGCTCTCAGCTCCTACGGAATGGGGCGACAAGTTTGACGAAAAGTTCGACGTGACCATGAAGAAGCTTGATAGCTTAGGCATACGCGGGCACTTGGAGTCGAGCGGGCTGTTGACCCCGGAAGTCTTAAAGGGGTTTTACGGCATGATTTCTGCCAAGGAAGAGACTGCGCTTAAGGGCGGTGCCGCCAAGGGCGACTCCGATATTGATGCGCGAATCAGCCAGATTAAGGCAAATCCTGCATATCTCAATTCGTCACATCCGGAGCATGCGGCGCTCGTCAAAGAGCACAATGCATTGTTTGCCGAAAAGGCTTCTCAGTAATTTGGTTTAGTATTGTTATTATTGTTTGTTGCGGGGCGCATCCTAACCGGTGCGCTCTTTTTTTGCCCAAAGGTGTATATAGGTATGAAGGACACCTTTCTCCTGCTTTAAAAACACCTTAGCGCAAGGTTTAATCCATGAGAAAACCCTTTCAGACGCGGCTTCTGCAACGCCGCAACCCAGCCCCCGATTTTCGGATACGGCAATTCAACTTTTAAACAAATTAAATAAATTTTATCTGAAAGGATTTTTATGCCTAAAGCAAATCAAGCACCTCTTCCGTATGAGAGTTTCTCATCGAACTTCAGGGCGGCAATCGCCTCGAACAGCATTATCAGCCTCAAAGACCTAGTGAGTAGCGAGCCCAAACAAAAAGGCAGCGCGCATTGGGTTCAGTCGCACCGCCCCAAGGGCAGTTGGAATACTGAAACCGGCGCATGGATAAGGGAGGGCGCGCAGAAAAAGCCCGACGCAGCATTGCCGCGCAGGCAATATGAAGCATTGGCCGCACAGGATAAGACGTTTGCCGCATGGTCGGCGCGCAGGACTCCGCACAAAGATATCGATTTCTACGCAACGCTTTGCGATAAAGCGCAAATCGAGACGGGTCATGAGTTTGAGACCGATGACGATGTCGACATGAACAATTCTCCCTCGAGCACCATAATCAGAGAGTTGGGGCAGAGCTTTATTGTGTCGGGCAATCAGCAGGTTCTCGACGCGATTTTGGCGCCCACGTCAACTCGCAAAATGTTGGACTTGAATCCCGCATCCCCGACGTTCGGCAAAATCAAGACCGTCACCGAAAACTGGAGCACCAATAACAAGTATTGGCAAATCGAAACCGAAAACGTCGGCTTCTTCTCGCTTGAGGATGACGCGGCCATGGTTCAGGCGAAGCTTGAGCTGTGCAACGTCCCCAATGGCGGCAGGAAGATTATGCTCATCAATCCGCTCGATGCTGGCAAGATGGTAACAAAAAGCCTGAAAACCCTACTGTCAAAGGATTACCCGTTTGTTACCCGCAAGGATATTTCAAGCGGCTCCGGCGAACTCCCCGAAATGTTCGGCTTCTCGTGGGTAAAGAGCACGATGGTCAAGCAGGGCGAAATGCTCGCGTTTGTGCCCGAAGCGCTGTCGCTCGTGCCTTATCTTGACTTCGAAGACTATCTTGAACGCAACCCTGACCTGCGCTTCCATCCGCAGTATTATGCGCATGAAGAGTGGGGCGTTGTGGCAAACGACGACTGGGGCAGGTTTAAGATTAAGATTAAGACCGCAGAAGAGCCTGAAGAAGGCTCCGAATCCTAATTTCTTCATACACTATTATTCCTAAGTTCGAGGGCGCGGAGAAATCCGCGCTCTTTTTTGCCCGACAAGTGTATATAGGGCATGGCGAAGGGCATTAAAGTAGTAAGACGGGCATTTAACGCTGGTGAGGTTTCACCGCAATTTGATTTTAGGAACGATACCGAAAAACACGCATTTGCGTGTCAAAAGTTGGAAAATTTTAATGTTTCACCCTTGGGCGGCATATCGAGACGTGAAGGAACGAGGCTCTTGGGTGTTATGGGCAGCACCGAATTATCCGACAACGTGCGCCTGATTCCCTTTGAATACAACAGGGAGTTTTCATATATTTTGGCTTTGCGCACCGAAGACGAAGCCGAGCAGGTGACGTGGACAACCGGGGATTTTGTTTTGCCGTCCATATTCTCAATCTGCGTAACGCTGCCGGCGGGCTTAGACGGAGCACGAGCGGTTTGGAAGAAGGACAATCTTTCGCTGTCGATTTTGGAAAACAACAAACTGCAATTAAAATATGGTGAGCTGACTGTGCTTGCGGATATTGCATTTGGGGCGTCGGCCGTTCAAAAGGTGGTCGTAATCCAAACGGGTGCGGCGTTTGACGTATATTTGGACTCGGTGAAGGTGGGAACGCTTGCATCAAGCTATGTTGACGGAGGCGGCGAACTTGTTATGGAAAACTTGGACGCACGCGGAGATAACTGGAACATTAAGATTTTTGATGCAAATATAGCGCTTGCGACTGCGTATTACACGCTCTCGAACTATCAGGCGGGAGATGACGAAAACGCGCTTTTAACGCGCCTGCCGAATTATTCCGCAGCAACATCTTTGCATGGCAGCACAATAGAGTATGTGGATGGGCAAATAACGCTCACGCCTGCGATTTTGCCCGACCCCGAGCCTCCTGAAAGCGAGAGCGAAGATTATGGCGGTGGAGAAGATGAAGAGCCCGTGACGGTGACAGATATAGTAAGCATTCCCTTTAATGCGAAGAAAGAGGCCACGTTCACTTTTGCTTTAAGCGAATTGGTTGCGGAGGGGTGCGCGGTCTACATTGCCGATTCCGCAGATTTAAATACGAGCATTGCAGCCCTTGACGTCTCTAAGACCTTCAAGATTCCGACTTCGGGGAATTGTGTTGCGTTAAAATTTGACATAAGCAATGAGGTTCTTGCCGAATATGAAGGCGGCTTCGTTTTACAAGGAAGGTGTAAGTCCATTTTATCGGAAGTATGGTCAAGGTGGGATTCTACAAAGGTAATCAAGCTCGACGTTATAAATGTGGACGGGGAGATTATTGCGGCTGATGTAGTGACGCCCATACCCTCGGACACGATACACGAATTGCATTTTAAGCAGGTCAACGGTTATTTGTTCGTTGCGCATTCAAGTTTTGCGCCGAAAAGATTGGAATTTACCTATGACGAAGAGGGGGCGATTACCGCAATTTGGACAAACGCCGCAACCTTTCATCCGTCAATAGACAGTCCCGAAAAGGATTTGACGATATCCTGCAATGAGGGGTGGAGTGCCACATCGTTAATTACGGCGGGCGAAATCCAAACCGTGACTGCAGGCAGGGCGTTTTTCACGGCAGACATGATTGGTTCTCAGCTAAAGCTGGAGTATTCGGACAGCGGCCAACACACATACAAGTGGGCGTATAGAAAAGCGAATAACGGGGTGCGAGACGGGTATTACGTTGGGCGCACAACACTTTCCTTTGCGTCTTCCGGTAAGGTGACGGTTAAGCCCGAGGGAGGCCTTTGGGAGGGTATCCTGATTTTGGAGGAGTCGATTGACAACGGCGTAACTTGGAATGAAATTGGGCGCAGCTCTGCGATTCAAGGCTCTGAAAACACGACGTTTGAGCGCGAGGTTTATAATGTAAAAAGCCTTGTGCGGGCAAAATTGCTTGAGCAGCGCAATGTTGCAGACACAAGTTCAACAACGGTTGCGGCTTCAACAGAGGGCTGTTTTTTCAACATTTATACTGAGTCGACCTGCAATGCCTGGGTGGAGATTCAAACCGTGAGCGCGGATGGAAAAAGCGCGAATGTGAAGTTTCTGAATCCCGCAAGGAATTCTTTTAAGGCGACAAAGGTTTATAAATCCGCGTGGAGCGACGGATTCGGATATCCGCGCACTGTGGATATACACGAAGAACGCCTGACACTCGGCGGAACTCGCAAGCAACCCTCTACGGTATGGCTTTCACAGACGAATAACTGGGATAATTTCCGTAGCGTTCAAAACTTAGACACGGATCCATTGGCCTATACCCTTGCATCTGATGACGGCGATCCGATCTCGTGGATTGTTTCAAAGTCTGACCTGATGATAGGCCTAGGTTCTTCTGAATGGAGCTTGGGCAGCCGCGAAGCGGGGAAAAGCCTGACGGCGAGCATCGTTCAGGCCTCTAATCAGTCTGAAGACGGGGTAGAATACATCATGCCCGCTAAGGCCGGCAATATGGTTATCTTTGTGCGGCGCGGCAACTGTGAATTGGGAAGCATTGCCTACGACTTCGCGTCTGACGCCTACAATTCGATTTCATTGACCACTATGAATCCTGAAATCTTGGGCGGCGGCGTGAAAAACATATTCAATCAGCTGTCGCCAAAGAATATGATTTTTGCAGTGAGGAAGGACGGCGTTGTAAGCGTATTCACCTACAATAAGGAAAACAATGTCGCGGCCTGGAGCAGATACATCTTCGGCGATGGCGTGATAAGCGCTTGCGCTCTTTCTACGGGCGGATTCAAAAGCGTATTTTTGATAGTGCAGCGCAACGGTTTTATGTGCTTAGAGCGTCTTGACCCTCTTGAAATGAAGACGAACAACTGGCTGGACTGCGTGCCAATTTCTGAGGATGTGGAAATCCCCGAAGGCTTGTATACGGGAGTTCCCTACAGGTCAACGGTGCGCACAACGCCAATTTTTAATGAGGGCAATATCGTTATCACAAATCTTGAGTTCAAGATGCTGAATGCCTATGGCGGGCAATACCGACTTGTGGGATGGAGCGCAGACGGAGAGCGCCTCGAAGAGGCGAAGGATTGGCGCAAAATAACCTCAAGAAGCGCGGATTTGTTGGCGATGCCGCTACCGAGAGATTATAGGTTTATCGGCACTTGCGACAGCGGATATTTGGAAGAAGTCTCAATAGAAATAGAAACAACCGAGCCTGCGCCTTTTACTTTGTGCGCAATGGCCGTCAAAGGAGGAGAAGTTTAAATGTTTGCACTCGGAATAATCAGTCTCGTAATTGCGGCCGCAAGCACGGCTTACGGCGTGGCGTCGTCTATTCAGACGGCAAGGGCTCAGGCGGAAATGCAAGAGGCGCAGGCGAAGGCTCAGGCCGCAAGTCTGCGCCAACAAGCAGATCAGGAAGAGCAAGACCAGCTGCAAAGGTCTATGCTTGAGCGCAGGCAAAATGCGCGCCGTTTGGCGGCCGCAGAAACTCAATATGCCGCAAGCGGGGTGACCTTGCAGGGCACACCTACGCTCGCCCTTGAAACTATGACGGAGGAACAAGAGCTTGAAACTTCCATGATGGAATCCGCAAGCGGGCAAAAGCGACAGTTGCTCTTGACCGATGCCTATAACGCGGAAAAATTCGGCATTGCCGGAGCAAATTTGACGAGCAAAAGCGGCGTTATTAGCGGCATAGGCTCAGGCTTGGGCGGTTCTGCAGATTTGGGATGGAAGGGCTATTCTCTTAACAAGGATGGCGCATTTAATAATAAATAGAAAGATAATTTACATGGCCAAAATAGACCTTAAACAAAATGTGGGCGCAAAGCCTTTTGCCATGCCCTCAGGGCAGCGAGATTATGTGGGCGCACAGGGCGCAGGCCTTTCGGCAATGGAGAGGGCTGATGACAAGCTTGCGCGCGGAATGCGGCAGGTTTCGGACACGCTTTACGGCGTGACCATGAATATGTCCGAAACCCGCAACAGGCAGGAAAATCTTGCGGGGCAGACTGCATATTATGAGATACAAGAGTCCAATAAACAAAAGCTTTTGGCCGACATTGAAAGCGGAAAATTCGACGGCAAAGACGGAGCCGCAAAGTTTAAAGAGGCGTCAGAAAAGGTGCGTTTTTCAAACAATGAAAAATTCCAAAAGTGGTGCGACGGCAATGTGTCTGCGGACTTTGTGCGCGAAGCCCTCGTTTTGCAATCAAAGGACGCGGATGCACATAACTTCGCATCTTTGGGCGGAGCAATGGCCAAACATATAGTTCACAAGACGCGAACTTTGGCGGAGGAGGGAATGCGTCGCTCTGCAGAAGACGGGAATGTTGAAAATGTTTTAAAGTGGAGCGAAACAATGAAGGGGAATTTTTCTCCCGAATTGGTGGATGCGGCAACTGCCCCATTCTTAAGGGCTGCCGTAATGACAAATGTTGAATCTGAAATGACGGCGACGGCCGAGATGTTTAATGATGCGGATAGAAAGACGGCGATAGCGGAAAGAGTAAAGCGTTATGAAGCTGCGCTTGAAGACAGGTCTGTATTGGCCGGCGGAGAATATCTAAGCGACAAAGATGTGCGAAAGTATTTGCAGGCCTATAAAGGACTTGGGGATAAAAAAGAAATCCTCATAAAACAAAAAGTGCAGGATAGCGTGAAAATACGGACGGAAAGGTTGCTTGAGTCAAAAGATAAGGAGTTTGAGCTAAGGCAAAAAAATCTTGAAAAATTCATAAATGAAAGCCCGTATCTGGATGACCTTGGGCGCATCGAGGCAAGGGAGTATGTTCAAAAACGCTTTCTTGCGGTAAGGGCTTTTGATGAAAAGATGCAGGAGGCGCAGAAAAAGGCCGTTAAAGATGCATTTGATACAAGAACGGGAGAAGTCTTGGAAGCGAGATTACTCGGGAAAGATATTGATTTATCTGATGCGGAATTGGGCGGAATTAAAGTATTTAAAAATGCGCTCAATGAAGAATTCTCAGTCGATTCAAAAAACGAGAAAGGGAAAATTCTTGCAAGCATTACAGAAAAAAAGCGCGCTCATATCGCAAAGCTTGAAGACGCCATAGCAAACTATGACCCAAAACTGGATGACGGCGCCTATGCACGCGCCCTTATGATGCAACTTGAGGCGAGCTTTACAGATGTTGCCGACGTTGAAGATTTATCGGGCGGTGCGGCACAATATATTAAAAAAAGCGTCCCCGGCTACATGGGCATACCGACTTCAATAGAAGAAGCCAATCCCGAATGGAAGGGTTCTGCGAAAGAATCGTCCAAGTCGGAATCCGCTTCTCTTTCTGAAAAGCGCAAGATATCGGGGCATTTGATTTATGACCCTGAAGCACAGGGGCGTCTGCGCCGCGAATTGGCGCAAAAAATGGGCATTTATCCCGATGCAAACATTAAAATCTCCGACGTGCGGGCAATTTCAAAGCCCATGTTGGAAGGTGCCGTAGGGCGAAAACCCGAAAAGCTTTCTGCGTATCAACAGCAGATTTGGGGAGAAATCTCTCTCGCCTTTGAAAAGCGGGTAATGACGGCGGGCTTTGACGACATAAAAGAGGCCGCCGATTGGATGAAGAAAGACCCCTATGTGGCAACAGTCCGCGCAAAACTTGCGATGCTTTCTTCCGTCAACGATGCGGCACAGTTTGATACTTCTTTTGCCCATCAATCCGAAATTATCAAGAAAGCGCCCAAAATGAACGACACATTTTCCGTATTTGGAAATCTTGAGGCGCAATATCAAAAAATGCGCGGAGCGCAAAATCAGCCTAACGAAACCAAAGAATAGCAGCCATGCAAAAATATCAGAATGATTTTCAAGTTTCATCAGCAAAGCCCTTCGATAAATTCGACTGGGCTTTTAATGCCGAAAATACCGATGCGAAGATTATAAAAGAGCAGCAGGATGTTCTTGCTATGGGCGAAGAAGCAAGCCCTGAGCAAAGGGGTGTGGCCGAGTATGTTTTAAACAGGGACGCAATACGGGCGGGGCTGCGGACTCAATACAAGGTCGGTAAAATCTCCGAGGCCGTCCAAACTGGCAATGAGACCGCAGAGCTTATCGGGTGGCTTGACTTGCTTAATCTTTCGCGTCCCGATGAAAGTTTGGACGAAAGTTTGCAAATTCATTGCGGAGGCCGAAACGCAAAGGAGGCGCTTCAGTATTTTAGGGACAATTATAAGCCCTTTATCGAAGACGGCGACACGGAGCTTAAATCTTTTGAAAAGCTCGACGATGCGGAAAAGCGTAAGTTTATCTCTAAGATGCATGAAGAAGAGCGCGTAGAGTGGAGCGAGGAAGATGCGGGCGGGCAATACGCCGCAAATCGCTACCTCGGCGGTATGGCGCAAACGCGTCGCGTGCGCAATGTGCGCGATATGTCTGATGACGAATATGCAACGTGGAGCGCAGAATACGCGGGCAGCACAAAGTATAGGAAATTCTGGGGCGCTATGCTTGAAGGCGACAATAAATTTGCCCGCATGGCGTTAAGCCTTTCAATGACGCAAAGCGACGAAGCGCGCAAGGCGTATATACCCGCGCTTCAGGAACTGTCTGAAGATGACAGGTGGCGCGTTTATCGCATGGCCTATAACTTCAATCCCGAAGTCAATATGTGGAATCTGGTCAAGGACGAGCTCATAGATTCTTGGAGCAAGGACATTCCACAGTTTTTTAAGAACGGATACAAGTGGCTTGAGACTGACGCTGTAGACCTGAAGCAATACATAGACAGAGAGGGCGGCATAGACGCCATTATGTCTGACGAAAAGAAAAAGGACGCATTCCGCTCTAAGTTTTTTGTTCCCGAAGGCGGGGCGTTTTTGGGATTTAACAGATTTGTGCTACCCAGTGCAAATAACGTGCAGCAGGGCGACAAAAACTTGAGAGACTATGGCAAGCGCATTTATGATATGGGCGCAGGCATGCTTGAAACGCGCAAGCGTTTTGAGGAAATACAAACGGCAACGGCGACTAAATACGAATCTCAGGGTTATGTGATGGATGGGATAATTAACGGAGTTTCCGTCGGTGTCCAATTCGGGCAGTTTATTGCGTTCACATCTCTTACGGGCGGGGCGGGGGCATTTGTGCGCGGAGCCGCGACTACCGCAAAGGTTGCGTCAAAAGCGCAAAAACTCTCCGCAAGCGCAGACATTCTGAGCAATGCGGCATATTACGGCAGTAATATGACCAAGGCCGTGATGCCATATTTTGCCGCAGTAATGAGCGTCGACGCGCAAGACGCGGCGCAGAAGGCGGGATTTGACGACGAACAAAGCTTTATGTTCGGCATCGGTGTCGGCGTTACAAATTCCTTCCTTGAAAAGATTCAGTTTTCAATAAGCCAAAAGAATCCGTTCCTCGGCGAGAAAATCATCGAGCTGATGGGCAAGAAAACGGAATATATGAAGGCCGTGATGTTGGAGCATCTTAAACAGGGCGTAATCAGGCGCGGAAAGGTGTTTGGCGAAGAATTCTTGGTAGAAAACTTGCAAAATGTCGTGCAGGAAATGGGAATGTATCTGTCGGCAGGATTGTCTGACGTTGAGTATAAGGAATTCGGAGAGGTTGCGCAGACCTTGTTTGAGCAGTCAAAAGATTTGATAATCCCTATTTTCACAGCCAGTAATATCGGTGCGGGGACGGGCTTTGGACGCGCGGCCAAAACCTTTGCAACGGCCGAAAAAATCGGCTCAGACGAAAAAGCCATGCACGATTTTAACGCGGCGCTGCAAACGGAGGAGGCCTTTAAAAAATTGCGCGAATCTGACGCTCCAGAACTTACACCTGAAGTTGCTCTGCAATACATGAACGCCATGACAGACGATGAGCGCGGGGCAATACTTTCAAGAGTTGCGCCGAGCTTTAAGGAACGCGGCAAGGTAAGGAAGGCTTTGGAAAGCGCAAGCGAAGATTTTGCCAAGGCTGGAGAGTCTCTCGTTGCCGCCGCCAAGGCGGAAATTTCAAAAAGCGATGCGCAAATTTCAGAAAGCGTTTCAATAGACGAACAGATTCAGACGGTTAAAATGTTGCCCGCGCCTGAGGCCGACCATGCGTCAAACCGCGCATATATACAAGACTTTATTAAGGCTTACGGGTTAGAGTCAGATGCGGTTTATCTTGAGAGCATGGAGGATGCCGCGCCTGAAGTTATTGAAAGTGCGCGTAAAGACCTGCGCGCCCAAGGCAAAGATGCGCAATATATAGAGGAGTTTTTGTTTGGGAATGGCGGAGCCGAGGGTTTTACGCATCAAGGGAAGGTCTACATAGTCGGGAACAAGGCCATAACTCCGCAGCGCACCTTGGAAATTCTCAAGCATGAAACGGGGCATAAAGGGGCGGACGGCATACGTAAGACAAAGGAATTTCAGACCTTCTTGGGGAATCTGCTTAATTCACGCGGAGGCGCAGAAATTTTACGCGAAGCTTTGCGTCAGACTAAGGGCGACGCGTATGATAAGCTTGGCGATATGGAGCTTGCCGAGGAATATATGTGCATACTTGCCGAAAAGGTTGCGGCAAAAAATGAGCTTACCGAAGAAGAGCGCGGGGCTTGGGATAAGGTATACGACTTCTTTTTGGAACTGTTAAGCGGCATTCCAAAGGACAAGGCGCGCGGCGATGCATATGTTGCAAATATCATCCGCTCAATTTGGGAACGAAAGTTTATGGAAGACGCCGAAGACCCATTTGCGGCAGAAAGCAGCATTGAAGAATCTTCCGTGGAAGAAGCGGACACGTCTTGGACTGCAAACCGCGAGCGCGCAAAGAAAAGCTTTATCGGGAAAATCCAAAGTCGAAAAATTGAAAGCAAAAAACTCTCACCCGAAGAAAAGGCCTTGGCCGAGGAAAAGTTGGAAATCAGAAAACATCTCGATTCTATTCCGGACGAAGATGTTTCAAACAAACTTGAGGCAATGGAGAGCGTGGATGCCGATTTGCTTTCTGACTCTGATTTAGAGTATGCGGCAATGAATGGAGCGCCCTGGGCAGGAGAGCCTTTGACAAAGCGCATAGAACGCGAAAACAATGCGTCGAATGAAGGCGGTGTTTTGGAAGCCATGGCGGATGGCGGCTTGAAACTGCCTACGCCGAAAGCCATAAAAGAAGACTCCGCAAAAAAAGGCTTGCCGCTTTCAGGTTATCTTTTTGGTGAAATTAATGACCTTTATAATTCATTGAGCTTTGCGCAGCAGCAGAAATATTTTTCCAAAAACTATGCGGACATAGACGAAACCGCCAATATTTTGCGCGAAGAGCATGGGCTTAATTTTGAAGGAAGTGCAGACTTTTTAGACGCTTTTGCAAACGCGCTTTTCAAAAAGGCAAACACGCGCTTTAGCGTAGCAGATAAAAAAATCACCGCAGAAATCGACACAATCCGCGCGCAGTATGAAGGCACGCCGCAATGGATGAAAGCGCCGAACGGACAGCCTACGAAGCTTACCGAGCGTCAATGGTTGCAGGTGCGCACGCCTAGCTTTAGGAAATGGTTTGGCGATTGGGAAAAAGCCCCTGAAAATGCTTCAAAGATTGTGGATAAAAACGGCGAGCCGAAGGTGGTTTATCATGGGACGAGTGCGGATGAGGAGTTTTGGACGTTTAAAAAGGATGGTTCTTCAAGTCAGGGCAGTTATTTACGCGGCGAAGACGTATTCTTTTTTGCGGGCGAAGACGTGGCGGAACTTTATAGCAAGCATCTTCCTCTTATGCCTGTATTTTTAAATATACGAAATCCTAAAACTGTAGATGTCCAGTCTGAAATAGATGATATCCTTTGGGAATATGATGGTAGCATGGAAGAGGCGATTGAGGCTGGGCATCCGCTTGAACGATGGGAAGGCAAGGGAGAGGAGTCTTTTGAGGCGAACGATAGCGCAACAGCATATTTTGACGACCATGCCCGTGAATTGTTTGAAGATGCCAAAAAATATGCTAACGATGGCATTATTGTAGAAGGGGCAGATGGTTCTTATACGTCTGTGGCTTTCTCCCCTACCCAAATTAAATCCGCAACCGACAACGTAGGGACGTTTGACGCAGGAAACCCCGATATACGCTTCAGCGTAAAAGGGGTAAGTGAGGGGGCTAAAAAAGACCCCAAATATAAACAGTTCCTGAAAAACGCGGGCAAGGGGCAGAAGCTTGTTTCAATAAAAAGATTTTTGCCCGCATGGGGAAAGGCTAGGAAGGCTGTAATGGGTAAGACGCCAGAAGATACCGTCAAGAAACTTGCGGCTTGGTTACGTTCACAAAAATATGCGCAGGGACTGGATGCTTTTGACGGGAAAACTAAAATCAACTTTTTGAACGAAGAAAATAAATCTTATGGCTCATCATTCACGGACGGCCTTGAACGGCGTGTTTGGCATGCAGTAAGCGATTTGGATAAGAAAACAGGGCAAAGAGTTTTTCGAGAAGACCGCGCCTTGATGTTCGTGAATATTTTCGACACCGTATTTAAGGGACAGCTTAGAGTTGAAGATGAGGGCGTTGAAATAGGATTTGTCCGCAAATATGAAAACGGCAAAGTTCATAAGGTAATGGTAACTCCCGACGGGGCCATTGGGGACACTTATGTCTTCACGAGTCAATATCCCCTTTGGGATTCTTCAAACGAAGACAGCATCGTAAAGGAAGTAAGTCCTTTCTTAAAGAAGCAAACCCTTGCAGAATATGCAAGGGTTTACCCGGAAGAGCAAAGAGGATTGCAGGATTCCTCTACTCCACCTCATGAATCGAACGCTCCTGCATCTGACAACTCATTCGGTAATAAAGGAAAATCAGAAAATTCTTCCGAAAGTCAAGGGCAAAATCTCTTTTCGGTAGCCGACACGAATCTTGATAAGAGGCGCAGGCTTGCGTCAATAGCGCTTGCTAAAAAGATTTATGAAGAGGCGGGCAATAATTTTAACCCCGCAACGGGCGAGGCTGACGGCATAAAAATCACTCAGGAGCAGCGCGAATGGGCGTATATGCAGGATATGGGATTTCTTGACGAAGACGTGGAGTGGATTGTCAACCGCGCGGAGGCTATTGCATACCGCATGGCGAAGGGAAATGCGGGCAAACAGTTTTCGGGCTCTGAAATTGAGCGCATTGCAATAAGCGAGGAACGCAGTTTTCAGCGCTCAAAAATAATAGACGCCGTTGTGCGCCACGCGCTAAAACAACAAATGGAGGCATTACGCATAAAGCAGCGCATTGAAAAGCTGGAGGCCTCCACAGACGGATTCTTTACGGATGAAATGTTGGCGCAGGGGGTTGAAATAGACAGCGTGATTTTTAACGCGCTTGAAGACGGTTTTGTGCCCGAAAATATTGATGCGGAAATTTCTAAGGCCGCAAATATGGTGGACGTATGGGCGGAGGAAAACGGCGTAGACCAGAAGTCGGCAGAATATATTGCGCGCCTTACTAAGACACTTGCAAACGGACTGCGCGCCGCCGCCGAAGAATTGCCCTACGGACGCGAACGCGAAAGCGCAATGAAGCATATAGACGCCTTGCTTGAAATGAGGCAGCGTCCCGCCATAGAAAAGCGCGCGGCAGAGCTTGGGCGTAAGCTCGCGGAATACTATGCAAAAAATGTCGAAGCTCTTTCAAAAGAAGAAGAGGCGGCATTTGCAAAAGAGATGGCCGCAGCGGAAAAACTTGCCAAAGAAAAGCTCAAAACGGAAGAGGTTAAGCAGAAGATGCGCGAACTTAAGGCGGAGCACAGGCGCAAGCGGCTTTTGGCAGAAGTTGAGCGCAGGCTTTCAAAGTTTAATAAGAAGCCCGACAGGGTTCACTCAACGCAATTAAAAGTCCCCGCGTTGGCAAAATGGTTTTTGGCGGCGGGCAAGGGGTTTATTGATATGCTTCCTGACGAAGTTTCCCTGAAAATGGAAGAGCTTGGTAATAGGAGCTTTGATTTTGCAAATGATGCGGCCTATAATCGGCTTGAAATGATGGCGCTGTCGCAATTTGGCGGCTTGAGATATGCCGAGGCTGCCCGCCTTGCCGAAACATTGCAGTTTATAAAAGACTTTCTTGCGGATAAAAAACAGGCGCAACTGCAAAAGATTTTGGATTTTCAGGCGGAGGCGCTTGAAGCGTCGGAAGGCTTGGCCGCGGGGCTTAACAATAGGCCGCGCACTAAAGGGGCTGCCGGCTCCATAATAGCGCAAAGCGCAAAAGAAGGTTCTTCGGTATTGCGCCATACGCTTGAGAATTTATTTCTTGTCAAGGGCAAGGAGGGCGCGCAACAGGATGCCACGGCTGCAATGGTTAACGCCTTTGCTACGGAGATTTCAAGGGCGAGTATAAAGGAGCGCGATTTTACAAGCGCCGACGATATTTGGCTGCACGAAACGGGTGTTAAGCTTTACGGTTCTGAAAGCAGACTCTCTCACGAATTATTAGAGCCGCGCAAAGAGTATGAGAAATATTCCCTGCACGGAGAGCCGCTTGCGAAGGCAAACATTATCGCGATTGTCGCTATGCTTGAGCAGGGTAATTTGCAGCAGGCTTACCGAATTATGCGCGCAGAGCAATACTCTTCGGAAACGGACAAGCCGAAAATCAGCGAGAGCATAGGCAGAGACCTTTGGCGGCGTTTTGGGCTTCTTAAAGATATGAAGGCCGAGCTTTCGGAAACGGATTTGGCTATGCTTGAAGAGGTAAAGGGGCGTTTTCGCGGGCGTTTCCCTGCAATTTCAAACGCGGCGGCGAATTATAGCGGCGCGCCATTGCGCAGTGAGGATGTTTCATACTTTCCCGTAATTCGCAAAGGCGAGCTTACAGCAAAGCGTCCAAACGGTTCAGTAAGTAAAATTCCCGGCTATTTTACCCCGCGCGTAATCAGCTTTAAGGACATTGACGAAACTGCGGACATATTCTCCGTCTTTCGCAAGCGTTCAGCCGAGGATGCGCATTTCCTTGCCTTTGGTGATTTGCCATTGCGAATGGATGCTATAACCAAGGCAAAGCCCATGCAGGATGCTTTGCGCGAACGCCTGACAAAAATACAGGGCGAAGAGTTGTTGAACTTCATAGACCAGTCCATAAACGGCAAATTAAATTTTGCCACAAGCGCGGAGGCGAAAATTGTGGGCGGGCTTGCCACAACCATGGCTTTTAGCGGTTTGGGGTGGAATCCGATAAGCGCGGTAAAGCAGCTTACAGGCGCAGCGGCATTCGGCCTTGAAGTGGGCGCGTTTCAAAACGTCAAAGACATTATGTGGACTGTGGGCACGCCTGAAGGCCGCAGAGCGTTTGTGGAGCTCTTTAACAGCGATTCAATGCGCGCGCGCAGGGGAGGCGGTATAAATCCCGGGCTTGAGCACGCCATGCGCGAATTTAGCGAAGGCAAATACGGCAACGGATTTTCAGCCTTTAAGAGGTTTATTGCAAAAACGCGTCCGTTTGCAATGACAGCCGGAATGGACAGCATAGCATCTTCGCTCGGCGGTGCGGGTATTTACATGCGTTTTCTGGAAAAGCACAGCCTTATGCACGATCTTGATAAGGCGCGCGAATTGGCGATGCTTGACACAATGGAAATTGTGGAGCGCACGCAGCAAAGCAGCTTGACTCTCAACCAGTCATCCTTCTTGCGCAATCATGGATTTTTGGGCAGGGCAATCATGCAGTTTAAAAGCAATCCACAGTTGTTTTGGAGCTATGAAATGAATGCGTTGCGCGCATGGAAAAGTGATATGGGCAATGGCTCGAAGTTCCGCAGGCTTGTTAATATATTGGCGCTAAATCACTTTATAATGCCCGCAATCTTTAACGGACTGGGGGCGGCGTTGAGCATACTCATGGGCGATGACTGGGATGAGGAAGACTTAACGCTTTTTGCGGTGAGCACCTTTACCGACGTTCTTTCTGGGTGGTGGCTCGGGGGCATACTTAAGGGCATTGGCGGGGTCGCGGCAGGGATAAATGGCCGCGATTTGACAAGCGAAGTGTTGCCCGCCGCGAGCTTGGCGAGAATAGGCAGCCAGTTTGGTCTTATTCTGCGCGATTTTACGAGGGGCGAATTTAGCGAAAACTTTGAAAAACGCTTTAAAAACCTCGGTAAATCCGTATTTGCGCCCGCGAGATACGCCATAAAAATCTACGACAACGCAACCGACAATGAGGAGGGTGTGTTGTGGTAATTGAACCGTCAAATAATCTTTGACACTTGGGCGCGCCTTTACGGGTGCGCCCTTTTTTGCGGCAGAGGTGTATATAGAGCATGAGCGACCCTATGACATCAGATGCATACGCGCCTATTCGCGCCGAGACTTCAAGCTCCAACGAGGGGTCTTTGAGATATACAATTTCCGATATTCCGATTTCGTGGCAGATTGGCGCCAAGGAGGATTTTTGTGTTGTCGGCATTTCGGCAGATGGCGCAGTTGTAGAACGCGTTGAGCAATCATACCTAAGTTTTGACGATGCCGAGGGCACACTTACAATAAGCCCGCTCTTTGGAACGAAGGATTTTTGCGTTTATGTATTTCGCGATGAGGAGGCGGCGAATTTGTTTTCAATCAAGGCTGACGGCAATGCGAATATTGCGTCGATACTTGCGCAGTTTGAAAAAGATACGCGCATTTTAAAACAACTCATGGCCTTATCTTTGCGGACTTTGCGCACTCCGGACGAAATGGGGATTTTGCCTGACGCCTCCTTCAGGGCGGGAAAGGTTCTGACTTTTGACAACGATGGCGCGCCTTCCGTTTTGGTATCGGCTGCTGATGTTTTGAACGTCAAAACCTATATGAACGCTGCTTTGGCCGCAAAAACCGCGGCGGAAAGCGCGCGCGATGCGGCCGTAGTTGCGAAAACGGGCGCGGAAAGTGCAGTATCCGGCTTTGATGACCATGTCGGCGATAAAAAGGACGAACTCGATATTTACGAAGAGTCGAAAGAAGCCGAGCTTGCCGCATACGCGCTTGTAAAGGTTGGCGAATTTGACGCAAATGTCACCGCAAAGACGGGCGCTTTTAATACCAATGCCGCAGCAAAACAAGCCTTGATAGATGCGGCAGTTGCCGAAGCGGATGCCGCAGCCGAGGCCGCAGCGGGCGCGCAAGAAGTTGCCGAAGATTTTAAAGATGAAGCCGCGACGGCCGCGACGGCAGCCCGCCTTGCCGAACAAAATGTAACCGCAACGGTTGCGGGTCAGCTTGCGCAGATAGAGGCCGCAAAAGAAGAAGCCCTTGGTGAAATTGCCGCAGTAGTTGACCCGAACGGTTTGGTTGCAACGCAAACAACCCGCATTGACGAATTACAGCGCCGAGCCAACTTTGTAAAATTTATCACAGGCTACGGCCAAATTAAAAATACGCCCGCGCGCGCAGAAGTGCCCTTGTCGGTTTGTTTGACTTACCGCATTGTAAGTGCGGAATTAAGCGGGGCGGCGAATATCCCGTTTCTGGCCGTGGGCGATATTGCCTACGATAATTGCCTTAATTTTGGCTCTCATACCGGCAATACGGGCTTTGCGCTGCAACGCGGCCAATACAGGGTTGCGCTTGCTACAAACGCGCATAAAGCCGCGCTTAAAGCTGATGGGAAATTCCATACTTTAGTCGGAATCTTGACAGAAAGCGGCGGCGCGATTTACCATGACGGGGTTGCGCTTACTTCAACATTTTCGACAGTTACGGTAAGTGCCGGTAGCGCGCCGAATTGGTATATTTGCAAAGACGCCACGGCGTCAATTAAGGCCGACATTGCGCGCCTGAAAATTTTCAATAACGACATTACGGCGGCAGACAGCCCCTACACACTTTTAGAGTATGTAATTGGTTTGGATGAACACCCCGCGCAAAGCGGCGCGCTTCTTGCGCAAAGCGGCTCATCCACATTGCCCATAGGCACAGGCTTGGGGCAAATTACCCCGTATGCTGCAAGCAGCTATTACACATTGGCCTATAACGGCTCAAACCGTCTTGTTTTTACGTCCACGCGCGACGGCGCGGGCTATACAATTTTAGGCCGTGTAATTTTGCCCAAAACAATTCCTGCCGGCAGTGTAGTCAGGGTTAAACTTGGCGCGGGCGTTTCATCGTCCGCATATCAAGTTCGGTATTTAATTACGTTGGTTTACACTGACGGGACTACGAGCGGCACCCTCGGATATATTTTTGCAAGCGCGGGGGTAATACAGGCCGGCGCGGGCTTGCTCACTGCGTCAAAGCCCGTAAAAGAAGTGAACGTAGGAGTAGGCTATATAACGGGCGGAAGTTGGTTAAACGGTGACACGCTCGAATTTGGCGAAATGTATATTGAAAGTTTGGGCGCGGTTGCGTCTTTCGGTAAAACGTCAAATTCTGCCTCATGGACGGACGCGTCAGGCAATGGTGCACACATGGCGCTTTATGAGGGCGTAATTTCAAGCGCGCATGAGCAGACCTATACCGTCTACGCGCGCCATACGTGGGACGCCGCGACGGGCGCATACATAATCAAGGACGGTTTCATCCTGCCCGCGAATTCAGAAATCACGATTTTGGGTAAGGCCGCGGCTAACGGAAACTGGAACATAGGCTCAAGCTCTACTACGGCAACCGCCTATGCCACGGCCAAGGCCATAACAACCGCGTGGACGGAGCTTGTTAAATTCTACACGTCGACGGCCTCAAAACTTTACTTTACGCCGCCAACGTCTTCGGAAGCCCTCGATTTGGCAATCAAAATCAACAAATTAAAATAGGACAACTCATGCTTGAAATAACGCTCACAGACGGCCGCAAACTGAAAATTACCCGCGCCGAAATAGTTTTTGATATTTACGACGCGGACGGCAACAAGAGCGGCACCGGCGATTACGCCGTGCCCCTGAACGCCGAAGAATTTGAGGCGCTCGGCATCAGCAATGCCGACCCCATCATAGAGAAACTCTCCCCTGTGGCGGGCAACTAGTAAAAAAAGAACTCTTTTTCAAAACCATACTTACGAAAAAAATTAACCTAAAGGGTAAAGAAAAACAAATGAAAAAAGTAATAATCGCATTAATATTCAGCTGGGCGCTTCTCTTGGTCGGTTGCTCGACAATTGACAAGGCGCTCTTTAACAAAACCGAAACGCCTGTTTTGGATACGTCAACGGGGAAGCAAGCAACGGACGCCGAAGGCAACCCGATTGTGGAAGTTTCTTATACGAACACAGGCCTTTCAAACGCGGCGGTCAAAGTGGGGGAGTCTCTCCCTGGTGTTTTCGGCTATATAGGGACAGCTCTGGGCGCGGCCTTGGCGGGGGTATGTGAATATCGCCGCAAGAAATATGTAAAGAAGGCGGACGGAACATTGGTTGCGCTTGAAGAGCAGAATGAAACACTCACGGCGGCACTTAACGCCGTGGCCAAAGCTCGCGACCAGATTTGGGATAAATTAGACCAGATTGAGGGCGGCCAAGCCGTTATTGATTGGTTTGATAATTTTGCAAAAAACAACACCGTTAACGCCGGCGCAAAGGTGGCCGAGTTCCTTTTGGATACCCTTAAAAAGGCGGAGACGCCCGACAAGGCGGTTGCGAACTTAACACCCACTACGCTTGAGGCTGCGGCAAAGGCTGCCGCTACGGCCTAAAATTGTTCATCCTGCTGAACACAAAAAAAATTGTGTTCAGCAAACCCTTAAGCCCTATACACAAATGCATCGTTTTGAATGGCCACTCATCATAGGCGGAAATATTTATGCCTACTTTTGCACGATAAACTTCACCCCTGACGCGCTTGCGGCCTGGGTGGGGTCTGTTGCTGCGTCAATTGTGGCCATTTGTGCGGGGGTTTCAACAATTCGTTCAAAACACGCCAATCGCAAGGCTGCGGAGGCTCAAGAACGCGCTGCAGAGGCCAAGGAGCGCGAGGCCAACGCACGCGCCTATGCCGAGGTTGCTAAAGCCACACGGCAGCGCCTTTTGACGTGTTTGGCCTGTAAGCGCAATCCGATTCAGAATTGCGCGTTCCAAATAGACCATAGCCCCGAATGGTGTCACAGGTTTAAAAAGAAATGAACTCAGATTTTTATACAGTTTTAGACTACGAGAAAGATTTCTTTAATGTAGGAGATTATATTCAGTCTCTTGCGGTTATTGAAAGCTTGAAGCGCGGCGGCGTTGAGAAAATCAACTTTGCGCAGAGGGAAAACTTGGCGTATTATACGCCGCTACGCGTAATAATGCAGGGATGGTTTGCGCGTAGTGATGGGTTTATACCCAATAAATTTCAAAAGCCGCTTTATGTAGGTTTCCATTTGCGCGATGCCTTGGCGAAAAAGGACATACTCCAAAAAATTGTCAGGCAAAAACGCGGTGCGATAGGATGTAGGGACTTGCGCACATTGAGTTATTTTGGGGACAGGGGATACTTTAGCCGTTGCCTTACCTTAACTTTTGATAAAATCCCGCGCCCTGCCGAGCCAAAGGACGTGATTGTGGCTTGCTACACAAAGGAGAGCCCCGCTGATGAATTTTTGCGGCACTTGCCGCCCGCCGTCTTGGAGCAGGCTAGGATATTAACACACAGGGACGGGGCTGAGGCGGGGGCAAATAGGCAAGAAAGATTTGTGTTGGCCAAGGAAAGACTTCAGGCGTATGCACAAGCCAAGCTTGTAATCACGAACTTGCTTCACTGTGCCTTGCCGTGCGTGGCAATGGGTGTGCCGGTGGTGTTTGTAAATGATTTTTGCGCGGACATCAGAAGTCGCAGAACCGCATTAGCGGGGATTTTGCCCGTGCTGAAAGTTTCTGATTTGAAAAACCTAAATTACGAGGCGATTCCGGTTGTAAATATCGACAAGCTGAAGGTAGCGATGCGCGAAAACTTCAGGCTGTCCTTCTTACAGGCATTTGGCGGAGGAGAATTTAAAGACGTTAAAGCCCTTGCTGATGCAAGGGAGGAAATCCGCGCCTTTATTTCAGATGAATACTATAACTTTTTATAGGAGGGGAAATGGAGATAGTTTATTGCACAAATAAAAACTACGAGCGATACACAAAGCTTTCTATTGATACTTTGTTAAAGTTTAATCCGACTGCGAATATCACGATTTTGACGAATGAAAAGCTGGATTTGCCGTATGCGCAGGTGCGTCCCGTTTATCCCGAGAATTTCCATTTCGACGGCGTAAATCAGAAAATTACAAAAGAATCGTATTTTCGCCTCTTTATTGCGGATACCCTGAAGCATCTGGACAAGTGTATTTATTTGGATTCAGACACGCTTGTCTGCGGGGATATTACGCCGTTTTGGAATTTGGAGCCGAAAACCATTGCGGCTTCACACGATCCGATTATCACAAATGAGCTTCTTGCCAATAGGGGCATTGAAAACGCAGAAACATATTTTAACGCCGGTGTGCTTTGCATGAACCTCAAGGGGATTCGAGAAAGCCGTCTGCCGCAACGGGCTAATTTTATCACGCAAAAGAAAACAAAAATCAAACATTGGCTGCACGACCAAACAATCCTGAACATAATATATGGGGAAGAAACCTTGGTCGCGTCCTATGCGTATAACACTTTTGTGAGGACATACGTCGATGATTTTCATGACGTGGCTGCGGCCGTCAAGTCTGCAAAAGTTTTGCATTTACTGGGCTCAAAAAACGAGCCTAGGCGTAAGGAAAGCGTCTTCTCAGGGATAAAGCAAGTTCACGACTACATAATGGAAGGCAGGGGCGATGAACTTAAAATCAACTTTTTTAAATGCCTTCCTAATGCCGAAAGGGGCGAAGTATGACTCTTACCGATATAGCAAATATCGTTCTGGAAGATTTAGGGCAACGCGCCATATCTTCTTTGGACGGCAACGAATTCGATGCTGTGCGGATTCGTCGCAGAATCAATATGACGATTGATGAAGTTGCGTCTATGCGCAAATGGACGCGCTTGCGCAGGAAGGTAAAGCTGGTATGCAGCGAATACAATCAAGATACGGGCGAGGGAAAGTTTTTACTGCCCAACGGCCTGAATCAAATAATTTTCGGAAATCCGTCGTTTGAGAGGCTGGAGGGAAAGTTTATCGTGGCGTATTCACCTGAATTGGAACTCTACTGCACGATTGTTTCATACGATCCTAATGATTGGGACGCAAATTTCAGGGGTGCGGTTATCGCGCAGCTCGGCGCAGACTTGGCGATGCTGGTTACAAAAAATCCACAAATAGCTCAGCAGAAAATTCAGATGGCGAGAATAAATGTTTCGCGATTTATCGCGAATGATATTTATGCCGAAAAGGAACGTGTAGTTCAAGATGGCGTCAGTTGGTGGATTCAGGATAACTGATTGGGGAGTATTTTAAAATATTCCGCAGCTTCTGTATCTGACACCAGCGAAGAAAGGTAATTTTCCCAAAGCCTGCGGGGGTTTTCGTGCCTCATTAAAATTTGCGTCCGTGGCGCGTCCC